>Ga0070738_10000741_pt1 | contig 83377 bp, 76 predicted proteins | sample Coa_R2_2_FD_66446 | JGI IMG/M metagenome (GOLD analysis project Ga0070738, IMG submission 66446) | Surface soil microbial communities from Centralia Pennsylvania, which are recovering from an underground coalmine fire - Coalmine... | ecosystem: Environmental > Terrestrial > Soil > Unclassified ...
GTGTCCGGTTTCGCTTTGACCGGCTTTGACGTTGATAGCCTGGTCGGTACGGACACGAATTTCCGTGCCGCTGGAGATCGTACGAGAAGTTTGCGCCTGCATCGCGAGCGCCGCGAACAGTGCAACACAGATAGAAAGAAACGGTGTCGCCCTTCTGATCATGAAACCACCCCCGCCTTTTGCTGAGCTCTTGAATCCGCACTCCTGCTTAGCTAAAAGACTCCTTTCAGAACTTGATGACACGGAGCTCTGAAGGTTTGCCCAGGCTTCCCGCAGAGCAGCACAGCTATAATCGTGCTCGTCAGAAGAGGAGGTTAGGTGGCTCGATTCGCGACGCGAGTGGTGCTGGTCGGAGTACTTTTTCTCATTTTTTGCACTGTGGCTGAGGCGCAGCGCGCGGAAGCAGGTTTCTACGGCGAATATCTCGGATTTTCGCCTGCTGCTCTCGGCGGCCCCGGCATCAAGGGCCTGCTCGCGATCAACCTTCACATCGCGCTTGAAGGAGAATTCGCTTATGAGTTCAATCGAACGTTCAACGAAACCACGCTAGATCCCAGCGGCGCGACCAGCGTTATCAAGTCCCGCATGCACGCAACCAACCTGCTGGCCGGGGTTGCTTTCAGTAAACCATCTCCGAAAATTCGCCCATTTGTCACGATGAAGATGGGCCTATTGACAATCAATCCCAGTTCACTTCCGGCGCCTCTGGTGAGTACGAACACCATTCTGAATGACATTCGCGCCAGTCACCGTAACTTCGCTATTTTCCCTGCTGCGGGCGTGGAAGCCTATTCCGGGCGCTGGGGATTCCGTCTCGATATCGGAGACGAGCTCTACTTCCTGCATGGGGCGAAAAGCAACGTCCGCATCACATTCGGACCAAATTACATCTTCTGATTATGGAGTTGCTATCGCACACCATCGCCTTCAGTCCGACCAGCTCGCGGGCTTGCGCTCCCATCGATGTGCTCGCAGCTTTTCCAGCATCGCCGGCGACAAGACGCCCTTATCGCTCGCGCTGAGATTCTCGGCAACATGGTTCGGCTTGCGCATACCGGGAATGGTCGTGCCCACTCGGCGATCGGAAAGAATGAATCGCAACGCCAGCTCCGGCAGCGAAATTCCTGGCCCCACATCCTTTTTCAGTTTCTCCACGCGATCAATGGTCGGGCCCAGATTTGCCGGACCAAAATAGTGGGCTCGCCAGTCCTCTTTCGGAAACTTCGTGTCCTTGGTCATGTTGCCGATCAAGCTGCCTTCATCAAATGGCACACGTGCAATCACGCCCACATTTAACTCATCGCAGACCGGAAACAGCTTGTCCTCCGGATTCTGATCGAAGATGTTGTAGATCACCTGTATCGCATCGACCCTGCCAGTGCGAAGGGCCTGGATACCATTCTCCGGCTCCCACCGGTTGATGCTCAGGCCAAAAGCATGGATCAGCTTCTTGCTCTTCAGTTCATCCACCGTGTCCAGGAATTCCTGCTCCTTCGTCCAGTCATCCTGCCAGACATGAAACTGCAGCACGTCAATGGTGTCTACCTGAAGCGCATTCCGGATCTTCTGTGCATAGTTGATTACGTGTTCTCGGGGAAAGACCTCGTCGTATTTGTACTCCGGCCGGGCGGGCCATTGCCGGTTCATTGGCGGAATCTTCGAAGCCGCGTACAGCCGCTTTCCGGGATTCTGCTTCATCAACTTACCTAAAAAGGTATCGCTCTTGCCTTCCCCGTAGGCCCAGGCTGTATCGAAGAAGTTGCAGCCCAGATCCACCGACTTCTGCAGCGCTTCCATCGATTGACGGTCTTCGGAACCGCTCCAGCCGCTTATGCCCCACAAACCATGACCTACTTCGCTGACGTCAAATCCAGTTCTTCCTAGCTTTCGATAGCGCATGAATTCTTTCCTTTTCCGAGATTAATTCGTCTCTCAGGCCGGCTTCGGGAACCAACTGCAGCGTAAAATTAACAAACTGTTAACAAAACAAGGGACTTAGCCGGTCAGGTACAAACTGTACAACGGCTCACACCCTATCCTAGTTTGCCGCTCTCCTTTATCATCAAAGCACACCCCGACCGGCCCCAGCTGATAAGCAAGTTCCGCACGGGTAGGAGTACTCTCCAGTTATATGGCATCCAAGGCAGGGACGTCACCGTCGAGAAAGCGCGACGAGTCTATAGAGCTTGATCTCGTCCCGCGCCTTGCGTCCAGCTCCGGCGCATCTCTCGGCGACCCTGACCTCTTCATCAATCGGGAACTCAGCCTGCTCGCTTTTCAGCGACGGGTCTTGGAAGAAGCGCAGGATCCGACGAATCCTCTGCTAGAGCGAGTGAAGTTTCTTTCGATTCTGGGTTCGAATCTTGACGAGTTCTTCATGGTGCGAGTTGCCGGACTGATGCGCCAGGTGGAATCCGGCAGCGCTGACACAGGACCCGACGGCATGGATGCCGCCAGCCAGCTTGATGCTATCCGGACAGAAGTAGCTTCCATCATGGCGACGGCCAGCAAGTGCTTTCAGCGGCAACTCACCCCGGCTCTGGAAAAAGCTGGTATTCACATCCTCCAGTATTCGCATCTCGGCAGGCAGCAACAGGCACGCGCCGACAGGTATTTCCTGGAAACCGTGTTCCCGGTGCTCACGCCCCTGGCGCTCGATCCCGCGCGTCCCTTTCCTCATATTTCGAACCTAAGCCTGAACCTTGCAGTACTGATTCGCGACAAGAAGGGCGAAGAACGATTTGCGCGCGTAAAAGTGCCCGACACGTTACCGCAACTGATTGCTGTTGATCGCAAGACAAAGAAATCGGCGTCCGCCAAAGAACAATCATTCATTTGGTTGGAAGATCTGATTGCCGCAAACCTGAGTGCGTTGTTCCCCGGAATGGATATTCTCGATTCGCATCCGTTCCACGTCACGCGTGACGCCGACATTGAAATCCAGGAACTGGAGGCCGGCGATCTGCTGGAAACTACAGAAGAAGGTCTGCGGCAAAGAAAATTTGGCGATGTTGTCCGCCTGCGCGTTGGTGTCGGAATGCCTTCGCTGCTGCTGAAGATTCTGCTGAACAACCTGGAAGTCGATCGCAAGAATGTGTTGCGCCTGAAAGGGCATCTGGCGTTGAGTCGCTTAAAACACATTGCGGCAATTGATCGGCCCGAACTGAAAGATCCGCCTTTTGTTCCGGCCATACCACACGCACTCGATCCAGAAGGCGAAGAAGAGGACATCTACTCTGTACTGCGGCGCCGCGATGTTCTGCTGCACCATCCATTTGACTCGTTTCAGCCGGTCATCGATCTGCTCGAGAAGTCCGCTACTGATCCCGCCGTTCTCGCCATCAAGATGACGCTCTACCGCGTCGGTCGAAACTCGCCCGTGGTCAATGCACTTCTCGAGGCCATGGAGTGGGACAAGCAGGTCGCGAGCGTGGTCGAATTGAAAGCGCGCTTTGACGAAGAGAGCAACATTGAGTGGGCGAGAGCGCTGGAACGCCAGGGCGTTCATGTAGTCTACGGACTCCTCGGTCTGAAGGTCCACTCCAAGGTCGCCCTGGTCGTCCGCAAGGAAGGGGACAGCATTCAGCGTTACGTCCACTTGGGGACCGGCAACTACAACGCCGTAACTGCGCACCTATATACCGACATCGGTCTGTTTACGAGTGATGAAGAGATCGGGGCCGATGTCACCGATCTCTTCAACTACCTGACAGGCTATTCCGCGAAGCAGGATTACCGGAAGCTCCTCGTGGCTCCCATCAATCTGCGGCAACGAATCGCCGAGATGATCCGCCGCGAAATTGCGCATCACCGCCAGCACGGGAATGGGCACATCATCCTCAAGATGAATGCCCTCGTCGACAGCGACATGATCCGCTTGTTGTACGAGGCATCGCGGGCCGGTGTGAAGATCGATCTGCTCGTCCGGGGTATCTGCTGCCTCCGACCGGGAGTACCTGGGATCAGCGATAACATTCAGGTTATCAGCATTGTAGGGCGCTTCCTCGAGCACAGCCGTATCTACTACTTCCACAATGATGGGGAAGAAGAGATTTTTGTGGGTAGCGCCGACCTGATGCCACGCAACTTGAATCGCCGTGTCGAAGTTCTGTTTCCCATAGAAGACCGCAGGCTGGTAAGACACCTGCGCGATCGCGTGCTGGAAATCTATCTCGCGGACAATGTGAAAGCCCGCCTCATGGAACCCGACGGTACCTACATCCGCAAAACACGCCAATCCGGGGAGGAAGCTATTAATGCCCAGGAAGTGTTGCTGCGCCGTCGCAGCACAAATGGGCGAGGATAGCTGAATCTCATACTACGAGGAATTAATTAGCGCTTTTCTGCAGAAGTCCGCGGGGCGCTCGCTAGATTCCTGACTAGAACGGGCATCCCACATGTCTCTTCCAGCAGATATCGTGCTGCCGCCATTCGTTCGGCATTCTTCGTGTGCGGCTGAAACCCTTCTGCGTAAACAATGACATACTCGCCGTAGCGCCTGACCTGCAGCCGACGCACCTGACCGTCATGCTGCGGGTCCAATGCATCAGCGAGCCGCAGAATGCCCGCTAGTCTGCGAACGGTTGCCCGAACTTCGTCCGAAAGAGCCTGGAAGCGCTTTTGGCTTCCCGGAAGCGAGCCACGGTGAAAGCGAGCAGTTGCGCTGACGACGCTTAGGTCGTCTGCCGTCCAGCCAAAAGGAGGTTTCAGGCGCTGAATCATGCGCCCGGAACTTTTGTGATGTGATTGCTCGCCCTTAAAGCGCCCCACGTCATGCATCAGGGCGGCCGCTTTCAGCAACGTGCGCGAGCGGTCACCGTTCGCATCGAGCGCTCCCGCCTGCGCCAGTCCGTCGTATAGCTGCGTCGCCAGAGTCGTCACTCGCTTACTATGCTGAAAATCGGGATCGCGGAACGAAGACCACAATCTTAGCCGCGTCAGAATCGCATGGTCCAACTGCGCACCCTGGGGCAGTTGCGCACGCCAGACTTCCCACAATGATCCAGGTCCCACCATCTTCGCTCGATACCGCTGCACAAGAATGTCGCGTGTTTCGCTGATCTTCTTCTGCCAATGCACGCGCTCGTCGGACGTCGCGAACGCCCGTATGCGAATCGCTGTCTCCCAGAGCACATCCAGGTCGTGCACTTCGCCCAGCAAGTCCTGCAGCTCTTTCAGATCCGTCCCCCATCTGTCATGGAAGGAAGGAAGAAAATTTTCAACCAGGTAGCGTAGTTTCTTGAAGCCGATTCGCAGCCGATGCAAAGCCACCTTGCTACGGCTGCGCAGTGCAGTGCGATGCAGCTCTCGCGCTGCTGCCCATCGCTCCAACGCCATCTCCTGGAACACTTCGCTTCCGGGCTTCAGACGAGCCGTGCGCTTTGGAAGAGAAATTGCCCATGCCTGCCACTGCTTCGCATCGAATCCTGCGAGCACTTCGGCGGCATGTGTTTTATTGATCTGCTCTTGCTGACGGCAGTGTGCCAGCAGGCGCTGAGTGGCTGGATCGCCCGCCGATCCCAATTTTTCCACCCATTCGATCAGAACCTGCACGTCACGAAGCGTACCCAGCGCCGCAAAGACTTCCTTGCCGACCCTTCGCATCTTCTTCCAATCGGGATTGGGGTCCACGGATTGGAAACCTTCAGCCAGGGATCGGCAGCGGCGGATGGCTACACGAAGGTCGTGCACTGGATCCGCGGCAAACTCGGCGCGTGCCTTCTTGGACTCCTTCAGTACCTCGTGCATCCAGTAGGAAAGCCCCGACTTGCGGTCTTTTTTTTCAGGCGCAGCGGCTGGCACTGCCTCGGCTGGCATTCGTGAAGGGCCTCTTGCCAGATATTAGTGGGCGGGGAGGTTCGCCGCAATCGGCGGATACATCTCACCTACGACAGTGAAGACAGGGGCAGGCGTGCCCAACCTGTCCTGCGAGCGGGCGCCACGAGCATCTCCACCGCGCGATCGATGACTCGTTGCAGTTCCTGCGCATATTTGCCGGAACGACGCTTTGCCAGTTTTCGCTTGGCTTCATCGGCTGAAAACCAGGTCGGATTCCGGTGCGGTTCCTGTGGCTGGAAAATCTGACGCACTTGCATGAGGTAAGCGGCAACCAGGTGCTCGGCGTTTCCTTTGTCGTGCAGATAACAGTCAAAGTGCTGATCGGAAATCCGCCCCCTCACACCCGCCTCTTCAAAGGCTTCCATGGCCGCGGACTCTGCGGCAGTGAGATGAGGCTCGATGCTGCCCTTGGGGAATGTCCATTTACCAGAACCTGTGTTGACCAGCAGAAACTCCAGTTCCAATCCCGTCCAGCGATAACAAACTGCCGCCACTTTCAATGGCGTGACCGATGGGGCACTTCTACGAAACAGGGCCGTTGCCAGGTTCATTTCCTATCGCTCCGGAATCCAGAGTTCGTATGCCTCGCACTACGAGATGCACCATTTCTGCTGCACTCTCACCTTACCCTCATTTGGAAGCAAACTGCAACCTCTCAAGTCACCCGGTAACTGTCTTTTAAACAGATTTTCACAGACCACTAACGTTACTCGAGAATAGCCGAAGGGCCGAGATTACTTTGGTCTGCGCCTCGGCAGACATTTCGGAAAAAAGCCGACCCGCAAGGAGGGGAACATTGGCTCACTTGGGTTCGTATATCTCGACAGTCGCGGTGTGGGGCCGCAAACGAATCCTACGCACTTCAACGGGGGATCATGACAAATCGAACTATATCTGACGAGACGCCCAGTCTTGGCCGTGCGCGGCCGTTGGGTAGTTTCGCCGTGACGTTACTTGCCAGCTTGCTGATGGTGGCCGTGTCGGCCGCCCAGAGTGCACCGGTGGCTTCCGATTCGCTCTCGAAGACAATACAAGACGGCGAGCACCAGCTCGAAGATGGACGAACCACCCTCAACGAGCAAACGTTGCTGGCCGCCAGGAACGCATTCGCAGACTGCGTTCATGAAGATAGCAAGAACGCGCGTTGCTACTACGATCTGGCCCGTGCCGACTATTACCTGAAAAGCTCCCGCGAGTTGCAGAAAGATAAGAAGGGTGCTGAACACTGGCTCGATCAAGGCATCACCGATGTGCAGCAGTCAATCGCGCTCAACGATCGTTCCGCCGATGCCCACGCTCTGCTTGGCGATTTTTACGGCCAGAAGATCAGCGGAATGATGTCGGGCATGAAATATGGACCGAAAGCCAATGCTGAGACCGAGCACGCTTTCCAACTGGACCCGAGCAATCCGCAGGCATTCGCGGTGATTGGCAGGAAGTACCTCTTCGCGCCCAGTATGTTTGGCGGAAATATCGACAAAGCCATTGACTCGTTCAGGAAGGCCACTACCCTCGACCCGCATTATGACGAGGCCTTCGCATGGCTGTCGATCGCGTATCGCAAAAAGGGCAACGCGCAGGAGGCGCAGAAGGCGATCGATGATGCACTCCGCTTGAACCCACGCAGCGTCTTCGCAAAGCGCATCCAGGCAGGGGAGGCTCCGTGATTACCCCAGCAATGGAACACAGAACCGGACACGCCGGACCGCTTGTTCGCTATCCTGTGGCCAGCTACTTCGTATTGGCATTTGGCATCTCGTGGCTTGGTGCCCTGGCCGTCGTAAGCCCACACCTTCTTCGACACGAACCGGTGCCGAAGTTTACCGGACTGATGATGTTCCCAGTCATGCTGCTGGGACCCAGCTTCGGCGGCATTCTAATGACATGGCTCAGTAATGGCCGCGAGGGCGTTCGAGATCTTGCCGGGAGTATGCGGTGTGTAAATTTTCCAGCGAGGTGGTATGCCATCCTGCTCCTGCCCGCGACGCTGATCTTGATTGTGCTTACCGTTCTGCGGGCGGAAGTGCTGCCGGTCTTCACCCCGAATCACTTCTACGCCGGTGCTTCGTTTGGAATCATTGCAGGCTTCCTGGAAGAAATCGGGTGGATGGGTTATGCGTTCTCGATGATGGCTCGCCGGCACAATGCACTGTTTTCAGCCATGGTGCTCGGTGTGCTCTGGAGCATCTGGCATTTGCCGGTTGTCGACTATCTCGGGACAGCTACCCCACACGGCGAATTCTGGTTGCGCTATTTCCTTGCGTTCATGGCCGCAATGATTGCCATGCGAATCGTGATCGCGTGGGTGTACACCAATACGAAGAGCGTCCTGTTGTGCCAACTGCTGCACGCCGCTTCGACCGGAGCACTCGTCGTGCTTAGCCCGGCGCGGGTCAACGCCGCCCAGGAGGCAGGCTGGTACTTCGCATATGCAACTCTGCTGTGGATCGTCGTGGCAGTGATTGTTCTAGCCTGCGGATCGGAGCTTCGACTTCATCGGTCCGCTGCACTCGCCGCGCAGCGCGTAAGCTGACGCGCTGCGGACAGGCAGTATGTCCTCAGGCTGCCAGTAGGGCTGGATTCTCCTTCCCGCAATCTGCGCTGTGATCGTTTATGCTTGTGGGCTGCAAAGGTGGGGAAACGTGCGACGGCAACTGCTTCGCTTCAATCTTTTTGCCTTACTGCTTCTCTCGACTGCACCACTATTGAATGCCCAAAATGTTACGGAGAGCTCATACCAGCAATTGCGCTGGCGCTTGATCGGACCTTTCCGCGGCGGGCGGACGCGTGCAGTCTCAGGTGTCCCTTCGCAGCCGAACGTCTTCTATGTCGGCGCGGTTGATGGCGGGGTCTGGAAGAGCGATGACTACGGCCGCACCTGGTCTCCGATTTTTGACGACCAGCCAACGCAATCGATCGGTGCCATTGCCGTAGCACCTTCCGATCCAAACATTGTTTATGTTGCCAGCGGGGAAGGCCTGCACCGTCCGGACCTCTCCGTAGGTGATGGGATCTACAAGTCCACCGATGCCGGGAAGACTTGGACCCACTTGGGCCTGCGTGATTCGCAGCAAATCCCGGCGCTAGTGATCGATCCGAACGATCCCAACCGGCTGTTTGCCGCTGTGCTCGGGCATCCCTATGGACCCAATGAAGAACGTGGGATCTTTCGATCCACCGATGGCGGCCAGAGCTGGGAGAAGGTGCTCTACAAGGACCCGAATACCGGCGGAGCTGATGTCAAGATGGACCCCTCGAATCCCCAGATCGTGTACGCCACATTGTGGGAGGGCCGGCAGGGTCCGTGGGAGGACAACAACGAATTCGCCGGTACCGGTGGAGGACTTTTCAAGTCTACGGATGGCGGCAACACCTGGCATCAGCTAACCAGAGGCCTGCCCAATAACCTCGTGCACATATATGTAGCGATCGCGGCCAGCCAGCCAAACCGGCTGTATGCCACATTTTCAACGACAGAGAAGGCGGAATACGCATCCGGCAAAGGGCTGGGCTTCTATCGCTCCGACGACTCTGGCGAGAGCTGGTACAAAGCCACTGACGACCCGCGTCCTGCGATGCTGATCGGCGGCGGCGATCTGCCGGTGCCCGCGGTCGATCCCACAAATCCGGATGTGGTCTACAGCACCAGCATCGTAACCGTGAAATCCACCGACGGAGGCAAAACCTGGATGAGCTGGCGCGGCGCGCCAGGCGGCGACGACTACCAGAACATCTGGATTAATCCAAACAACTCGAAAGTCATTTTGCTGGTAAGCGATCAGGGTGCTCTGGTCACTGTGAATGGCGGCGACAGCTGGAGCTCCTGGTACAACCAGCCCACCGCTCAGCTTTATCACGTTGCCACGACGAACACCTTCCCTTATCGCGTTTGCGGCGGTCAGCAGGAAAGCGGCTCCGTGTGCACGCTCAGCCGTGGCAATGATGGCGAGATCACCTTCCGCGACTGGCATCCTGTCGGAGTCATCGAGTACGGCTATGTCGCGCCTGATCCGCTCGATGCCGACATTGTTTACGGAGCGGGCCGAACGGAGGTCTCGAAGTTTCACTGGAGCACCGGGCAGGTCCAGAATATTTCACCGATTCCCGTGCGCGATGGTTATCGTGTTGATCGCACCGAACCCATCGTCTTCTCGCCCGTCGATCCACATCAGCTCTTCTACGCTAGCAATGTGCTTTTCAAGACTACGGATGGCGGCCAGGCTTGGAAGGCCATCAGCCCCGACCTCACGCGCCCTGATCCCGGTGTTCCAGCCAGCGTCGACGACGTGATCAAGCTCAACCCGAAGTCCGGCAAGCAGCGCGGCGCAATCTACGCTGTGGCACCATCGTTTAAGGACGTGAACACAATCTGGGCGGGTACCGACGACGGCTTAGTTTGGATAACGCGCGATGGCGGCAGCAACTGGAACAATATAACGCCTCCGGGATTGATTCCCTGGAGCAAAGTGACGCAGATCGACGCCTCTCATTTCGACGACAACACTGCTTACGTTTCCGTCAGCAGATTTCGCATCAACGACCTGAAGCCATACATCTATCGCACGCATGATGGGGGCAAAACCTGGCAATCGATCGTCAGTGGCCTGCCCGATCAGCCTGTCGACACGGTGCGGGCTGACCCCGTTCGCAAGGGGCTTCTCTTCGCGGGAACGGAAACTGGGGTCTACGTCTCCTTCGACGATGGCGATCACTGGCAGTCGCTGCAACTGAACCTGCCACACTCGTCAATGCGTGACTTGGCCATCCACGACGACGATCTGGTTGTCGCCACACATGGGCGCTCATTCTGGATACTCGACGACATCACTCCACTCCGGCAACTGACGGGGGAAATCGAGAACGAATCTGGCCATCTTTTTCAGCCAGCACCTGCCATTCGCGTCCGGCGCGACACGAATACCGACACCCCGTTGCCGCCTGACGAGCCTGCGGGACAGAACCCCCCCGACGGCGCGATCCTCGACTACTACATTGGGCAACAGACGAGCGGCCCGGTGACGCTGGAAATCTTCGATCAGCAGAACAAGCTCGTTCGCCGCTATGCGAGCACCGATAAGCCGTACGCGACCGAGGATGAACTTGCCAAGCAGTTGATTCCGCTCTACTGGATTCGTATGCCTCAGGTGCTCCCAGCCGATCCCGGCATGCATCGCTGGGTTTGGGATCTGCGCTACGCGCCGCCGACTGCGACGCGCCACGGTTTTCCGATCTCCGCGGTTCCGCATGACACGCCGCGCGAGCCCCAGGGACCATTGGTTCTGCCCGGGCAATACACCGTCAAGCTGACCGCCGGGGGAAAGACTTTCAGCGCTCCCTTGGTTGTGAAAATGGACCCGCGCGTGAAGGCCACGCCAGCCGATTTGCAACGCCAATCCACATTGGGGACTCAACTCGCAACTATGTTGAGCGACAGCTCCGAGGCGGTGCTGGAGGCGCATTCGGTGCGGGAACAAATGGAGAAATTGACTGCGCGCGCCAGCGAAGCACCGAACTCCTCGCTGAAGACTACCGACGAAAAGCTGAAGGATCTGCTTGAGGGCAACGAAGCAACGTCAGCGCGTTCGGAGAAGCAAGCCGGTCTCGAGGATCTGAACGAAACCATTTCATCTCTTTACAGCGCGGTGTGGCAGGCCGATCAGGCGCCGACGAAAGCGCAGTCCGATGCCGCCGCCAAAGCCGAATCGCAGCTTCGTCCCCTGATGCAAAAATGGAGCGAACTGAAAGCAGGATTGTCGGCCCTCAACACTCAGTTGCGCGGCGCAAATCTGCCGGAGATTCGCCCCGAGTGGAACCTACAACCGGACAACATGGGCGTGGACGAAGAATGACAGTGTTACTTGCGGCCCAGATGCCTGTATCCGGGATGCACCCCAGAGGTGAGCCCCTGCTGTTCGGCTATCCGGCTGCACAGGTCGCGCAAACGCGCACGCTCTTCGTGGCTCAGGGAAGAGCACAGGTCCTCTTCGTGCTCGGCGGCAATACGCGATAGATTCTGCAAGACCTGTTGTCCTCGCTCGGTGAGCTGCAGTTGATAGTTGCGGCGATCTTCCGTGCTGCGCCTGCGCTCGACAATTCCTTTGCTTTCAAGCGCATCAACTAACGCAACCATTCGACTCGGCAGTAAACCCAGGTGCTCTGCCAAGGCTTGCTGGCTGACGCCAGGGTCCATCGCGATTTTGCGGATTACACCCGCATCTGCAGGTGTTAAGCCAATTTGAGCTACACGCTCTCCGAAGCGGCGCTCCGCATGCGCACCAAGTTGCGCCAGGAGGAAAGCCGCTCCCGTAGGACGCCGTTCCAAGTCTCTATCCTTCGTTAAATTCAGCGAAACAATTATAGCAATTATAAATGATTCGTTATATAAATGATTTAACTTTTGAACCAATGGACAGGAGGTCTCAATGTCCAGCCAAGCTTTTGCTCAACCAGTCATTTATCATCGTGGTCCGCATTTGGGAGCGCTCGCAATCGCCTACACCGTTCTCTTCAATGCCGGACTGAGCGCGATCAGCGCATTCGGTCTTCCGTTCGGCGTTAAACCGCCGTTTTGGCCTGGCCCCTGGGAATCCTCAGATGTGATTGTTTCTTTCTTCCACACACATCATGCCGCAGTCCTGATCTGCGTGGCTTTGCAGATTGGCGCGCTCATTCCGCTAGGCATTTTCGCGGCGGCAGTTGTAAGCCGACTGCGCTTTCTCGGAATTAACGCCGCAGGTCCAAACATAGCGCTCTTCGGCGGATTTCTAACTGTATTCAATGGGATGGCCGCCGGTTTTACCGTGTGGACGATGATTCACCCGGGCATAACCCTGGATGTGACGCTGACTACGGCCCTTTACTATCTTTCGTATGCCTTTGGCGGCCCGGGTTTTTCCATTCCAATGGGACTCATGATAGCGGGAATTTGCGTTCCGGCGGGCTTTCGGAAACTTCTGCCAAAATGGCTGGTTGCATTCGGTCTGCTGCTCGCAGTCGCCGGCGAATTGAGTTGGTTGAACCTGATTTTCCCTGGAGCCATCTTTCTCATCCCGCTGGTCAGATTCGCAGGTTTCGTTTGGCTGATTCTTGCGGGCTTCATGCTACCCGGGTCCATACACCGCGGTAGCACGCAATCGCAGGTGGCGGCATGAAAGGCGTTGTTGAATTCTTGATGACAGCGAATGCTGCCCTGTTCTTATGGGGTGCCATGCAGCACGTGGGCCTTGTGCTTGGCCCGTTTTGGGAGCCCACGATTTTTTCTGCTGCCGCCGTGGAGACACTCTGTGCCGTGTCGTTGCTGATTGGAGTGGCGGTGCTCTTCAAGAAATCCAACAGCAGTTGGCTGAAGGCAATCGTTGCAAATGTAGTCGCCATAGCCGGAGTGATTCTCGGAATGATTGCCCTGGCTTTAGGACGTGGCCCGCGTACCGCCAGCAACGATCTGTACCACCGAATCATGCTCACCCTGGCTGTGGTGAGTATTCTCGTTCTGCTGGTTTGGCGCTCGCGTGACAAGAAGACGGGCACCACGGAAACGTCCTGATCACGATCGGTGTTACACTCCGCCTCGATGCTGTCAGCCTCAAACTCGCCTTCCCTCTACGTGGTGGGCACGCCGATAGGGAATCTCGAGGACATCACCCTGCGCGCGCTTCGCCTCCTGCGTGAAGTAAACCTGATCGCCTGCGAGGACACACGGCAGACGCAGAAGCTGTTGAATCACTACGAGATCACAACTCCGACGATCAGCTATCACGAGCACAATGAAATGATGCGAGCGCCCGAGTTGATCGTCCGACTGGAAGATGGGGAAAGCATCGCGCTGGTTACGGATGCCGGCACGCCGGGCATCTCCGATCCGGGATACCGGCTGATTGCGCTGGCAATTCGACACCATATTCCTGTTGTGCCGATCCCGGGGGCCTCTGCGTTCTTATCGGCACTGGTGGCAAGTGGTCTGCCCGGCGAAACGTTCCGCTTCGGTGGATTTTTGCCCGCGAAGGCAGGGCAGCGTCGAAAAGCTCTCGACGCAATACGAGAGTCCCCGCGCACGCAGATCTTCTACGAAGCTCCGCACCGGATTCTTGAGACATTGAAAGACATCGTGGATGTGCTTGGTGCCTCGCGGCACATCGTCATTGCGCGCGAAGTAACCAAGCTGCATGAGGAATTCATGCGCGGGACGGCGGCTGCGGTTCTTGCCGAAGCAGAATCGCGCGGGGAGTTGAAAGGCGAGATCACTTTGCTGATTGCGCACGCGGAACCGGGCGAGACCGGAGCCGCGGCCTCAAGAAACGGTGTTCGCGAACGTATGCAGGCTATCATGCAAACAGAGTCGCTGGATGAAAAAGCCGCGTTGAAGCGCGTCGCGAAAGAAATGGGTATCTCCAAGAGCGAAGCCTATCGTGAGCTGCAGCGCAGCCGCAACTGATCTCTGGGCACTAGTGCGCTTTTAGCCGCCAGCGATCCACCAATTCCCAGAAGATCAGTTTTTGCCACTCCTGAAGCGTCGTTTTAGCCCACTCGCGATGCCGCCACCAATTGACGCCGAACTGATCATCGGGAGCTGACGCGACAAAGACCCGGTATTCAGGCAGCATCTTCCTGAAGATCGCGCGTGCTCTCCGTGTATGGAAGTTCGATGTGACCACGAGGACGCTGCGAGCGCCGCTGGATTGCAGGCACTTCGCAACATATGCGGTTTCCGCTACCGTTGAGTCGCCTTGTATCGGACACACATTCACCCGATTTGCCTCTGGTCCCGCTGATTCTTGAATGAATTTTTGCGCGTAATCCGCATCCGGATGTCCGTATCGCCGGTTATCCGAGAGCGCGTCCAGGTACATACGAGGGGCGAATCCGGCTCGCAGCATCTCAAGGCCCTGGTAGTATCGATTATCATTGCGGCCTCCATCGAGCACCACGATCGCATCTGCCTTGCTGGGGGAATCAACCACCAGGATTCGACCCGCAAATGCGGCGAACACTATGACCACCAATCCCAAGGCAAGCCAAAGCTTTTTCATAGAGAGCTGCCCGAACTATAGCTGAAGTGTTTGCGCCGCACATAACCCAAGGCTCGACTTCTGGTACCATTGCGGACTTCTTTCAACCCGAAGCAGGTTCGAATGTCATTCCAGCGCGCAGGACTCGCCGCCTTTGCTTTTCTTATCGTTGGCGCCGCTTTCGCGCGTAATCCCCGCCATGCTTTCCCGCTGCTTGGTTTTCAGGATGCCGCTGCCGAACTGCACTGGGAACACATTTTCCTGGAAGCTCCCAACCGCCAGCGCGCCGAAGAGCACATGAAGGTACTCGCCGCCGAGCCGCATCCCGCCGGTTCACCGGAAGATCGCAAGACCGCCGACTACGTGGCCCACAAGTTTCGCGAAGCAGGCCTCGAGACTTCCATTGTCGAATATCGCGTATGGATGAATTACCCGGCGGAAGTCAGTGTCGATGTGACCGCCCCCGCCGCTGTTCACATGCACGGCCCGACCCCAGAAGAGGTCGACGGAAACTACGTTCGCGACCGTACCCGAATATTGCCGGCATTCAACGCCTATTCCGCTTCCGGCGACGTCGATGCCGACGTAGTCTACGCCAACTATGGCCGTCCCGAAGACATCGACAAGTTACGTGAGATGGGCATTGATTGTCGCGGCAAGATTGTCGTTATGCGTTACGGAGAAATCTTCCGAGGAGCAAAAGTCTGGTTGGCACAGGAGAACGGCGCGGCCGGGGTGATTCTTTATTCCGACCCCATTGACGACGGCTATTTCAAAGGAGACGTTTATCCGAACGGACCATGGCGTCCTTCTCAAGGTGTTCAGCGCGGTACGGTCGAGTTTGGATTCGAGTATCCCGGTGATCCCACAACTCCGGGTTTTGCATCGTTGCCTTCCTTGCCGGATTCGAAACGCGTGCCACCCGCTTCCAATCCTGATGTCCCGCACATTCCTGTAACTCCGCTATCGGCGCACGACATTCAGCCAATCCTTGCAAACCTCGACGGTCAGGCGTCTCCACGAGGCTGGCAGGGCGCCCTGCCCTTCACCTATCACATCGGACCGGGCCCCGTCCGAGTAAAGCTGCACGTGAAGGAGAATTCCGGATACCACACCATCTGGAATGTAATCGGCACCATTCGAGGCACTCAGTATCCCGGCGAAACCGTGATTGCCGGCAACCATCGCGATGCGTGGGTGTACGGCGCGGTTGATCCCGTGAGCGGAACCGTGGCTATGCTGGAAGCTGTGCACGGCTTCGGTGACTTGTTGAAAGCCGGCTGGCATCCCAGGCGAACCATTATTTTTGCCAGTTGGGATGCCGAAGAACAGGGTCTGATCGGCTCAACCGAGTGGGCAGAAGAACACGCCACAGATCTGCAGAATGCCGTAGCTTACTTCAACACCGACGTAGGTGCCTTCGGACCAAACTTCCGCGCTTCCGCTACTCCGAGTCTCAAGCGCTTTTTATGCGATATCACCCGCGCCGTTCCGAGTCCCAAGGGGGGGTCGCTTTATGAGAACTGGAGTGGCTCGAATCATGTGACCTCTCCGGCAAATGGCAGCGGATACGATGTAGCACTCGGCACTGCTGTCCAAATTAGCCGGAATCGAGGCGGCGTGGTAACGAAAAGTGCGGCATTTTCAGACCCCGGGCTGCGGTTCGCGGTTGAGGTTGGCGTTTCTGCTGTCCAAGTTAGTTGACCAAGAAAGCGGAATCTGCTCGGCGACGGCGTCCAGCAGCGGCGGTGGTTGGAAGGGTTGGTCGATCCACTGCCACAAGTCGCGATAGACGAACAGTTGCTGGCGCAACAGGGCGGCGAGATTGGACAGGCTCCAGCCGAAGCGGGCGCGCAGTTGCAGGTACTTGAGCAGCAGTAGGGCGATGAGGGCAGTCCAGACCTGGACTTGCAGGGCGTTGGGGCTGGTGCCGACGAAGGTCTTGATGCGCAGGTTCTGCTTGAGCGCCTTGAAGAACAGCTCGATTTGCCAGCGGCTCTTGTAAATGGCGGCGATGGTGGAGGCGGCGAAGCGGCGATGGTTGGTGAGAAACACCAGGGTGCGCTGCTGCGGCTCATCCCAGACCTCGAGGCGACGCAGGAACAGATCGCGTCCGCCTTCCCGCGCCGCTTTGTAGAGGAAGATGATCTCGTCGCGCTGCACGGAGCCGCGCTCGGGGATGGGACGGCGCTCCACGACGCCGTAATCGGTGTTGTCCTTCATGCGGGTAACGAAGAAGACGCCGGCGGCGTCGAGCGCGGCGAACCAGGCGTAGTCGTTGTAACCACGGTCGAACACCACGATGGTTCCCGGCTCGAACCGCAGGGTGCGGGCGATGCGGCTCTCGTGCACCCGGCCTTCGGTGACGACGGCATAGCTGGGCAGCAGGCCCTGATGATCGAGCAGCAGATGCAGCTTGACGGCGCCTTTGGTGCGCCGGTATTGCGCCCAGTCGAAGACCGTGGCGCAGAGTTCGATCAAGCTGGCATCCAGGCTCAGCAGCGGGTTCTTGAAACGGAAGCCGTGGCTGCCGGCGACCTCGCGACAGCGGCTGAGCAACTGATAAAACACGCTGCGGTACAGTTGCCAGGGTCGATGTTCGTTGGCGTAGGCCAGGGTCGAGCGCTTGGGGGCGTCGGGCAGGCCCAGATGCCGCAACTTGCCCTCGGTGGCCCGCAGCCCGCCGCAAATCTCGCGCAGCGACTGCGCCCGTCCCAGGTGACAGAACAACATGGCCACGAACTGGCCCCAGCAGGTGAAGCCCCGGGCATGGCGCTCCGCCCGATGCTCAATGACGGCGCGCTCGAACTCGGCGCGGGAAAACAACTGCAACATCTGGCTGAAAATGCTGGATACTCGTAGCACGGCGGCGGTGGTCCTCCTCGCTGGGGCTTACGTCTCTTCAACGCAAACCTAGCAGAGTTCTACCGCTGCCGCTCAAACGCTAATTTGGACAAGAGTGAGCACTCGGGAACCTGGGCAGCGGATCCGACTACACCGTTTTTGTCGATCACCTTGGCATTCCTTCTACCGATGTGCGTTCCACGGGTGATTATGGCGTTTACCATTCCGCCTTCGACAATTACGACTGGTTCCGGCGTTTCGGAGACAGCACATTCGAATACAGCCAGGAACTCTCGCGTGTTTTCGGTCTGCAAGTGCTGCGGATGGCCGAAGCCGATGTCTTGCCGTACGACTATGAATCGTACGGAATGGATATTTCTAACTACCTGCGAACTGCGGAGACGAATGCCGCGGACGTCTTTGGCAAGCAAACCCCCAGCTTTACTGAAGTAAATGCCGCCGCCGCCCGCTTTACCCAGGCCGGCCGCCACATAGGGCAGGCAGAAGTAACGGCGCAAGATCCTGCTCAATTGAACCGAATCCTGATTCAGACCGAGCGATCGTTTCTGTTGAGCAAAGGCCTTCCACGCCGTCCTTGGTTTAAACACGCCATTTTCGCGCCTTCGGAATTGAAGGTGTATTCCGCATCAGTGCTGCCAGGGATCAGCGAGGGCATCGACCAACGTGACGTGGAACTCACACGCGTGGAGATTGAGGCACTTACAAAAATCCTTAATCACGCCTCAGCCTTGCTGGAAAGCTATCATCCCAGGTAGCACCACCCGAAATATCCCGCGTTGTCTCTTCTGTAACTTATCTCTCTTCTTAACCATAGTTAACTTCTGGCGTATAATCCTAGTTCCATGATCACCGTGTCCAAAGAGGATTATCTGAAGGCGATTCTCGAAGCCGAAGGCGAGGGCCAGCAGGTGATTTCCGCGACCCTGGCGCACCGGCTCGCAGTTTCGGCTCCGGCGGTTACCATGGCTTTGCGGCGTCTGAAACGCGATGGACTGGTGAGCGTCCGATCTGACGGGCGAGTACAGCTCACCTCCGAAGGACGGCAGATCGCACGCCGGTTGATGCTTCGTCATCACCTGATCGAGCGCATGCTGCATGAGCAATTCGGCATGGAATGGTACAAGACCCACGACGAAGCCGAGCGCCTCGAACATGCGGTTTCCGCGGACTTCGAAGCGAAGCTGGTGGCCAAACTTGGCGCCGGCGGCGTTTGTCCGCACGGCAATCCGGTGATGCCGGAAACCGCCGCTGCCCGCCGACGCCGCGGCATGCAGTTGCTCTCGGCAGTCGATGCTGGCCGAAGCTATCGGGTTCGCAGCACCTCCGAGCACGACCGCAAGCTGCTGGAACTACTCGACAAACGCGGCATTCGCCCCGGCAGCACTGTACGCGTGCTGGACCGAAACTGCGATGAAACGATGGTCCTCGATACCGACGCCGGCAAGGTTCACCTAGGCGAAGTGGCAGCGGAACAGGTTTGGGTTACACCCGATGGCGATGGGAGGCGACAAGGCTGAGAGATGTCGCCTCTTTCCAAGTCGGACGTAAACGGCAAGCCGGTAAGACAGGCTGCGCCTGCCGCTTCGAATCCTTTCAAGATTCTTCCTGCTTACAAACGCGGAGAGTTGTGGTCTTATTTCGGCCCGGCATTTGTAGCCAGTATCGCGTACATTGACCCCGGCAACTTCGCCACCAATATCGAAGGCGGGACACGTTTCGGCTACACGCTGCTTTGGGTTCTGCTGTGGTCGAATGCCATGGCAATCCTGATTCAGTACCTTTCGGCCAAGCTGGGCATCGCCACGGGGCTTTCGCTTCCGCAGAATTGCCGGATCCATTTCTCGCGCACCACCACCTTTGTCCTGTGGATCGCTGCGGAATTGTCAGCCGCGGCTACGGATCTCGCTGAATTTCTCGGCGCTGCCCTCGGGTTCTACCTGCTCTTCAATATCAACCTCTTTATCGCCGCGCTGCTGACTGCCGTTCTTGTCTTCGTCATTCTTGCCGTAGAGCTTTATGGCTATCGGAAACTTGAACAGGTGATTATGGCATTCGTCTTCGGTATCGGCGCTTGTTATGCGATCGAGGTATTTCTCGCGAAGCCGAACTGGCTGCATGTTGCCACGGGCATAATCGTCCCACGGGTGAACGCCGACAGCATCTACATCGCCGTGAGCATGCTGGGTGCTACGGTTATGCCCCATGTCGTATATCTGCATTCCGCGCTCGTGCAAAAGCGGATGCAGGGCGACGAATTCAAGTGCGAAACCGGCCAGTGGATCGTCCGCCTGCGCCATGCCCGCTACGAACTCATCGACGTGCTTGCGGCCATGAACGGCGCGTGGTTGATCAACTCGGCGATGATCATCATGGCCGCCGCTGTTTTCTTCCACAGCGGACAACACGTCACCAGCATTGAAGACGCGCACCGTACGCTCAAGCCGCTCCTGGGACCGCTTTCCGCCGGCGCATTCGGACTCGCTCTCCTGCTCTCTGGCCTGTCTTCTTCCACCGTAGGAACCATGGCAGGACAGGTCATCATCGAAGGCTTTCTGCAGGTGAAATTCAGCATCTTCCTGCGGCGCTTCATTACTGTGCTTCCAGCACTCATCGTGATTGGTCTGAAACTCGACGCGCTGAAAATTCTGGTGCTGTCGCAGGTCATTTTGAGCTTCGGGCTACCCTTCGCACTGATTCCGCTCATCATCCTCACTCGTCGCGCGCGCGTCATGGGCGACCTCGTCAACAGCCGCCGCACGAATGTGTTGGCGTACATTTCGACAGGTGTAATCCTGCTGTTGAATGGACTTTTGCTGTACCAGGCTTTTGGAGGGAATTTCTAAACCCTGCTGCGCTGTTTTACACTGTAAGGCTGCGGTTCTGTCCGTGGGTTCCGTGGGTCCAGCTTTGAGTTTGTGGTTCCCAATCGAGAACTGTACTGCTTTCATCCAATTCAGTAAGAGGACATCATGAATAGCTTTGGCGCTCGTTCCACCCTGCGCGTCGGCAATCGCGAATACGAAATCTACCGTCTCGACGCGCTCGACAAAAAGGGTACCCGCACAACACATTTGCCCTTCTCGCTCCGTATTCTTCTCGAAAATCTTTTGCGCACCGAAGACGGGCGTAACGTTCGTCGCGACGACATTCTCGCCCTTGCTTCCTGGAGTCCCACCAGCATTCCCACTCAGGAGATTGCTTTCACACCAGCGCGCGTACTGATGCAGGATTTCACCGGCGTTCCCGCTGTCGTAGATTTGGCTGCAATGCGCGATGCCATGAAGCGTATGGGAGGTGACGCTGCCAAAATTAATCCGATTTCTCCGGCGGAACTAGTTATCGATCATTCCGTGCAAGTGGATGAGTTCGGAACGACCAAAGCCTTTCTGCTGAACGCCGAATTGGAATTCCAGCGCAACAAAGAGCGGTATGCATTCCTGCGTTGGGGTCAGACCGCATTCAAAGACTTTGCCATCGTGCCACCGGATACGGGCATCGTTCACCAGGTAAACCTCGAGTATCTAGCGAGGGTTGTTTTCGTCGGCAAGGAAGGCTCGAGCGGAAACCCGCTCGCCTATCCTGACACGCTTGTCGGCACCGACTCGCACACCACTATGATCAATGGACTCGGCGTGCTTGGCTGGGGCGTGGGGGGCATCGAAGCCGAAGCCGCCATGTTGAATCAGCCTGTCTCAATGCTTATCCCACAAGTGATCGGCGTTCGTCTTTCGGGATCGCTCAAAGAAGGATCGACTTCCACTGACCTGGTCCTAACCATCACCGAAATGCTGCGCAAAGAAGGTGTGGTAGGCAAATTTGTGGAGTTCTTCGGACCCGGCCTGCACACGCTGCCGCTCGCCGATCGCGCAACCATCGGTAACATGGCGCCCGAATACGGCGCGACCTGCGGCATTTTCCCCATTGACGCAGAAACTCTGAGATTTCTGCACCTCACCGGACGCAAGGACGATCAGATTGCGCTGGTCGAAGCCTATTGCAAGGAACAAGGCCTGTTCCACGCGGCGGATTCCCCTGAGGCGAACTACACCAAGGTGTTGCAACTCGATCTCAGTTCGGTCGAACCCAGCGTCGCGGGACCCAAGCGCCCGCAGGATCGCGTCTATCTCGGCGCGGTCGGTAAGAGCTTTTCAGAAGCGCTGCCCAGCCTGATGAAGCCAAGTTCAAAATCAGCACCTGCTCCGACGAATGGCAACGAGATTCGCAAACATCTGCACCATGGCAGCGTCGTGATCGCCGCAATCACCAGTTGCACCAACACTTCCAATCCATCGGTAATGATCGCCGCCGGAATCCTGGCGAAAAAAGCCGTCGAGCACGGACTGGAAACGCCGCCCTGGGTGAAAACTTCACTCGCCCCCGGCTCGAAGGTGGTCACCGAGTACTACAACGCCGCAGGACTCACCCCCTATCTCGAGAAGCTGAAGTTTAATCTCGTCGGCTACGGATGCACCACCTGCATCGGCAACTCCGGTCCTCTGCCGGCGGAAGTTTCGCAGGTAGTGAACGATAGCGATCTCGTGGTCGCGTCCGTTCTGTCCGGCAATCGTAATTTTGAAGGCCGCATTAACTCCGAAGTCCGCGCGAACTATCTCATGTCGCCGCCCCTGGTCGTCGCCTTTGCACTCGCCGGACGCATTGACTTCGATCCAGTGAACGAACCGCTTGGCACTGGAAAGAATGGCAAACCGGTCTACCTTCGCGACGTGTGGCCGACGGAAACAGAAGTAGAAGAGACGATTCGCAAGGCGATCAACGCGGGACAATATCGCAAGACTTACAGCGAAGTGTTCGAAGGCGATGCGTTATGGCGTGGACTGAACGTTCCCAAGGGCGAAACCTTCGCCTGGGACGAGAAATCTACCTACATCAAGAAGGCGCCCTACTTCGACAACATGTCGACGCAGGTCCCACCGGTAAAGGATATTAAAGGAGCGCGCGTGCTGGCGAAGTTCGGTCACAGCATTACTACCGACCACATCTCGCCCGCCGGATCGATTAAGGCCGACAGCCCAGCCGGCAAATATTTGATCGAGCACGGCGTTGCCGTTAAGGACTTTAACTCCTACGGCTCCCGTCGTGGCAATCACGAAGTCATGGTGCGCGGCACCTTCGCCAATGTTCGCCTCCGCAACAAGCTTGTACCCAATCGTGAAGGCGGATACACACGTCACCTCCCCGATGGCGCCGAGATGTCGATCTTCGATGCTGCGATGAAGTATCGTGAGGAGAATGTGCCGCTGGTGATCCTCGCCGGCAAAGAGTACGGATCGGGTTCCTCGCGCGACTGGGCTGCCAAAGGCCCGGCACTCCAAGGCGTGCGCGCGGTCATCGCCGAGAGCTTCGAACGCATTCACCGCTCCAACCTGGTTGGCATGGGAATCCTGCCGCTGCAATTCATGGCCGGAGAAGATGCGGACAGCCTCGGCCTGAGCGGCGAAGAAGTCTTCGAAATCAGCGGGCTGGAATCGATTCTGAACAACTTCAAGCCTGGAACGGCGATCACCGTTCGCGCAAAATCGGCGGATGGGTCAGCCAAGGAAATCAAGTGCACGCTGCGAATCGATACGCCCCAGGAAGTTCTGTATTACAAGCACGGTGGCATTCTGCAATATGTACTGCGCCAGTTGCTGGCAGGAAAAGAAGAGCCAGTGGGAATGGCGGACATCTCGACAAAGAGTTAGAAGCCAAGGTGGACGCCCGCTTGCCCGCGAGCGGGCCGTCACATCTTTGCCAGCCCAACCACGCTGAAGATAGCGTGCGTCAGCAACACCGCCGCCAGTACCGCCAGGATCAGTTCCGGCCATTTCGTCTGCAGCAAATCGGCGAAAACGCCAGCGATGAATACATACGCAAACGGCAGCGCCATACGGAAGAAGTCGATTCCGCCCTGGTGAGGCATGCCAATTCCCAGGAGCAAAAGCAAAACGAATATCATCAGCGGTGCCGTGGTGCTGAAGTATCGAGTCTTCGGCCAGGCTACAAAGGCAACCAGCGCTGCTACGAGCAATGCCAGGACCGAAGGCATTTCTGTCAGAAATCTGCCCAACAGCGAATAACTGATCCATGTGCCGTAAAGGTTCGGCGAAATATGCAATGCCATGTGGTTTTGATCGGGCAATAACGCTCGCAGATCAAACTCACACAGTATCCACGCCACCAGCAATCCTAGCGCGCATGCCGCCGCACAAATCGTTAGCGCCGCTCCTCGCCGATGCGGGGCCAGATACAGCACGAAGCAGAAAGCAGCCGGCACCAGCAGAACACTGGCAAAGATGGAACTCACCGCCAGTCCAATCGAGATTCCCAGCAGCAGAATGCGCTTCCAGTTCCGTAGCACCACTTCACGCGGAGCATATAGCGTGTGCGCCACGGCAATGCCGGTAAACACCATTCCAAACACTGCCCATGAAGCCGGTCCGCCAGGCTGTACTGTCGCTCCGTAGATGACGGCCCATGGCGAAAATACGTACAAAATCATGGCTACGTATCCGCCGGCGTTGCTGAACAATCTTCTCGACACATACCAGAGCGAGGCAGCGAGAGCCGTTGCCATCAAAAGGAACGGAAACCGCAGAATGAGTCTGTTCCAGGCGCTCTCTCCTGCTTGCTGCGCGGTAAAGTTCAATGCCAACGCGGCCAGGGTGTGCGTCGCAGGAGAAATTATCGACGGCGCGTCAGTACCGCGGGCCCAGTACACCGTTTGGGGGTGAATGTATCCGACTTCGCTCTCCGCGAGCGGTGCCTTTGCGCAAAACCAAAGGCATTGCATGATGAACGCGAGTAATAGCAGCGCGCCGATTGCCTGCGGAAACCCGAAGCGCTCTCGGCTGAAATATCTGAGCATGAGCAAACGGTTGTTGTATCACGTCGCGTGCTGCTTGGAATAGTGCGGAAACATACTTCTATGTTGTCGTTTTGTTCATGTGCGTTTGCGTGCTGGAAGAAAGCGCAACCATCGGTGTAGATTGGTTCGCTGGACAACACTAGCATCGGCCAACATCCATGAAACCTGTTACCGCGCTCCTGGGTCTCATTCTTACGTCCTCTATCTGCCTTCGTGCTGGCGACACATTACTGGCCCCTACACCGCCGATGGGTTGGAATAGCTGGGATTCCTACGGCCAGACCATCAACGAACAACAATTTCGCGCGAATGCCGACTCTATGGCCAAGCACCTGAAGCGTTTCGGATGGCAATATGTGGTGATCGATGAGGGTTGGTACGTTCTGAATCCTGAAGCAAAGCCAGCGGACTTCCGCCTGGCGCTCAGCGACGACGGCCGCTTCATACCCGCGCCCGCACGCTTTCCTTCTGCCACAAACGGAGCGGGGTTCAAGCCGCTCGCCGACTACATCCATTCGCTCGGCCTCAAGTTTGGTATTCACATCATTCGGGGTATTCCGCGCGAAGCCGTTGCGAAGAACCTGCCCATCGCCGATTCGAATTTTCGCGCCGCTGATGCTGCCGATAAAAACGATGTCTGCCCTTGGAACATCTACAACTACGGCGTGAAGAACAACGCTGCCGGGCAGGCCTACTACGATTCCATTGCGAAGCTTTACGCGAGTTGGGGCGTCGATTTCGTCAAGGCTGATTGCATTGCCTCCCACCCTTATAAACCGGATGAGATTCGCATGCTGCGTGCTGCTCTCGACAGAACTGGACGGCCCATCGTCCTGAGCCTTTCGCCGGGTCCGACCCCCCGCGACAAAGGTGATGAGGTGGCTAAGTACGCGCAAATGTGGCGCATCTCGGACGATTTCTGGGACCACTGGGGACCTTGGGCCGGGCATACATGGTCACAAGGACTGCTCGCGCAGTTCAGCACAGCCGCACAGTGGGCTTCGTTTCACGATCCCGGTCACTGGCCCGACGCAGATATGCTGGCCATCGGGCATTTCGGTCCTCACCCGGGAGAAGCCGAAGTGCGCGATACAAGATTCACTCACGACGAGCAGATCACCGTCATGTCTTTGTGGTCGATGTTTCGTTCGCCTCTGATGATGGGTGGCAATCTTCTCTCGATGGACGAGTGGACCCAATCGCTGCTGATGAATCCGGACGTGATCGCCGTCGACCAGCACTCGCGAGACAATCATCCGGTGATCACCACCGATAAGTCTATTGTCTGGACTGCGCGCGCCGAGAGTGGTGACGACTACTACATTGCCATCTTCAACATAAGCCAGGCAGAGCAGTCCCTGCACTATGAATGGAAAGATCTGGGCCTGCTGTCGGGCACCTATGCAGTCCGCGATCTCTGGACCTCATCAAACAAGCCTAATGTTTCCGCGATCGACGTCACACTGCGCCCGCACGCGTCGGTGCTTTACCGCGCCACGAAAATTGAATGATGCGCCATTGCAACGCCGTGATCTGGCCAACGGGTCGTCAAGATATCAGGTATTTGCGATGCTGCAGGCTCAACATCACCATTACGAAATGGCAAATTACCGCATTACTCAATGACTCAATGGCGCAATGAGAAAATAGCCAGGTGCTCGTCTCCGAGTTCGATTATTACCTTCCTGAGGAACTGATTGCACAGGAGCCTCTTGCGGACCGCGCAGCGTCGCGAATGCTGCATCTGGATCGCCGATCCGGAGCTGTAAACGATTTATCCTTTCGCGATCTTCCTCAGCTTCTTCATCCGGGTGACTTGCTGGTCTTTAACAATACCAGGGTATTCCCTGCCCGCCTGTACGGGCATCGCAGTGGCACGCGTGCGCAAACGCTCAGCTCGCAAAATCCCGCGATGAAGAGTTTCCTTCACGGTAGAGTCGAAGTACTTCTGGTTAAGCAGGCTCCCGGCTTGGAAGGCAACGACTGGATTGCCCTGGTCCGCCCCGGGCGGAAGATCGGAATCGGCGAGCACCTCCACTTCGGTGATTCAGGCGAGCTTGAGGCAGAGGTCGTAGGCCGCGGCGAATTCGGCGAGCGCACCTTGCGCTTCACCCAAACGGCTGATTTCTTCGAAATCGTGGAGCGCATCGGCCACGTGCCACTGCCGCCTTACATTGGCCGTGAGGATCGTCCTGGCGATCGCGACCGTTATCAGACAGTCTACGCACGGGAGCGCGGGTCGGTAGCGGCTCCGACTGCCGGATTGCACTTTACTTCAGAGATCTTGCAGCAATTAAAAGCTCGTGGAGTACAGACTGCTGAGCTTACGTTGCATGTCGGGTTGGGCACATTTCAGCCTGTACATGAGGAGCGCGTAGAAGACCACCAACTCCATCGCGAGTGGTACCGCATTACTCCCGAAGCCACTGAGAAGGTCAACCAGGCTCTTAAGGAACAACGGCGCGTCATAGCAGTGGGAACCACGACTGTGCGGACGCTCGAACATGCAGCACGCGCCTCGCAAGGCGGTCAGATCCAACCCGGCTCTGGCGAAACGGGGCTTTTTATCTATCCGGGATTCGACTTCAAAGTGGTCAATGCCCTGCTGACCAACTTTCATCTGCCCAAATCTACGCTGCTGATGTTGGTTTCCGCTTTCGGGGGCAAGGAACACGTGCTCGCCGCTTACCGGCACGCGGTAGAACAGAGATATCGCTTCTACTCTTATGGTGACTGCACGTTTGTCGAGTGAGGCTGTCCGCTCACAGCTTACGCTGCGTGCCATCCGGACATAGCCCGCGCCCGCCTTCGACGCTCCAGCAATGCGCGGAATGCCACTTCGATGAAGTATTTGGTGTCAGCCAATCCGAGTGCCGGGACTACAGTTACATCGCCCAGCAGCTCGGCAAGCCGAAGATAGGACGCTCGGCATTGGTGCAAGAAATCGACAGGGTATTCCGGCTTGCGGGCTCGTGCCGCTATTGGATCGGCATCCAGCAGGAAGCTGATATCAGGGCGTGGCACGATCTTCATTACCGACCTCACGTACGCTCTCGTTGCCGAGTTGTTCAGCGGTAAATTCGCCAACTCGTCGTGTATGTAGCGATCCATGATGACGAGGTCCGCCTCTTCGCAGCTCACGCTTCTCGCGACGCTCCTCAGATGGAGCGCGTCGAGCGAGTACAGGCCATGCCGCACCAGGCTCAGGTGCCAACCCCTGACGTTTTTGTCGCGCCGCTCTACCGGTTTTTCCGGAGACCCAATCCCGTCCTCGCTCTTGAATACCTTATGAACGAAGCCTTCGCGATAAGGTTTCAGGACAACCACATCATCCCAGAAAGCGAGCAGTTTAACCTTGAGACCCAAGTCCTCCGCGAGCATCGTGAGGCTTGAAATCTGTGTACTTTTTCCGGCTCCATCCATGCCGGAGAAGCTGATCCACAGCGGTTGTTTTTGATTGCGGGCTTGGCGCTTTTGCATTCTGCGGTCGAAGATCTACAGAGGGTCGTGATGCGACCATCTGGAAAAAGTAACTGCCTTATATACTTAGTGTCCGCCAGCGGCGCTTGCAGTTGTCCTCGCTCCGGGAGGTAGTGACGGAGTTCCGCGGGACAGTCCGTAAATGATTCCAGCTGCGGCGCCAACTGCGGCGACCGCGCCGATTTTGATCAGCAACGACCGTGTTTGATGTTGCTTTGCGGGCGCAATGGCACTGCCGGCTGGTCTGGAAGCTGCTCCGCCGGCTGTTTCGGCTCGCTGCGCGGCCGCAGCTCCAGTTGGAGCCGGATTGTTCTGCGGCTGCGACCTGTTCGAAGTTTGTGTCGCGCCATTCGGATTCGGATTATTGGGCACGGTGGCTGGCGTTTCAGGCGTTTGCTCCGGAGTCTCGCTCGGCTGCGTGGTTGCCGGTTGTTGCGGCCCGCGGCTTGGATCCGGCGTCGCACTCTGCGATGTCGAGGTTTGGGGCGACGTCTGCTGCGCCTGCAGCAAGTCAGGGCCTCCACCAAGGGCAAAAACGAGCGCGATCAACAGCAGATGACTCGGCCATTTTGATCTTTTATTCATTGGAAACTCCACTCGGAATTCACTTAGGCTCCGAAACCGCCTTCCGGGCCGAAACGGCCTTTGCCGTGTACGTACTGGCTTCCGCAGGCTGCATCGACGGAAGTCCCGTGACGTTTGCATCGGGATCGCTCCACAGGTGCCGCACCCGGTTCTTCATATAACGAAAAATGTTGCTAACGCTCCCGTTGTACCAGCACACTTGTGACATTCGCTCTGAAAGCCCTAGAAACACGCGGAAGCGATTGTGCACTGTCTCCGGCGAACTGAGCGTGCCCGCAGTCATTCGATGGTTGCCCTCAATGATCGTGATCGGGTGATCTTCGTCCAGGCCGATCAGGACTACTGAGCTGTAGTCGTTGTCATAACGCAGCCGGTAGCTCAAAGACTGGATCTTGGAGATGAACTCACCGATCCGGCCCGAGAACTTGCGAGTTCGTATCTGATGAACGATGTCCATAAGAGCGAAGCTTCCGTTTGCGATCTTTCTCCAATGCGCGCGCGGGAAAACGCGAATCCATGTCAGGTCTTGCGGCTCAAGTTCTACTTCCCACCATTGCGTATCAGCCGGCAACTCGCGCCACATATGTCCTCGCCGACGAAAGAGCAATGCGCGACGTAGCTGGTTTTCTTCTTCGCTGCTCAAGTCCGCATCGAGTACCAGGTGTTCATAGCGGTGGCGATCGCGATGAAATTCTTCCTGATAGAACTCATTTTTGAGGAATTCCGCAATCACTTCAGCTTCAGTGACGCGTCGCAGTCTTTTCATGCTGCTTCCTCCTTTTCAAAAGAGTGGCGATGCTGCCGGAAAAAAGGAAGTGACACAATTACAAGCAAAATAACCATCAAAACCAGTTGCACGACGACAACCTGGCGAAGGTTAGAGTGGATGAACTGGATTCCGAGAACCACTGCGCCGCTGATGCCAAGCTGTACCCAGCCGGTATTGGCGATCTTTCGGGACATCTCGTAGGCCATCAAAACTACTGCGATGGAGTACGTGCCGGTCGCGGCTGCCCGCAGGCTCAGCAGAGCGTGCATGTCGGCAGACATCTGGAAACCAGAGCCAAAGATTGCGCTCAGGATTGTCGCCGGAAATGCCCCCAGGCCTATGATGAACAAGAGTGAAAGAAGCAAAACGACGGCCAACGGTACAATCAGCACGTTACTGTTTTCTTTGCTATCGTCCGCTCCCGCTGAAATGGGGAACATGGCGCTCACCACTGACCAGCACGCGAGATAAAGCACGCGTCCCACCAGTGCAATCGCTGCGTACAGTCCCGCTTGGTCGTTGGTGAAGAAGTGCTTGACCAGCAGGATGTCCACGTTGTTGATGATCACTTGCCCGGCGAAGAAGACGACTGCCTGAACACCTTCACCGAAAGAGGCGCGAGCACCGGCCTGCCGGAATACTTTTAATTCCGGGGGCACCCTGGGAAAGAAATACGCCAGCAGCACCGATACCGAGATGGCTGCAATTGCGCCATCTACGCCGTAGCCCATTTCGATGAAGACAATGGCACCGATCAGCTTGACCACAGTCTCAAGAATCAGATTCCAACTGAGTGCCCCAAACCTGCACGTGCCCTGCAGTCCGCCGCGCTTGGTGCCCAGCGGAATGTAGATCGCAAGTCCCAGCGCCATCAATATCACCAGCCACGGAGATGGGAGGTTCAGGTAACTTGCCACCCATTTGCTCGTCAGCAGCAGGCCCGTGCCAATCAGCAGCCCAACTACCCACGACTTTCGCATCAGGGCCGCATACACCGTTGCTTTGCCCGACAGCGTGTCATTGCGGGCGATGATTTTCGCGCAGACCAGTTGAAACGACAGCGTGATGGCGGAAACCATCATCAGAAGTGTCCCGGCGGCGGCAGCGTGGCCAAATGCTGCCGGTCCGAGCATGCGTGCAACAGCGACGTTGTATCCGAAGTTGAATGCGCTCACCAGCCCCGAGCCCAGCAGCATGATGATGCTGCCGCCGAGTATGCGCGTATGGGCGGGCTCCGATCGCAGTGTTGCCACTGCGTCGCGCCAACCCAAACGCGGCGCGTCGGGTACGAGCGTGCCTGGTTTGGTCACGACTTCGCACCTCGATCCGAGAGCATGCTGGTCGGCAGCTTGCATTGAGCGTTCTTCACCACGAGCTGTCGTTTCATCAGTTCACCTCTCGGCCTAAGCGGCGGCCGAGTTCTCTGGCTCGGAGTAGATTTCCTTTTCGGCTCGCTTCAGCAGGATGGGGCTCACGACCGGAAGGTTCTTCATGGTGCCGGGTAAGAAACGCTGGAAGCTCTTTACTGCGTCTCCGGAGCTCTCGTAAATTTCGAACAGACGGTCAGTACGCGTGAGTTCAAGGATTACCGCCGCCTGCGGCGACAGCTTCGCTAATTTCAATTCGCCATCGCGCTTCATGACCTCCGCCATGCAGCGCAGAAGCATATCGACACCGGCCGCATCCATCTGCCGGATTTGTGAACAATCAAACACCAACTGCGGCCGATCCGTGTTCAGAAAGGGCTGCACCTCGTGAAGAAACATGCGGGCTTGCCGCTGATTCAACCGATCTGGCATGCGCTTCACGATGACAGGCTTACTCGTTTCCATATCTCCTCGCGGCTACTAGATTTGCCGGGAACTCGCCGGCGTCCACCGAGGGCACCGGATTTGTGATGCTCGCCGGAGCAGTAAGTGCGGAACAGGGTTCCTGAACTGCTTGCGGCAGTGCCGGCGCATATTCGCGATGGGACAGCGCGAACACACCCCGGAAGATTTGAGCGGGTAAAAAGCTGACCAGCGATGCTGCATTCGCGAGCACTCGAATGGGCGCTTTGCTCGAGGCCATACCAATCAGCTTCGAATCCGAGATTTCCACCTCGGTATTCCGTGGGAAATTCCACAAGCGTTGAAAGCCAACCACCGAGTGAGTAACATCAAGTCCGGCCCCCAGGTAGCTGTAGGGCAACACGGTCACGTCTTCCACCACCGTTCCGCAGTCAACCACGGCATGATGTTCGAGAACCGTGCAGCGCGTGATCACGGCGGATGCTCGCACTCGTACCTTCGCTCCGATGTACGCCGGGCTGAGAACTCGTGCGCGCTTGTGAATGCGAGCGCCTCGTCCGACCCAGACACCGGGCTTCGCCTCCGTACCGATCGGCTCGATTTCCGTCAACTGCTGCAGAGAATCAACAGCAAGCTGCCGCAGATCGCGACTGTCGCACAACCGATTGCAGTAGCCATCGAAGAAATATCGCGTATTCGATCCGCGGAACTTCCGCAGCTGATGGCGTAGCGCGAACGCTGCATCATTGCGTCGCGATGCCGCCACCATGCAGATGTCCATAGCGTTCCCGTCACCATCTGCCATCGTCGTGACATGGCACTGTCGGTCGACATGGAACTGGAGGAAATCGTCGAAATCGAATTCGGTGTAGCATCCGATGCGCCATACCAGAACCGCGTCCGCGCCCGATTGCGAGAATTCGGTGAACACGTGTTCGGCCGATCGCCACACACCATCTGCCGAAGATTGGACCCACTGCACGGGGCAACTCTGGCCGGGCATTGCAGTTGGCCAGGAGTTGACAGCCGAATCGCTGATCACTGAGATGCACTCCACTCCGCTCTTCGCCAGGCGGTCGGCGATCCGGTACACAACCGGTCGTCCGAGTACATCGGCAAACGCGAGCGGCATTCCGCTCACCATTTCCGCGCCAGAGCCCTGCCTGTCTTCGGCGGGTGGTGCGACTATCAGAATTGCTTTTACATCCACGGCGACCACCTCGGTGCGGCTGCGCGAAAAATCGCGGATCGGGATGGAATCCATGCCGGCAATCGCCGAAAACGCGATATGGGTTCCAGTGCCTTGGCTCGCTGGTGAACATCAAACGAGCGCAGATATCTCCGGATAATTTGTGGCATTGTCATGCGCAACGCTGCATAGAAATTTGCCTCTGCCATTTCATGCTGCCGCTCGGGTGATTGGACAAGTTCAATGATTTTCTCTGCCAAATGTTCCGGCTTTCCCCTGCGGTAAAACTCGATTGCCAGTCCCTCGTCATTTGCCATGTCGCGGAAATCATCGATATCCGCACAGATGATTGGCACCCCATACTGGCACGCCAGGTGTGCAACTCCACTGCTCCCAGTCGCGGATGAATAGGGCATCACCAACACAGTCGCACTTGCGAAAAGCTGTTGCAGCTCCTCCTCGGGGACATAGCCCGTGAATTCCACACGGTCGTTGTCTCCGACTTGTGCTGCTATTGATTCGACGTATCCCGGAGTCGTGGGGTGGTTCTCTCCGCCTATTACCAGCTTCACATTTGGGAGCTGGGCAGAAAAGATGCGGAAAGCGTCGATCAGTTGCTCCAGTCGCTTGTAGGTTCCCCATTTCCCGAATGCCAGGATTCGGTGCACTGGGTTTCCACGCAGCTCGAAGTTGGGATACTCGGGCCGTGCGGAAAGAATGCCATGGGAACGAAAATGCACATTCTCTCCCCGATACTTTTCCATCAGCGTGCGCCGATACGCCGGCAATAACACAGAAACGGAATTCGCAGCCAGCAGCATCCTGGTCGCGATGGAACCGGCAGCACGATAGATCCTTTGTGCCCTCACGCCTGCGTGCGACAAATCGATGTTATCCATCAAGTGATGCAGCGTAACGTGCGTATAAACGCCCGTCATCCGTGTCAGTGCCGGAGTGGCCAATCCGTTAAAAGCTGGCAACGGATCTTTGCCGAAGGTGGAAAACAGCAGGTTGAACCAGACCACATCTGGTTTGATGTCGCGCACAGCTTTCAACAACCTTGGAGCATTCCAGAGATCGTTAAACCGCCAGCAACGCTGCACATCAAATTCCGGCAACTCTGCCGTCTCCGGTGCGATTTCGTCCGCCAGCACGGTGACACTCAGGAGAGAGTCGGCCTGCAGTTCCCGTGCAATGTGATACCCGTATTCGTTCAGCCCCCGCCGGCTCGGCGGAAACGCAGTTACCAAACAGATCTTCATGAGTCCCTTCTGGCCTAAAAAAGAGTCAGACGAAATACCGGCATGTACATAGCCTGCCTCTGGCCAGTGAAGCCGTAGAAATCTTGCAGTTGAAATCCCGCGGATATTCGCAGCGGATAATCAACCGGAATCGGACCGGTGCCATCGTCAATCGATCGGCGAATGGGCTTTAGGTAAGAGATGAGAAATCCGCTCTGGACGTTGTCATAGATTCCGTAACCCATCCCTTTTCCCCAGGCCGTGTTGAAGTTCACCTCCCAATTCTTGTTGGCGCGGAAATCAACCTGGCCCGCTGGCCGAAATGCCTGTGCGATCGCATATTCCGAGTCTTGCACGCGCCACGACCTCAGGTATTCTCCTAATGCCGAAACCGTGAGTCGCGTTCCGAACTTTCTCTGGATGCCGCCATACGTCGACGTTGTGAAGAATTCGCGGATAAGCGGGTTGAACAGCAGATCGCGTGTCGAATATCCGGTCACGAACGAGGTTTTTCCCCACGGTCGCCCGACGGTGAACTGGATGTTCGCGCCAAGATCGCGTGAACGGAGATTCTCGAGTGTGAAAGGTCCAGTCTCGCGGTACGCACTACCTTGGATCGAGATCCAGTTCCAGAAGGAACTCGAACTCATATAGACGAACTGCCGAAACAAGTTCTGGTTGATCAGAACTGGGGAATCCTTATCCCGTCGGAGCGTGTACTGCAATCCCGCATTGAAGACCAGGCTGTTCTTTCCAAACCGCAAAACCGGATTCAAGGCGCCGTTAAACGACGTGTCGAACGTGTTGTTGTTGACGATGATCAGCTGGCTGGGCAGCGATAATTGTCCGTAAAAGTTACGTTCTTGCACATAGCCTGTGATAGCTGGCAGGCCGTTCACATGTGCTTTGAAGCCGCTTGTCAGCTGCGTTTGATACTGCGGGCGCGGCGGTGGCAGTGCGCCATTGGGTCCAGCTCCAAATAGACGTGCATCAAGCGTATAGATTGTCGGATCGAGGAATATGGGCGCTCCCGCGACATCTTCGGAAATATTGAACTTATTCCAGACCGGCAGACCTTCCGAGCCTGCGAGCTGCTGCTCATTGAATTCAACGCTGTCATCATTTCCGCCGTCGAGCTGGCTAGCTTCTGCAAAGGCAGTGAGCGCATGCACGTCATCGTGCCGCTGCCGATAGACGCCAGCCATCGCCAGCTTGTAGTCATAGTTTTCATCCAGGTCGGATGGGTTCCCCAACCGCGCCAGTTCCGTCTGAGCCTGGGCAGTTTCGCCTTGCGCCAGGTAGGCATTCGCGAGTCCTACGGCGACTACTTCATCCGCGGCTCCCTCCTTGCCCGCCCGTTGGAACATGCGTTCCGCAAGATCGAAGTCGTGCATGGAAAGGAAAATGTTTCCGGCCTCGATCAGATTGTCGGGAGTCACTGGGTTGGCCTCGCCAATCCTGGCTTCGGCAAATGCCAGGCTGATCTGCTCGCGAGCGTCATCCCACTTTCCTTGCTTTGCCATGACGCGAGCAAAGGCAAGTCGCACGCTGACACGATCTGCATCGGGAGCATCGAGCGCTTCACTGAAGCGCTGCATCGCGGCATCTTTCTCGCCAAGCGTGAGCAGCGCATTCCCCGTAGCCAGCAGCACGGCAGCCTGGTCGCCGCCTTCTTTCTCCGCCAACTGCACGTATTGCAGCGTTTGACCGTGATCCTTCAGCTCTGCACTGGCTTGCGCCATTTGTGCATAAATGAGCGGATCGTCGGGCTGCAATGCCAATGCATCTTTCAGCGTCTCGATTGCCTGGTTGTAATGACGCATGTAATAAAGCGTGTCCGCCAGGGCGAGCTGCAGCCGTACATCCTGCGGAGAATATTTCAGTGCCGCTTGATACTCTTTCTCTGCCTTCTGTAACAATCGCTCCTGCCGGTAAGCAGTCGCGCGCACCAGATGCGTTGCTCCAGACTCGCCAATCAGCTTTTCTGCGGTGTCCACCTGGTCAAGTGCCGCTTTTGCTTTTCTGAGCTGCAGATCCGAGAATGCGAGGCCGAGATGGGCGACTCCGTCTTTTGGACTCAATTTCAGTGCGGTTTGAAAGTCTTCTTGAGCTGCCTCCGGATTCTGCAGATCGTTCAACACATACCCACGGTTGATGTAGGATTCCGCGAGTTTCGGATTCTTTTCGATTGCACGGGTGTAGTCGTCCACGGCCTGGCTGAGCAGTTGCGTTTGCTTGTGCACGTGTCCGGCAAGCAATGGGAAGTTCGGTTCTTTGGGCAGAATCTTTTCGTACTTAGTCACCAGAGCCAGCGTCTCGTCGTATCGCCCCAGGTTGTAATAGTCGTAGGCGAGATAGACTGACGCGTTGCGATCTTCAGGGAGTTTTTGCAGGGCCCGGCGCGCAAGCTGCGCCGATTCGCGGTACTTCCCTTCGTGGAACAGATACCGTGCGTCTTCACGCTCAACCCGCGGATCTTCCATCATCTCCTTGGTGATGTACCCTGCCCATTTTCCAGCGAGCGGAATCTCGTGCTCTTCAATCGCCGCATTCATCGCATTCGCAATAACCGTTGCATTGGCGGGCGCCACAGAACGGGCTTTCTCGTAGTTCGCTTCCGCATCTTTGTACTGACCTGCAGCAGCGTAAAGATCGCCCAGTGCAAGATAAGGCACGTAGTCGTTGGGATACGCGTCCGCAAGTTTCTGGAAGTAACTCGCAGCTGTCTTTACGTTTCCATCTTCGCGGTAGAGGTAACCCAGCCCTTCGAGGGCGTAGCGATTCTTCGGATCGCGATTCAGCACCGAGGCATAGAGCTTCCGCGCTTCATCCTTCCGCTTCAGCTTCCATAGAAGATTTGCGTATTGCAGAGAAATATTGGTGTTTTCTGGATCGAGATTTAACGCTTCTTTCAGGTCCGCTTCGGCACCGGTGTAGTCCTCGCCTGCTGTCTTGATTCCAGCACGAACGCGTAAAAATTCGGCGCGTTCCGGGCCTTGCAGGTTCAGCGACTGCATCTGCTGTTCCGCGTCGGCCACCACGCGCTTCGCGTCCGCGATGTCTCCCTCTTCACGGTAGAGCTCAGCCAGGTTCAAACGAAGCTGGATCGGAAAAAGCACTCCTTCTGGAACACCTTCTGCGGGAAGCCGGCTGATTGCGATCTTGTATTCGGAAATGGCGTCAGCATCCCGGTTCTCGCTCTTGGCCAGCGCAGCCTTGATCGCATGCAAGCGATAATTATTTGGATCAATAGCTTCCGCCCGCGACAGGAACTGGCGAGTTTTCTCGGAATCAGCGGCAACCAGTTCCGCTTGTGCCGCGCTTAGTTGCAGCCCGATTTGCCGCGGTCCCATGTCCGCAGCTTTCGCGTAGGTTGCGGCCGCTTCCTTCTTATCTCCGTCCAACGCATAGCTGTAGCCAAGGTCGCCGAGGATTTCAGGCGTCGGCCGCGGAATTTCCTTGAGAATTGCAATCGCGTTTTTGTAGTCGTGTACCTCGCGGTAATAGTTGGCGATCGCGCGGTAGATGTCCGGGTCGTTGGGAGATCTGCGTTTTGCTGCTTCCAATAGCTGGTGGGCTTTATCAGGCTGCCTCAGGCGTATGTAGGCTGTGGCCATCAGCAATTCCGCGTGCGCGGAAGGTTTCATTGCTTCGGCTCGCTGCAGGTAAGTTAGACCCTGCTGCACATCACCCGTTTGCATGTACAGCTCGCCTGCCATCAGCAATTCATTCTGGCGTTTTGGATTGGCCGCAATCACCTGTAGCAGGAGACGCTTCGCCTGATCGGTCTGGCCCATCCGGGCGTAGGTTTGCGCCATCCCGGAGAGTCCGTCTACCGACGACGGACGAATCGCAAGACCTTTCTTATAGGCGTCAAGAGATGTGGTGTAGCGACCCGAAAGCCGGGATGCGTATCCTAGAAGAAACCACAATTGCGCATCCTGTGGCGCGGCATGCACCGCGCGCTCGGCGTACTCGGACGCACTTGCGTAATCTCCCTTCGCCAGCGCAGTATCCGCAGCGCGGGCAAGACGACCGACTTCGATGCTGCTTCCCCACCCAATCTCGCTGGATGAGGAACTACCCTTCTTCCCTGGCGCAGAAGAGGACTTCTGGGGAGCAGAATTCTGATCCTGGCCACCGACTTCAAACGTCTGGCTGTGCGCCGTGATCGCGCCCGTCAATAAGGAACAGAACGTTACGATTGCGAGAAAACTTTTCACAAGACCACCGGATTTCAGAGCTGTGGCTAGTTACGTTTCGCAAGCCGTGTTCCAAGTCGCGTATCCGGCGCATACTTGCTCGATTGTGCTGATTTCAGCGGCTATTCTGGATTCTCGACCTCGCCCTGCAGAGTACGAACGTTCTCTCATTGTCCATGGTGGTTCTCACTATTTCCTCGCGAGTTACATCGGGTTACCTATTCTCCCCAGAAGCTCACCTGTATAAATTGCATTGCTTCAGTGACAGGTACGCTGAAGGCATTTCTAGGCGAGGCAATCAGGCGGGAGTTTTCGTTACGAAATATCGGAAAACCAGAAAACCCGAGCAGCAGGATGGGGAATCCTATTTGCACCGGAACGATGCTCACGGAGGCATATCGGTGATTGCTGTTGCTCCAGGCAGCCCTAATCGCACTTTATCTGTAACTTTCATTCTGCTGATTGCGCTCGCCGTCCATGGACCACTGCTTCTTATGCAGCTCCCTGCCGGCTCTTATGACGCTTACGTACACATGTTCTTTGCGTCACATTATGCGCATCATTGGTTCAACCCTTGGAACCCAAAGTGGTTTGCCGGTTTCTCACAGACTACCTACCCGCCACTCGCGCACCAGTTGATCGCGCTCTCGTCCTACATCATGGGACTATCGCTCGGTTACATGTTTGTGCAATTGATTGCGGTGCTGTTGCTCGCCGTCGGAATCTACCGCTACGCGCGGCTTTGGGTAGATGAAACTGCGGCAAGCTACGCCGCCCTTGGGAGCGTATTTCTCGGCTCCCTTGCCATGCTCGTCTACCAATCGGGCCAGTTGAATACGACCCTCGGCGCGGCGATCACGATCAATGGTATCCCGTATTTTTATCGCTGGCTTCGCGAAGCTCGCTTCGGCGATCTGCTGAAATCCTTCTTGATCACCGTCTCCGCAGCTGCTGTCCACCATCTGACGCTGGTTACGATCGTCTTGTTTTCGTTCCCGGTCATCTGGCTTGCGCTCGTAGATCGCAACAACGAAGCTGAAGGCGGCGAGGCCTCCACTGTCGGCATTCTCGTGCGCGCCATCGTATTTGGAATTATTTCCATTGCCGGCATCGCTGCCGTTCTGCTGCCGTTCTGGATTTCCTTCTTCAACAATCCGGTCACGCAGGCGCCGATCCCACATCCCAGCCGCACGAATTACTTACTGAATCTGCATAACGGTCTCAATTTCTGGATTATTCCCTACGGTGCTCTGATTCTCGCCATCCCATTCATCTTCTTGCGTGGAACGCGAGAGCGCCGTCTGCAACCATTGTTTCTCGGATGGTGGATCACTACCCTCATCGGATTGGGTGGCACTACTCCCGTTCCGCATTGGCTCTTCGGACGCTTCTATTACGTCTTTACCTACGAGCGGTTTACGTTCCTCGCTACTTGCATGGCCTTGCCGTTTGCCGGATTGCTGGCGCAGCGCCTGATTGCGCGCTTCAACACGAAAGCCGTCGTTGCCCTCTGGATCGCAGCGGCTGCGACCTTCGCCATGGGCGTTGCCTGGCTGACGTTCAGCCCCATCGCCGTCACGCCTTTCGACACCAATCCAATCGCCTCGTTCTTGAATCGCGACGATCACTCCAAGTTCCGTTATCTCACACTCGGCTTCGGCAGTCTCTTCGACAAAGTCTCGATCGACACCAGCGCCGATAGCGTGGACGGCGATTACAACACCGCGCGTCTGCTGCCCGAAATGACCGCTTACGGTGCCGCCAAGCTCGACAGTGCAAAGTATTACGGGGTCTCCGGCATGGAGTCGCTCCGGGCCATGCTGAAGCATGCCAGCCAATACGGCCTGAAATACATCTTCGTGCGTGATCGCTATTATGAGCCGCTGCTTGCGTTCGCTGGCTGGCGTCCTGCGGAAACCTATGACGGCGGGATCGTCACCCTCTGGGTAAAAGATGACGTTCCCCCTGCGCAGCCCATGGATTTGGGTACGAAGCCCGCAGCATGGGAAGGCCTGCTTTGGGGAACAGCTCCCATCGGCGTAGCGTTTCTTGCGCTGCTTGCGGTGCTGCTGATTCCCGAACGCCGGCCGGCCTCTGTGCCGATTGAATTTCCATCTTCTGCCGACGTCGTTCTGCGGGAGGCTAAGTAATGTCGCGCGTCCTTCTTATTATTACTGTCGCTTTAACCATTCTGTTTCTGGCGATCGGCACGCTCTCGGCCGGCAATTCCGGACCGTCCAATACGCCCGACGGTGCCGTTCACGCCATGATGGCTCAGGTCCAGGCGAGGAACTGGAATGCCGCGTACTCCTACGTTGCCAACACGAACGCCACCGACCTGAATAGTTTCATCTCCGGCCTGAACGGCACGAACGGCGATCTGCGTACATTCTCGAATTTGGCGAGCGTTCGTACCCGTGTGCTCCATGCCAGCGACAATGACGCTCTGGTCCACGCCGACATGCAGTGGTCCACCGCCGTCGGTGCGATCTATGATTCGCGCGATCTGCAGGTGGTCAGCCAAGACGGTAAGTGGAAAGTAGTATGGGAAGTTCAGAAGCAACCCAACGTTCCGCCACAGGTGATTCCGGTCACCTTCCTTCGCTGGGACGTCGTGACCCGTGGCTCAGGCGATGACTGGGGTGCCCAGAACGTCGATGCTCCCCACGTGCGTATCGTCTCGATGAATGCCGTCGACTACGAGGGTGGCACCGTGATTCTCGGCGAAATCGTCAACGAGGACACCGTCCCTGGCTTTGTTTCTGTCAGTGCGACGCTGGTCGGAAAAAATGGTTCGACGCTCGGCGATGAGAGCAGCTTCGACAAGATCTCGCACGTGTTGCTCCCTAAAGAAGTCTCGCCGTTCCGTATTGATTTCCCCAAGGTTCCTCTGCGCGAAGTGAAGAACGTCCACATCCAGCCGAACTCGTTGCTGGTCCCCGCGTCAGCCGATCCTACGATTGGCGTTCTTCACCAACAGCTCACGCAAGACTCCAGCGGACGCCGCGTCCTGCAGGGTGATCTCACCAACGAGAGCGGCCAGACCGTAAATATTCCCCACGTCCTCGCGACCTTCTACGACAACCAGGGGCGTGTGATTTGGGTCTCTGACGGCTACGTCGACCATGCATTATTGCCGCAAACGCCGGTTCCCTTCTCGCTCGCGTTGCGCGACGACATTGCTTCAAGGGTTCAGACGTACCGTGTAACGGTAAACCAGTACAGCATGAATCGCCAGCCAAGCTAAGTACGAACATGCGACGACTACTTGAATATGCACTCTTAGCGGCAGCGTTGATTTTCGCTGACCGGGTTGCAAATGCGGGCGAGTTGCACGTCCCAACGAATGCAACTGCCGGAAGCGAAGCGACCATTTCTACCTCCGGATCGGGCAGCGCAACCTTCTACCTTTTCGGCCCGGGCACTGCGGTCAAGCGTAGCATCCAACTTGGCAGCGACGTTCACCTCAGCGCAAAAGACCTTCAGTACTCTGGCAGTTACACCGCTGTGCTCGGCGGAGAAAACGCCGCCGCGACTTTTTACGTTTCGCCGGGCAAGGCAGCTGATCTCGCCTTTCTCGCCCGCCCGTCGCGCGTGCCGGCCAGCACCCGGCAAGTCATTTCGGGCACCGCGTTTGTCTTCGACGCCAACCACAACCTTGTCACCCAGCCGACTAATGTGAATTTCAGTTTAGGTGTGAATGGCGGTAAAGCCGAGGCGCGCAGCGTGAAAACTAAGGATGGAGTCGCTTATGTCATTCTGGATTCCGAGCGGCAAGCCGGCCCGGCGCAGTTTACCTCCAGCCTCGACGACACGAACGTGCGCCGCGTAGTTCAGGTCGTTGCTTCTGATCCCTGCAATCTTCGAATGAGTGCGAAGCCTGCAAAGAATGCCATCCTGGTCGAGACAGAACCCATTCGTGATTGTGCCGGTAATCCAGTTCCGGACGGGACGATCGTGACATTCACGGAAGTCGATAACACCGGACGCAGCACCGTCGACGCTCGCATCAAGAAAGGAATTGCGGAAGCCACACTCCCGCAATCTCAGAGCGCACTGCTCTCTGTTGCTTCGGGCGTGGTCGTCGGAAACGAAATTCACTGGGGTGGGCACTGATGGCGAAACGTCTTTTTCCTCTGGCCTTCGGTCTTCTTTTTCTCTCTGGGTCTTTGTTTGCAGCCCAGCCGGTTCAGGTCCAATTGAGCACCTCCGGAGTTGCGCCTCGCGAAGTTGAAGACAATACAGAAAAGGCAATCATCCGTGACTATCAGCGGGCGTGGCAGTCTCTGGCAGCCGCTCTTTCTGAGAACCGCACGGACCTTCTCGCCAACGACTTCATCGGCTATGCACAGGACGAACTCCACCGCCGTGTTGCCGAGCAGCAGAACTCGGGCCTTCACACGCGCTTCATCGATCATGGGCATTCCCTGAAGGCCATCATGTACTCGCAGGATGGCTCCGCCATGCAGCTTCGCGATACCGCCCAGATCGAAGTACAGCAACTCGATGGCAATAGCGTGATTCACTCCGACCAGATCACCCAGAGCTATCTGGTCGTCATGACCGCCGGAGAAAACCGCTGGAAGGTGCGCATCCTGCAGGCGCTCCCGTCTGAACAGTAGACAGGAATGTACAGTGGTGCTAACCACGGCTCTTACGGGCCACCAGCACCCGCGGAATTCCCTGCAGGTCTTCCACGAAGTCCACATCCTGAAACTGCCGCGCCATCTCCCGTACTTTTTCCGACTGCGAAAATCCAATCTCCACCAGCAGATGTCCTCCGGGCTTCAGCACGCGCCGCGCCTGCTGTAAGAGCTTCGTCACCACCTCGGTTCCTTGCGGCCCCCCAAAGACCGCAACGCGCGGTTCGAACTTCCGCACTTCCGCCTGAACCTTGTCTGCTTCGCACTCGCCAACATACGGCGGATTCGATACCACCAGATCGAATTCATCGTCGGCGAACCCGTCCAACAGATCGCCGGCTCGAAAAGTTACCCGTCCGCCTAACTGCAACCGAACTGCATTCGTCTTCGCGATATCCAAAGCATCTTCAGAAATATCAACGGCATAAATGTCGGCGCCCTTGAGTTCCGATGCCAGGGCCAGGGCGATGCATCCCGATCCGGTTCCCACATCCACAATTCGCGGCCGCTCTATGCCCTGCGCCAAGTCCAATGCTGCCTCGACGACGTGCTCCGTTTCCGGACGTGGGATCAATACCGCTGGCGTAACCAGAAAATCCAATCCCCAAAATTCCTGATGTCCGATGATGTATTGTGCTGGCACCCCGCGCGCCCGTTCCGCAATTACTTCGGCATAACTCTCTGCTTCCTCGGATGTCAGTTCCCTCTCCGGATGGCCATACAAATAAGCGCGCCCGACGCCCAAGACGAACATCATCAGCATTTCCGCATTCAGCCGCGCCGATCCCACTGCAGCGTCTTCCAGTTGCTGGATTGCTCGCGCCAGTGCTTCCCTCAATTGCATCGTGCCCGTTCCGGAGTATCAGTTTATTCCTCCGTGCCAACACATTCCTGAAACCTGAAACATGAACGCGAAACGAATGTTAATATTCCTGTTTTCTTTGGGGCCGCCATGCGCAGATTCCTCTCCCTTTGCCTGATTTGCTTCTCGACCTGGGCGTTCGCTCAGTCGCCGAACTTTAACGGCCAGTCCTGGTGGGACTACGTCAAAGTCCTTGCCGACGACAACATGCAAGGCCGCGAGACCGGCAGCCCCGGCTATGACAAGGCCGCAGCCTACGTCGTTAGCCAGGCCAAGGCCGACGGCTTGCAACCTGCGGGGGTGAACGGCTTTTATCAGCCGGTGAAATTCCTAAGCAAGCAGATCGACGAGGCTCATTCAAGTCTCGCCCTAGTACGCGGCGGCAAGTCCGAACCTATGGTGCTCGGGGATGACGCAATTTTCAGCACGCGCGTCGATCTTGCGCCTGTGGTCGATGCGCCGCTTGTGTTTGTCGGCTATGGCCTGCACGTCCCGGAAATGAGTTACGACGATTTTGCCGGCCTCGATATGAAAGGCAAAGTGGCCGTGATCATCGCGGGCTCGCCATCCAGTATGTCCGCCGCCCTGGCCTCTCATTACCAATCCACTGCCGAGCGCAGCAAGGCCATACGCGATACCGGTGCTCTCGGCTTCATCTCCATTCCGAATCCGGCATCCATGGACGTTCCTTGGGCGCGCATACGACTCGCTCGCACCCGCCCGAGCATGGAGTTGGCTGATAAGTCTCTCGTCGACTCCACCGGAATCAAGCTCTACGTGCTGTGGAACCCTGCTTCCGCTGACAAGCTGTTCGCCGGATCCGGGCACACATTCGAAGAATTGGCCGCGCTCGCCAAAGATCGTAAGCCTCTCCCCCGTTTCGCCCTGTCGGCTTCCGTTAAGGCCAGAACGAAAGTAAATGTGACCGAGGTCAACTCAAAGAACATCGTGGCACGCCTGCCAGGCAGCGACCCGAAGCTGAAGACACAGAATGTCGTGCTCTCGGCGCACCTGGATCATCTGGGCATTGGAAAACCCATCAACGGCGACCGAATCTACAACGGAGCTATGGACAACGGCTCCGGCTCCGCCCTCCTTCTCGATCTGGCCGCACGCATGGCTCAGGAGAAAGTGAAGCTGCGCCGTTCGCTGCTCTTCGTTTGGGTCACTGCGGAAGAAGAAGGCCTGCTTGGATCGCGCTATTTTGCGACACAACCGACAGTACCAGCGAAGTCGATCGTTGCTGACATCAACACCGACATGTTTCTGCCGATCTTCCCCATGAAGATCGTAACTGTCTACGGACTCGATGAATCCGATCTGGGCGATGATATTCGGCAGATCGCCGCGAAGAAAGATGTCAGGGTACAGCCCGATCCCGAGCCGTTGCGCAACATCTTTATTCGTAGTGACCAGTACAGCTTCATTCGCGAAGGCGTGCCTTCCCTGGCGATGAGTGTCGGCTTCGAAAAGGGATCACCGGAGGAAGTTGCCGCGAAGAAGTGGCTGACCGAGCGCTATCATGCGCCGTCGGACGATATCAACCAGCCCGTGGACTTTTCCGCCGCCGGCAAGTTCGAGGACCTTGTTTACGGGCTTGCGCTCGATGTATGCGATGCCGATCAGGTCCCTCACTGGAAGCCGAACAGCTTCTTTAAGCGCTTCGAAACCGCCGGCGCCGCGAAATGAAGTGTTGTCATCGCTTCGCGCAGGCTTACGAGACACGAGTTCGCGTGCGCCATTCCCACCGGCGGCCCTTTATTGCCGCGCTCAAGGCGCGACGCGAAGGTCTATTTGTGTCTTTTGTGGTTGAGGCTCTGTTAGTTACCCCCGTTCAAACGCGTGTTTCTTCTCCAGTTCCGCCAACGCTTGTTTCAGGTCCTCCTCGAATCCGGCTGCATGCTTCAACATCTGCTCGGTAGCGGTCGCCCACTCTCCATTCAGGTGGATGAGTTTCTTCGTCGAAAGTCCTTTCGCGAGTTCGAGCAGATGCTGCGGCGTGGCATCTACATACAGAGCATCGATCGGATCGGCCATCCAAACCTTGTCCTGATTCCCTTTTGTTTGCCAGTACGCTTTACGTAGCAGCAGTTGTGTAATCTCGTCCTCGCTTTTGGCACCGAATGCCCAGCGGTTTCGCCTGAAGTCGTAATGGCGGCTGGAGAAATGGACCGGCACCAGCTTCCCGGATTTCAAAAACTCGACCTGCTTTCGGTCCACTTCCTTCCGAAGCGCATTGATTACTGGACCTTCAGTTGCTTCTTTCTCGAGCGATGGCAAAACTTCCTTCACCGTACTCGACAGATTCACAGCAACCGGCGCGTGCAAGCCACTGCCGTCTGCCAACTTCAGATCGGCATGGACCACGTAGAAGTCGGCCCCCGAGGTGGAACGATGAAAGGGCCAGTCAATGTTGATGTGCAAGGGAATTCCCGTCAGCGTCACGTAGATTGACGCCACACCGCTTCCGTTGTTGTGCGAATTCGTCTGTGCGTTTGTCATGTTGGACATATGAAAACCTGGAACTGTATGTGTCTCAATTGTACTGAATGGGCTACTTCGGTGCGCGGCTGTCCGCCCTAGGCTTCTTTGGCATCGCAGAATCAGAAACTGCTGTGTCGTTTGTGGCCCCTGTGGTTATGCTTTTGTCGTAATTGATGGATACCAAACGCATCGCGGACCTCCTCGCTCCCTTCTTGTGCGGTACGAGTATTTCTACCGACCAACTGAATGAAGTTTCTCTGTACTTGGAACGGCTGCTCCGCTGGAATCAGCGCATGAATCTCACCGCGATTCGCGACCCGGATCAAATCATCACTCGCCATTTTGGTGAGTCGTTTTTTGCAGGCATGCAGATTATGGCAAGCGAACAGAGCATCACGCGGAATGCTATTGACGTAGGATCCGGCGCCGGATTTCCCGGGCTTCCCATCAAGATTCTTGCTCCGTGGCTCCCAATGCGCCTCCTTGAAGCGCAGCATCGCAAGGCGATATTTCTGCGCGAGGTGGTCCGCGACCTGGACCTGCAAAAGTGCGAGGTCCTGGCCGAACGCGCCGAGGTCCTGGTTCAATCGAAAGCTGCTGTTGCCGATCTGGTAACCATCCGCGCGGTTGAGCGCTTCGAGAACGTTCTGCCTATTGCCGCCCAACTTACCTCTAGTAAAGGTAGGCTGCTGCTACTGATCGGAAGGGAACAGGTCAGCATCACGCTCGAAGCACTCCCCGGCTTTCGATGGCTACCCCCCATTCCAATCCCGCTCTCCGCTTCACGGCTCATTCTGATTGGCAGCAACAAAGAACCAGGGTAGTAAATAGTCAATAGGAACCACAAAGTGGGAATTTATGCCTTCTGCTACAGTGGAAGTGGGACGAATGCATTCAACTGAGGTAAAAAGTGGCAACAGTGTCAGGAACCGCGGCTGAAATCGCCGTAACTACACTTGCTTTGCATCCTCGTGTGCACTATAAACGGTGCAATTTTCCACAGGTAATCTGCAGCAGAATCAAAAGAGTAACAGGTGGCCAGAAGATAGCCGAATTTTGAGCAAGGTCGCTTCTCAGACAATACCTACCGGCTGTTTTGTGCTATGAAGTGGACCAATTGCTAGTAAATACCTGTCGACTTACACCTTCAAAAATATTCTCTGCCGATACAGAATCCAGCCCAGAATCAAGAATGCTACGCTGTAACTTAGACCGTACAGCATCGACGCATTGTATGGGCTGGCGATCGGGGCGTAGAAGTGGCTGTAAATCCAACCTTTCAGAGACATGCTCCCAACATGCACCTGGATTGAGAGATGGGCCACCAAGCTCGCCAGAGCGTAGAGCGCCAACGGGTTCATGCCCATCATCATGAACGGCTTGCCCCAAGTCTTCCAACCTTTGAGGTCGATCATCCAGTAACAGAACGCTAAGAACAGCAGGCTTAGCCCGGCGGTGAATAGGACGAAGGAACTGGTCCACAAGTTCTTATTGATAGGGAAGCTCAACCCCCAGATCTTTCCCAGAATCGCCAGAATGGCTCCGGCAATCGCCATTCCTGCCGCCTTCCGTTCACTACTGCGATTCGAAAGCAGGTATTCGCCGGTAAATACCCCCAGGAGGCAAGTGGCGATTGCAGGGATAGTGCTCAGGAATCCTTCCGGATCTCTAACGTGTTCAACATAAAGGTGGTTGTACATCACCAGCCGGTCGAACCAAGAGGCCAGATTGCCTTCAGGACTCAGATTGCCAACGCCATACCCAGGGACTGGAATGAGTTTCATAGCCGCCCAATAGCCGAAAAGAGCCAGAAGAAGGGCACTCAGCTGCCCGCGGCGGCTAGAGAACAGGAAGATGACAGCCGTGGCGAGGTATACGACGGCGATTCGCTGGAGTACGCCCGCAAAGCGCCAGGTCGCTAAATGAAAGTGCGGAAAGCCGTTAAGGAACACGCCTATAGCAAATATTACGACCGCTCGCTGAAGCGAATGGGTTAGCAGGGAAGTCCGTGAGGCACCTTTTTTCTGGCGATTCCGGAACGAATAGACCATAGAGACGCCGACAATGAAGAGGAAGAACGGGAAAATCAGGTCTGTTGGTGTCCAGCCGTTCCACTGCGCGTGCTCCAGAGGCCAATAGATGGAATCCCAATTCCCGGCGTTATTCACGAGCATCATTGCAGCTATGGTGAGCCCACGGAACACGTCAAGAGATTCCAATCGACTGGAAATGGAGGCGGGCGAGGCGATCGTGACGTTTGGTTGAGGGGAAACGATGGTGGACATTTGCGCCTTCGCGGGACACATTCTAAGTTGCGAGGGATTCTACACCCGCCTCGCTCTAACAGAGATGTTCCACGTGAAACATTCTTGGGGATCACGTTTGGGGGATCGTTCCACGTGGAACATCTCCCATTGTTTTCCACCGCTGGCCTTCTTCCTAAAGTGTTCCACGTGGAACAATTGCCCCTGACTTCCACGGCAGGCACAGCTTTTGCACACAAATACCTCATTGCACTGCGGACACGAACTTCGGTAGTCTGCAGTCCTCTGATGGTTTCATTCGAAAACTCATGGGACGTGTTATAGCAGTTGCCAACCAAAAGGGTGGCGTGGGAAAGACCACAACCGCCATTAATTTAGCTGCATCATTTGCCGCCGCGGAGGTACCCACTCTACTAATTGATTGCGATCCGCAATCGAACAGCAGCAGCGGCCTTGGATATCCGAAAGATCCTCAACGCTTCAGCACCTATCACCTGCTGATGGGCGACGCCCAATTGGATCAGATCACGCTCACGACCGCACTCGACCAGCTTTGGATTGTTCCGTCCAGCAAGGAGCTTACCGGTGCGAACATTGAACTGGTTACGCTCGACCGGCGCGAGTTCCGCCTGCGCGATGCCGTCGATCGCATACGCAATCGCTATCAGTTCATTGTGCTCGATTGTCCACCCGCTCTAGATCTCCTAACTCTCAATGCCCTAGTGGCGGCCGACTCAGTTATCGTTCCAATGCAGGCCGAATACTTCGCATTGGAAGGGGTCAGCGAGTTGCTGGATACGGTGGAGCGTGTCAAGCAGACATTCAATCCTGGGTTGGCGGTTGAGGGGGTTGTGCTGACGATGTACGACGACCGTACCAACCTTGCACAGCAGGTCACCGATGAGTTGCGGAACTACTTCGGGGATCGTCTGTTTACCACTTCGATACCTCGCAATGTGCGGCTTGCGGAAGCGCCCAGTCATGGAAAGCCGGCCCTCCTCTACGACGTGCGTTCGCGTGGAGCGGAAGCTTACATCAAGCTGGCGAAAGAGATCATGGACCGAGTGATGTTGCGTGCATCCGCCTAGTATATCGCTATACGATATATTTTTCCCCGGGCGAACGTAGCCGGTGGTCAGTCGCTGGGAACTGGATTTATGTTGTCCTCCGCCGGGTTAAACGGTGCCTCAAGTTAGGAGCTGATGTGCAGACGATTACGCCAGACAAAAAACGCGCTCTAGGACGTGGACTCAATTCCCTGATACCAGCGGCGCGCAGCACGCCTCCAGCGGCTGCGCCTGTGGCGACGGGGCCGGTCGCGGTGATGCCGGGCGAAGCCGTACAAGACGTCGCCATTGCCGACGTCCTTCCCAATCCCATGCAGACGCGCGTCGACATCGATCCCGTTGCGCTGCAGGAACTGGCAGACTCAATCGCAGTTCAGGGCGTATTGCAGCCAATCCTGGTGCGCAAGGTCGGAGACGGCAAGCTCGAACTCGTTGCCGGCCAGCGACGGCTTATGGCATCGCAACGGGCAGGAAAGACGACCGTCCCCGCGATCGTTCGCCAGATTTCAGACGAGCAGGCCATCGAGATCACTATTATCGAAAATCTCCAGCGCGAAGACCTGAACCCGCTGGAGCAGGCCGCCGCATTTGAGAAACTCAGTCAGCAGTGCGGACTTACACAGGAGCAAATCGCGCAACGCACCGGAAAAGATCGCACCACGATCGCGAATTACATCCGGTTGTTGCGTCTGCCCGATTGGGTTAAGCAAGGGCTGCGTCAGGGCGTGCTGACAATGGGACATGCCCGGGCGCTGATGGGGCTCGACCCTTCATTGATCGAAGCGACCGCCCGCGAGGTGGTCAAAGACGCACTTTCCGTGCGCCAAACCGAAAAGCTGGTATACGACATCCTGCATCCCTCCCCTAAGCCGGAGAAGAAAGAACGCGTGGTTGATCCGAACGTCAAAGAAGCAGAGCGTGAACTCGAGCGATCGCTCGGCGTACGCGCACGAATCTACGACCGTAGTGGGAAGGGCAAGGTCGTGCTGGAGTACAAGTCGCTGGAGGACTTCGACCGCATCGTGGAGGCATTGTCGAAGTAAGTTACTAGGCAGTATTCACCAGACTGGTTTTACAAATGTGATTTGAAAGCGCGCGGCTTCAGCCGCGCCGTTCTGCTCTTACTCAGTAATCGGAACGTAATCCAGTGAACGCGCGCATACGCCGAATCATTCTGCTCATTATCTTGGCGCTGGTCATCGCCTGGCACCTTCACTGGATCCCACAGTGGATCACGTCGGGATTCCACCTCCACCGCTAGTAATCGTTTTTCACCACAGATGGAGGGCGGCAATTATGGCCGGAGAACCGGGGCCGAGCCGAGGCTACTGAGCGGTGCCGGAATGGGTAGAAAAAGAGCCAAGCTGGCCGGAAGCGGAGCGCTTCCAAGCTCCGAAGAAGGCGGTATACGACCTCTGGCCGGGTACTACGGTAACTTCGCCTCTCCCACAAAATGGGAATAGCATTTCGCACAAAGACACTTTGCTTGCCGGAAGAGGGTCGAAATGCGTAAAGCGTGGGCATTGGTGATTGTTGTCGGATGCGGGCTGGTGGGCAGCACCTTTGGACAGTCTCTGGGCGACTTTGCTCGCGAGCAAAGAGCAAAACAGGGATCCGCGACTGCGACCAAGAAAGTCATCACCGACGATGACATTCCCAAGCAGGACACGATTTCTACCGGGGGGCAAAACAGCCCGAACCCCCAAACCAACGCAGGCAGCCTCCTTGAGAAAAAGGACAAACCGGCTCAAGCGGATTCCGCGGCTGACAAGCTGAAGTCGGCAGAGCAGTGTAAGGCGGCCATCCAGCAGCAAAAGCAGACTGTCGACTCCATGCAGAAAGAGCTGGACGAGTTGAAAGGTTCAATCCATTACGTGGAGGCAAACGCCTATTACAACGGTGTCCAGTACAACGAAGCGCAGGCGCAGAAGCAAAAAGAAGCTGAGCACCTGGAGAAGCAGTTGACCGAAGAAAAAGCTAAACTGCAGGACATGCAGGAACAGGCCCGAAAGGCGGGCTTCGGAAGCTCGGTCTACGAATAGTCAGTAGCGAAATCCCAGCGCTTGCGAGAGAAACTGCACCAGTGGACTAATCTGCTGACAGGCCCTGGTGAAATCCTTCATGAACTTCGGGCCGCAAATCTGCGACTCTGAAAACTCAATCCAGACAATATAATCCTTGCGCTTCAAGTCCTCGATACAGGGATGATCGGGCGGGAACCCACGCGGCGGACGGGAGAGGACTTCGCCGTCGAATTTCAGCTTCTTACTGATTTTCTTCCATTCATCTTCGCGCGTCACAATCGCCTGCCGGATCTGGTTCAGCACCTTGGATTCCGGCCGCCAGGAACCCCCGGCGACAAAGCACTGCTCGGGTTCGAGGTGAAAATAGAACGACGGTGCGTGGACATCTTTCTTTTCGGAAGCATGCCGGAACTGAATCCCGATATGCGTTTTGTACGGCTGTTTATTCGCGCTGAAGCGGATATCTCGATAGATCCGGAAGAGCGAACCGCCATGGGGCCGCGGATCGGCGATGATTTGCGAACTGATTTTCTGCAAGGGCGCCGCGGCCTCGGTGATGAACTGCAGACAGGGATCGCGTACGACGGCCTCGTAGCGGGCTTTGTTTTTCGCAAACCACTCGCGGCGGTTGTTGCGTTTCAGTTGCTTGAGAAAGTCGAATAGCCCGGGAGTGAAGTACGGTCCCATGGTCGGTCACCAATTATGAAATCGAGAAATAGATTGTAATCAGCGGCGGACAGATTCGAAATCCGGTACGGGTGTGCGCGGCTGCATATGGCGCCGGCGCGCGGCTTCCAGGAAGTATTCGAACAGCGCGCGCGACGAGGGTTCCTCGTCGAAGGTGCGTTCCGGGTGCCATTGCACTCCGAGCACAAAGTGATCGGAGGCGGTAGACTCAAGGGCTTCAATCACCCCGTCGTGGGCGCGGGCCACAACACGCAGACCATCGCCGGGCGCGTTTACTGACTGGTGATGGCTGGAGTTTACCCAGCCTTCATCGGACTCCCAGACAGGACCAAGAATGCCGGCCAGGCGGGACTCGGGTTCGATTTGCACCAGATGCGCGCGCTCGATGAGGCGGCCTTGGGAGTGGTTCTCGACATGCTGAATTAGCGTTCCAGTCCGCCACACGTTAAGACTCTGCAAGCCGTAGCAGATGCCCAGCACGGGTTTATGCATGTTGTACGCGTCTTGCAAAAGCAGTTCGTCGGCGTTGTCGCGGCGTGGATCGGCGGCAGCAGTGTGTGGGTCAAGGGATGCGCCATACTTTTCCGGATCAACATCAGCCGGACTACCTGGAAGCAGGATGCCGTCGCAGGTCATGGCGAGCCGGGTAATATCGGCATTGCTGAGGGACAGATCGATCGGAACAGGCTCGCCACCGGAGATCTCGATCGCGCAAAGATACTGCGGCAAAGCTCGCTGGTTGTATTCCGGCTTCTGAGAATGCGGATGGGGAATTGCGATCCGAGGTCGCACAGTCACCTCGTGAATAGTGTAACGCTCTCCACGCCAGCAAATTTGCACAGCGGGGTTTCTCAGGAGATGCCTCCTGCTATTGTTTTTATCAGGCCGTGGGTGTTTACAGGGTAGTCGTTATACTTCATTTCGTCTGCCGGACCGGCGTATCTAACAAGAGCACCGATTGGAGAGTGTTGAATGCGAAGGCGAACGCTGGTTGTCCTGCTTTTCTGCGGGGTTTACGGGCTGCACGCGCAGACTGTCGACGAAATTGTTGCCAAAGCGCTGCAGGCGCGCGGCGGCGTGAGTGCCATTAAGGCAATTCAGAGCGAACGTTTGACGGGACACATCTCGTTTGAGAAGAATTCGCCCGCGGGCTTTATGGTACAGATCAAAAGGCCCGAAAAGATGCGAGAGGAGATCGATTTCAGCGAGAAAACCATGATCGAGACGACCGATGGCTCGACAGGATGGAGGCTAATGGCGACGAATGGAACCGGCACACCTGAACAGCTAACGCCTGGCGAAGTGCAGAACATGGAAGGCGGCGCTGATATCGACGGACCGCTGCTCGATTACAGGCGCAAGGGAAACAAAGTCGAATTGGTTGGAAAGGCCAAGGTCGGCAACGAAGACGCGTACAAGCTCAAAGTGATAGACAAGAAGGGCGAAGTCCGTTACGACTACCTGGATGCCAACTCGTTCCTGGAGATAAAGTGGGAAGGGCAGGTGGAAAACGCGGGCAAAACGAATACCTTCGCCTCGCTCTTTTCTGACTATCGCAAAGTACAGGGCGTGATGTTCGCATTCGCGATCACCTCGGGTACCGCAGACAATCCCAACGCGCAGAAGATCGTTTTCGATAAAGTCGAGGTGAACGTCCCGATGAGCGATACACTGTTCGGTAAGCCCTCACCTCCGACGCGGGCCGGACAACCTGCTCATTGAAGGCTCGGTGCCTGTCTGCAGATTGACGGCGAAAGATGTGCACCCTAAAATTCAGAGAAGCATCTTAATTATCAAGCTTTTGCAATATAGGGAGTCCCACGTGCCGCTGTACGAGTACCAGTGCACAAAATGTCAGCACAGGTTTGAGAAGATCCAGAAGTTCTCGGATCCGCCCGTCACTAAGTGCCCTGAATGCGGGGGCAAGGTGGAGCAACTGCTCTCTGCGCCGGCGATCCAGTTCAAAGGCGCCGGATGGTATGTCACCGATTATGCCAAAAAGTCCGGCTCGCCGAGTGGAAACGGCAAGGGGAGTTCGGACGTGAAAGCGTCGGAAGCGAAGTCGTCAGACACCAAATCAGCGGACACCAAGCCCGAGAAGAAGTCCGAAACGAAGACCTCTAAGAAGGACTAAAGCTCACTAATACATCTAGCCTTCGTAGTAACCATGACCAGCTTTGATACCTCACATCTGCCCTCTGCAAGCAGCTGTGGGTCGAACCCTCAGGCAGCTTTTCGGCGAGGCGGAACCTTCGCACCTTCTCGACGCGCTTTCGAAAGGCCAATCGCGATTGCCTGCTTGCGGTTCTTATGCTCGCCCTTCTTCAGATGATGCATTTCCGTGCGAACTTCCTGTTGAGCTTTCCGGCCATAGCGCCGCGAGCTTGATTTCTTTCCACCGCGCCGGGAACTCGAGCGATTGCTCCGGCTGCGCGCACTCGCACTGTGACTGCCAGAGCTTCGGCTCGACTTACTTCTGCGGGACGAAGCGGATTTGCGCGACCGGCTGTGAGCGGACGCTGAACGGGAAGAGGACTTGCGACCTGTACGGCTGCGGGAAGACTTGCGCGATGAACTGCCGCGCGAACGCGCGGATGCGGAACCGGATCGCCTTCCTCCGCGGCGGCTGGATTTTTTCGCTGTTGGCATCTCTATTCTCTCCTTGGCGTGGCGCGCATGCATCTATTGCCACAACTGAATGTGACGTCAGGCAACCTGTAGAAGGTTGTGCGCGATGGTTTACATTCATTGTTCACGATGTATGCGACAACTGGCCGAAACCTGTGAACGCATCGCTGCAACGACGAAGAAGAACGAAAAAGTTCGCATCGTCGTGGAATATTTTCAGTCACAGGCGACTGTTGAAGCTTCGATTGCTGCAGTTTTTCTGTCCGGCCGCGTGTTTCCTGCGTACGAAGAACTCACGCTGCAAGTTGGCGGAACTATGTTGTGGCAGGTGCTGCGCGAAATCGCTCGAATATCCGATGAAGACATGGCTGCTGCCTATCGCCGCTACGGAGATTTGGGATCGGCAGCGCTCGACATTCTGCAGCCAGTCGCGCCCAAGCACAGCTCTCTGACTCTTGACCACGTAGAACGCGAGTTCCACCGCATTGCGGAAATACGCGGCGCCGCATCGAAGGCATCGTTCGTGCGACTCTTGCTTTCGAAAGCAACGGCGCTTGAGGCGAAATATCTGGTCAAGATTATCAGCGGCGATCTGCGAATCGGTCTGCGGGAAAGTCTGGTGGAAGAAGCCACTGCAAAAGCCTACGAAGCGCCATACGCGGATGTGCAACGCGCGAACATGTTGTTGGGCGATATTGGAGAAACGCTGCGCCTGGCTGCCGATCACAAACTCGGCGAAGCACGGATGCGCATGTTTCATCCGATTGGATTCATGCTGGCAAGTCCGGTGCAAACTGCCGAAGAAGCATTTCGCTATTTCGATCATGCGCAGCTGGAAGATAAGTACGACGGCATCCGTGCACAGGCCCACGTGTCTCAAGGCGAAGTACGCTTGTATTCGCGCACGCTGGATGATGTAACGGAAGCTTTCCCGGAATTGCCCGACGCGCTCGCGGTCTTTTCCGATGATGTGATCTTCGACGGTGAAGTGCTGGCCTGGAGCCTGGACGAACAGCGCGCGCTGCCGTTTTCGCAATTGCAAAAACGATTGGGACGAAAGAAGGTGACTGCGGGCATGATGCGCGAGATCCCGGTCGCCTACGTTGTTTTCGACGTGCTCTATGCTGGCGGGGAACTTACGATCGATCGCCCATTGCGCGAACGAGGCGCGCTACTGGATCAACTGTTCATGAAGGCGGCGCAGTTTCCAGCGAAACGCACGGAACGCACCCGTAGCCGCGTACCACAAGGAACGCTGGCATTCGAAGCGGACATTATCCAGCAGTCCAGCGGTTCGATCCCTGGCCGCGTGATACGCGCTCCTCTTACCTCTGCCGATTCTGCCGAGCATCTCGCAGAGATCTTTGAACAAGCATTGGAACGCGGAAATGAAGGCCTCATGATCAAGGACCTGAACTCCTCGTATGCTCCAGGACGGCGAGGGAAGTCGTGGCTGAAGTTGAAGCGTGAGCTGGCGACGCTGGATGTGGTAGTGACCGCGGTGGAATTCGGCCACGGCAAGCGAGCTGCTGTATTGAGCGACTACACGTTTGCGGTCCGCGCGAGTGACACGGATGATCGCCTCTTGAATGTCGGGAAGGCCTACTCTGGCCTGACCGATGCCGAGATCAGCGAAATGACGAAGTGGTTCCTGGAACATTCGCTGGAAGATCAGGGATTCCGGCGTGCGGTTGAGCCAAAGATCGTGCTGGAAGTTGCGTTCAATGCAGTCATGAAGTCGGACCGGCACGAGAGCGGGTATGCATTGCGCTTCCCGCGAATCCTGCGACTGCGTCCAGATAAAACTCCTGACGAGGTCGACACTCTGGACCGGGTAGCTGAAATCTACCAGCGGCAGCTACTCTCGTTTCCCACAGGGAAACTAAGCTCTTAGACGGCGAAAAGCGCCCCAATCTGCATCCCACCTATTGCGCTGCTCGAAAAATCAGAGACGGAGTTGCCATGTCGCACTATTCGACTTTGCAGGATTACCAATTTGACGCCGATGTACGAGACATTCGCGGTGCAACACTGTACGGGCAAGAGGAGAAGAAGATTGGCAAGATCAAGGACGTCGTTTTTGACCACGATACCGGAAGCATCCGCTACCTGGTTGCGGATGTCGGCCATGATCGAAAGGTCATGCTCCCGGTGAATCGACTCTTCCGCGCGGCAGCGGACGAAGATGCTTTTGAAACCGACCTTACCGATGCCGAACTCGACCATCTTCCAGCTTTCGACAATAAGGTGATGGAATCAGATGAGAGCTGGAAGAGTTATGAACAGCTTCATCGCAGTTCCATCGAACTGCGCGAAAAAGCGGCGATCCGCGAAGAGAAAAGAGATTTTGAAGAAGGCCCGGTGATGCACAGGAAGGGTTCGGACCGAATCGTAACTCCGCCGGAAGGCCCCCAAGGCGTACCCGGACGGGCAGCAGAAGAAACGCGGGAGCGTACGATACCAGCCGCCGAGCTGTTTCCCGACCGATTGACGAACAAGTTCACCAGCACAACTCCGGACGCACAGAAGCTCACGCTGGTACCGGATGAGGCGGCCAGAATCGACAGTGCTGCCTATGGAACCGAGACACTCGGTCCGAGGTGGGACGCTTTCGAAGAGAACTTGCGGACGGACCTTCCGAAAATCCGAAACCGTTGCGGGGTGTGCGCTCAACAGCAGCAAAGAGTAGCGTAAGACCGGCGCGTATAAAAAATGCCTCTCCCGCAAAGGAGAGGCATTTTGTTTCGAGTACCTCCTACCGCTCTGACTTTCGCTCTTTCAGCCACTCATGCGTATTCTTTGCATAGATTGCCAGGCAGATGATGTTCGCGGGAATCAGTCCACGAAGCCCTGACTCCTGGGCAATGTAAAGGATGACGAAACAGTTGATGGCCGCCAGCACCCAACCCCACCAGAGTTGGCGACCGACTGCAATCATAGAACTGACAGTAAGAAGACTGCTGAACCAATCGAGTTTCACGGGGTACCTGCAGAGATCGGGCGTTCCGGAATTTCTCGGATTCCACCACGATCATCTTTGAGCAGTGTGCACCCGAAAGTAAATCCGTCAAAACACCGGGAGGGAGAGACCAGGACCTGTCCGTCAGTAATCAGGTTATTGCAGCAGATCACAGATAATGGCCGGCAGATCGCCTAATTGCGGCGACACTTACCGGCCTTGCTATCCTCTTTCACTACGAGAACCGACCGCAGCTTTTAAACAAATACCGGTGTCCGGTTTCACGAGTCCAGCAAATCGCCCTTGATCAGTTTCTGTCCACCAAGCACCGCATAAAAAGCCCAAATCGTCAGACCCAGAATAATCGCGGGCACGAGGAGCGTGGCAGTCGAATACCATCGCGAGAGATCCGCCGTTAGCGGAACATTTCCCAGAGTATCCGCAACAAAGACGGCAACCGCCAGTGTCACAAAACCAAAACGAACGATGGCAAGTGCGGCGATAGCGTATACCAGAATCATTGAGGTGATATCGATTGCAGGATGATGGCTGCCGATGGCTTTTGCTCCCACCCAAATGGCTACGAATATAGCTGCGGCAGCCCATTGGTTTCGCAACACGATTCTCAGGATCAGCAGCATGGCGAAGAATATAAGAGTGAATTCAATTGCACCCGGAATCTGGAAAAGCGTTGCACCCAATGCCGTCCGCCCGCCCATGAGGTAATCGGTCGAAGGCAGCGAGTACGGCTCTCCGAGCCGCAGTAAGATCAAGTTAGCGCCTTCGAAGATGACAATCCACGTCAGCCCCAGCAAGACGCCGAACAGCACGTCACGAGCAACCAGCGAATCGCGAATCTTGCCGCTGAGAATGCGCGACCAGGAGATGATTGTCTGCGGCCAGAACTTTCGCACGTATGGCTCTAGGGCAACGTAGAGCGTCCAGACCAGGGCGGCCATGAACAAGCTGGAGCTTACGGCCATCATCAGCATTCCAATAGTCCCCACTTCGGGTACAAAGTGTTCATAGGAGAGCCAGATCAGCATCTGTAACACAAAGATGACCTTGGCGATCCGGAAAGCACCGACGCTGTCGCCTTTTCCGCGCCGATAATTCAACCTTGCGAGAAGAACAGCGGCAGCAATCAGGGCAAGAAAAATAGAGATGTAGATTATCTGCCGCGCTTTATCCCCAGGCGCGTATTGATAAGGGCGCATCCGGTATGGATGTGTCCACTCGCCGATGGTGTTGAAGTACACCGGCTTGCCGTGCCAGGCGGCAGCCTCCACTCGCAACGGACGATTCGATCCCGGCCACGTCCCTGTCCACGCAGCGCGGGTATCGGAACTCGCCAGCGAAGTCCATTGTGGTTGAGCGGGCTGCAACTTCGAAGGATCCAACCCGGCCAACTCGAACAGCGGAGACCAGTCCACAGGCTTGGCGGGCGCTGAGGAGGTATCGAGTTCAGGAGGAATTGCATGGAATCCAACCAGGTGACCCTGCGGATCGAGCCAGACCGTCATCATTCCCGACAGGATCTCTGGGGGATCGTCAGAGGATATGATGCCGGGGGTGAAGTTCAGCCGGTAGTCCGACGGCACCATATAGCGAGGACTCGTCCGGTAGTAGTAGATGATCGGTGTTGGGCGCTGCGCGTAGATGTTCAGCCATTGCGGCCGCGGTTTGTCATGATCGGTGACATACAGGAGCAAATCGTGATCCTCTACAAAGTCAGACGCGTGGTCCACGGTCCTTGGGTCGTAGCCGAGACGCTGAATGATGTCGCGAGCCTTCGCTGCAAGCGCCTCGGGCGGCAAGTCGAAGGTCATCTTTTCATACGCGTTGGAACCGATGATCAACCAGATGCTGGCTGCAAGCCCAATTACCGCGAGAGCGAGGAGGATCACGGCGTAAGAGGGCTTCATGCCCTGAGTCTCGCCCGCCGCCGCGACCATCTGCGGTGAAGGAGTTTCTCCCGCCGCGAGTGCAGCGGCCAGTGGATCGCCACCCGGCAAAGCAGCAGCAACCGTCCGTACCGTAGCTGGACGCCTGGCTGGATCTTCATCAAGGCAGCGCAGGATCACACGCTCAACCAGCGGATCGATGTCTTTGACGATCGCCGATGGCCGGCTGACCGTGGCGGACGTGCGGTTCTTTAAAGGATCGGCAATATTGGCGGCGTTCTGAGCGCCTTTCCCGGTGAAGATTTCATAGAGCACCAGTCCGAGCGAATAGATATCGCTCTTCTCAGTGACTTCCTTGCCTGCCAGCTGTTCGGGAGCCATGTAGGCTGGCGTGCCGCTGCGGACGTCAGCTCCCGTTACTTCGTCGACGAATGCCGCCAGCCCGAAGTCCATGACCATCACCTGACCGCGCCCGTCGAGCATGATGTTCGCCGGTTTCAGATCGCGATGTAGAACGCCCTTGGAGTGGGCTGCCGCGAGCCCAGCGCAAAGTTGGCGGGCGATTTCCAATCCCTTATCGCTGGGCAGGCGACCGATGCGGCGAAGCAGGGAAGCGAGGTCCTCGCCGTCGATGTACTCCATCGTGTAGAACGTAAGGCCATCCACATCGCCGACGTCGTAAACGCGGCAAACGTTGGGATGGGAAACTTTGCGGGAAATGCGAACCTCAGCGTGAAAACGTTCCAACAGGTCGGGATCGTTGCTGGCCTCCTCGGGAAGAAACTTCAGCGCGACGGGCTGCCCCAAAGTGAGGTCGTCGGCACGATACACTTCGCCCATGCCTCCGCGGCCAAGAAGCGATATGATGCGATAACGTTCGGCCAGCACAGCACCCGGGAGAAAACGGCTTTCACCTCGCACACTGCTCGGATTCCTTCCAGCACTTGATGCCGGACGGGGGGAACGTACCGGCGCGGCTGCCATGGTCGCCGCTTCGCTGGAGACGAACGTGGCGGCTTCACTGGCGGGAACGGCGGATCCGCAAGAAGAACAGAAGCGGCTGTCGTTGGCAATCCGAGAACCGCAGGAAGTGCATTGAGCCATGATGATCCCTTACCCCGATTGGCAGTTTACGCGAGAAGACGATTTTCGCGAAAGCGAAGGCGCGGGGCGCCACCTATCGACAAAGACACGAAACCGGCCAACATAGCCGGTTATAATTTTCGCCCATGACGAACCCTGCCACGGCTCAATGGCCCCGAGTTCTTCCGCGGCTCGATTCGGCTTCACATCTGCGTATTCTCTTCATCACCATCTATGTCCGCGATGTCGATCGCAGCATTCGCTTCTACGTCGATCAGTTGGGCTTCAATCTGATCTTTGACAGTCCCGTCGCGGGAGGTCGTTTCGTTGCTGTGGGTCCGCCGGATGGCAGCGCAGTGCTCGCATTCGCTCGTGTTCCTCCCGACTCGGATGAGTATCACTCCATTCGACGGACGGCACCCATTGTCTTCCTGACTGAGAACGTCGTCGCCCGGTACGAACAGTGGGAGCGTGCGGCATTGAATTCCAAGAACCGCCATACAAACCGGCATGGGGCGGGTTGTATGCAAGCTTTGAAGACCCGGATGGAAACTCCCTGAAACTGGTGGAATCGGATGATCTGAGCAGGGAACTCGATGAGCAGAGGCGAACGATTGCGGAGAAGATCGAGTTGGAAAGGAGAGCATCTCAAGAACTCGACTTCGCCAAACAGGTTCAGGCGCGACTCTTTCCGCAGTGCCTTCCACAATTGAGTTCGCTTGACTATGCCGGTTTGTGCCTTCAGGCGCGCGCCGTGGGCGGTGACTACTATGACTTTCTCAGCTCTGGTCCACAACGGCTGGGCCTGGTGCTGGGCGACATCTCGGGCAAAGGGATGGCAGCGGCGCTGCTAATGGCCAATCTACAAGCCAACTTGCGTAGTCAGTACGCAACCGGCTGGGAGCAGCCGAACCAGCTCCTGCAGTCTGTGAATCGCCTGTTCTATCAGAATACGATTGAAAGCGCGTACGCAACTCTGTTCTTCGCAGATTATGACGATCAAGAGCACAGGCTCCGTTATGCCAACTGTGGACACTACTCACCATTCTTGCTCCGTTCATCCGGAGATGTTGAACGGCTTGCATCGACCGGCACAGTGCTGGGCCTCTTCGAGAAATTGGACTGCGATGTGGAAGAAAGAGAATTGGCGCCGGGTGACAGCCTGGTGCTTTTTACCGACGGAGTCACCGAATCTTACGACGCGCAGGGCGAAGAATTCGGCGAAGATCGCTTGATAAAAACGCTGCGCCAGAATCTCTCGCTGCCGACAACCAAACTGCTTGCATCTATCGTGGACGATGTACGCGCGTTCAGCGTACAAGAACAACATGACGACATTACCTTAATCGTCGCCAAGTGCACGGCATGATATCAACGAGAGTCGACGGTTTTGTTACGTCCTGCGAATCAGGAACACGGTTTTGTCGTCGATCCGATCTGGCTCCCCTACTTCGCGCCAGTAGTCATCCTGGCGGACTGCATAGTCCAGCACGGCATTGCAGATTTCCTTCGCTGGCTCGTGTTTGTGCTCATTAATAATCCCCTGGATGGTGATCCGGCTCGCCTGATCGCTGCCGTCATACACGCCGTCGGTATATAGGAAGAGGATGTCACCGTGACCCATCAGAGTGATCTGAGCGACGTCGGAGTAATCCATCTGCCGCTTGCGTACTTTCATCGAGAAGTACTTGTTGCGGTCAGGATGGTCCTCTGGGATTTCAAGGCCCAGGGCGAGAAACTGCACCATGCTCTCTTCGTCAATATCCATGAAGCGACCGAATTCGGCGGAGAAAACCAGCGGCGGCGGATGCCCGAAATTCACAAATCGGAAGATGCCTTCCGGCTGGATTTCGCCATATAGCATGGTCGCGATTTCGCGCTTCGTATTGTCAGTCCGGCCCAGCGCGTTGCGTGCGGTTACCGATTGCGCCAGCCTCAGATTGATTTTCTCGAACAGGTCGGTGCTGGTTTTGCCCTTCTGGTCCAGTTCCGACAACATGAACGCGTGAAACGTGTCGTGAACAGTAGAGGCAATCTTCGCGGCAATCAGGTCGTGGCCTTGCGCATCGACCAGCAGCACACCTGCCGTCGTGTACAGCTCGTGCAGGTTCTCCGCGATCTGCAGTTGCTCCGAGCTCTTTGCTTTGCGATACGAAATCCCATCCGCAGGAGTGTAGTCGGGCCGCGATTCCATCCATTGAACATGCGTGTCGACTTCGTTGCGCGGGCTTGCCCCCGGCGGCAGCGGGTCTAAGTATTCCTTCGCCAATCGGACCGCGCGCGCGATGCGTGCGTCGATGTTATAACGCTGCTGGAAATTGATGTACTCGAACATATCGCCGCCGACTCGTCCCGCCGGAATGGAGTTCCCATACATCTCGATCCCCGGCAGTTGCGGGATGACGCCCTCCACCGGCATAAGCCGCTTCCGGAGGTAATCATCAATACCGAAATCGAGGGATGGCAGGACCATGAACGATATGTTTCCGAGAGATTTCTGAATACGCGGCCGACGTCATCAGCCAGACAAGACTATACGGGAACCGGGCGGAGTAGCGCCATGTTGGGATGTGCGATTTCTCTTATTTGTCACCAACTTCTGCCGTTTTCGGAAAAGTCACCAAGTCTGGACAGAACAGCCAGATTCGGAGCTTCGCATCAATTGTCGCAGCTCGACCCTAACCGCACAGCAACAATCCTTCCGGCTTTGCCGCTGCAGAAGCCGAGATACGAGGGCCGAACCCCATCAGCGTCTTGATACCGGTCAAGCGGTTCACGCGCATGCCGAGATAGATAAACACCAGGTCGGAGAACTGCAAAAGATCAACGGTCCGACGAATCACCTTCGTTTGCATATATCACGAATCCGCGATGAAATAGACCCGTCGCTATATTTTGCCACGATGAAAGCTATTTCTCTGGTCCTGCTTTTTGTCTTGTGCAGCATCTCACTCACCGCACAACCTGCCAACACGAAGGCAGTATCTCAAACCCCTTCCGCTGGAGCCTCGAGTTCGCAGGCCAGTGCTTCCGCTCCCGCCTCGCGGCGCATCACGGCTTACACGCTTCCTCCTGACTTGTACCAAAAGGCGCGACATCTGAACCGGATGCGCTTCGTGTATCGCATCTTCAGCTTCTTTTACGCCCTATTTGTTTTGTGGCTGATATTGCAAGCCAGGTGGTCGGCGAGATTTCGCGACTGGGCAGAGCGCGTATCGCGCTTTCGCATTCTGCAGGCGTTGATCTTTACCGCACTGTTTGCCATTACCTTTGCTCTTTTGCAGTTGCCGTTTGACATCCTGGAAGAGTGGGTTGCCAAGCTGTATCACATCTCGGTGCAGACGTGGCCTTCATGGGCTGGTGACTGGGCGAAAGGACAGGTTCTGCTGATCGTCGTTGGCGGTGTCCTTGTCTGGATTCTCTACGCCGTAATTCGCCGCAGTCCACGGCACTGGTGGTTCTACTTCTGGCTGATCTCGCTGCCCATCCTGTTGTTCCTCTTCTTTATTTCGCCGTTTGTCATCGAACCCATGTTCAACCAATTTGAGCCGCTGGCAAGCAAAGATCCCCAATTAATTCCCCTGCTCGAAAGAGTGACGCGGCAGGCCGGTGAAGAAATTCCTCCGCAGCGCATGTTCTGGATGAAGGCCAGCGACAAGACCAATTTCACTAACGCCTACGTTACCGGATTCGGTGCGTCCAAGCGGATCGTGATCTGGGACACCACCATCGCGAAGGAAACCCCAGATGAGGTCATCGTGGATTTCGGGCACGAAATGGGACATTACGTTCTCGGTCACATCTGGAAAGGTCTTCTGTTTTCCGCTGCGCTCTTTCTGGCGCTCATCTACGCGGGCTATCGCTCTATCGACTGGCTGCTCAGTTGCTGCGGGACGCGTTGGCATATCCGCTCGCTTGACGACTGGGCCTCGCTGCCAGCGCTGTTGTTGATTTTGACCGTCTTCGGGTCCGCGGCTGCCGTCGCGGAAAATACATTCAGCCGCTACCAGGAACATCAGGCCGATGTTTACGCAATGGAGGTAACCCACGGCATCATTCCGGACCCCGGCCAAGCCGCGGCACACGACTTCGAATTAGCCGGTGAGATCGGATTGTCGGATCCCGATCCAAATCCCATTAACGTCTTCCTGTTCTTCGATCACCCTCCGATACCTGACCGGATACTCTTTTTCGTCACCTACAATCCATGGATACAAGGAAGGAAGCCTCAATTCGTGAACTAGGCGCGGCCTGGGTAACACAGGTACCCAGATACCATGAGTCATGAACTGCTGAGGCTGGACGTTGGCCTGGGGAATTGGTATGTTCAGCTTCTTAATCTGTCCTCCGACACCGAAGGCGAGGAGACGAATGCGTTTTCAATCTTTGATTCTGGCTTTGCTGTTCTCGACATTGCTGGTGAGCAGCGCCTCCGCACAGCGGTTCAATTGTTCTTCTAACGGCCAACGGCAGGAATGCCAAATTCCCGCAAGGGGAAATCCCAATGACCTCCACCTGGTGCGGCAGTACAGCCAGCAACCATGCATTGAAGGCCAGACATGGGGCAGGCGCGGCAACCGCGTTTGGGTCGACCGGGGCTGTCGAGCTGATTTTGAGCTAGGCCAGGTTAACTACGACAATGCCGGACGCGGCGACGACGATCGCGACCGCGATCATGACCATGATAACGACCGCGACCGGCGGGGCGGACCCGGTTGGGATCAGCCACCCGCTTATTACGCAGGCAGCTTCAGCGATGGGCACAGCCACTGTTCATCAGCGCCGGGTGCGGGACGCACTTATTGCCAGAGCGGTGGTCCCTTCCAATTCGCAAATCCTCTGCGGGTGAACAATATGTGCGCGCAGAATCGGACGTGGGGCGTTTCGCAGTACGGCTTATGGGTATCCAACGGGTGCGCTGGCGAATGGGAGATCAAGCGGAACGGTGGCGTTCAGGGCGGCTCGGGCTATCAAACCGGCCCGGGATGGGATCGTCCTCCCGCGTACTACGCCGGAAATTTTTCGGACGGACACAGCCACTGTTCAGCAGCACCGGGGCCGGGGCGCACGTATTGCCAGAGTGGGGGCGCGTTCCGCTACGCCAATCCTCTGAACATGAACAACATGTGCGTGCAAAACCGTACCTGGGGTGTTTCGCAATACGGACTCTGGGTTTCGAACGGCTGCAGTGGCGAATGGGAAATCAAGCGCTGAGTGCAGAATTCTCTCGCTTGGAATACGCAGAAAGTCGCGGTAGCATCCCGGCATGAAAAAGACAAAGACCGCCGAGCGCGCTTCGGCGGCCAAGGCCGGCAACAAGCGGAAAACAGTGGAAGAATACCTAGCCGCCCTTCCTGATCCTGCCCGCAGCAGATTGCAAGAGCTTCGCGAGGCGATCCAGTCCGTTATGCCGCCTGGCGCAAGTGAAGTCATCAGCTACGGCATTCCGGCATTCAAAGCAAGAAGAGTGCTGGTTTGGTACGCCGCATTTTCCAAGCATTGCAGCCTGTTTCCAACCGCTGCCGTCCTGGCCGCCTTCAAAGATGGACTGCACGGCTTTACGGTCTCTAAGGGAACAGTCCAGTTTCCGTTCGATAAACCTCTGCCCGTGTCGCTGATTAAAAAGCTCGTCAAAGTGCGGGTTGCACAAGAAAAATAGAGATTAGGACTCGAGCCAACCCTGGCCCGCATTCGGCTAAAGTGTATGCCTGAATCCACGTTTCGAACTGTATTTAATGGGCTAAAAACTGAGCCGTCCCTCCCCGGGGCCACCTTACGGACGCTTTAGGCTTCTAACTTGCCGTTGTACGCCTCGCATCAGGTCCCCTTCGTCCGCTAGTGTGAGATTACCTTATGAAGCTGGTTCGTGTTCTAAGTGAGACCCCCGCCGAAGCCGCCGATTTGATCTCGTTCCTGGAAAACAGCGGATACGCTGTCGAAACCGCTGACCATTGTGATCAGGATGCGCCGCCAGCAGACATCGAAATTGATCTGCGTGTTCTTCCGCTTGAGACCGCCTTGCAGGTGGCGCACGAACTCGCGGTAGGCGATGTGGATGTTTTCATCTCCCCTGGCGTGTTTGCCGATGTCCAACTACAGCACGACGAACCCGAAGCTGCACCAGCGGAGGAAGTCGTCCTGGAGCCATCGTTTGCGACAGAGGCTGAGCCGCACTGCATTCATGCACAACTGGAGGACAATAGACCACTGGTTATCACGCAACCGGAACCAGCAGCAACACCAACATCAGTTCGTTTGCGCGAGAGTTGGTCGCAGATCTCGCGGGAATTTCAGCTTGTAAGCACGGAATGTTTCTCTCTCATTGGGGCTGAGCTCGTCAACATCTCCGAACGCATGCGCCAGTCTCTGCAACGGGCTCGCATCCTCGTGATTCGCAAACGAGCGTTGGTGGAAGCGCGTGCAACCAGAACACGTAATCTGGTTGAGACCCGCCTCCGATTCGATGCAGGATCGACAAACGCCTGGCTACGCAGCGCGATCGCAGGTGCCGGGCTCATGGTATTGCTGTTGTTGACGATGCTCTGGAACGAGCGCCGGGTGAGTTCGCCGGTAAAAGCGGCTATACCGATTGAGGCCTCGTCTGGTGTCGAGACGCATACAGCAGCGCCGGCTACGGTCGTACAGGCTGACACCGTTCACCCACTCAGCGCTTCCTTGCGTCGGCATTCGACTTCCTCCCGGGCCGACGATCTCGCCGATGATGAAGTCATCATCCGGCACTTCAAAACGCCGCTCCCCAAACCGGCCGTCGCTCCCGATGCGGGGATCAAACATTTTTCCGACATGAATTAGCGCTTCGAACGAAGGAGCACCTGATGAGACGGTTAGTTGTCTTTGACGAGAAAAGCAGAGGTAAGTTGCTGGTCGAGCTGTTTCCTTCGACCATCCCCGAGACAGAGGCTCCGGCATCAAACGAGCTCGAGTACATTGCCCGCGCGCTCGATGCGCAGCAGTCTTCCCTTATTCTGATTCCGTCCTCGTCGCCCAATCTCGTGCGCCTGGTAAGGGTTCGCTATGTGCCGAAACCCGTTGCTCCCGAAGCTGAGCCCGGGCCGCTGTACGAAGCAACCGGCTTTCTGGGCCTGACCGATTCGCTGTGTGATCCCGAGCCAGTGAAAGAGAAACCATGGTGGCGACGTCTCTGGTCCCGAGCGGCTCGACACTCGGCAGAGGCGTGAACACACGTGAAGTCTTGTCTCGTTCTTCTTTACGAGTGTGCTTGCTATAAGAAATCTTGGCTTCACTTTTGCCCTTCTTATCTTTGACATACATCGCGTTCGACCATTTCTTCGAGTGCTCGTTCGAATTTTCGCTTGCCACAAAATCAAAGTCATGGCATCTTCGAAGTGCGTAGGAGAAACGCCCGTCCATGAAATCGATATTGCACATCTCGGTACTTAGGCAATGGCTGCCGAACTTTGGTAGCGATTGCGGACGGGTCACCCCTGCTGAAAATCGCTGACTCCTCGGCGCTGTTTCCTACGCACAATCGCACAAAGTAAAAGCTGGGTAGCGAAGATCGCGGTTACTTCGATCATTTAATCGACCACGTGCCGCAATCGATTGTTCTCCCAGGGTTATCGTCTCTCTCGACGCGGTAGGAGCATGGCTACTCGTGTCTCAACTGGGCAGAGCGCCCTTAGATTGGAAAGTTGTATGGAACTGATGGAACGCGCTTTCAAACGGATGGGAGCGCGAGTTACCTTCGCTGAACTCAATACGCGCAGCAGGGCCGGTAATCGCATTGTCTCGGAAGATTTGGCACTTGATGTTCGTGAAGACGGAGAAGGAGAGTACTTCCTGATTTCGCGGCCTGCATCTTCTACCGAGCTGATTGTGCTGGACGTTCAGGCGGAGCTCAAACATCTGCTCTTGCTAAGCAGAAACGGAACGGAAAAGCACCGCTATCTGCTCGGACATGACGAACGACACTGGTTCGTTGCTGGAATTCCGGAACGCAATCTGGTGAGCCGGGTCCGTGATGCCATGAACGCGCTGAAGCCTGAGGCCGTTTTAGAAAATGAGCGCGGCTTGCGCTCGAAACTCCGTCAACGGCGCAGCAATGCCGCGCGTGTTCGCCAAGGCGAGTGGTTCTTCATCCCGGCACCGCACGCGCACGTGGAGAAGTTCATGATCCTGCACAATGAACCTCTCGTCCGAAGCGGAGGAGGTAAGCCACACGTATGTGAAGAGCTGTACCGATTTGGAGGGGAAACTGTTTATGTGAAGTACGGTTCGCGACAAGTGCTCAGCGAGCCGCAATATCGGGCTTTGTCGGAGGGGAAGCGAACCGGAGGCCGATGGCGCCTTATGCGTCGCAATCCGCGAGTGTTTGTTCGCGGACGCGTCCGCCATCTGGATCATAAGACGGTGTTCCTGGATGGCTGGCATGAGGTTTTCAGCAATACTGAAAACCTTTCACAGGCGATGCGGAACGTTGTTTTTCTCGACTGATTCGCGCGTTACAAAGATTTTCGCCGGTGGCGAAGAGAAGAGATACTCGGCGGAATATTAGGAGCATTCGCAAATGTTGGCAGTGCCGTGTAGGGCACCGCGCCGTGCCAATTGGTACGCAGAAATTATGGGGGCTTTAGCCTCTGAAGAATTTCGGTCGGTGGTGTAGACCAGGGTTACTTCGCCTCAACACGCTACACGCCACAGAAAGGAGGCCGCAATGGAAGTCATCATCATCATTTTCTGGCAGATCCTCATTGCGATTGTGACGAGCACTGTCCGGGCACTTCGTGCACGGCGTATCCGCGAAGCCGACGGTTCGCTTTGTAACAACTGCTTGTACGCACACGTTGCATGCAGAACTGGGCGGCGCAAGCTCACGCGCTGTACGTACGCCTGGAATGCCCGGGAGATTCGCTTCGCGGTCTCCAGTTGCACCATGTACTGCAATCGTGACGCGGCAAGACGTGTCGTGCGCATTGACGGGTTCGCGTCTCGCGAACCAGTCGCGGCGGAAGCCGTCGCACAAAATCAATAACCCCTGCCGGTGGCGCAGACAACGGTTACTTCCGGTGAGCCGAAAGGCGAGCAGGTTCGAATCCTGCAACCGTAGTCGTTTATTCCCCGGCATTTGTGTGGCGCGGACATTCCTGTCCGCGCCGTTTGAACGAAAGGAGGCCTCAATGGCCCGCCTGAATGTACCGAAGTTGAATGACCTGATCGGCTGGAGGCGTCCGCGCACCCACGAAGGCGCGCCGGCGCGCTCGCTCAGCGCCGAGCAACAGTTGCGTCGCTCCGTGCTCGCCTGCCTGCTCTGGGAGAACCAGTTCTATGAGGACGGCGTGGAGATCGCCGGGCGCATCAAGGAGTTGGTTCCGAAGGTTGCGCCGGAGAAGGTAGCTGCGCTGGCCGTAGAGGCTCGCACTGCGATGAAGTTACGCCATGCGCCGTTGCTGCTTGTGCGTGAAATGGCGCGTCTGGCTTCGCATCGCGCGCTGGTGGCGGAGACGCTCGAGCGTGTGATCCAGCGTGCCGACGAGCTCTCGGAGTTTGTTGCCATTTACTGGAGCGACGGCCGCGCGCCGCTTTCGGCGCAGGTCAAGAAGGGCCTGGCCGCGGCTTTCCCGAAGTTCGACGAGTACGCGCTTGCCAAGTACAACCGTGACTCGCCGGTAAAGCTGCGCGACGTGCTCTTTCTCTCGCATGCCAAGCCGCGCGACGAGGCGCAAGCCGAACTCTGGAAGCGCCTGGTCGAAGGCAAACTCGCTACGCCCGACACTTGGGAGGTCGCACTCTCGGGTGGCGCGAACAAGCGCGAGGCGTGGACACGTCTGCTTGGTGAGCGGAAGCTCGGCGCCTTGGCCGTGCTGCGTAACCTGCGCAACATGTACGAGGCCGGAGTTGACGAGGATCTCGTGCTGCGTGCGCTGCGCACCATGAAGACCGATCGCGTGCTCCCGTTCCGCTTCATCGCTGCCGCGCGTTATGCGCCGCAGTGGGAGGCGGAGCTAGAGTCGGTGATGCTGCGCGCCGTCGAGAGCGCAGCGAAGCTGAAGGGCAAGACCGTCCTGCTGGTGGACGTGTCGGGCTCGATGATCGCCATGCTCTCGCGGCGTTCGGAGATGTTGCGTACGGACGCCGCCTACGGACTTGCGATTCTGCTGCGCGAGATCTGCGAGGACGTGAGCATCTACAGCTTCTCTGATCGGCTGGTTCGTGTTCCGGCGCGGCGCGGGTTCGCCTTGCGCGACGCCATCGAGGCGAGCCAGTCGCACAACAGCACCTATCTCGGCAAGGCGCTCGGCGAGCTGAGCGAGTCGTACGATCGCGTCATCGTGATCACCGACGAGCAGACGCACGACCGTGTCCCTGCGCCGAAGGCGCCCGGTTACGTGATAAACGTGGCCAGCTACAAGAACGGCATCGGCTACGGGCCGTGGACACACATCGATGGCTGGAGCGAGTCGGTCATCGAGTACATCCGTGCGCTCGAGGGTGACGAAGGGATGTTGATCAACTGAATTGCGGCTGGGGCGGGTGCCCCATCCAAGCCCTCCGTTGGCTTGGTTGGGTATTTACCCCGCCGCGATTTCTTTTGAAGTGGCGCTGCGCGCCTCGCCCGCGTTGCGAATCGGGCTCAGGTCTACGGGGTGCCCGGCCCTTCGCGCGAAGGGCCGGATTACGACCGGCGCTTGCTCCGACGCGCCTTTGACGTACTCGCTTTGCGCTTAGTCCCAACCGCCGTCAGCTCCTGCTGCATTTTCTTCGTCAGCTTCGCAAATACCAGGCCGTACGACTCGCTGATCAGCGCACGAATCTCGTCAGCGCGCAGTGCGTTCAGGTCTTCGAACGCCACCCACATCGCCCTTGCCATGTACGGAGCCGGAATGATGCCTGGAATCTCGGTCAGCTCGGCAAATCTCTCAGCAGTGCATTTGCAGGAGAGGTGTGTCCGCGCCGAAGGCTCGAGAGAAACCACGGCAAACATTTTCCCGCCGACTTTGAAGACGAGATTGTCGCCCCATTGCATGGTCTCGGTGGCATGCGTCAGTGAAAGACAATGTTCACGAAGCCAGTCAATGTTCATGCGCGCCTGGCCATCCGAGAACTATACGGAACTCGGCCGTTCATTTCTGCAATAATCTGGGAATGACCAAGGAAGCCTCTAAATCGAAGACGTGCCGCGCGTGCAACGGAACCGGCAAGGTGAACGAACCGAACAATGCCGCCAAACGACCTGACTTTCACAATCCCGGCGGATTCTCCTCCGCCGCCCGCAAGGCCTGCCCGAAGTGCGGCGGAACCGGCAAAATCTAAATCTCTCGCGGCTTGAAATTCTGCGTGCTCGCCTCTATTCGTTTACAGCCCGGGAAGAACCCGTCCCGCCTGCATGTTTGTCAAAGTTCATTTCGGCGCGTAGACCAGTACCGTGAACGTATCCGGCTTCTCTTGTGGCCAGCGCTGGCCCGCAGGAGGTGGATTCAACTCCGCTCCGACCAGGTAGATTCTGTGCGACTTCGGGTCGAGCGCCATGGTGCGGGCACTCCGCATGGTGGGGACGTTCTCAAGAAGCTTGTAATTGTCACCTGTCGTTTGGACGACAGAAAGTGTTCCTTCGCCATTGGACGCGAATGCAAGTTTCAGGCCTGGATCAAACGCCGCAGCATCGGTGCCGCGTCCGGTATCCACGGTCGCAACGATTTTGCCGTTCTCCGAATCGACCACGACCATCTTGCTATTGCCGCAAACCGCAAATAGACGATGCGCAGCCGTGTCGATCGCCAGCCCGCTGGGCTCTTCACATCCTTCGAGCTTCCAGGTCGCCGTGTTTTTCCACGTCTTCGAGTCGACCACGGCGATCTGGCTCAGATCCTCGACGTTCACATAAACGTGTCCGGCATCAGCCGCTGCGAATTCCAGCTTGCCGCCGAGCGGCACGTCGCCAACAACTTTCAGCGACTCCGGATCGATTGCCATCATGTTATGGCTGCGGCCGTTCATCACGATGATGTGCTTGGAAAAGGGGTCGTAAATGATCGCGTCAGGATTCTCGCCGACTTTAATTTCGCCGGTCGGCTTAAGCGTTTTCAGGTCGAATACGGTGACGGTTCCTGCCCGGCCGTTGGTGAAGAAACCACGGTTATTGTCCTGAACGAGAGCGGTGCCATGAACCCCATTCGCCGGCATTTCCCCGATCTGCTTGCCGGTGCTCGCATCAACCACAACCACGTGCATGCCGCGAGCAATGAAGAGACGATTACCCTGAGTGTCGTAGAGGAGATAATCCCAGCCAGGTCCGTTGCCGCCGAGAACAAATTTGTTTACCTGGTGATACTCCGGTGCGCTCTGCGCGAATGTAAACATGCTGACGAGCAACAGAGCGGGAACCAACCATCGCGGCGATTTCATTGACTTTCTCCTCGGGGACCCTACGACAATTTTAGGCGAGCATTCGCCGGAACTGACGAGCATATCCGCTGTTTCTGAAAACTACCTGAAAAAGTGCTGCACACATCTCTGGCCGGATAGGCAGCGTGACCGAACGGCTCCGGTAATCGCTGGAGCGGCGTCAAACTATCGCTGCACGTAGTGCACAACCGGTGGCGGATCGGACTTTACTGCCCACACGAGCGCCACAATCCATCCGATAAATGTCCAACCGAGAAACAGGTTCAGCAGAAAGATTGCCAGCGTGTCTCGTTTGCTGCGGATGGCCGCGATGATCGCGGGCAAAAAGTAAAAGACGAAGCCCAATCCGAAGAACGGAAAGAAGAACAGTCCAAAGTCCACATTGCACCTCGCCAGGTCTGCGAACCCCTGCTCCGCACCCTCAAATGATATACGCGGCCATCGCCAATTAGGTTCCTCTGCTTGCAAATTCGCATTTGGCAGGGTTCCGCTTCATTGGTACTCTCGATCCATGTACATTCACATGTTCTCGTTCCGCTTCAAGCCGGGTGTGACCACGGAGAAAAAGCGACGGATTGTGAGCGAAATTAGCGTGTTCCAGGGGCAGATTCCAGGCCTGCTCGAAACGTCAGTGGGACTCAACATCTCGCCTCGTGGACAGGGCTATGAACTCGGCGGAGTGATGAAGTTCGAGGACAAAAAAGCTCTGGACGCCTACGAAGGCCATCCCGTTCACCAGCAGCTTCTGAGCTGGCTGATGCCGCTGGTCGAACTGATTGAAGTGGACTTCGAGGCCTGACCAATGGACATCATTGCCGTCATCCCTGCCCGCCTCGCCTCTACCCGACTGCCCCGCAAGATTTTGCGCACCATCGCCGGTCGCCCCATGCTGGCCTGGGTCTATGAGGCTACTTGTCGATGCACGGACTTGCGCGAAGTGATTGTCGCTACGGACTCCGACGAAATTCGCGACGTGTGCGAGAGCAATGGCTGGCACGTGCGCATGACCTCTCCGGACGCACGCAGCGGAACCGAACGCGTGCACGAGGTCTCGAATCAGATCGCTGCTGACATCTACATCAACGTACAAGGTGATGAGCCGCTGGCTCGACAGGAACACCTGGAAACGCTAGTCGCGTTAATGCAGGATCCCTCATTCCAAGTCGGAACACTGAAGACACCAATTCCCCACAGCAGCAGCGATGTCCACAATCCCAACGCGGTCAAAGTGATCTCTGACGCGAAGGGGCGTGCTCTATACTTCTCGCGCGCCACGGTTCCATTCGATCGCGACCGCGTCGGCAACATCGCTTACTTTAAGCATCTCGGCTTTTATGCTTATCGCAAACAGGCGCTCGACCAGTTCGTTGGCTGGCCGGAGTCTTCGCTGGAGAAGGCTGAGCGGCTGGAACAACTACGATTCCTGGAAAATGGAATCGGCATCTCGGTGGCGGAAACGCCGTTCGATACAGTGGGTGTGGATACGGAAGAAGATCTGCAAAGAGTAGAAAAGATTCTGAAGAATCAGCGTTAATCAGCGTTGATCTGCGGCTCTGGTTGCGCTTTTTCGCCAGTCTTCCGCCGCGGCAATTCTCTTCGAAATCGCCGGATGTGAATGGAAAAACCATTCCACAAAGCGCGAAGGCTCGCGTTCCGCCATGTTCTGATCCGCCAACTTGTTCATCGATGAGATAAAGGGCGTCACGTCTGGAATCGATTTCAACGCATACCGGTCGGCCTCACGCTCCTTGCTGCGCGAATACGCATTCATCAGCGGCATGAGTAGGAAGGACATCACGGTGGACGTCAGGACCAGCAGCGGCAGGTTAGCGAAATCGTGCAGGCTCTCGAACATGCCGCGAACATCCACGGCGTAATGCAAGATCTCCGCCGTGATCCAGAAACCGAAGAAGCTGATTACGACCTCGACGACAATTCCTTTCACGATATGGTTGTGGACATGATGCCCTAACTCGTGCGCGAGTACCGACTCGATCTCTTCTTCGCTGTAGTTCTCGAGCAGGGTATCCGCGAGGATAATGCGTCGCGTAGCTCCCAAGCCCGCTAGAGCCGCGTTCGCCTTCTTACTCTTCTCGGAAAGCTCCCACTCATAGACTTCACGGACGTGCGTGCCTGCTCGATCACTCAGGCGGAGTAAACGCGTCCGCAGCGATTCATTCTCCAGAGGTCTGAATTTGTAGAAGAGAGGGAACAACACAACCGGCGCAATCTGCGCGAAGAATACCGACAGGACTATAAAGACCGCCCACGCGATCATCCACCAGTGCTGGGGCGAGATGCGAATCGTCCAGTAAATCAACTCTACCAGGACCGTGCCAATCACCAGCGTGATTAACCAGGTTTTCGTCTGGTCCCAAACCCAGCTTCGAGTGCGCTGGTTGGAGAGGTTGTAGCGGTGCTCAAGGCGGAATCCGTAGTAGTCGAGGCCGAATCCGATTACTTTGCTGATCGCGAGCAATAAGCCCACATAAAAGAAGACCGCGAGGGTGTAATGCTGGCCCGCTCCCCGATACGACCAGTCGCGCAGATCGCTCGTCCATCCGGTCGCGAGCAGCACCACCAGGAAGGCTAGTCCGATAAGGAAATCGGCAAGCTCCAACCGTCGATGAATGCGGTTATAGTGTCGCGTTTCCGGCGAATCAGGCTTCGCGGAGCTCGGGGAGGAGTCGGGCATGCGGTGAGTTTATATCGTAAATCTGTCTATGCAGTCTACCGAACCGCTTTTACTACTAAGGACACCGAGAAAGAAGAGTGCGTCAACTTGGCGCTTCGCTTTCTTATGCCGCCGTAGCTTTTTCGAATACGAATGCTTCCGCATTCGCCAGGATCTCTTTTACCAACTCCGGCGACGACGCCTCACAGTATAGGCGCATGAGCGGCTCGGTACCGGACGCCCGCAGCAGGATCCAGGTCTCCGCGCCCTGCCCCTGCGTCGGGGCATCGAGGAAGAGCTTCACACCGTCGAGATCCGCGCGTCTCGCTATGTTGTATCGGCCGAACTTCTTTAACTCAGGCGAGTTCGCCCGCCTGATCGCTCCATACTTCACATCGTCCGGAATGTGCAGGTCGCGGCGGCCATAGTAATGAGGACCGAACTCGCGCTGCAGATCAGCTACGATCTGTCCTAGCGGCTTCTTCTCATCCGCCATTACGTTCGCCAGCAGCAGAGAATTCAACATCCCGTCGCGTTCCGGCAGATGGCGGGGAATGCCGATGCCGCCCGATTCTTCTCCACCGACCAGAACTTCTTTGCCCGAAAGCACCACATCACAAACGTATTTGAAGCCAATGCCATGTTCGATCAATTCACGTCCATACTTCTTCGCAATACGGTCCAGCATGCCGGTGGTGTTGAACGCCCGCGTGATCGCACCCGGCCACTTCTTATATTTCAACAGCCACATCAGTAGTACTGCGAAGCATTTGTGCGCGTCGACGAAAGTACCATCTTCGGCGACCGCTCCGATGCGGTCGGCGTCGCCGTCGGTACAGAAGCCGGCGTGACAACCCTCGCGCACCACCATCTCCTGGCAAGCCCTCACGTGCGGCTCGATGGGCTCCGGATTGATGCCTGGAAACAGGGGGTTCAGCTCGTTGCGAATCTCGACTACATCAACTCCCCGAGACCTTAGTATTCCGGCAACTACACCGCGGCCGGCGCCGTACATACAATCGACACCAATCTTGAATCCCGCTTTCGCGATTGCATCGAGGTCCACGAATTTCGAGATGGCTTCGATGTAGGGCTGCTTGAAGTCGACTTCCTCAACTTTCGCCTGAATTCCCTTGGGCATGGCTCCGGCACGGACTTCCGCCTCGATCTGTTTGATGATTTCCGGTCGGGCCGACCCGCCAAACTTTTCTTTGAACTTCACGCCGTTCCACGTGAACGGGTTGTGACTTGAGGTGATCACCACGCCGCCGGCGGTATCCCATTTCTTTACGCAATAAGAAATTGCAGGCGTAGGTACGTTTCCGTTGGAGAGGCGAACCGGAATACCAGCCGCTGCGAGGACCTCGGAAATCGCACGCGCGAAATTCGGCGAGCCGAAACGCGTGTCATATCCAACGAGCAGGCCCTTGCGTGCGTCTTCATTCTTCAGTACATAGGAAGCAATCGCCGCGCCTACGCGGCGGACATTTTCGAAGGTGTAATCGTCGGCGATTACTCCACGCCAACCGTCCGTTCCAAACTTGATCTCTTTCGACATACTCAGGTCAGCTTATTCAGCCTTTTCTCGTCCAGATACTTCACCACTTTCCCTACGTCCTGCGAATGCTCACGGGTCGTGATCAGCAACGCGTCATCGGTTTCGACCACCACCAGGTTGCTGACGCCAACCGTCGCTACGAACTTCTTTGGAGAATGCACGTAATTTCCCGTCGCGTTCAGCGCAAACCCCGCAGCCGCATGCAAGATGTTTCCGTCCTCATTCTTGCCCGTACCGGCGCGATGCTCGTAAAGCGCGGCCCACGATCCCAGATCGTTCCAGCCATAATTGGCTGGAATACAGAAAAGGTTAGATGCATGCTCCCCCTTAGCTGAACGGGGCTCCAGGATCGCATAGTCCACGGAGATGTTTTCGCATCTCGGATACAACCTGGCGAAGACGCGTTCGAAGCTGCCTGTGCCGTAGGCTTCGGCGATCTTTTGTAAGAAGGGGGCGGTTTCGGGCAGATGTTCGCGCATCGCATTCGCCAGAGTGCGCGCTCCCCAGATGAACATGCCGCTGTTCCAGAAGTAATTGCCTGCGGCCACGAACTCCTCGGCCTTTTCGGCGTTCGGTTTCTCCGTAAAGCGCCTCACGTGAAGGAATTCGCCTTGCGCCTTTTCGCCGGCTTCAATATAACCGTAGCCCGTCTCAGGACGGTGTGGCTCGATACCCATGACGACCATGTTTTCGCCTTGTGCGGCGAGTTTCACGCCCTGCTGCACCACCCGGCGGAATTCCTTTTCTTTGGCGATGACATGATCGGAAGGAAAGAGCCCGAGAATAGCCGTGGGATCGAGTCGCTCCAGGATGAATGCCGCCAGCCCAATCGCGGGAGCCGTGTTGCGCGCCGCTGGTTCGGCGACAATTTGTTTCTTGCTGATCCTGGGCAACTGTCTGGCGATGCCGTCGCGAAGATCGCCATTGGTAATGATCCAAAAGCGTTCGGCTGGAGTGAGGGGCAACAGGCGCGCGACTGTCTGCTGAATCATGGTGCTGTCGCCATCCAGGGCCAGCATTTGTTTGGCGCGCTTACGCCGGCTTAAGGGCCAGAAGCGTGTGCCGCGCCCGCCCGCGAGAATGATCGGATAAAAGTTAGTTTTCGTCGCCAAAGTGCGTTCGTACCAATGAACTGTAGCGCCGGCTGCCTGCCCTAAGCGCACCCGGCTGTTCAGGCAGGCGTTCTCGCCTGCTAAGTTTCTGGCCTTAAATCGACAGTGCCGTGCCGACGAGTCTGGTTTCCGGCTCGGCAAATTTTTTGGCCGGCACCATGCATTTCAAAAATTCTAATTCCCACTGCGGGCGGATCAGCGCTTCATCAATCACCGCCGGAATAACTACCGACTGACCTGGGGAAATGCTGATCGGCTGGGCTCCCGCGCATTCGAGTACGCCGCTGCCACGCAAGGGAACAATGCATTGTGCTGCCGATTTTTCGCTGTGGGAGAGATTCCAGCTACTCGCTCTCAATTCGAATTTCTCGACCAGGAAACGTTGCGTCGCAATCAGCGTGTTTTTGCCATCGTCATAATTGTGAACAACTCTTCCGGCGTGCGTACTTTCGCGTGTAGCAGCCAACCCCTGATCGATATGTAATTCGCGGGCACGCCCGTAGTCGTACAGTCGAAACGTTGTGTCGGAGCTCTGCTGCGTTTCCACGAGAATGGACCCAGGGCCGATAGCATGCACCGTACCCGCATCTACATAGATCATGTCGCCAGTGTGCACGTCGATCCAGTTCAGCAACTGCTCCGCCCGAACTTCGTTGATGGCGCGCTGCAACTGTTCTCGCGTGGTACCGGGCTTCAGGCCCAAGCCTACCTGCGCTCCCGGTTCGGCGGCTAAGACATACCAACATTCCGTCTTTCCCCACGGCTGACCTAGTGTTTGTGCATGTGCGTCATCGGGGTGGACTTGCACGGAGAGCTTGTCGTGCGGAAACAGAAACTTGATCAGCAGCGGAAAACGCTGCGGCTCAGGAGAAGTCTCCCCAACGAGCTCACGACCGAATTGAGATGACAGGTCACCCAGCGTTTTACCTGCGAGGGGGCCGTTCGCAACTTTGCATTGATCGCCTGTCAGCCATGCCTCCCCGATCGGCTGCTCGCCGGGCACCTCCGAGTAAATCGGAGACAGATCCCGGGTACCCCATATGCGCTCGCTGAAAAAGGGTTTGAGAACCAATGGATACAGGTCAGACATGAACGGATGATAGTAAATGGGATCGTGGTAATCCCGCCAGCAGCTTAGACGCCGCCGCTTCGCCGATCGTTGCCGAAAGGCTAACCACAAAGGGCACAAAGGAATCAAAACACAAGCTTGTAAACCTTGGTGTCCTTCCTGGTTTGCTTACGCGATTGACGCGAAGAACTTCTTCATCCGCTCCAGGCCGCGATCGATTTCTTTCTGCGAAGTCGCGTAGGAGCAGCGAATATGCGAGTTCGTGCCGAATGCCTCGCCGGGAACCGCCACTACATGCGCCTCACGCAACAAGCGGCTCGCCAGATCTGCTGCTGACCTGATTCCTCCCTTGCCGATGTAAGCCGACACGTTCGGGTACGCATAGAACGCGCCGTTCGGCATGGTGCAGGTAACGCCCGGAATGTCACGCAGCCCGTTAACAATACGATCACGCAGGCGGATGTAATCCTGACGCATTTCTTCCACGCACTCCTGCGATCCGGTCAACGCCGCCACCGCAGCCTTCTGCACAATCGAAGTTGGATTTGATGTCGATTGGCTCTGCAGCTTCTGCATCGCACTTACAATCGGCGCCGGAGCCAGGGCGAAGCCTTCGCGCCATCCTGTCATGGCATAGGTCTTGGAAAGCGACCCCACGATGATCAGATGCTCTTTCGCGTCCTGAACCTCACCCGCCGAGAAGCGGTGCCCCGTGTAGTCGAGATAGACGTAGCACTCGTCAGACATCACATAGATCCCGCGCTCATGCGCCAGTCGAATGATGCTGGTCACATCTTCCCGGCTCATTACCGCGCCCGATGGATTGTTCGGAGAATTCAGAATGATCAGCTTCGTACGCGGCGTTATGGCGCGTTCGATCATCTGCGCAGTCAGGGCAAAGTTACGGCTCTCGTCTGTCTCGACATACACCGGCGTACCACCTGCGTAACGAACGATGTCCTTGAACGAAACCCAATAGGGGACCGGCAGTATGACCTCGTCGCCGTGGTCCACGAGCACCGAAATAGCATTGAAAATGGCGTGCTTACCGCCGGTGGAAGCGATCACTTCCTCGCGCTTGTAGCTGGTCCCGAAGTCCGTAGCGTGCCGTTTGGCAATGGCATCCCGCAGTTCAGCCGTACCACCGACTGGCGTGTATTTCGAAAAATTGTTCTGAATTGCCGCAATCGCTGCTTCCTTGATGTGCTGCGGCGTCTGGAAATGCGGCTCGCCGGCACCAAAGTCCACCAGGTCGGCGCCGCCCTGGCGCAGTTTATCCGCCTCGGCCACCACGGCCATGGTTGCGGATACCTCAATCCGGTTGATACGTTCCGTTAGCGTAAAGGCGGGAGTGCTCGTTGCTGCTGCCATTTCTTCTCCGTTAGGTCTGTTTGCCGTTCAGTTTTGTCAAAAGGCGTTCTTCAACCACTTTTGGAACCAGGCCCGTAATCGAGCCACCCAGTTGTGCGATTTCCTTCACCAGCCGCGAGCTCACGTACGAGTAACTCAAGTGCGGCATCATGAATACTGTTTCCAGATCGGGGTTCAGCTTGCGATTCATCAACGCCATCTGTAATTCGTACTCGTAGTCACTAATCGCGCGAATACCACGCAGCAGGGCGCGCGCGTTTACCGTGCGGGCGTAATCAACCAGCAGTCCCTCAAAGGTATCCACGCGAACGTTGTTCCAGGGCGACGTCAGGCTCTGCAGCATCTCGATGCGTTCCGGCACCGAGAACAGCGGGTTCTTTTCCGGGTTGCGCAGGATCGCGACGACCAGTTCATCAAAAATCTGACTGCCCCTCTGAATGAGGTCGAGATGACCATTCGTGACCGGATCAAACGACCCGGGATAGATCGCAATGACCTGTTTCAATTGAGCTTACTTGCTCCCTGACACACTCAGAGTGGATCCTGTACAACCGCTGCTCCACCAAGGCAAACGTCTTCTGTGATTCTAAAGGTCGCAGAGCAGGCTGGGCAAGAATAGAGGCAGCGCGAATTCAAATGGAAAAGATTTGGTTTGCCGATGGTTGTGTGGCGCGAACATCCCTGTCCGCGCGCGTCGAATTAGCCGTCGACCCCCACACAACCTATTTCCGTCCCGCAACGCTCTTCGCGTGTTCCACCTGTGGTGGGGTTGGGGGTGCCGGCTGCGACTCTTGCTTTTCCTTCAACAGTCCTAGCTTTTTGCGGACATCAGCTTCGATCTTCGCGGCAATGTCTTTGTTCTCTTTGAGGAAAGCCTTGGCGTTCTCGCGACCTTGCCCGATGCGCTCGCCCTTGTAACTGAACCACGATCCGGATTTCTCGACGATGTCGTTGTTCGCAGCCAGGTCCAGCATGTCGCCTTCGCGCGAGATGCCTTCGCCGTACATGATGTCAAACTCGGCCTCGCGGAAGGGCGCGGCAACCTTGTTCTTTACGACCTTGACCTTGGTGCGCGAGCCCATCACCTGATCGCCTTCTTTGATCGCGGCGATACGCCGGATATCGATGCGCACAGAAGAATAGAACTTCAGCGCCCGGCCGCCGGTCGTCGTCTCCGGATTGCCGAACATAACGCCAATCTTCTCGCGGATCTGGTTAATGAAAATCAGGCAGGTACGCGACTTCGAAACCGTGCCAGTCAGCTTGCGAAGCGCCTGCGACATCAGGCGAGCCTGCAGGCCCACGTGGCTGTCGCCCATTTCGCCATCCAGTTCTGCTTTGGGGACCAGCGCGGCAACGGAGTCGACCACCAGCACGTCAATCGCGCCCGAACGCACCAGCGCTTCGGTGATTTCCAGTGCCTGCTCGCCGTAATCAGGCTGCGACACCAGCAGATTGTCAACGTCAACGCCCAGCTTCTTGGCATAAATCGGATCGAGGGCATGTTCGGCATCGACGAAGGCCGCCATGCCACCGGCCTTCTGAGCTTCCGCAATCACTTGCAGTGCGACGGTGGTTTTGCCAGACGATTCAGGGCCAAAGATCTCAATTACGCGCCCGCGCGGAAAACCGCCCACGCCGAGCGCGGCGTCGAAGGAGATCGCTCCCGTGGGAATGACCGAGATCGGGACCACGGCGTCCTTCGTGCCCAGACGCATGATGGAACCTTTGCCAAACTGCTTTTCTATCTGCGAGACGGCGAGATCGATCGCTCGTCCGCGTTCTACCGCGATATCGGCCATGAATGCTTCTCCTGAGAGCGCCTGTTCAGCTATGCGAAAAGTGCAGTACTTCCCGCAATTGTAATTGAGCCGGAGTATAAACGAAGTCCGCGGAACGGGCGAATAAAAAACGAAAGCTGTGCGAAACTGGGAACTTTTGCACGCCTGCGGCCACAACGAACCACCTTGGCCGACTGGGTCCATGCCGATAAATGGTGACTATTACCTGGATCTCCATTTGACCGGAGCCGGTCAGAGACCTACCATCTCCCTAGCGGGTGAGGGGATTGGAGCAGTCTATGGCGGGCAGCTCCGGCCTCGCGACCGGAACCTTGCTCGGACGCTATCGCCTCATCGAGCAGATCGGTTCCGGTGGAATGGGTGTTGTTTTCAAAGGCGAGGATCTGTCCCTCGGGCGATTCGTTGCCTTGAAAGTTCTTTGCCCCGACCTGGCGAGCGATCCCCACGCTCTGGAGCGGTTCCGGCGCGAAGCGCGTTCCTCTTCCTCGCTTGAACATCCCAACATCTGCACTATTCACGAGATCGGCGAACACGAGGGCCAGACCTTTATCGCGATGGAGTATCTGGACGGCCAGCCCCTCCGCGCGGTCATTGACCGCGGACCGCTGCCGACCGACACGCTGCTGGATTACGCAATTCAAATTGCCGAGGCCCTTGATGCTGCGCACAGCCAAGGCATTCTGCATCGCGACATTAAGCCGGGAAACATTTTCATTACGCGCCGTGGACAGGTGAAAGTACTCGATTTCGGCTTGGCAAAGGTGCAGGAAGGGGTTCGTAGCACTCAAACCGCCGGCGCAACAATAACTCTCGACCAGATCACCAGCTCCGGCTCAACCGTGGGTACTGTTTCCTACATGTCTCCGGAACAGGCGCTTGGGCGCGACCTCGACAACCGCAGCGATCTCTTTTCCTTTGGAGTTGTGCTGTACGAAATGGCGACGAGCATTCGACCGTTCACGGGCGATACGTC
>Ga0070738_10000742_pt1 | contig 83338 bp, 65 predicted proteins | sample Coa_R2_2_FD_66446 | JGI IMG/M metagenome (GOLD analysis project Ga0070738, IMG submission 66446) | Surface soil microbial communities from Centralia Pennsylvania, which are recovering from an underground coalmine fire - Coalmine... | ecosystem: Environmental > Terrestrial > Soil > Unclassified ...
GCACTCGTCACGCAAATGTACAAAGGCGGGATTTTATACTCTGAAGCTGTTCGAGAATTCAAAAAGCGATTCATCATCACCGTTCTTCAGGAAAGCAACGGCAATCAATGCCGGGCTGCCAGGCAGCTTGGCATGCACCGCAACACCTTGTCCCGGACGATCGACGAGTTGAAGATTGATATGCGCGCCTTGCGTGATTCCAAGCGTCCGCCGCGCAGTGCCCGCCCAGCCTTCGCACTCGAGAAAAAAGCCGCTCGCTAGCTCTCTTAGAGTTTCTGAAATAGAAATAGAAAAGGCAGCCACAATGGGCTGCCTTCTTTCTTTATAGCGGAATTACTGCGACCGGCGACGGCTTGGAGCTGTTCTCTTCGGTGTCTCCGCGCCCTTGGGAAGGATCAGCGTTCCACGATCCATGTGCACCATGAACGGATTCGGATCATAGGTGACCGGATATCCCTGGAACTGAATGGTAGCGCCATCTTTCGGCATGATCCGAGCGGGGATCGTCGTCGTCATCGTCAGTTCGATATCAGCCTTGTTGGCCTGAATATCATCGTAGGTCCCGGCGATCATCAGCTTCGTCGGCGTGCCCGAGATAAGCTTGCCTTCAATAGCGATGGGCTTATCCTTGAGATCATTCCAGACCTTTGAGGCAGCATCCTGATTACCCGACGTCATCACCATTTGGATTTCATCGAATGACATCTGGGCTACGGGCTTTTGCTGCACCAGTGCCGCGGCCTGCTCGGCCGGTGTTGGAGCCGGCTTAATGGTGAAGTTTGCCGGCTTGTCCGGACTCGCCGCGGCCTGCGCCAGAATATCCGACCAGCCGTCATCGCCGCCGTGGTACTTGATGTACTTACGGCGTCCGTATTCGCCGATCTGCTGCTTGTATTGCGGAGAAGGCGCCAGGTTGGCCGCGCGCGCAACGTACCACAGGCCATCCAGGTAATCAGGCTGCGGGGCATCCAGATCGGCTAGGGCTAACTGATAGGTGGTCGCAAAATCTGTTGGGTTCGAAGCCACGGCAACCGCAAGATGCGATTGAGCCTTCGGATAGTCTTTCGTCTGTAGCGCGTTCAACCCAACCGACGCATTGAAGATTCCGGCAAGCTGCGTCTTCAATTGCGCAAACTGCTGATCGTTCATGCCTTCGGGCTTCTGATATGTCTCCAGCGCTTCAATGCCTCTTTGGCCGTAATCGGCAGCTTGCGCCAGGGTCTGCTGTGCGTTGGGGCCGCCCTGCAACGCTTGCATCCGGCGGGCATAACTCAGCAAAGCGAGAGCGGTTACATTCTTGGGATTTACCTGCAGCAACCGGTTCGCGGCGTCCTCGGTCTTGGGAAGATTGTTAGTTTGCTGATAGGTGCGCATCAGCAGTTCAAGCGCATCTTCCTTCATCACTGAATCGGGATAGGTTTGCAGGAAGGCTTCCAGAGCCGACGCTTTGGCGTTGGGATCTGTTTGCTGGATCGCGCCCATGTAAGCGTTGTATTCGGCCGGATTCTTAATTTCCTTCTTCTGCTGCGCTGGAGCCGCAGTTCCGGCTTGTCCAGCGGCTGGCTGTTGTGGCGTAGTTTGGGCAAGCGCCCCAGTCGCAAACATTAGCACGAGCATCGCTAGCGACTTCTTCATCAAGTAGCTCCTTAACTTCCGGGAAAAGTAGTGACGCGAGTCATATCACGGCACGCACCCAGCAACGAATCAAGCCAGCGCGGTAGAATCACCCACCCGCACAATGCGAGCCTGGAACAGACATTTCTCCGCCTGTCCGGATCTCACTGCGACAGCAGCGACACGGAATTGTCGGACGCTGGATTATAAGAACCAGAGTTCGTCTAAGGCAAGTAATGTAAATGCAACGGTGTGGTCCCGCCGTCATCAATGCTAATTTCGATGCTGCCCAAAATGACAATGTTGCCGTTTTTGGCCGCTTTCGAAGCGCTTTCACCTTCACCTTCATAAGAAAGGACACCGATGCCTGCCCAAAAGTTGCAAAATGGAACTGCGGTGGTTACCGGCGGTGGCCGTGGGATTGGCCGTGCCATCGCACAAAAACTGGCCGAACTGGGTGCCACTGTCCTGATCGCCGGACGAGACCACACCACGCTGCAGCGGACTGCTGCTGAAATTCAGGCTCACGGCGGAAAATGCCGTCCCCTACCCTGTGACGTAACAAATCTCAATTCTGTGCAGTCTGCTGCCGATCAGGTCAACCGTGAATTTGGAGGTTTACAGGTTCTGGTCAACAATGCTGGAATTGGGGGATTTTCGACGATGTTGCACGAATTGTCTCCCGCGGAATGGGACACCATCCTCAATACAAATCTGCGCGGCGTCTACTACATGATTCGCGCTTTCGCACCCCTGATGATTGCGGCCAAGCGGGGCGACATCATCAACATCTCCTCGCTGGCAGGTAAGAACCCGCTTCCGAAGGGAGCGGCCTATGCAGCCTCGAAGTGGGGTCTGAATGGCCTGAGCTACTCGGTCGCGGAGGAACTTCGGCCCCACAACATCCGCGTCACAGTGATCTGTCCGGGCTCAACCCAGTCGGAGCTCAGCCCGCACGAAGGTAAGAACGTCTTGAAGATGCTCCAGGGCGATGACGTTGCTCATGTAGTGGAAATGCTCGTCACCCAGGAACCTCGCTCCTTTGTCAGCGAAGTGCTGATTCGTCCGCTGCAGAAGCCTTAAACTCAGTGGAAAAAAGACAGAACCCGGCGAATGCCTTCGGAAAACTCTCGTTCAGGCGTAATCAAGCTCACGATCAGATAGCCGTCGACATGAAAGTCGAAGAAATGGCCCGGATGCACGACCACTGATTGCTGTTCGACGAGTTCGGTCGCGAGTTGTTCGTCCGACTGAGTCACGGGGACTCGGAGGACAGCGTACCAGCCACCCTGCACCTGTAAGCGAGAGCATAATTGTTGTGCAGCCAGCTGACGGTCCAGTTCCGCAAGGTTCTGCCGTAGTCGACCGGTGATTTGCGTCTGAATGCCTGCTCTGGTCTCTAAAAGAGTTCCCAATGCATGTTGGATCGGAGCGCTTGGTGACAAATATGTGTCGGCGATCACCTCCAGCCTGTCCATCGCCTCTCGCTTCTGTTGCGCGGGACCTGAAACTGCGAGCCATGAGAGTTTCATCTGCGGTAGAGCACAGATTTTCGAGATACCACTCAAGGTGAATGTCAGCGCGTCTTGGTTGGCGAAGAGACTGAAGTGTCGTGCTCCGTCGAGCGCAAAATCCAGGAACACTTCATCCACAATCAGTGCGAGATTGTCCTCCGCCGCAATCTGGTTCAGCTCTGTTTTTTCCTGGCCGGAAATGTACGATCCAGTTGGGTTGTTCGGGTTCACGAGCACGATGGCGCGAGTGCGCGCAGTCAGTTTCTGACGCAAAGAGTGGAAGTCGATCTGCCATCCGTGGTCGTACACCAGTTCGTACGAGACGAGTTGCACATCCTGTATTTCCGCCAGGTACTCGAATAGAGGATAGCTGGGAGCTGCGACCAGAATCTCGTCTCCCGGATCGCAGAGCAACCGGAATGCGTACGAGTAGGCCTCGCTCGTACTGACCGTTAAAATCAAACATCGCTCATCGATATCAGCTGCCGGCAGTACCTCGTTGTAATAGTGCACGACCGCTTCTCTGGCGCTCAGCAAACCTCGCGGGTCCGGCTCATATGTCAGCGACTTGCGATTATTCATGGCAGACAGAATCGCCTCTTCGTCATAGTCAAATCCGACAGTGGTCGGATTAGAAGCTGTCAGATCCAGAACTCCGGAAGCGGAGCTTCGTTGCCGCTCGATGGCTAAAGAGAACTCGTTCGGTTGAAGATTCCAGCGGCTCCGGCCAGAAAACATACGCAACACCGTACCTGTATTCATTACCTTTTCGCAACGTATCCTCGTTGCCGTATCGATATTGGCGTATCCCCCGGATAACATGATCCTTCGCCTCGCATCTGCGTAGCCAGTCCACGGATTCCAATATCGAAAGGGATAACGGCGCCGGCGCTGGTGGACTCGCGCTCAGCCTTGGAGGAAAAACTCATGCCCAATCCTGTTATCAGAATGCCACAGCAACCGTTAACAAACGATCAGGTTCCACAGAAGTATTGTTGCGCCGATTGCGGCGCCCTCCATCCTTGGGCTTTACGGCTTTGCCGGCGCTACCTTCATGGTAGCGACCCGCATCGCTCACTGGTACGGTAATTCTGTTACCGAACTTTATCTTGCGCCTTTCGCCGCAACCTTTGGCGGAATCGCTCAGTTTCTCGCCGGCATGTGGTCATACAAAGCGGAGCCGTGCTCTTTCCCGACATGGATACTATGTTGTGCGAACTTGGATCAGCCTTTCCTTGCCATCGCCATGATTTCAAATCTTCCGCCTCTCAACAGCGGCCCCGATCCAATGAACGCACGTGCCGGCAGACTTCCGCCGAAATATGTCCGATATCTCTGGTTGAATTTATCGAATAACGATAGATCAGGGCAAAAGATCTGAACATAAACGAGATCATCCATGCTCATCTGCACTTTTGCCAGTACCGATTTGATTCCATCCATCAGGAATGTGATCTCCTGATCTACATCCGCCGGCGCATAGCCTGTGTTTGGATCAATTCCGATGCGTCCCGACATGTAAAGCGTATCTCCAACCAGAACTCCGTCGCTGAATGGTAAATTCTCACGGCCAGGAAGATTGATATAGCCCTTCGCCAAGTGATGCTCCTTTACGTGCTGCTGACAAACGCGATCAGCGTAGCACGCCCTTCATTTTCGCTGGCAACCGCGGGACGGTGTCAGGCTTCTACGAGGGAGGGGCAATTCCGCCTCTCCCATCCCTGGAGCATTCATGATTCGAGAGCTGCTGTCTCGCTGGCCTGTTATCAAGCAGATACAAACTGGTGCCGATGGAACGGGGCCGGAGTCCTGGAGCGAGCGTACGCGACACCTGGTTCCCAAGAATCACGGGGCAGAAGTAGCTCGATCTATTTGCCCGTACTGCGGCGTGGGGTGCGGGCAGCTTATCTTCCACAAAGACAATAAGCTGGTCTCGATCGAAGGCGATCCCGAATCGCCAATCTCGCGGGGACGGCTCTGCCCCAAAGGTTCGGCCACTTATCAGCTCCACACTCATGAAGGTCGCTTGAAGAAAGTAAAGTACCGTCGTCCCTACGGAACCCGGTGGGAAGAAGTCGATCTCGACACGGCCATGCAGATGATTGCCGACCGAGTGTGGGACACCCGCGAGCGCACGTTTGTCGAGAAAAACGACAAGGGCGAACCGGTGATGCACACCGCGGCCATGGCTCACCTTGGCGGCGCCACTCTCGATAATGAAGAAAACTATCTGATCAAGAAGCTCTTCGCCGGTGGCCTGGGAATGAGTTGTATCAGCAACCAGGCCCGTATATGACACAGCTCGACGGTGCCCGGTCTGGGCACCTCGTTCGGTCGCGGTGGCGCCACGACGGCACAAACTGATCTTGCACGAGCAGACGCCATCCTGATCATGGGCTCGTCTATGGCGGAGAACCACCCCGTTGGATTTCAGTGGGTGATGGAAGCCCGAGAGCGCGGCGCTACTTTAATCCATGTTGACCCGCGATTCACTCGCACTTCGGCAATGGCAGATATTTGGGTGCCACTCCGCCCGGGTAGCGACATCATCTTCCTTGGCGCGCTGATCAACTATGTGCTCACGAACAACAGGTGGTTTGACGAGTACGTGCGCCATTACACCAACGCTACGTTTCTGCTCCGCCAGGATTTCAAAGATACGGAAGACCTCGGCGGGGTCTTCTCCGGCTGGGACGAGGAGAAGCGTCAGTACGATCCCACTTCCTGGCTCTACGAAGAGTCGCCAGAAAAGGAAACTCGTGGCGCGACTGGCACCGCACCGACAGCAGGTGGGCACGGACAACGAGGCGGCGAGGCGAGTAAATCCAACATTTTCATCAAAGACGAGAGCATGCAGGATCCACGCTGCGTGTTCCAGGTGTTGAAGCGGCACTTTGCCCGCTACACGCCGGAGATGGTGGAAGAATACTGCGGCGTAGCGCAAGATGTCTTCTTGAAGGCCGCCGAGGCCTTCACCAATGCTTCGGGGCCGGAGAAAACCGCAGCCATCTGTTATGCGGTCGGGTGGACGCAGCACTCCAAAGGTCCACAGATCATCCGCTCTGCTGCAATCCTGCAGATGCTGCTCGGCAACATTGGCCGTCCGGGCGGCGGTATCCTCGCCTTGCGCGGTCACGCTTCCATTCAGGGGTCGACCGATATCCCCACGCTCTACGACATTCTTCCGGGATATCTACCGATGCCCTTCTTCGACGTCGGCACCTACACGTGGGATAAGTATCTCGAAAAACATACCGCGCAAACTGGAATCTGGGCGAGCTACGAAAGCTACATTGTCAGTCTGCTGCGGGCGTACTACGGCGATAACGCGAAAAAAGAAAATGATTGGGGCTTCGACTGGCTGCCACGTGTAACTGGCGATCACTCTCAGCTCGGCTACTGGCTCCAGATGGAAGACGGCAAAATGGACGGGTTGTTCGTCATCGGCCAGAACCCAGTCGTAGGCGCGCCCAACGGCAGGCTGCAACGCATCGCACTCTCGAAGCTCAAGTGGCTGGTGGTGCGCGACATGGTGGAAACCGAAACGGCTTCGTTCTGGTACGACTCTCCCGAAGTTCGCCGAGGTGAACTGGATCCAAAGTCCATTGCGACCGAAGTCTTCCTCATGCCGGCGGCCGGTCAGGCCGAGAAAAGTGGCATGTTCACCAACACCCAGCGCCTGCTGCAATTCCACAACAAAGCTGTCGATCCCCCGGGCGATGCACGCAGCGATACCTGGTTCATCTATCATCTTGGACGCCTGCTCAAAGACAAGGCTGCTCGCAACCGCTCGGCTCGTAATGAGCCGATGAACGCGTTGCAATGGAACTATCCCACTGAAGGCCCGACTGCCGAACCGAAAATCGATGAAATCGACTGGGAGATCAATGGCTTCACGTGGACTGACCGCAAGCTGATCAAGTCGTACAAAGAATTAAAGAGCGACGGTTCTACCGCGTGTGGTTGCTGGATTTATGCAGGCTTCCATCCTGAGCCCACTCTGAACAAAGCAAATCAGCGCGAACCGAAAGACTATCTTGGCCACGGCTGGGGATTCGCGTGGCCCAACGACTCGCGCGTCATCTACAACCGGGCTTCTGCCGCTCCCGACGGAAAGCCATGGAGCGAGAAGAAGAAGCTAGTCTGGTGGGACGAGCAGAAGAAGACGTGGACGGGCCTGGATCGCCCGGATTTCGACCTGCGGAAGTCCCCCGATCATCCGGGGGACTTACGCAACGGAAAAGGGGTCGATGCCTTGCCCGGAGATGCGCCTTTCATCCTGCACTCCGATGGGGTCGCCTGGCTTTTTGTGAACAGCGGCCTGAAAGACGGTCCTCTACCAGCTCACTACGAGCCGCTCGAGTCCATTATCAGCAATCCGCTATATCCGGATCACGGTACCAACCCGGCAGCGCAGACCAAGCAACGTCCGGATAACCCGTACGCCAAGCAACCGAACGATCCTCGTTTCCCGTATGTCCTTTCGACATATCGGCTGACCGAACATCACACGGCCGGAGGGATGAGCCGGACCCTACCGCATCTCGCCGAATTGCAGCCGGAACTGTTTTGCGAAATCTCGCCTGAACTCGCCGGCGAGCTCGGCATCATCAATGGGGAGTGGGTCACCATTACGACTCCGCGCGGGATCGTCTCCGCACATGCACTGGTTACCTCACGAGTTCGCCCCGTCACGATTGGTGGCCGCAAGATCCACACGGTCGGCATTCCGTATCACTGGGGATGGAAAGGCATGGCTCAGGGCGATGTAGCCAACGACCTGCTTGCGATTTCTGAAGAACCCAATGTTCGCATCATGGAAACCAAGGCTCTGGTCTGCAATCTAACCAGGGGCCACCGTTTCCCCGATGGTGCCGGAGCACTCGAACAGTTCCAACGCGAAATCCAGAGGGTGGCATGAGCACATTCATACACGCGATGAACGCGCCCACCGAGAATCCAGACATTCACTCGTCGCACACCACGGGATTCTTTACCGATTCCACCCTCTGCATCGGCTGCAAGGCTTGTGAGGTCGCTTGCAAGGAATGGAACGATGTTCCTGAAGACGGGCTGAACTGGAGCGGCTATTCCTACGACAATACTGGCAGCTTGAGTTTCTCCACTTGGCGCCACGTGAAATTCGTTGAAGGCGAGATTAAGCCAGGGGATGGTGGTAACTCTGGCAATCATCTGTCGTGGGAATTTTCGTCGGACGTCTGTAAACATTGCGAGGTCGCCGGTTGCCTGGAGGCATGTCCGACGGGTGCGCTTGTGCGAACTGAATTTGGTTCCGTCTTCCTTCAACCTGACGTTTGCAATGGCTGTGGATACTGCACCGTGAACTGCCCGTTTGGAGTCGTTCAGCGTAATGAGGACGACGGACGCGCCTTCAAATGCACCTTCTGCACCGATCGCCAGAAAGTTGGACTGGAGCCTGCTTGCGCCACGGCATGCCCGACCAAGTCGATCATGTTCGGCAACTTGGAAGAACTTCGTGAGCACGCACAAAGCCGACTTTCAGACTTGCACGGCAAAGGCATGAAAGATGCGCAAATATACGACCCGAAGGACACGAGCGTTAAAGGTCTGCATGCCTTCTTCCTGGTTCGAGGCGATCCGCGCATGTACAACCTGCCGCCTAAACCTGAGGTCCCAATCGTCTACCAGAAAGACGCATGGCGGTCAGCGGTTATCGGTTCCGGAGCATTCCTTCTCGCCGCGCTGATAGCATTCACCGGATCACGCCATAGCAGCCGTTCGCAGCGCAAAGTGAGCGCTCGAAGGAGTCGAGCATGAGTACCTGGCCGTCGGAATCTCAAAAGCAACGACAACCGACCGCAACCAGTGAGGCGCGGTTGCATGAACTTCGTAGCCAGGCCGAGCGCAAAGGCAGAGTCGAGCACGTGGGTGTGCACCCTGAAGGCGCTCCTTTTCCTCGGGCGAGCGTGGAAACGGGATACTACGGTATACCGCTGCTGAAGCAGCCCCCGTGGACATGGGAGATTCCACTCTACTTCGCGGTGGGCGGCGCGGCCGGCGCGGCCGCTGTTATCGCCGCTCTCGCCGACTGGATTGCCGATGATGACAAGCTCGCGCAAGATGCGCGCTGGATTGCGGTCGGCGGCGCAGCTCTCTCGTCGGTCCTGTTGATTTCCGATCTCGGACGGCCGAAACGCTTCCTTGGGATGCTGCGCGTGTTCAAGCTGCAGAGCCCGATGAGTGTTGGCGCGTGGACGCTCACTGCATTCGGCAGCGCGGCCGGCGCCGCTACCTTCGCGAAATTGTTGCGCAGCCGCTATGACTGGCTTCCCATTCGCATCGTCGGCGAAATCAGCCAGGGCATGGCAGCCCTCCTCGGGCTTCCCCTGCACAACTACACCGGCGTTCTTATTGGTGCCTCAGCCGTTCCTGTCTGGAATAAAAATGTAAAGACCCTTCCGGTCCACTTTGGCATGTCGGGTCTACAGGCTGGCGTGTCGGTGCTCGAGTTAATGGGAAACGAAAATGCAGCGCTAAACTGGCTCGGCATTCTGGCGTCTGCTTTCGAAAGCTGGGAAGGCTTCAATATTGAAAGCGATTCGAATCGTGTACTCACTCCACTGAAGCGAGGCCGCAGCGGATTTCTCACGCGGGCCGGAGGCGTGCTCTCCGGCCCGACGCCTTTGCTGCTGAGATTGGCAGCAGTATTCTCGAAGAACTCGGACAGCCTGAGAAAACTCGCCGCATGCTGTGGCATCGCCGGATCCGTGCTCACACGCTACGCATGGATGTCCGCGGGTCGCGCGTCAACCAAAGACTGGCGACTGCCGCTGGAGGTGGAGGACAAGCGCCCGCAGGAGAAGCCCCTCCCGGCACGCATGGTCGAAGCCGTACGTGAACCCAGGCGCGCATAGCGGAAGCACTAAGCGTACCCCACCCTGTCGCCTACTTTGGCGACGAGAGAAATACAAGCGTCACGCCCCTGCCATTGCCTGCTCAATGGCCTTCTCAGCTAATGGGACCATGATCTTGTATCCGGTATCGTTCGGGTGCAGACCGTCCGAGGCCAGATCTTTCTTCAGCATGCCATTTTCGTCCACCATCGGCGTGAAGTAATCGAGATACATATACCCGTGCTCGCTCGCATACTGTTTGAGCCACTTGTTCAGGGCGACGATCTTTTCGGGTGAGCGTTCCGCAAAAAACAATTTTGATCGCAACGTGTAATTGTTAATCGGCGTGATCGATGACAGCACTAACTTGATGCCGTTCGCGTGTGCCAAGTCGGACATTGACTGGAAGTTCCGCTCAATTTCTTCCAGCGTGATCGGTCCAGTGTTGCCTGCGATATCGTTAGTCCCCGCAAGGACTACGACGACTTTAGGATGAAGATCGATCACGTCCTGGCGAAAGCGCACCAGCATCTGCGAGGTCGTCTGGCCGCTGATCCCGCGATTTACATACGGCTTGCCGGGAAAGTATTGAGCTAGGTTCCACATGTCCGTAATCGAATCGCCCATGAACACGACGCGATGTTCACCCGCTTTTGGCGCGCCGAGTTCCTGATCCGCCTGCCGATACCGCGCGAGATTGGGCCAATCCTGCAACCATTTCCACATGACTGTCGCTCTCTGCTCCGCATTATCCGGAGTTGGTTTCGGGACTGCCTGAAGATATTGCGCATATAGACCTAAACTGCCAAACAAAAGCAACACACATAACCGCCCTGCGGTTCTCAATCGCCTCACGATCAAAACTCTCCTCCTTGGATTTTTCGGTAGCGCTAATTTAATCAAGTTCCTTCGTGTCTTCTGTTTCTTCGAATTGATCCGCTCTCAAATCTCATTACGCAAGTAGTCTGACAGCGCCTCCTTCCACGGTCGCGGCAGCACAAATCCATTATCACGAAGTGCTTTCATCTCCATGACAGCATACTTCAGTCTTGGTCCGGGCCCCCATCGAGCCCCCCGGAACCCCTTCGATCAGCGCTGCATCGAGTCCGGCCCGCCGGATCGTTTCCTGTGCCAGTTCAAGGCGCGTACACGGCCCCGTATTACAGAGGTGATAGAGCCCGTACTTCCTGGCTACTACAACTTCGAGGATTTTTCGGCCCGCATCGATTGTGTAGGTCGCCGAACCCAGCTGGTCGGAAGCGACGAGATGTTTCTGTCCGGCACGCACGCGCGCAATGGCCTTGCTCACGAAGTTGTCTTTGCCCGGACCAAACAGAACCGACACTCGGAATATCCAATGCTTTGGATAACGCTGAACCGCACGCTCTGCGTCAAGTTTAGTATGGCCGTAAACACTAATGGGGTTAGTGACGTCACTCTCAACGTACGGCGTCCGCTTCTGCCCATCAAATACTGCGTCGGTAGAAATATGCACAAGCCCTGCACCTGTTACAACGGCAGCATCGACAAGGTTTCTTGTTCCTTGCACGTTGACCAGTTGCGCTTCGTCAGGGTGCGTTTCGCAGTAATCGATATCGGGCAGCGCTGCAGTATGCACGATCAACTCCGGTCCTAGTTCTGTGAACACCCGCAACACCTGATCGCGTTCGGTGATATCCAGCTCCGAATGCCGCAAGCCGGTCACTTCATGGGCCTCTTCCATCACCTTCTGCAGACCTTTGCCGAACAATCCCGCCGCTCCGGTAATCGCGATTCGCACCATCCCTCCATCGCCCGCACCATAACAAACTCAGTGCTGCAGCGAAAACGGGTGCGAGCGGTTACAATCAAATTGGGGTGAGCCAGCCGTTCGCCACAGCAAGCTATGCCTGACCCTCTTTATCTTACTGTTTGGTTTCCGAGTTTCGCCGCGCCGGAGATGCTGCCGCGCGCGCTCTCTATCCTGAAGCAATTCCCCTATTCCTCTACGCGTCCCGGTGTAGCCGGCGTCATCGTGCAACCCGTTTCCTGGACCGAAGCCAGCATTCTTGAACGGCGCTTCCGCCCGGGCCTGGACGCAGAGCAGGCGGTCGCCATGGCCGGCGATCTTCTCCACACGGATTATGCCTACGTCTTCGAAACCTATTGGGATCTGTGGTCGCCCAGCGAAGAAACCAACCAGTGGTCGCTGTCACCTTCTCTTGTACGCATTATCGCGAACGGTACCGAGTTCGATGAGGGCAGCTATCAGCAGAATGGACATGTGCAGATCGATTTCGGACTCGACACACCATTCCTTTACGAGGACATCGAATTCACCGCCGTAGAAGAAGCGCGCGTACGGGCGAACGTCCAGAAGCTCGTCCAGTTTACCAGCAATGTGGAAAAGAACTGCGGGATCACAGGCCGCGTGCTGTGGTCGGAATCCGAGGAGAACCTCGCGCAGAAACTCATCGCCCGGCTCCAGAAAGTTCAATGACACTCGATTTCAAAAATCTCTTCCCAGTGAAAGCATAATCCTTTCGATCACGATACAATTGCAGGTTTTCCCGACGGCCGGCGAAATCGACCGTCGCACTTCGTTGCCGGAGTTTGCGCCCAAATGAGTCGAAACCACACGATGCGAATCGCGTTTTTACTGCTGATCGCCTTTTCCTTGCCTACGTTCGCGCAGCAGAAGAAACCACCGAAGCCGCAGGTTGAAAAAACCAGCCCAACTGAAACAACGAACCCGAAGCCAGAAGAACCTCGCCATACTCCCGAGCAGGCTCAGGCAGAGAAGAGCGCAGCGCCCGAGGCTCTCAAGGCAACTCCGCAGAACCTGCACTTCGATATGACGGAACCCTCTCCGGTCATTACACATCATCAGATCGTGATCGGCGGCCGCACCATTCGTTACACGGCTACTGTCGGCAAGCTTCCCATCAAGAATGCCGTCGGTAATACGGAAGCGCTGATGTTCTACGTTGCCTACACAGAAGAAGGCGTCCCGGCAGGACAGCGGCCCCTGACGTTCGCGTTCAACGGTGGCCCGGGAGCGTCATCGATCTGGCTCCATATGGGCGCACTCGGTCCGCGCAAGGTCGTCCTGAAGCCGGATGGATCAATGCCCCCTGCTCCCTACCGACTCGAAGACAATACCGAGAGCATTCTCGACAGAACCGATCTGGTTCTGGTCGACGCCATTGGAACCGGGTACAGCCGCTTCGCCAGTTTGGAGGAAGCAAAGAAATTCTGGAGCGTAAAGGGCGACATCGAGTCGTTCGGCGAATTCATCCGCCTGTACATCACGCGAAATCAGCGCTGGGCATCACCGCTGTATCTCTTCGGTGAAAGCTACGGAACCACGCGGTCAGCGGGAGTTGCAGGATATCTCGCGTCTCACGGAATTTCCTTCAATGGGATCACCCTGCTCTCCACAGTTCTGAGCTTTGAGACCCTGGAGTTCAACAAGACAAACGATGTTCCTTATCCCCTGCTTATCCCGTCTTACATGATGATCGCCGCTTATCATCACAAGCTTGCTCCCGACCTGACGCAAAATCTGGAGCAGAGCCGCAAGGAGGCAGAACAGTGGGCAATGAACGAGTACACGCTGGCACTTGCAAAGGGAGATGCGCTGACGCAGCAGGAGCATCAGAACATCGTCGACAAACTGGCGCACTACACCGGGCTTAGCAAAGAGGTCATCGAGTGGGCGAACCTGAGGGTCGACGTAATGACGTTCACGCACTACCTGCTCGCCGATCAGCAACTACGGGTAGGGCGCCTCGACGGCCGCTACAGCGCACCTGATCCTGACGGCTTTCTGCAGACCCGATTTTATGATCCGACCGGGTCGGCGACGGAACCACCCTTCACGTCGGTGTTCTACCACTACTTAAGTAGTGAGCTCAATTACAAATCTGATGTTCCTTACTACGTTTCGGCGCGTGACGCTTATGGCGAGCACGTGTTTGAGTGGAACTGGGGGTCTGCCGGAGCAGGATTCCCGGATACCGCAAGCGCGCTCCGCCAGGCGATGGTCAAGAATCCGTACCTGAAGGTTTTCGTTCTGGAGGGCTACTACGACCTGGCCACGCCGTATCTGGCCGCGAACTACACCATGGACCATCTGGACCTACCCGACACGTACCGCAAAAACATTTCTTACGCGACCTATGATTCGGGACACATGGTGTATCTCAACACGCCATCGCTGAAGAAGATGCACGACGACGTAGATAACTTCATTGGTAGTACGAGCGGGAAATAGTCGGCGAGCACATTTGAGTTGTGCCCAGGTTCGTGCCGTCAGTTGGCGCTAACCTGGGATTCACTTTCGCGGACTCATCTGCTACCAAATTTTCGCAAGCTGAACGAAATCGGCAGACCGATCAAGAACATGTGAACCAGTAGTCCCTGGATCATACCCCTCACACTAAAGGGCCCGACCTTGAACGGCACGGCGGAAAGTGGCAGGACGATGAGGTTCATCACGAGGAAAATTGCGATTCCAAAAAACAGTCCGCAGACGAAGAAATGCGGTGCAAGAAACTCCAGTTTCCGACTCGCATAGCAATAGATCGTAGCGGCGCCGAGCGCGATCACGAAGTGCAGCGCCAGTCCGAGAATCCACGCGCCAGTTCCACCCTGGAAGGCCTTCGATCCAAGCACGCCGCTGGCAATCGCCCGCGGAACACCCCAGCCATAGGTGATAAATGCTGAAATGATGTCGAAGGTTCCGGCGACACCTCCGCCGATCAGAATTGCAGGCCACAGGCTTCTCTTAGCCGGGGCCATTTTTGCCGACACGCTCTGCATAGCCATCCTCCTGCGTTATAGACGTGGGTGGATGCTACAGGACACCTGTTCTGGATGGTTTTCCACTTGCTGGAGTTGCTGCTCCAAGCGAACCAGCAGATGGATTCGCTTCGCTCACCATCGCCGCCACAACAGAAAGGCCCGGCTTTCACCGGGCCTTCTTACCACTAGCCACTAATCAACAACCACTTACTTAGTTCTGCCTGCTTCAGCTCCGGAGTGCTCCTTGGTGTAAGCAGCCTGTGCAGCTGCCAGACGCGCTGTCAGCACACGGAATGGAGAGCACGAGACATAGTTCATGCCCACCTGATAGCAGAATTCCACCGACGATGGTTCGCCGCCGTGCTCACCGCAGATACCGACCTTGAGCTTCTCGCGGGTCTTGCGGCCGCGTTCGGTTCCCATCCGTACTAGTTGTCCTACCCCCTCGCGATCCAGCACCGCGAAGGGATCCTGCTTCAGGATGCCTTCCGCCAGGTACGTCGGCAGGAACTTGTTGATGTCGTCGCGCGAGAAGCCGAACGTGGTCTGCGTAAGATCGTTGGTGCCGAATGAGAAGAACTCGGCTTCTTTCGCGATCTCGTCCGCTACCAGGGCGGCACGCGGCAACTCGATCATTGTTCCCACCAGGTAATCCACGCGACGCTCTTTCTCTGTGAATACTTCCTCCGCGACGCGACGCACGATTGCGGCCTGGTTGGCGAGTTCCTTCACATTGCCGACCAGCGGAATCATGATCTCCGGGAAGACCTTCACGCCTTCTTTCGCGACGTTGCAGGCAGCCTCGAAGATGGCGCGCGCCTGCATCTCGGTAATCTCCGGGTAGGTGATTCCGAGACGGCAACCGCGGTGACCGAGCATCGGATTGAGTTCGTGCAGATCGTTCACGCGCTTCAGCAACGACTTCAGTTCCTTCAGCTTGGGTGATTTCGGCTTCGTCGCTTCAAGCACCCCGATCTGCACCATGAGTTCTTCACGGCTCGGCAGGAACTCGTGTAGGGGCGGGTCCAGGGTGCGGATCGTGACAGGGAAGCCATCCATCGCACGGAAGACGCCAGTGAAATCGGCGCGCTGCATCGGCAATAGCTTCTTCAGAGCGGCGCGGCGATCTTTCTCGGTCGTGGCAAGAATCATCGCGCGCATGTGACCGATGCGGTCTTCTGCAAAGAACATGTGCTCGGTACGGCAGAGCCCGATGCCCTCGGCGCCGAACGCGCGCGCCTGGATCGCATCACGAGGAATGTCAGCGTTGGCGCGGACACCCATCTTGCGATACTGCTCCGCCCAACCCATGAGCTTCTGGAGATCGGGATCATCAGGTGAAGCAGGAAGCGTATTCAGCCTGCCCTTGATCACGCGTCCAGTCGTGCCATCCAGCGAAATCCAGTCGCCTTCCTTGAAGGTGTAGCCCTTTACCTTGAGTTCCTTCGTTTTCTCGTTGACTTCGAGTTCGCCTGCGCCGGCCACGCAGCACTTACCCATGCCGCGAGTCACGACGGCCGCATGTGACGTCATGCCGCCTCGCGACGTGAGAATACCCGCCGCAACTTCCATTCCCTGGATATCTTCAGGCGTGGTTTCTGCACGCACAAGGATGACCGAAGCCTTCTTTCCGTGCCCAGCCTTCTCGACTGCGTCTTCTGCCGTAAAGACGATCTGGCCGACGGCAGCGCCAGGCGATGCCGGCAATCCCGTGGTCAGAACTTCAACCTTGGTGCTCTTCTCGTCGAGGCGCGGAACCAGGAAGTCATACAACTGGTTCGGCTCGACACGCATAAAGCCTTCTTCTTTCGAAATCAACCCTTCGCTCACCATGTCGATGGCAACGCGAACTGCCGCTAGTCCCGTACGCTTGCCGTTGCGGGTCTGCAGCATGTAAAGCTTGCCTTCCTGGATGGTGAACTCGAAATCCTGCATGTCCCGGTAGTGCTTCTCGAGACGGCTGGTGATGTCGCGCAGCTCGTTGTAGGCGCCGGGATTGATCTTCTCCAGTTCGCTAATATGCACCGGGGTGCGGATGCCGGCAACCACGTCCTCGCCCTGCGCATTCATAAGGAACTCGCCATAGAATTCCTTTTTGCCATTTCCCGGATTGCGGGTGAAGCCCACGCCCGTGCCGCTGGTCTCGCCGAGGTTTCCGAATACCATCGCCTGAACGTTGACAGCCGTGCCCAGCATGTCGTCGATGTTGTTGATACGGCGGTAGTGCTTCGCGCGATCGTTATTCCAGCTGCGGAACACGGCATCGCGAGCCATTACGAGTTGTTCGTGCGCATTCTGCGGGAAGTCGCGCTTGGTATACTTCTTCACGACCTTCTTGTACTCTTCGACCACTTCCTTCAGCGCCTTGGCATCGAGTTCCGTGTCGAGCTTCGCCTTTTTCTGCTTCTTTTTCGCATCGAAGACTTCATCGAACGCGTGCTTCGGAATCTCCATCACCACGTTGCCGAACATCTGGATCAACCGGCGATAGCTGTCGTATGCGAAACGCGGATTGTTCGACCGCTTTGCCAGCGCTTCCACGCTCTGGTCGTTCAGGCCGAGATTTAGGATGGTGTCCATCATGCCCGGCATGGAGAATTTTGCGCCCGAGCGAACGCTGACCAGCAGAGGATTGTCGCCGCCGCCCAGCTTCTGTCCCTGCAGATCTTCCAGGCGTTTCAGGGCCGCATCCATTTCCTGATCGACGTGGCCGGCAGTTTTGCCTGCTTTCATCCACTCACGACAAGCTTCGGTTTGAATCGTGAAGCCCGGCGGGACAGGCAGACCCGCGTTCGTCATCTCGGCAAGTCCGGCGCCTTTTCCGCCGAGAACATCCTTCATCTTGCCATCGCCTTCGGCCTTGCCTCCGCCGAAGAAGTACACGTACTTAGTCTTAGCTGGAGTTGCAGTTGCCATTTTTTCCTCTACTTCGGGAGTTAATGTTGCGGCCATCTATAAGTCCTTTCTTCTGACAGCGCTTAGGATTTCTTGCCTTCCGTGACGATCTCCGAGAAATCCGCAATCGTCGAGAATTCGTTGAGCATCGCCTGTAGCAGGGCGAGGCGATTCGCCCTCACACCTTCGTCTTCGACCATCACCATTACCTTGTCGAAGAAACAATCCACCAGCGGGCGCAACTTCGCGATTTCCAGCAGCGCCTGTTCGTAGTTCCCTTTGCTGCCCAATTGCCGGACTGAGTCGGCAGTTTTCGGCAGCGCTTCTGCAAGCGCACGCTCTTCTTCCTCGCGCAGCAATGCTGGATCAACTCGTTCCCCAACGTGCTTCCCGGTTTCGCCCGCTTGGCGCAAGATGTTTTTCATGCGCTTGAATGCCACTGAGATGGATTCGAAGTCCTCCGACGGACGGACTTTCGCGACAGCCTGCGCACGCTCAGCCGCATTCACCACGTCATCGGCTCCAGCGGCGAGCACAGCATTCACAACGTCGTAAGCGAAGCCACCCACGTCCCGAAGGTAGAACTCCAGGCGCTCGCGGAAGAAGTTGCGAATGTCCTGGTCGTAAGTAAGCGATTTAAATTTCTTTTCTGCCGCCGTCCCGTGATAGGCCTCGCGGGCCGTTTCAAACAGTCTCGCCAGGCTGAGTGGCAGCCTGTGCTCTGCGATTATCTTTACCATGCCGTTCGCCTGCCGGCGTAGGGCAAAGGGATCTTTGGAGCCGCTTGGGATCAGGCACAGAGCAAACATTCCCGCGATGCTGTCGACCTTATCGGCGAGCGAGAGAACGGCGCCTTCAGTCGTGCGCGGGACCGAGTCTTCCATCGACTCCGGCTTGTATTGGTCATAAATCGCATCCGCAATCGCAAAACGCGTGGGTTCCGGCAAAGAAGCATCGAGTTGCTGCACGCGCGCATATAACCCGCCCACGATGCCTTGTAACTCAGTAAATTCCTTCACCAGTTCGGTCGTAAGGTCAGTTTTTGCCAGCAGCGCAGCCTTATGCACCACGCCGTCACGTACGACCTTCGTTGCATCGGGATTGTCGGGATTGAGCCACGTCGAAATCTGGCTGCAGATGAACTGCACGCGCATCGTCTTATCGAAGTAGCTGCCCAGATCTTTCTGGAAGGTCACCGACCTCAGCATCTCCACGCGCTCGCGGAGGGGCTTCTTCTGGTCGGTATCCCAGAAGAAGCGCGCATCGCGGAATCGAGCTCGGAGCACACGCTCATTGCCATGCCGGATCAGCCCCTGCGGATCGCCATCCGTATTCAGCACTGCCAGGAAATGCGGTACCAATTTCCCGTTGGCATCTTCCACCGCAAAGTATTTCTGATGATCGCGCATCACCGTCACCAGCACTTCTTCCGGCAGGCTGAGAAACTCGCGATCGAAGTTGCCGAGAATGACAGAAGGAAATTCCGTGAGGTTGACTACGGTTTCCAGCAGATCTTTGTCTTCGCGCCAGCGCGCGCCGGGAATGGTTCGAGTAGCAGCGTCGAGCGCTTTGCGAATGCGTTGCTCGCGCTGCTGCGGACAGGCAACAACGGCCGCTTTGAGCAGAGCTTCCGCATAGGTGTTCGGTGTGCGCAGCGAAACCGGCCCATTACTCAAAATCCGGTGCCCTGATGTCTCCGTTCCAGCCCGGATTCCGTCGAACTCCATCGAAACCGGGTTTTCTCCAAGCATCGCCACTACCCACCGCACCGGGCGCACGAAACGCTCGGAAGTCTTCCCTGGACGCCAATACATATTCTTGGCCCAGTACAAGCTGTTGATCTCCCGCGGGAGCGCTTCACCGAGAATCTCAGCGGCACTGCGGCCCTTCTTCACCACTCTGGCAGAGAGATACTCGCCTTTCGGAGTGGAGACGGTTTTGACCTGCGACAAGTCGACGCCGACCTTCTTTGCAAACGCATGCGCTGCAGGCGTCGGCTGGCCATCTTTAAACGCCACCTTTACCGCCGGACCCGTGACCTGCTCTTCCACGTCGGACTGTGCCGAGGCGACACCACGCGCCACTAAGGCTATTCGTCGCGGGGTGGAATAGGGCTCCAGCACGGCAGATTCGGCGAGACGCTCGCGGCTCAACAGGTCACCGACACGTCGCGCCAGTTCTTCGCGCGCGCCGTCAATCATTCGGGCTGGTATCTCTTCACAACCTATTTCGAGCAGGAAATCTGGCATCTGTCAGCGTATCCCATTGATTTTCGTCGATCCAGAACCGAACCGACTGTGAGCAGGGTCACAACTGCAGTGGCTAGCAGACAGTAGTCAGTAGCCAGTTCTCGTCAAAACGTGAGTCTTTTGCTCACGTATCTTAGCTGTTAGCGATTAGCCGTCAGAACTTAGCCTCGCTGTTTAGGAGCTAAATGCTAACTACTAATTGCTAACCGCTGGCGTTTCAATTAGCCAATTACCAAATTCACTTACCCAATGGCTTGCGCTGCTTCCATCGGCTCCTCGGTGGGGTTCTCCTGTTGCTGGACCCACGCCTTTGCCACTCCAACTGCAAGTTGCCGAATGCGAGCGATTACACCGACTCGCTCCGTCACCGAAATCGCTCCTCGCGCATCGAGCAGATTAAACAAGTGCGAGCACTTCAGGCATAGCTCAAAGGCTCCCAGCAATGGGAAGCGCTGAATCTCGTACCGGTCCCTCTTCTTGCTTAACTCTTCGAAATCCCGCAGTAGTTCCTGGCATTCGCGCTCGTACAGTCCGAGATGCGTCCACAGATTCTCGACGTTTGCGGCCTCGAAGTTGTAGACCGACATCTGCAGTTCATCTGCGAACCGAACGTCACCGTAAGTGAAGACTTTGCTCGCGTCTTTCGGATCCCGCGCCCACACGATGTCATAAATGCTGTCAACGTCCTGTAAAAATGCAGCAATCCGCTCCAAACCATAGGTCAGCTCTGCGGAAATCGGATCCAGATCGACTCCGCCGCACTGCTGAAAATAAGTGAATTGAGTAATCTCGAGGCCATCCAGCATGACCTGCCAGCCAATGCCCCACGCACCCAGGGTCGGCGATTCCCAGTTGTCTTCCTCGAATTTCAGATCGTGCTGGCGCAAGTCGATCCCAATCGCCTCCAGCGATCTCAGATACAGGTCCTGTACATCTTCCGGTGGAGGTTTAAGGATCACCTGCAACTGTGTGTGCTTATAGAGCCGATTCGGATTCTCGCCATAGCGGCCGTCGGCCGGCCTCCGCGATGGTTGGAGATAGGCTACGTTGTATGGCTTCCCCCCCAGCACGCGCAGAAATGTTTCGGGAGCCATGGTTCCCGCGCCGACTTCGACATCGAATGGCTGCTGAAGCACGCATCCCTGTTCCGCCCAAAAGCTCTGGAGGCGCAGGATCAATTCCTGAAACGTCAGCGAGTTCTTCTTGATTTCGTTCACGATCCGCTTTCGCGAGACAACCTAATCTCTTACCGTCAAACTTCTGACTTCAAAATTCAGACTTCCGCAGCCAGCCACACCACCTCAACCAGCCACTGACCACCACTAGAGCTTTGCTAACATCGCGGTAGCGACCAGCTTCTTCTCTATGTGCCGCTCCATAATCTGCACCAGCATCTTCCGCAGATCGGCGGCTCGTTCCTTCGGCCACGGACACTTCTCAAACGCATCAATCGGCGACCGAAAAATCTCCGCTGCCAGTTGTCGCGAATCTAGCGACAGCTCCGACGAGGCAAGCCGCTTATCGCGCGCGCACATCAGCCCATCGGCCATTGCCTGGAAAAAAGCGCGCTCTCCATCGAGCGGCTCGCCACAAATCACGCACGCCCCCAGGTCTGGCAAATACCCGACCAGTCGCACCATCCACAGGTCGAAGTAGGTCACTGGCATCCAGATCGCGCCAGCCGGTAAGTGCGCCAGTACTGCGACAGCCAGGCGGAACATCGGATCGTTCACTTCGCGATCCGGCATCAGTTCATCCAGCACTTCCGCCACGTGCGCCAGCGCCACGGCGCGGGGATAATCCACTGCTGACGTCAGCGGCGACTGCAAAACGTCGCAGGAATCGATGCGCGACAGCTCCTGCTTTTCACGATCCTCGTAGTACACGCGAACGCAGGTCAGCGGCTCCAGCGCTCCACCAAATCGCCGTCTCGACTTCAGAGCAGCCTTGGCCACTCCTCGGATCTTGCCTTCGTTGCGGGTGAAAAATGTCACCAGCAGGTCCGCTTCGCGCAGCGGATAACTGCGCAGTACCACTGCCTCGGACTGCTTCAAGGCCATCGATCGTTCCGTTGTCGGGTGCGTTCAGGTGGGGAGACACTCCCTCAGGTTTCCGGAACTCGGCCAGATCCCTTGCAGCCGAGTGAAGGTCTACCGCCTCGCGCAAACTTTGATTCTAAATGACCGTTCCAGCCTTGGAAAGCATGAGCGTGCTCTGCTGCAAAATAGCCGCAGAGACAAAAAGGCGCGCATTCCCAGCGGATGCGCGCCTCAGTGCTAACTCGACTGAACTAGGCGCTACGGCCGTAATAGGCGGCATTCTTTTCGGCGTACTGCTTCCACTTCTCCGGCAGGTCATCCAGCGCGAAAATAGCCGAAACCGGGCACACCGGCACACAAGCGCCGCAATCGATGCACTCTACCGGATCGATATACAGCATCTCCGCGGTCGCATGCGCCGGCTCATCCTTCTTGGGATGAATGCAGTCCACCGGGCACGCATCCACACACGCCGTGTCCTTGGTCCCGATGCACGGTTCTGCAATGATATAAGCCATAAACTAGTTCTCTCCTGATCTATTTAGCGGGGAAGATTGATTGCAACCGCTTATATTAACAAAGGGACTGTCAAGGATTGCGAAATTCCACTTACCTGTAATTGCACAATCCTGAGTGCAGCGGAAACACCGCTTAATGGCGTTCTACCGATTGACCAATTCCTCAACCGGTTCGTACTCGGTGATGTATCCAGCTACCGCACTTGCCGCGACGGTCAGCGGACTTGCCAGATACATCTGGCCTGGCCCACTTCTCCCTGGGAAGTTGCGATTCTGCGCACTGATCACTACCTGGTCCGGACGCGTCGAAACTCCCGGTCCAGCGTTGATACATGCGCCGCAACTGGGTTCGATCACATGTGCTCCGGCCTTCTCGAAGATGTCCAGATATCCTTTACGAATACAATATTCCCGTGTTTGCTGTGATCCGAACTGGATGTAGAACTTCACGGAGTCCGCGATCCGCCTGCCATGCTTGAGCGCGTCGGCCAAGACCCGCGCATACATGTCCATGTCCTCGTTCTTGCCTGCGGTGCAGGTGCCGCCGTAAGCAATCTCGACGGGAACCGGCGCATTCAGATCGCGAACATACCTTCCGTTACCCGGATCACCGGGTGTCGCCACCAGCGGCGTGATCTCCGCTGCATCAAGTTCGATGACTTCTGCATAATCTGCTCCCGGATCGCTATACAGTCCCTCAATGAGCTTCTCAGCCTCAGTTCGTCTCATCCCTCGCCGTTCCACCAGGAAGTCCACCACCTTCTGATCCGGCGCCACGATGCCTGTAAATCCGCCGATCTCGGCCGCCATGTTCGTCATCGTGGCACGCTCATCGACGCTCAACTCCTCGATGGCATCACCCGCGTACTCCATGACTTTTGCAAGCGCTTTCCCGCTACGAACGTAATCCAGCGAAAGAATTTTCAGGATGAAGTCCTTCGCGGTAACGTTCGCGTGACGTTTGCCGCGAACGATGATCTTCACCGATTCTGGCACCCGAACTCGCACGTCTTTCGTAATCCACGAATTGAAGACATCGGTCGTGCCAATCCCGAAAGCAACGCAACCCATTGCCCCCACGTGCGGTGTGTGTGAATCGGACCCAACATTCACCTGCCCCGGCAATGCATAGGTCTCGAGCATCACCGAATGGCAGATACCCTCCGAGCCTTTGCGATCCTTTAATTCTCCATGCAACTGGATCCCCTGCTGTTTGGCGAAATCCTGCTGCTTGAATTTCAGTTGAGTCGCTAGATCGAGTAGTCCCATTTTTCGCTTCTCTTCTGACATCACCTCGTCAAGAAACGTCAGATGATCACGAAAGAACTTGATGCTCTCACGATCATTCACCGGGACATCTTTACCTACTAGCTGCTCGTAGAAGATCGCCGCCATTGGGGTGACGTACTCATGGGAGAATCGCAGATCGACGCGCGTGAACCCCGTATCACCCGGCTTCACCGCTTGAACGCCAACGGTTCCGTCGGCGCCAACCATATGCCGCGCAAGAATCTTTTCCGCCAAGGTCATCGGCCGGGGCCCTGTCTGGATCGCTGGCAGGAAAACCTTCTTCTGCATGCGAGCAATGTTGAACGGAAAAAGCCCGCCGTACTCGATGACCTGCTTCGTGATCTCATCCTCGCCTGCTGTAAACTCGCTCAAAGGAATCTCTTCGCCGGTTTGCACTTTGTCGACCAGCGCAAAGTTCGTAGACGTCAGCATCCCTAGGTTTTGGCAGTTCTGCTTGTATATGCGCTCGATGTTCTCGGCGATGACGAGCTTTATCCCGGCCGACATCTCCGCGTAGGGCGACTGCTCTCGGCTCGATCCCTTGCCGCGCCGCTTGCCGCTCACCGACGCGACGAATCCGCCACGTTTCACGTCGCCGCGCCTGATTGGGAGTTCGTTACCGCATTTCAGCCCCGCGTACGGAATCTCGCCCAATGTCTCGTCGAAGTAGAAACACAAGTGCGCCGGTGTGATCTCGTCCGTCGAGATGTCATCCCGCAGCTTCGGATTATTCCCCGGTTTTTTGCTGTCCCATGGCAAATCCCAGCCGTTCAGTTGCTTTTTGATCAGCTCCGGATCTTCAGTCAGAAACAAAATGCGCCCCTTCAGACGCACCGACGCAGGCCGCTTTTCGACTTTCCGCTCCAGCAATGATTGCGCCATGCTATCCCCTTCACCCATGCGCCGCCGGCAGACAGCAGCTCCTCTGGATGCTTCGATGCCGTTCCCCAACCCATTATTGTATGCCCGCGTCCGATTGAGCCACATGACACACGACCTGTATTGCCGTCGCAGACATGAACACAACTTCATCTCTGCACTGCCACCAGACGTTTATTCTGCATCATCGAAATGGCTATGAAAGTAGCTGCATTTGCGCTGCTGGTTGCGCTCACCTCGTCACCTGCATTGTCGCAAGGCGACGCGGGGCTCCCGAACGCACCGAAACCCTCGTCCAGCTCCACTACCGGATCGCAACACGGCCTCGAATACATCGCGGTACGCCTGCTGAAGGATCAGCGCGACATCTATACCGCGCCATTCCATTCCACGAGTTACCGCGCCAAATACATAATCCCTTTCATGATCGTTGCGGCATTCATCCCCGCTGACCGGCATCTTTCCGGCTATCTGCCGGTGAAGGGCTACAGCCAGGCTTCCACCTTCTCGAACGTGGCACTGGGAGGTACCGCAGCAGTGGTCGCCGGACTTTTTCTCTACGGCTCCATGGAAGGAAACGATCACGCACGCGAAACTGGCCTGCTCAGCGCCGAAAGCTTCGCCAATGCTGCCGCGCTCTATGCGGTCACGAACGTGATCGCGGGACGCCAGCGGCCGACCGAAGGCAACGGTCGCGGAGACTTCTTCTCTAACAACACAATTGACAGTTCTTTCCCTTCAGGACATGCGACCTTAGAATTCTCGATGGATTCAGTTCTCGCCCACGAATATCCGTCCACGTTGAGTAAGATCTTATGGTATGGATTGGGCACTGCGGTGGCGGGTAGCCGCGTGATTGGCCGCGACCACTTCCCTTCCGATGTGATTATGGGTGGCACGCTCGGGTACCTGGTAGGCACTCACATCTACCATGCACACAGCAACCGCGTGATCCTGAAGCAGAAGCACAAATAATCGAGCGATTTGACGATCGAGCGGTCGAGCCGTTTTCAAAACGGCGCAAAACCACGCCTCTGGGCGGGACTTTCGCTGGACGAGGAGACTATTAAAATGCTCTGAAAGACTTCCCAAGGCAAGAGTCCGGGGCGTCCACTTGAGCGCGTGCTTCTTACCGATTCTGCGTTCGGGCCTGCGTTACGTCCACGCTATTTGCTTTGTATTCCTTCCCGTCGAACACTGCTTTCACCACCACGTCCGATCCGACCATCAGGTCTCCGGGAAGTTGCGGCCTCAGCACACTGACATCGTAGGTCCTATCGTCGCTCTGATTCGCGATCGACATCAGCCCTTGCGATAAATCCAGATTCGTGACCCGCCCGGCAAATGTAAACATCGATCCGGGTGCGGCCAACAGATCGATCTGTCGCGCCACACCGCGATCAGCCTTGTTCGGCGAGAATTCAATTGCCACGAGCGATCCAGGCGTCACTTCGGTCAGAGGCACCTGTCTACCGTCGCGCGTCACCCGCGTATTGTCATCGACGGCGAGTTTCACCGGTTCGCCGGAAAGCTCATCGCGAATCGAAAGCTCGCCATTCGAAGCATTGATTACCTGTCCGCGCGTGTCGGCCGCATTCAACTGGGTCACTACCCGAATATTGCGCGCCAGCACCTCACTGCCTGCGGCCATCGTGTCTACATAGACCCGCTCGCCTTTCCGGATTGCCAACTGCGTCGTTTCCACGCCGTCGCGGTAGATATGCGTTCGCTCGTCAAAATGCACCATCATCCGCTTGCCGCCGAATGGCTTGATCGCGACACGATTGCGCACATGATCCACCCCCTCCACCGTCCCGCCGATCAGGGTGGTGCTGCCTTTCGGCATCGGAGGCGCAGGCAGGATGGGCTCGCCGACCGCCGTTTGATCACCGGTGTCATAACGTTCCGTGACCGGAGCTGCCGTCCTGCTGTTCGCGCCTGTAGCAGGTCCCGAACCGGACGAATTGTTGGCTACTCCTTTGGGAGCCGAATTCTGCCCCGACGAGCTGATCGCGAACGCCACCAGTGCAGCCAAAGACAAAAATGGGTAGAAACGCTTCATCTTTGCCTTCGATGATGCTTCCGGCAACGTGAGTTGGATGAAATGGCCCCATTCAGATGGCGCTTAGGTATCCATCTGAAGCATGTTTGTTCTTGAAGGCAGGCAAACACGTTTCAACTTTACCCATCCAAGGAACAGGAGAGAGGCTGCGTATAGCCAGCAGCTCTGCTCTCCTGTCGGAGGTCGCTGTTTTCATGTTCAGTTCTCGCTCCCTCTCGCTGACTGGAGCTCTGCTTTTGGGCACTTCTCTTTTGTATGCCGGTGATCTCCGCATTAGCATTCCGAAGCGAACCAAGCCCACGCCGGTTCAACAACTGAATCAGGATGGAGTGAAAGCCGTCGAGAAGCACGAATACGACAAGGCGAAGAAGCTCTTTTATAAGGCCTACCTGCTCGATCCGAACGATCCCTTCACCTTGAATAACCTTGGATATATGGCAGAACTCGATGGCCAGGTCGACCGCGCCCAGCGCTACTATGACCTCGCTGCGCAGCAGCGGTCCTCCGCTCTCATCGCTCGATCCAATAATGCGAGGCTGGAGGGCAAGCCGGTCGACCAGGTGGCCGGCAACACCGACGATCAGCAGGTCCAGATCAACCGCTACAACATCGACGCTATTTCACTCTTAAATAAGGATCGCGCGTCAGAAGCGGATCTGGTCCTGCAAAAGGCTCTGAAACTCGATCCCAAGAATCCATTCACTCTAAACAATCTGGGTTTCGCTCGTGAGCAGGAAGGCGAATACGAGTCTGCCCTGCAGTACTACACGGCGGCAGCAAGTTTGGGCTCCACGGAAAATGTTCAGGTGGCCATCAACAAAGAATGGCGTGGACGTCCAATTAGCGAAATCGCCTCTCGAAATGCACGCGCTTTGCAAAAACTGATGCAGAAACAAGAGACGCCGGAGATGCGCGTCGCGCGCCTGAATCTCCGCGGCGTCTCTGCCATGAACCGCAACGATCTACGCACTGCGCGTGAAGATTTCAACCAGGCTTATAAGCTCGCGCCCGACGACGCCTTCACCCTCAATAACATGGGGTACCTCTCGGAACTCGACGGTGACCAGGAGACAGCGCAGTATTACTACGAGAAGGCCCGCGAAGCGAATCGTAATGGCGCGCATGTCACCATGGCGACTCGGAAGGATATCGAGGGACAGAAAATCGGCGAAGTAGCCAGCAATTTCGATGGTCAGCTACAGCAGCGCATTGACGCCGAGCGCATGGCGCGCGAGAGGCTTGGTGGCCCGGTCGTCCTTCGTCACCGCGATAACACTCCCGTGATCGAGCCAGCAGCGCCGCCGCCGCAGTTGACCCCACGTCCCCAGGCACATGTTGTTCCGCGTCCGCCGGTGAGACAAGGTCCGAGTCAGAATGGGCTGCTCCTGCCGCTCCCGGACAACGAACAACCCGGAGCAGATCAGCCAAACACCTCCGCGCAACCGGCTCCCCAACAGAAGCAGGGTAAGATTGACAACGGAATCATGATGCCGCTCCCCGACAACGAGCAGCCTGGTGCCGCTCAACAGCCGGGACAACAGAGCACGCCTCAGCAGAATGCGCCGCAACAAAATCCGCCGAACCAGTCTTCGGTGCCACAGCAAAAACAGGGGAAGATTGACAACGGAATCATGATGCCGCTGCCCGACAATGAACAGCCCAAATGAGTGAGCCATTGAGTCATTGCGTGCGATTTTCAATGGCTCGATGGTGAAATCACTAAATGACCCGATCTATCTTTGTTCCAGTCTCCATAAATGGTTCACCGGCCCGATGCCCTTGCCCATCGCATAGGCTTTGGCGATCGCTTCCCGCACATATACCTTCGCTTCAATAACCGCCTGCCGCAACGGCCTTCCGACGGCGAGATAGCATGCAAGCGCCGTTGCAAACGCGCATCCCGTACCGTGGGTCGACTTCGACGCCACCATCTGGGACCGGAACTCCTCAATCGAGTTCGCGGTCCCATTCATGCTCAGAACATCAATCGCCTCTGACAGATGTCCACCAGTAATCACCACATTATGCGCGCCCATTTCGTGCAGTCGCATCGCAGCCGCTTTCATCTCCGCCGTAGTGGTCACCTTCATGCCGGTAAGCGCCGCTGCCTCGTCAATGTTGGGCGTGATCACGTCCGCGAGCCGCAGCAGCCTGTCGCGCATCTGCTCGGCTCCCTTTGCGTCGATCAGTTCGGCCCCTGACGTCGATCGCACGATCGGATCCAGCACAACATTCTTCAGCTTTACCGCTTCCAGGAACTGCGCCACCTCCGCCGCGACCGGGCTCGATCCCAGCATGCCAATTCTGACCGCAGCGAACTCGAAGTCGTTCCCCAAGTCGGCGAGTGTCTGCTTCACCAGCTTCGGTTCGACCGGACGAACTTCTCGAACTCCCTGGGTCGACTGGACCGTCAATGCGGTAACACACGTGACCGCAAAACAGCCGTTCGCAGCCGCCGTCTTTACGTCCGCAGTAACGCCAGCTCCCGATGACGGATCGTAACCTGCGATCGACAAAATGACAGGGGGATTTACCATGGCGCAAATGTAATTCAAACGGTCCTGTGCGTGAAATGTCGCTGTCAGTTTTTTTCACTCTCCTCCACAAAATGGCACCCTGCTGGGAATTGGGTAATTCTGTGATTTGGCAAGTAACAAATGAGTTATCTGCCGAAGCGAGAACTGGACCTCAACGACCCAAAGGATCAGTTGTTAGATCGGCAAGTTATCCAATGTCCAAATCTCCCTTGTTCCCCTGGTACGATCCCTCCCCCTGTCCTGAAAACAGCTCGCCTCCCTGCCAACATCAGGCCTAAACTCCCCATCCAAGTTACTGCGCGCCAGAAAGCAGACTTGGACCCTCCCTTGAGGTCGGTCTTTCTGGCGCGCTTGGTTTTTGGAGTTCAGAGTAGCCGATGCAGGTTTATTAACCTGCCGTTAACTCCCAAGCCACGGTTGACACGATTCTTCCATTTTCCATAGACTTACACGAACTTCGGCGTAGAAGGGAGGGTCGAAAACAACTGAAGGAAGGTGTTTGATGCGACAAGCTCTGGCCAACATTCTGGTGGCAGCTTTTTCGGCTACCAGCCTGCTGGCGGCACAGCCGCCAAACATCACCGGCAGTCAAGCCTCCAACCGGAATACCGGAAGTGAGGTTCGACCCGAGAAAGGAAGGCAACACAATTCGGTGCAGGCGAAGGCAGCAGTAAGCCCGAGCCATGCAAAAGCCCCTAAGCCCTACCAGGTAGGCAATGCGTCCTGGTATGGCAAGCAGTTCCACGGTAAGGAAACGGCGAGTGGCGAACCGTATGATATGTTTCAGTTTACGGCCGCTCACCGCAGGTTACCCCTTGGGACCCTGGTAAAGGTCACGAACCTGCGCAATAACAGATCCGTGATCGTCCGGGTGAACGATCGCGGCCCCGTGCCCCATACGCGAATCATTGATTTGTCGTACGGTGCGGCCCGGATGCTGCAGATTCCCGGACATGGAATAGAACCGGTCAGGTTGGACATAGTCCGTACCCCGACTACGGTGGCCATGAACCAGAACGCGGAACTACCGGGCAGATAGCAGCCTAGTGGTTCCGGCGAGCCTCTAGTGGGGCAGGAAGGAACCGTCAGGCATTCCCGTATCGCGGCCAACCATCCGTGAGGGAAGTCCGGCAGGCTGACAAAAGATGTCGAATCGATCCGTAGCAGTACACGACCCTAGCCCGACGCCGAATGGGCCCATTGCAGTAGAGGATCGGTTAATCGTCGCACTGGACGTATCCAGTGCCGCCGAAGCACGAAAAATAGTGTCGGCGATAGGCGAGTCAGCCCAGATATATAAAGTCGGTAAGCAGTTGTTTACGGCCGAGGGGCCCCAAGTCGTTCGCGACCTGGTGGCTTCCGGCCGTAAGGTTTTTCTCGATCTTAAATTCCACGACATCCCCAACACCGTTTCGCATGCTGTAGCCGAGGCAGCCAGGCTACGAGTGAGCATGTTGACCGTACACGCCTCTGGCGGCCTCAAGATGCTGACCGCAGCGACGGAGGTGGCAAACTCATCCGCATCGAAGCCAATGGTCCTGGCGGTCACTGTTCTGACCAGTTTTAGCGAGGAGGACCTGACTGAGATCGGTCTGAGCAGCGGTATCGGACCGCAAGTACTTCGGCTTGCGGGCATGGCGCGCATGGCCGGGTGCGGCGGCATCGTGACTTCGGCCCGCGAAGCGGCTTCCATCCGCCGCGAACTGGGTACTGGATTCGCAATCGTCACTCCGGGCATCCGCCCTCATGGCGCCGATGTCGGCGACCAGGCCCGCGTGGTAACTCCGACCGATGCCATCCGCGCCGGCGTCTCTCACATTGTCGTAGGACGACCGATTACCGGCGCTCCGAACCCTGCCGAAGCGGCGCGAGCGATTGTCGAAGAAATGCGCGCAGCGGTGATTTAGTCGTCCCTCTCGTCAGTCGGTCCGTCATTTCAGCCAATCAGCCTTTTAGCCGATCAGTTCTTGCGCTGTCCTTGTTTCTGTGACCGTCAACGCGACTACCGCATGTCCGACTAGGTTACGGGCCCTGTTTCCCGGTAAAGACACCCTGAGAAGTGGCGCCGGGATCAAGGTTGCTGGCGTTCGAAGTGAAAACAATCAGATCCGAGTTGAGATCGAACACCGGCTGGCTGATGGCACCGTTTGGCACACCGCAAGTCGATGTGTCGAAACCAACTGCGCCCGTAACGCAACCACTGGGATTGCCTGCACAGGTGCTGCTGACGAAGATGCTGCCGCCCGGGACCGTTCCCGGCTGGACGAAGTTAGTCGCCAACGACTGAAAAAGGACGGCTCCCCCATTCGAGGCCATAAACGGCGCAGTGCTCGCCTGGTTGCCGGGCGTTCCGTCCAGTGTCGTCGAAACAAGCTTGACAGAGGTAGCGCAGCCCGTCTGAGCCTTGGGCACCGTGCAGTCGTCTACGAAATAGATCTGAGTCGTGCCGCTGGTGGCGTTCGATGCGAGGTTGGTTGCAGTTGAAGCAAACGCAAGAAACCGGCCGGAGCCATCGATCGTCGGCGTCTGAGCATCGCTGCTCGCCAGGGCCCCACCTGAAGCGATCGAGAAAGGGCCGTATGCCTGTACATTACATCCTGCGATGCCCACGCCGCCGCTGATGCATGCATCCGCTACGAATACCTGCGTGGGCGAAGCTCCCAGGCCGCCGGCACCGAGATTCCTGTTGTTGGAGGTAAAGACAACGAATCGCCCGTTCGGGCTGATTTGCGGTGAATTGGTGTTTCCGTTTTCGTTGACGCCGGAATTCGCCTGATTTCCGCTGGAATCTTGTGACACGAGGATGATGTTCGGCAGACAGGCTCTGATGCCGCCAGGCCCTTGGCAACGGCTGATATCGGCGACGTAGATTTGCGTACCCGCCGGAGGATTTCCCTGGCGGTCGTTTGGAAGATCTGTCGCATTGGACATGAAGGATACGTACATTCCATCCGAGCTGATAGTGGGGTGCCGGCTCGGCAAGTGGCTTTGGGTGATTGCGACCGTATTCGGCGTGCAGCCGGACAGCGTTCCGGGACCATTCGGTCCGGTGCACGTATCGCGCACGTAGATTTGCCACGTCACGCCATCATTGGCTCCGAATCCCAAATTGCATCCATTCGACTCGAAAACGACATAACGGCCATCTCCGCTGATCCCGGGCCGGGAATTAATACCAGGCGAGCCGAAACAGTTGGAGGGCGGCTGCCCACTGGAGTTTGCGGAAACTAGAACTGTCTTGGCCTGACATCCGCTTGGAGCCGAAGAGCCCGTGCACATGTCTCGCAAATACACCAGTTGATTGCTCGCGGCCGGAGCAGGAGAGGTCAGATTTGTCGCCAGGGAAGCAAACGCGATGAAGCGCCCATCGGTGCTGCTGGCCGGCGTTCCGGTCATAGCATTCGCTGGAGTGTTCTGTGGAGCACTGGACGCAGACACATATTGCATTTCGTACCAGGCGAGGTCGCATCCTCCGTGGCCTTTTCCTTTGCAACTGGTGCAACTTTGTAGCGCGAGAAGAACTGCAAAGAGAATCAGAGAGGGGTAAGACACGAAAACCGGGCGAGAAACAAAAGCGAACATGATATGGCTCCTTCGCTACGTCCGGGGGAGGAGTCGGAAAGATTCGAGGTGTGTTGAGGGATTCTACTCGCCTCTCTAACGGAGTCAACGGTCGGAGAGAAATTTCTCAGTTGTTGCTGCCGGATGCTTGGAACCGCGGCCAATGTCGAGTTCAGAACTGCGCGGCGAAAAGCCCCAGCCAAGCCGAAAGAAAGCCGAATGGCAGCCAAACCGGCAGCCTGTAACGAAATGACACAATTGTCATTGAGCAGACAAACCTCGCAGCTACAAATACGCATCCAGCAGACTACGGGAGTGGCCACTTGCTCCTGCGGCGATCTGTTCGCCGTCGATTCGCGTTTCGCTGCCGAGGATGAGCCGTCGTTCTCTCACGTTGTTCGCGGTCACCGCTCTTGTCGTACCTTGCCCCCTACCTGTACCCGCGCAGGTCGCGGTGGATAGTTCAGCCGAGCCCTCGATTGCGATTGTTCAGACTTCGAGGCCTTCGACGAACAACAAATATTATTACAGGCACAAGCTGGAGTTTTCGGTAAACTCGGCCTGGCTGCCGATCAATATTCCGTTCGTGTTCGATGTTTTTGTTGGCGACTCCTACAACATGGTTCCGCGCAAATACACGCTGGTGCCGACTCTCGCTTCTCTGCGCTGGCAATTGGGGCACTTCAGCGGCCCGTGGATTCTGCGCGGCAACTTTGATCTCACGGCAAGCCTGGCGGTAACCGCTATTCCGACAGGACCGGAAACTCACTACGTCGCTTACGACATGGGCATGCGGCGGAACTTCATACATGGGCACGGCAAGGCAGCGCCGTATTTCGACATTCACATGGGTGTCGGAAAGATCGATGCAAAAGGTCCCTTGGGCGTGCCCTTCGCGCAAGGGCAAAATCTGACTTTTACCTACATGATGGGAAGCGGATTGCGTTTCAATTTCAACTCGCGCTATTCGATCGAGGGCGGGCTGAATTATATGCACGTTTCGAACATGTATCTATCCGAGCCGCGATACATCAATTACGGAATCAATGTTTACGGCCCGATGTTCGGGCTGAACGTTCGCCTGGGAAAACCGCCAGGGCCGGATGTGTACTGAGTCGCGACAGCTAGTTTTTTTGCGAACGGTTGCTCGAATCGCGCCCGACAACTCTGGGCATGAGCAAAATCTTTTTGGGCTGCTTCGGCCTCTCCTCTCGGATCAAGTCCATTACAAGATTTGCCGTGCATTCTCCGATTCTGTCGCTCTGCTGATCGACGGTACTCAAAGGCACGCGCAAGGCTGTGTCCAGGTGCAGGTTGCCGCTGCCGATCAGAGCGACGTCCTCCGGAATGCGCATGCCGTTTTCGAGGATCGCCCGCATCGCGCCGATGGCCACGGGATCGTTGTAACAAAATATCGCATCAGGAGGTATCTTCAACCCGAGCAGTTGCCTTGCCGCATAGTAACCCGCGGAATCGGCTGATTCATCCATGCGGTTTGCGATCACGATGTGGTCCGGATCGATCGGGAGATGATGCTTCTTGAGCGCATGTTTATACCCTTCGAGGCGTCCACTAGCCGTGCTGATCTGCAGGCCACCAATGTGAGCAATGCGAGTGCAGCCAACTTCGATCAGGTGCTCGGTTGCGATAAAACCGACATTTTCGTCGTCAACACCAACGAAATTCGCTGCCAGGCCGTTTAGGCTGCGGTCCACCAGCACGTAAGGAACGCGCGGCTTCACCGACTTGGGAAAGATTTCCTTAGTCTGCTGCACAGTCGCAATCACCAACGCATCCACGCCTCGCGACAAAAGATGGGTCAGGGTCTTCCGCTCGATTTCCGGGTCCTCATCGGACGAGCCGATCAGAAGGCTGTACCCGCTCTCGCGGAGAACACGCGACAACGATTGTGAAATTTCAGCAAAAAAGGAATGCACCAGGCTCGGCACAACCAACCCGATCAAGTTGGTGCGACCGGTAACCAGCGCCCGTGCCGTCAGATTGGGATAATAGTCGAGTTCTTCCAGAATTTTTCTGACGCGCCTGGCGGTCTCGGGACGAACTCGGTGGGGCGCATTGATGGTGCGCGAAACGGTGGCAATGGAAACGCGTGCCCGCTTGGCGATCTCCTTGATGTTCATAGGCACATACGGAACCACCGCGTAAATCGCAGATGCGATTCTATCAAGCAGCTACGATTTTCATAAGTAACGGTGTAAATCGCTGAGCGAAGCACTGCGATTCTGGGGGCTTCGGAGGTCCTACTGCGGGCACTGGTCTAGGTTGGTACGCTCTGCTCCGATACTCCGTTAGCCAACGAGTATTGCAATTGCTCCTGCTGCCGTCCGAGATGTCAGCTCCGAGAAAAGACCGAGCTATGTCGTATGCGCCGGTTCCGGATTGTTCCAACCGCCTAAATGATTCGCCAGCAGGTCAGCCTGAGCAGGTCCCCAAGTGCCCGGTTCGTACATGTGGATTGGCGTCACATCACCGAGAATCGGTTCCACGATCGCCCACGCTGCTTCGACCGCGTCCTGCCGGACGAACAACAGCTGATCACCATGCATGGCGTCAGTCAGCAGACGTTCGTAGGCTTCATCCTCATCGCTCGTCTTTTCGTTGACGGCGGTCAGTTCGACACCTTGCGTTGCGCTGAGGCTTGACATGTTACCACCCGGGCATTTGATCCGCGCACCGAGGCTTAGTGACAAATCGGGACCAAGGCGGAAGCGGAAGTAGTTGTTCTTCTCCAGCTTCAGTTTCGCGAGCGGTGGCCGGCGGAGCTTTACCAGAACCTCAGTCGCGGTGACTGGCAGATTTTTACCGGCGCGAATCAGGAATGGCACATCGGCCCAGCGCCAGCTATCGACATGCAGCTTCAGGGCAGCAAAGGTCTCGACCTGTGAATCGGGAGCAACGCCAGGTTCGCTCCGGTATCCACGGAATTGACCTCGAACGAGATTCTTAGGATCGATGGGCGGGATTTCACGAAATACCTTAACCTGCTCGTCGCGCAGCGAATCGACGTACATGCGCGTCGGCGGCTCCATGGCGATGAAGGCGACCACCTGCAGGAGATGGTTCTGCACAACGTCGCGAATCGCGCCGGCTTCCTCATAAAACTTGCCGCGACCCTGGACGCCAAAAGCTTCGGCCATGTTGATCTGCACACTCAGGATGTAATTGCGATTCCAGATGGGCTCCAGGAACGCATTCGCGAAGCGGAAGAAGAGCAGGTTCTCTACGGCATCTTTGCCGAGGTAGTGATCGATGCGGAAGATGTGAGACTCGGGGAAAGCCGTGTGCAGCGTATGATTCAGCTCGATGGCAGATGCGAGATCGCGTCCGAAGGGCTTCTCAATGATCACGCGTGCATTCTCGGCGCATCCGGACTGGGCAAGCCCACGCACGACGGTCTCAAACATACTGGGAGGAATCGCGAGATAGTGCGCGGGAGCTTTGGCGCCACCAAGCTGCTGGCCCAACTGCTTGAAGGTGTTGGGATCGCTGTAGTCACCATCAATGTAGCGCAGGTTCTTTATCAGTTCATCGAATGCGGGCTCAATGACTCCGCCGCCGTGATGGCTCACGCTGTCGCGGGCACGCTCACGAAGCTGATCGAGCGTCCATCCGGCCTTCGCAACTCCGATGATGGGAACATTCAGATATCCCTTTTGCGTCATCTTTTGGAGCGCGGGAAATATCTTCTTGTAGGCGAGATCGCCGGTAGCACCGAAGAACACGAACGCATCCGCCGCATTTGTGTGGTTCGACTGGAACTTGGGAACCTCGACGCAATCGCCGAGCGGCTTTCCGTCTTTCACTACGGATGGCAAGATTATCGATGAAGTCTGCGTACTCACAAATCCTCCCCGCTCTTGTAGTCTAATCTGGGCGTCACCGATCCGGACAACGATTAATTTTCTATGAGTGTTGCGACTTGGCGCGAGGCGTTGCGCATTCCAGCCGCGCTATAATCGAGAGATGCCCAGAGGGTGGAATTCGTTTCTGTAAGGCGGCGGAAAGTTGCGAATCGGACGTCGTTCCCGAGGATTAAGAGACTATCTCGTGATGAATGGACTCGCAGATCGTCTCCAATTTCCTCAGCGGCTAAAGAGGCCTGGGAAAAAGCGGATTTTGGAAGAATAGGGATTCCTCAAGGACTAAAGTCCTTTCGGAATGACAGCAAGATCGGAATGACAGCAAGAAAGGTTGTTGCGCGGCGCTAAAAAGCGTTGGTCTTGCTAAGTGCTAACGGCTAATTGCTAAAAGCTTCTTTATGGATTTCAAACTCCATTCCGACTACTCACCTCGCGGAGATCAGGGTACGGCTATCTCGTCGTTGACGCGAGGTATTGATGAAGGTGAAAAGCACCAGGTGCTGCTGGGCGTGACCGGCTCGGGCAAGACATTTACGATGGCGAAGATCATCGAGCAGGTGAACCGGCCGGCGCTGATCCTGGCTCATAACAAGACGCTGGCGGCCCAGCTTTATCACGAGTTCAAGCAGTTCTTTCCGCAGAACGCCGTCGAATATTTCGTCTCTTATTATGACTACTACCAGCCGGAAGCCTACATTCCGGCTGGGGACGTCTATATCGAAAAAGAAGCGACGATCAATGACGAACTCGACAAGCTTCGCCTGTCGGCAACGCGGTCGCTATTCGAGCGGCGTGATTGCATCATCGTTGCCAGCGTGAGTTGTATATACGGATTGGGATCGCCGGAAGCGTATTACGGCATGTTGCTGTTCCTGGAGAAGGGCCAGCACATCAAGCGCGAAGATATTCTCCGAAAACTCGTGGAAATTCTTTACGAGCGCAGCGACGGCGACCTGCGACGCGGGACGTTCCGGGTCCGCGGTGATGTCATCGAAATCTACCCGCCCTACGATGATTTTGCGTTTCGAATCGAGCTGTGGGGAGACCAGATCGAATCGCTTTCGCAGATCGATCCCCTTTTCGGCACTGTGAAGCAACGGTATGCTCGGCTGCCAATTTATCCGAAGTCGCACTATGTGATGAAGCCGGAGACGAGGAACTCCGCGGTTGACTCGATTCTCCAGGAGCTTGCCTGGTGGGAAGACGAACTGCAAAAGCAGGGCCGGCTGGTTGAGTCGCAACGCATTCACCAGCGCACTCGATTCGATCTCGAAATGATCAAATCCATGGGCTATTGCCATGGCATCGAAAACTATTCGCGTCACTTTACTGGACGTCTGCCAGGAGAACCGCCACCGACATTGCTCGATTACGTTCCTCGCGACTACCTGCTCTTCATTGACGAGTCGCACCAGACCGTCCCGCAGATTCATGGCATGTGGCACGGCGACCGCTCACGCAAGAGCACGCTCATCGAATACGGATTCCGTCTGCCCTCGGCACTCGATAATCGTCCGCTGACGTTCGAAGAGTTCGAACATCGCGTGAATCAGGCTATCTATGTTTCCGCAACGCCCGGTCCTTATGAGCTGACCAAGTCGGCAGGCGTTGTGGTCGAGCAGATCATTCGTCCGACAGGGCTGATCGATCCGCCGGTTGAAATTCGTCCGGTGAAGGGCCAGATCGACGACTTGCTCCACGAGATTCGCGAGCGCGCCAAAATCGGCGAGCGCGTGCTGGTCACGACCCTCACAAAGCGAATGGCCGAGGACCTGGCCGAGTACTACAGCGAAGTCGGCGTGCGCTGCCGCTACATGCACTCCGAGATCGATACGCTCGAACGGGTAAAAATTCTGCGCGACCTGCGTAAAGGCGAGTTCGACGTGCTCATCGGCATCAATTTATTGCGCGAAGGTTTGGACCTGCCGGAAGTCTCGTTGGTGGCTATTCTTGATGCGGACAAAGAAGGCTTCCTGCGCTCTTCCGGATCACTGATTCAGACGATCGGACGTTGCGCTCGCAACCTGAATGGCCGCGCTATTCTTTACGCCGACAACATGACCGATTCGATGAACAAGGCGATCAGCGAAACCGATCGTCGTCGCGCCATCCAGCAGGCCTACAACGAAGAGAATGGAATCACGCCACAATCGATCATTCGGTCGGTGGATATGTCGCTTGCGCAGATCGTCGGCGCCGACTATGCGGACTTGGCGGAACAGGCAGATGAGATTCCCGAATTCAAATCACAGTTGGACGTCGACAACTACATAGCGAAGCTCGAAACCGACATGCGCGAAGCCGCGAAGCGCTTCGAGTTCGAGCAGGCGGCGAAGCTGCGGGATGCGATCAAAGAGCTGCGGACGAAAGAATTTCTGTTTACGTAGTGGTCGTTAGTCGGTGGTCGGTAGTCGGTGGCCGCTGGCTAAAAAAGCTGCGATTTCATGCAAGTTGCGTGACGTTTTGTGAAACGCAAGGTCTCTCGACCCGGAGCGCGTTCTGTGTCGCGCTCCTCGCTCGAAATGACAGTTGCCTGCGCGGGCGAGGAGTCCACTCAACAGCCGGCGAGACTGCGGCGCTACAAGAAAAACCGGACCCGCAGGTCCGGCTGTTTCGCCTCACAGGCTAAAGCCTCATTAAATTTCAGACCGGTACGGCGCGGCTAAACCCACGCCCTCCAAATCAAACTATTTCTTCGCTGCGGAAGCCGAGAGGATGTGCTTGCTCAGCGAGCCGACGAACGGTTGTGCATCCTGCGGAACTGGCAGTTCGCCGGTCAGGAGCGTTTTGAACGGAACCATGCGTCCGTAGAAGGCGCGGGTGTCGTCTTTGCCCTGGGTCACAACGGCGCCATCGAGGCTGACGCCGGCAAATACTCCGCGAGCGCGAGAATAGGTCAGAATCTGGGCGCGCATTTTCCAGTCCGTAGAACCCGAGGCCTGTCTGCCCACCGGTCCTGCTGCGGCGGAGGCATCCGCGCCGATCTTGAACTTGCTGGATAGCAGGTTCTGCATGCCGGCATCGTTCATGACAACCATGATCAGATCGACCGCTTGCCCACCGATCTGGAACCCGAAGCTTCCGCCGGTAACTCGGAAGAATGCCGGGGCGCTCCAGCCCTTATCCGTACGGCAACTGGCCACGCCTTTACCATACTGAGCGCCGAAGACGAAAGCCCCTCGCAACATGGAAGGCACCACGGCAATACACTTTGCAGAATCGAAAATGTCGTCAGGAATGCGCGAATCGGGCGCGTTCATAATCTCGTCGATTACCGTTCCTGCTGCTTGAACACGCTCAATGGTATTGGCTCGGTCGCCTTGCGCCCAAAGGGCGGCTGGAATCATTGCAATTGCCAGTAACAGCACCAACTTCTTCATGGATCACCTTTTGGAAGACTCCTGCGCCGTGTCGAACGCCGCAGTGTGAATAGTTGGATGGTATCGCAGGCGAGCTCAGGATTGCGAACGGGGTAACGAGTTGGTTACCCGAAAATAATGAGGGGCTAAAGCAGATGACCCTCGTATCAGCCTTAGCCCCCGTCTCCCAGGTTCTGTGGTAGGTGAAGAGAGTATCGGCCTAAACCGTTTTGCCGACAAGTTACAGCGGTTACTGGCCAAAAGTAACTTCTATTTAGAACTCACGAGCGAATGCGTAATTGCATGAACCGAAAGCGCGATGCGGTTCTGCACGCCGACTTTGCGCATGAGCTTCGCAACGTGCGCCTTCACGGTGCGCTCTTCAATGCCCAGCGCACTGCCAATCTCTTTATTCGAGCGGCCGGCGACCAGGAGTTCCAGAACTTGCTTTTCGCGATCAGTGAAGGTTACGCGGCCCGCCGGGAAGATGCGTCCCGGCGAGGAGGTGACGCGCTCGATGAACATCGACAACACGCGGCGAGGCGCCCAAACGGAGCCCTGCTGCACGATACGGATGGCCTGCACGAATTCTTCAGGGCTGGCACCCTCATCGACGTAACCCTTGGCTCCGCCGGCGAGCGCCTTCAGGATCATTTCGTCGTCGGCGCCGGTTCCGGTAACTATGATCCGCAGATCCGGACGCGCGGCCTTCAGGCCCGCCATGGTGTCATAGAGGTTTTGTCCTGACTGATTTCCCAGCAGAACGATATCGACATTACTCTCAGTGGAGAGTTGAGCCAGGGTTGTGGCGGAAAGTTCGAAATCCGATTCGGTATCGAAAAGCGCGCGCAGGCCAATCATGCGCAGCGGATCGGTTTCTACAACCGCAATCTGAATCTTGGGTTTACGAGCGGCAGCAGCTTTCATATGTGCGCCAGCAGCCTTCATTGGGGATTCCCTTAATTCACGGGTTCGGGCGTTAGCATAACGTCAATTGAGCTGCACGCAAAGCGGAGAATCCCTTAGGTCAATGAACTAAAGGACACGTACTACTCGATACGGGAACGGTAAGGCGGCTGAAATGAAGCGAAAATAGCGGATAAAACCGGGTGAAATACGGCTATTTCACGGCTAGGTGCGGATTATCCTGTTGGTTCGTATATCCGTCGGAATAACCAACCAGAAATGCCCGTCGGAAGCCGTTGCAGTAATTAGCATCTCTGGATTGATTGTGGTTTTGATCCAGAGGGGTGCAGCCCGGGACCATGTTTCGAGAACCCAACGAAGCTCTGCCATCATGAAGTCCCTCGTTTTCTCCGGCGATGTAGCCTTCCTGTACACCCAAATCGAAGGATAATCGTGCTGCAGGCGACAGAGAGGTCAAACTTAGGCCCAAAGCAGCGGCACGAAGTAACTGGATAGCGCGAAAATTACGCCCAGATATGCAGTCGGTATACCCCACGCGGAAACCGTGCCGATAGCCGGCTTCAAAGATCTGCTTATCGCCAAAAGAAGAGCGATATCCCGCGACCTTCTTATATGCGTCCAGCGTGCTTACATCGCGAAAACCATGCGCCATTTGAATATCCACATCAGCGTTGTGGAATCCCTCTTCATACCCATGGATGTACCCGTGCATGAAGACGGATTGGGAATAAAGTCTTGCCGCGTGCGGATCGGCCAGATGCAGCTCAACATTCGAAGTCTGTTTGGCGTGTCCGCCGAAAGCTGCAAGGGATAATCCCAGGAGGAAAGCAACAGAGGCGATGAAGAACTTCAGACGGTAGATCACGTACGCACTCCGGGAACGTGCTAAGGAAATCTGATGAATACCGTTGAAAAACGGGATGTCATACGCGGGGTGCGTCACAAAGCGCCAGCAGCTAAGGTCTTATCCGTAGGTAAATAGGGACTTCCATGAATTCTCCGCGTTTTCTTGCCCCCGCATACTTGTACCCACAACACCCCAAAAGAGATTAGCGGTCCGCGGTGCAACTTGAAACTGGGGGAAACGCACGCGGGGGCCGCTAGTAGTCGGGTGCTCCCCGCTGGTTATTCGGCGGGGAGTCTATGAATTGTCGCTGATGCCCTTCGTCCATCATCTGCGTCGACCACTACTTTTGTTCCTCCTGGGAATAGCGGCTTCGGGCTGGGCTCAGATCAGCCCCACTCCAAGCACCGCAGAAGCAACTTCCGCGAACCCATATAACCTTCAACTCCGTGCCAATGAGGCTGAACTCCGTTCGGCGACGCCTGCCCAGGCATCCGTGCTTCTCGAGCGCATTCAAGGCTTGCGCGATTTTGTAGACGATCCTTCGGCAATCACCAATCTACTTCGACGAACTACGGACGACACCCATCAGCATGCTGTCATCCGAGCCCAAGCCAGGTGGTATCTCGCTCACGATACTGCTACACCCGCCGAGGGGCAGTGGAGCAATCCAAGCGTTATTCGCTTGGCCCGCGAGGCTGTTGACGCCGACCCTTACTCCGCTTCGGCTCATGAAATTCTGGGCGAGACTGAGCGCATGCAGGGGTGGCCACGCTACGCCGACGAGTTCGAACGAGCAGCGCAATTGCAACCTACCGCTAAACGCTGGATCGAAGTCGCGCGCAACTGTTCAATTGCAAACTGCCGGTTTACGGCGCTACAGCGAGCACTTCACATAAGTCCGCAGGATGGACAGGCGAACTCCGCGCTGGCAGCATATTACGTCGAACGTCATCAGCTTGAAAAAGCCCTGCATCTGCTCACAACTGCTGCCTCAAGTTCTCCAGCGGACTATGTACTCGCGAAACAATATGCCGATCTGAAACTGGCTCTTGGAGATCGGGCCGCGGCATTTAGCGATTACCGTCGACTGGAGGCACAATTCCCTGCACCGCTGTGGCTACGTCGCGAACTGGGGTTGAAATATGCGGAGTTGGGCTTCTTCGCGGACGCCACTCGCTTGCTCGAACCGCTGCTGTCGGGCGGCGATGACGACAGAGTCTACGCTGCTCTAAAACACGTATATCAGCAGACGGAGAACGCAGGCGGGCTCAAAGCCCTCGAGGAATGGAAACTCGCTCGAAACCCGGCCAATAGCGAAGCGGCAGGCACCTTGGCAAAGCTTTCGAGCGAACAGGGGAATGGCGCAGAGGCGATTCGCTCGATGCAAGAACTTGAAGCTAAGAACCCCGGCGAAGCCTCACTGCACGAATCTCTTTCATATCTTTATGGCAGCACCGGGCACGAGAAGCGGTATGAGCAGGAACTCGCCAAGGTGGCCGAACTTGAGGGTGGGTCGGAGAATCTCCGCCGGCAGTTCGAATTCGCCGGATTACGGCCAGCGATTCACGATCCCGACCGCCCCTACCTCGCGAATACCGATAGGCTGGCACTCGAATCCTGGCGGCACCCTCCTTCCGATGCGGCCAACGTAATCTCGCTGGCAAATACCACCGTGGAGCGCGTCTCGTCTAATGGACTGAGTTCGCAGCACACACAGCTGGTTCTGTTCATCAACTCGGCTGCGGGCGCCTTGGATTATTCCACGTACCGAATCCAATACAGCCACGCTCTGCAGAAGCTGGATGTGATCAATGCATGCATTCACAAAAGCAATGGCAGTGTTGTTGCAGCGCAGACGAACGGCGAAACAGGCTATGCCGATGCTGCCGTGTCCATGTACTACGACACCCGGCAGCGCATCGTAAGTTTTCCCCACCTGGCAAAAGGCGATGTGCTCGAATTGGAATACCGCATTTCACCGAAGACAGAGGTAAATCCCTACGGTAACTATTTCGGCGGCCTCATCACTTTCCAGTCGAACTTGCCGGAGAAGTTGCGGCGATATGTATTGATTGCTCCAGCATCCGAATCGCTCAACATCTTAGAAGAGCGCATGCCGTCACCGGCGATGGTAAAAAGCGAAGGGGCACTGCGTACGTATGTTTGGGAAGTGCGGAACATGCCGCCGCTACATACGGAGCCACGCGGTCCGTCTCTCACCGAAACAGCGCCCTACGTCAACGTTTCCACGTTCGATTCATGGCAGGCGCTCGGCAAGTGGTACGCGGGGTTCATTGCTCCACAGCTAGAACTGGATGCTCAGCTTCGCACGGTGCTCGATGGAATCGTGAGCGGCAAGAGTACCGAACTCGAGCGGATTCGCGCGATTCATGAGTTTGTGATCGAGAATACCCATTATGTCGGGCTGGAGTTCGGCGTCTACAGCTATAAGCCGTATCCGGTCAGCGAGGTCTACGCTCGCCGTTTCGGGGATTGCAAAGATAAGGCCAGCTTGATGATTGCTCTGATGCGGGCTGCCGGAATCGATGCTCAATTTGCTCTTGTCCGAACACGTAAGCTCGGTGACGTTGCAGGAGACGCCACATCGTTGCAGATCTTCGATCACGCGATTGTCTATATCCCAAAATATAACCTCTGGCTCGATGGCACGGCAGAGTACTCAGGGTCGCGTGAGCTTCCTCTGGACGATCAGGGCGCGATGGCGTTGACGGTCGCCGCCAACGGAGATGCTGTCATGCGGCGCATACCAATAACGCTGCCGATGGAGAATTACACGCACCGTGTGGTTCACGCTTCCCTGAAGGCCGATGGCACGATTGAATTCACCGGATCGGCTTACACTCGTGGCGAAGATGCGCCGGGCTTGCGGCGGGAATTCGAAGCCACCGACCGACAGCGCGACTCGCTTCGCGCAAATCTTGCGCAAGTCTACCCGGCGGTTCGTGTCGAAGATGTGCATGTGAATGGCGCCGCCGATGTGGAACACGATGTTAATCTGCAGTTCAAGGGATCGATTGACACGTTTACGGGATCGCATTCCGTCACGCTGGTTTCGTCATGGATGCCGCACAAGTACACGGAAACCCTTGCGTCGCTGCCTTCGCGCGCGCAGGATTTGCGACTCCCAGCTCCGTGGACAACCGAAGAAGAGTTGCATTTCGAATTGCCCGCGGGTGCATCATTCGAGAGCATTCCCAGGTCGACAACGTTAGACACGCCGTTTGGCGTCGCGGTGCTGCAATACGAACACCGTGGTCGGGAACTCGTGGTAAGCACCTCCGTTCAGTTTCGAAAGCTTCGAATAAGTCCTGCGGAGTATCCGAATTTCCGCGCCTTCTGTGAACAGGTGGAAAAGGCATTCCACACAGAAATCCAGGTCCGGCTTGCAGGATAAGTTTTTGGCGGCGCGAGCAATCGTCGTCCTTCTCCTCTTTGGGATTATTCCTGCCCATGCTCTTCACACAACGTCTGCACAGGCAAGAAAGACAAAATCTGCTGCTGAAGTGCAGGCAAGCAGCTACGCACTATTCGCACGCTCCGATTTGGCGCGTGCGCGATCCCATGCCGAACACGCTCTCAAGTCGCGGGCGCACGATCGTGATGCGTTGTTTTTGCTGATGGAGACAGCAGCCTTGCAGGCCGACACCCGGACGGAACTCAGTGCGGCTATCGGGCTCTGTTCGGCGCCGAGCAGGGCCGATGATCGAACTCTCATTGCTTCATTCCGGATTCTAGATCTCGCTGCTAACACCGCCCAGTTCCGGTCCGTTGTGCCAGATCTCGAAAGAATTCTGCGCCGCCGAAACGATTGCGAGGAGAACCTTCGTGCCGCGTTGCTTACCGCCGTCATGGACGGATTGCCGGGTGGCGATCCTAGCAGGCTAGCGCACGAGTCGGGGCTGGCTATCGATTGGAGAGTGGCAGGTCCTTTTGGCCGTTATCGCAATCTTGATTTCGATCAGCACTGGTCGCCAGAGGACGACGAATTGCGGTTCAACAGCAGTAGCGGACATCGGATCGAGAGAATCCATGCGATAGACGGCACGTTCCATCTGCCGGAATATTTTGCGCGCGAGGGAGTGTACTACGCTTCCACTACGTTTTTAAGCACCCGCCCAGGCAGGCAAACCCTCCGCGTGGAATCGCCGGGGACGTTGGAGATATGGGTTGATGGCGTTCTGGTAATGAAGAAAGACGATCGCTTTCAAGAGTTGCCGGAAGTCATTTGCAGCGACGTTATCGTTGCCCCCGGGGCGCACCGGGTGCTGCTGAAGTTCATCACGAGCGCGCTTCCTTTTCGTGTAGCAATTCTGCCGAGAGAGCGGAAGCGAACAGCGAGGTTGTCCGCCAGGGCTCCCGAAATAGAGCAGTATATCTCTGCCGAGAAGAGTTACTGGCAAGGCGATTACCGTGGCGTCGTCGCGAAACTCACGGACTTACGCGGCAAAGACGCTTCGGCAGCAGTCGACTTTTTGCTGGCACAAACATGGCATCAGCAGAGCGAAGATAGTCAGGAAGAGGAACGCTATCTGAAGTCGGCGGTTCAGCGGTCTGAGGATGCCTTTGCCGTGCAGTACGCGCTGGCACTGCGCGCCTACGAAGATGGCGATATCGATGAGGCAATTCACAGGCTGCGCGTTGTGCTTGATCAACGGCCACAGTTTCTGCCGGCTCAAGAATTGGCCGCCCGCGTGGCGAAAGACAATCACTGGCCAGTAGAAGCCCAGAATGCCTTCGAGACGTTAACGCAAGTGCACCCAAGTTGCGCCATCGTTCGCGAAGCGCACGATTTTTATGTGTCGCAAGAGGATTTTACTCACGCGAGAGCAACCGAGTCGCAGCTCGCGACTTGCGGTCCGGGATCGCTTGATCTGGCTGAGGTACTTTCTGCGGCCGGCAAGCATGACGAAGCGTCTCAAGCGGCATTGGATGTCGTAAATCATTATCCATTCGACCGTGCCGGACGCGCGGTTCTGGTTCGCGAGTTGTCATTGGCGGGACGATCTGCCGAAGCACAAGAGGCGGCCAACCAGTTGATCGCGTTGGCTCCGAACTCTGCGGATTATCGCGCCTTGGCTGCCGAGGCTGAGAGGTCCGCCGACGCGGCCGTGAATACCGCTGCTCCCGTGACTGCCGCCGTGACTGCCTTTTACCAACCTTTGCGGCACGATGGCGCGGAACTCGTGCATCAAGCCGCAGCGCAACAATTCCATTCCTCCGCGGTTCGACTCCTGGATCAGAAGGTGATTCGCCTGGATGCGGATGGCAGTTTTGATGTGTACGTGCATCGCACGACGAGAATTCTCGACCGAAGCGCCATTCAGCAGTATGGGGAACTAAGTATTCCCCCAGATGTATCCCTACTGGAACTCCGTACTGTGCAGGCGGACGGGACGGTTTCCGAACCAGAGCTGGACCAGAATAAGCAGACGATTTCCATGCCAGCGCTGGTGCCAGGCAGCAGTGTTGATCTCGAATATACGGTTCACTTGGACCCTCATAGTATTGTGCGGGCGCCCGACCAATTCACGTTTACGTTCGGCTCGTTCCATCTGCCGGTGATGAATTCTTCTTTCGCGTTCATTGCCCCTGCTAATGCCAATGGTATTTATGGCGTGGTTTCGTCCAATGCTCCGCAAGCCAGAATAATCCAATGGGGCGGGGAGCGGATCGAGCTTTGGCAGGCGCAGGATCTTTCGGCCGCGAAAGCGGAGGCAGATGTTCCTCCCGGGAGCGGATTACCGGCAGTGACGCTCGTGCTGTCTCCTGCACGCGACTGGCGCGGAATCCAGTCTGCTTACCGTGATTGGCTGATTGACTCGATACGTGTTGGGGCGAATGTCCGCGAAGTAGCCGAACGCCTGGCGAACGGATTTCAGGAGGATATCGCCCGGGATATTTATCGCTACGTACAGCACAAGATCAAGAACGATGGCGGCTCCCTTGTCGCCAACGATCTAACCAATGCTGAGGATACCCTTGCGGGCAACTCAGGCAGTCCGACTCTGGCGATGCTGGCACTGGCGCGTGCGCGAGGGCTGAATGCAAATCTGATCCTGGCGAGGTCAGTTGCAACCCAGCGAACGCAGTTTCCGTCTTTGGTCGTCTACGATCGTCCGCTGGTGGAGCTGACCTTCGATCACAGTTCGGGGCAACATAGGACAGTCTTGCTGGACCTTGAAGATGACACGTTGCCGTTTGGGGTCATAGCGCCGGACTTACAGCTCTCGGACGCCCTGTTCGTGCCGACGGAACGGAGCAACCGCACCGAGGATCCTATAGTCGCTCTCGATCCCGACCGCCGGAATATTGAAAATGTCGCGCGTGGCGATATTTTTATCTCTGAGAACGGCGACTTGCGTGCGAACATGAAAGTGTCGTTCAGCGACTGGCGAAGTGCTGACCTTCGCGCGAGCACAAACCTAAAGGATGGAGCACAGCAACTGCTCGATCGCGTCGCCAGCAATTTTCTTAAGAACGCGCAAAACGTCAGTGGAACGGTTATTAACGAAGTCGATAAGCCATTAACAGCTGAACTGGTATTTTCAATACCGCATTTCTGGGATTTTCGCAGCGACGCGGAAACCGAAATTGCCCGTCTGATTTCACCACTGGATTTGAAACAACGATACATACAAAGCAGCGCGAGACAGTTTTCGCTGTACGTCAACTCGCCTAACAACGGAGAGGAGACATTACGCATACACCTGCCGGCAGGTACAAGGCTAGGCGAATTGCCTGCCCAAGTGGATTTGAGGACGGAATTTGGAAATTTCCAAATGAGCGTACAGCAAATCTCAGCCGATGAGTTTGAGATTCGGCGATCGTTTTCAATTCCGGTGGAGCTTGTGCCACCGAACCGCTACCCGGAGTTTGCGAAGTTTACAGACGATATTCAAGGGGCGGAGCACGCGCGCCTACCGTTGGTGTCCAAAGATGTATTTGTTGCCAACCGGAAAGCGCACTGAACTAGCTGGCGTATTCCGACCCGATCTCGCGTATGGCGCCGCTGATCCCACGGCGCTCCGCTTCATCCGCAAACCGCTCGGCCAGCCTGGAAAGTGTAGTAAAAATCTGAGTGCCGCGCGCGAGGTATTCCGGTGCGTTCTCCCACATTGACTCGAAGCGCTCGGGATATTCCGCGGCAAGAACCGCGAGACCAACGGTGGCGCAAATCACGCCCGCCGGTCTTTTTCCTTTGATTAACATCAGCGCGCCAGCGCTCAACGAGCCGATCACAAGCGCTTTCTTCCAATTTGGCATGATTCCTCCGGTGGCTTCCAGGCAATCGACAACGTGCTTACTTAGAAGTGCGCGCTGGCAATATCGTTGCACGCTGCAGGAAGGTAGGTACGAAGAGAAAGAAAGAAAAAAAATGGGGTAACCGGCGTGTGACTTTCCGATTACCCGATTACTACTTACTCGATTGCCGATTCATCTAGTACCCGTGCCCGTCTCCCACTGCTGTGGCCACCTTGCCGCGGAACATGCGATACAGGAAGGCAAAGTATCCAATAGCGATGATGATGCCGACCAACCACCAGCGGAGCGCGACCTTCATGCCGTAACTGCCGGTGACACTGTTCGCAATGGTGAGATTGTTCGCCGCATTACTGGAGGAGGCAAGCAGGTTGGGATACATCGCGAACGCCGCCCCGCCGAGCATCCCGGCCAGATAAAGGCACGAGCAGAAAAACGCCGCCTTTTCTTTCCCTTTTGCATGATAAAAGAACAACGCGATCAACGAACCGAAGACCAGCAGGGGGATCAGGTAGCCGAGAGGCGCGGCCTTGTAATTTGTCAGGACATCCGGACGAATCCAGATGGTGGCGATCAAACTGAAAACAGTCACCAGCGCCAGTAGCGGCCACAGAAGACTGACCACCTTGCGAGCCCGCTCGTTGAGGGTTCCCTCGGTCTTCGCGGTGACATAGAGTCCACCGTGAACTGTGAGTGCAACCAGCGCCACTACCCCGGAAAGCACGGTGTACCAGTCGAGGATTCCGGGATTCGGACCAACGCGCCAGTTGGTCCACAGGGCCAGAAAGAAATAGCCGTCGCTGTTCAGCGGGACACCACGAACGACATTGCCGAGCGCCGCGCCGTAGAAGATGGCGAGCAGGATACTTCCCGCAGAAAAAATGGTATCGAAAAAGCCTTTCCATACAGGACTGGTGCTGTGCACGCGGAATTCGATCCCGATAGCACGAAGCATAAGCAACCAGAGCACCATCATGAGAGGCAGATAGAACCCGCTGAAAGCCGAGGCATAAAGCTGCGGGAATGCGAAGTAGAGAGCGCCTCCGGCGGCAAGCAGCCAGACTTCATTGCCATCCCAGACGGGACCGATAGTGCGAATGACGGTCGAGCGTTCTGCATCATTGCGGCCGACAATCAAGTGAATGGCACCGGCACCGAGATCGAAACCATCGAGCACGACGTAAGCAATCAGCATCAGGGCAACGATCAAAAACCATAGAGTTGGCATATTTAGTGCGCAGCAGCGACCGCTGCCTCCTTCGTGAATTTTTCAGGAACTGGCACACTTACCGGGCCGTGTTCGATTTCGCGGTAAACCAGGAAAAGGAAAAGGATAGAGAGCACGGTATACATGCCCATGAAGCCGAGTAGTGTAAACCAGCCGTTGCCAGCGCTGACCATCTTGGAGTAACCCTCAGCGGTGCGCATCAGTCCGTAGACGAGCCAGGGCTGGCGGCCGAGTTCCGCGGTCATCCACCCTGCGATGTTAGCTATGTACGGAAATGGAGCCGAAAGCATCAGGATCCAAAGCATCCAGCGAGCGTCGAAAAGCTTCTTCCGCCAGAGTAGAAATGCGGATACCAGCATGACTGTGATGAAAATTGTGCCCAGTCCAACCATGATGTGGTAGCTGTAATAGAGCAGCGGAATGTTATCCGGCCAATCTTCCTTGGGAAACGCGTTCAAGCCCTTCACTTCGGCGTTCCAGCGCTTATAGGTAAGGAAGCTCAGCATTTTTGGAACAGCAAGTGGATTGTCGATAGTTCCGGAATGCGAGTTCGGTTGCCCCATGATCAGCAGCGGCGCGCCAGGTTGCGTGTTGTAAAGCGCCTCCATGGCAGCCAAGGTTACCGGTTGCTCGTGAGCGATCATGCGTCCCTGGCCGTCGCCGGTTGGGAACAGTTGCAGAAAGCTGAACACGAGACCAGCGGCGATACCGGTGCGGATGAAGATCTGTGCCTGGTCAACGTGTTTCTTGCTGAGCAGGTAATACGCTCCAATCGCAGTCATGACGAACGATCCGGTAATGACTGCGCCGCTCATATTGTGCGCGTATTGCCACAAGGCCCAAGGGTTAAGGACCAAATGCCAGAAGCTGTTGACCATCACCGTGCCGTTCGCCAGCTTCTCGTAGCCCACGGGGTGCTGCATCCAGGCATCGGTTGCCACAATGAAGTAACCCGACAGCCATGAACCTGCAAAGACCATAAAAGCGGCGAACCAGTGCAGCTTCGGACTCAAACGTTTCTCGCCATAGAGGAATAGGCCAAGGAACGTGGATTCGAGGAAGAAGGCGAACAGACCTTCCATCGCCAGCGTCTGTCCGATAACGCCTCCCGCAAATCGGGAGAAGTGCGACCAATTGGTGCCGAACTGGAATTCCATAGGAATGCCGGTGATGACACCCATGACAAAATTAATGCCGAAGATCTTGGCCCAGAAGCGGGCCGCGCTGTTGTAGCGTTCATCTTTCTTCCACAGTGCCATCGTCTTTAGCCAGACGATCAGAAGCGCAAGGCCCATGGTCAACTGTGGAAACAAGTAGTGGTAAGTGACTGTGAAGGCAAAATGCAGTCGATGTACCAGGAGAGCGCTTTCCATAGCGATGAGTTCTCCAGACTTCCCGGTTGTATCCCCGATTTCCCCGAGATGTTGGTTGAAATGAAAGTAATATGGGCCGCAGAAATCGGCCGTCTTCGTCTTATGCAGCCAGGCCTCCGCAGACCGGCGGGGAATACCCTGAGATTATTCGGGCCAAAAGAACAAGACGCTGTGACGGAGATCACACAAAAATGCGACTAGAGGCTGTTTTCAGCAAGATACGACCGAATGGGATTAGAGGGAGCCGTTCGAGTTCCGTTGTTTGCGTTCGCGCTCCGCGCGACGAATTTCGCGCCTGTGTCCAGCATCTTCGTAGCGGCGCTTCTCTTCTTCAGTTTCGGGAGTCAGTGGAGGAACCTGTATACGGCGACCGGATTTATCAACCGCAACAAATGTCAAATAGGCCGAACTGACGTGCCGATGAGTACCGGAAATGTAATTCTCTACAATAGCTCTAACGCCGACCTCCATAGATGTATGAAAAGCCCGATTCACTGACGACTGCAAAATGACCATGTCGCCGACATGCACCGGCGTAACGAAATCGAGGTGGTCGATGGACGCCGTGACCACATGCGCTCGCGAATGGCGGTGAGCGGCAAGCGCACCGGCAAGATCGATCCAATGCATCAACCGTCCGCCGAGAAGATTTCCAAGCGGGTTGGCATCGTTGGGCAGGACGAGTTCTATCATTTCCGAGGCGGATTCCCGGACAGTCTTCGGAAGAAGAGCGGCTTCGTGACTAAGTGTTTCCTGGTCTGCCATCGTTGTCTTTCCACCTTCCTTCACGGCGGCGAAGATAGGACTGCAAGAAACATTGTGCCATGTGCGCCAATTGGGAGGAAGATTGGGTCGTCCAACTGCCCTGGTCAGGCCTGAACTGCAAAACACCATGCTCTCCGGGCGCATGGTTGCGTTCGTAGACGTAGCGAATTTCGATCTCATAACTACGTTCGCGAGCAATGGCAAAGCGTACGGAATCTGCCGGCCGATCGAGTGGAAGGCGGCTACATCCACGCGCATATCCCAAGTTGCAGCCGTTCTTCAGTTCATCTTGCGTGGGAAGAATGCCATTGTGGCCAGGCGCGTTACAGCAGCCTTGCCAAGCGGATCCGAGGGGAAGGCGCTGTGGATGTGCAAAGCCGATCTCCACCAGTTCCCGGGTGGGAAAGAAATAAGGACACGCCACGATGCCGCCATTGTAGCGTCTGGCGCGAGCCAGGTCTCTCAGTGTTTTTGCTGGTCATCAGGGGCACCTTTACCTCCCTGCCCGGTTTCAGTCACCACTGGCGCCGCCGCGGTGCCGTGGCAAGAACTGATCAACGGAGAGGCTGAGGGACTGAAAGACTGATAGACTCTGAATCCACCGATGGACCGACTTCAAGCTTTGAAAGATATTTTGGCGCAGGACCCGAATAATGCCTTCGCGCGCTACGGCCTCGCCATGGAGCTATCGCATCGCGGCGAAACGGACAATGCTTTGGCAGAATTCCACACGCTTATCAAAAGCAATCCCGACTACACGCCTGGGTACTTCATGGCTGCGCAAACTCTCTCCCGAGCGGGCCGCAATGAAGAAGCAAAGCAACTTCTGCGCGACGGTATCGCCAGCGCACAGCGGACCGGGAACGGCCATGCTGAATCCGAAATGCAAGGCATGCTGGACGAATTAGGCGGCTGATGCAATTGAAGGTGGATTCCAAGTCATCCGCTCGAGATCGTTTCGTCCTTCTTCGCTGAGTGCCTCGAGAAGCTCGGGCGCTATCCGGAAGCAGCCGATGAGTATTTGAAATTCGGCGCAACCTATGGGCGACTGACGCCGACCTTGCTACTTATCAAAAAGCATTTCAGGAAGGAGGCATCCGCGCCTTCTGGCAAAAGCGCCTCGAAGTCTACCTGCGAGATCACAAGCAGCCGGAAAGCGACGATTGCGATCCCCGCCTATATGCCTCGGCGGCCGACAGTAGATTGCTCACCTGTGCGGAGAGAGCACTTCGAAAACAAGACTGGATCACCATCTACGACCTGCAGACCAGCCCTGTTTTTGACAGCTTTCGCTCGGAGATTCGCTTCCGAATTGTTCTCCGCAACACCGTAGTTCCTGAGTAGTCGTGCAGATTTGCCGCACTCACGAATATGAGGTGTTAAGCAGGCTAAGTACCATAGCAGCTAGATACTGTGCCAATCAGAAATCTGCGTGATAGCTTAAGTTACGAGAATCTTGCTGCGGCAGCACGCATCATGTCTGGCTGCCCACCTTGATCCCTCTTGTGTTCTTGCGCTCTGGTGCGACTGTTCGGCGGAAGTTCTTCCTGATAATGGCGGCAACAACCAGAACTACTGCGAACGTCCGCAGGGCGTACAACCAACCAATGACCAGGTTTGGGTTGGCAGAGTAAATGCCGTGCGCTCGTACGGCGCCCTGCACAGCAAAGAAAACGGCAAAAGCCAGGAACAAGAAATCCCGCGTCTCTTTCCAATAGCGCAGAAAGAACAGCGCAGCAGCCGCTGAGACGGCGGCTATGTAGCCGAGAAGAAACAGATCGAGCCTGGGGTGGGCGATGGGGCCGAGGCCCTGGAGATACAGGCTCATGAGCGCTCCCAGATGAGCCCAAACAGCAGCACAGAGATGGAGATAGCCCCCGAAGCAAGACGGTACGTATAGAGATCAACCGAAGGAAACAGAAGCATGTCGCCAAGAACGAGGACGTTGTCGATGGTGAGGCCGACGAAGCAGAGTCCGCTCCAAAACAGGAGTCCCTTCCTGACGCGAAACCATGCGCGCAACAGCAGGACCGAACAAACCAGCGTGGTGAGAATGGTGAAAATGTAGAGGGCAGCGGACACGCTACTTCTTCTCCTGATTGAGCTGAAAGGCCCGGGCAAATTCGCGCACGCCGGAAGATGTCTTCGAATGTATCATCGTTGAAATCCGCACGAGATCTTTTCGGTAGGTAGCGTCGAGAGAAGCCATCAATTGGTTCTGCTCTTCGGACTTTGCCAGGTACGAGAACTTCGGCGGCAACGTGTTCGACTCCGCGATAAGCTGCATGCGGACAAGATCGCGGAGCAACTTGGCGACCTGATCAGGGGGGATGTACAGACGAGACGCGAGCTCATCACGGGTCCACCAAACGGGCCGGCTGTTCCAGAGCAGAACCAAGGCCTCAAGCTGGGGTACACTCGCAATGTTTTCGTAAATGAACGCGTACGCGTCGATGCCTGGATTCAGAGCTGCCATTTCTCAGAATGAAGGTGGGCTTTCCACCGGTCATTTACTATATATCGACTCACGCGCGAGAAAAACATCGCGTAGAGTGGGAACCGATAGGAAGAAAATCGCAAGCACAGCCATGCCAACTGTCGGAAACAATGGTGGCCAGGGACGGAATCGAACCGCCGACGCCAGCCTTTTCAGGGCTGCGCTCTACCAGCTGAGCTACCTGGCCACTTTCTAATTGCTTGCTGGAACGCAAGCCGAAGCGGACTTTCCGGAACATCAAGGAAGGTGATCGCTAAACCGATCATCGATGTCAGGAACAAGTAATTGTAGCAAGTCGGATCAATTCACTCAAACTGAATGCTGGTCGAACTCGCAGCCGAAAAGAGCTGGCCACCAGCAATTGTTCCACTGCAGAGATCTGCCGCGACCCAATAGGCAATCTCCCGATAGTCGCGCACGGCAAAAACCGCCAGGTCTGCATCTTTGCCCGGCTCGATACTCCCTTTGCGGTTCTGCAACCTCAACGCGCACGCACCGTTGCAGGTTGTGGCTGTAATTACCTCGGCTGGCGACATTTTCATGTGCGTGCATGCAATCGAAAGCACGAAAGGCATGTTCGTGGTAGGAGAACTACCGGGGTTGTAGTCGGTGGCGAGAGCTACGGCCACTCCTGCATCGATCAGGTTTCTCGCAGGGGGATATTTCTGCAGGCCGAGGAAGTAGTTGGCGGCTGGAAGCAGCGTTGCCACCGCATTCATCTTAGCCAGGTCGGCCAGATCGACCTCCGTAACGAAGTCCATGTGGTCATACGAGTGAGGCTGGAATTGCGCCAAGTCGCCAAGGCGCGCTTCACTGAGTTGGCAGATGTGGACGCGCGTTGCCAGCCCGTGGTGTTTGGCTGAAGCAAGAATCCCCTGAGTTTCTTGCACGGCAAATGCACCGCGCTCGCAAAAAACATCTACATATTCAGCAAGTTTCCGGCGGGCGGCTTCCGGGATCATCTTCTCGCAAATTAATGCGACGTAATCCTCACGCCTGTCTCGAAACTCCGGTGGGATCACATGGGCTCCGAGCAGCGTCGGGACGACTGTGCCAGGCCACTGCCTGGCTGCGTCGCGAATCGCTTCTAGTGACTTGATTTCCGATTCCATGCTCAGGCCATACCCAGATTTGGCCTCCACGGTTGTTGTTCCGCTTGCTGACATTCGCCGCAACGCCGAAAGCACATGATCGCTCAACTCCTTGCGACTGCTCTCGCGAACTCCGTTCAGGCTCGATCGAATACCGCCGCCGGCTTCGGCAATCCCTTCGTAGCTTGCGCCCGAAATTCGTTTCTCGAAATCAACCAGGCGAGCCTCGGTAAAGACTGGATGTGTGTGCGAATCCACGAACCCGGGCAAAACCACCCCGCCACGACAATCGACTGTGCGGATTCTATGCCTGTTCCGCTGAATCCATGCGTCGCGTTGAGCTTCACGTCGACTACCAACCGACACAATTTTGCCACCGACACACAACACCGCCGCATCTTCGATGATGCCGAGTTCAGAGAGTTCCCTTCCACGACGCGGACTTACCGGGCCGCGCAAGGAAATCAACTGTCTGATGTTCGTCAAGAGGATGGAAGGGGAGTCGGCGGTACGTTTCCCTGGAGCCGAGCCGTGGCTCTTTTCCCGTGCAGGACTAACCATTATTCGCCATCGGCACTTTGATTCCGGATTTCGCCGCGAAGTCTTTTGCTTCTTTGTAGCCTGCGTCTACATGACGGGCAACGCCAATCCCGGGATCGTTCGTGAGCACGCGCTCGATTCGCTTCGCCATCTGCTCAGTTCCGTCAGCTACTGTAACCTGTCCAGCGTGTTGAGAATATCCGATACCGACGCCACCGCCATTGTGAATCGAAACCCACGATGCACCACTGGCGGTATTCAGCATTGCATTCAGCAGCGGCCAGTCAGCAATCGCGTCACTGCCGTCGTTCATCGCTTCTGTCTCCCTGTATGGCGAGGCGACAGAACCCGTATCCAGATGATCGCGGCCCATGACGATGGGTGCCTTCAACTTGCCCTGCTTCACCATCTCGTTGATCGCGAGTCCGAATTCCGCGCGTTCGCCATACCCCAGCCAACAGATACGTGACGGTAGCCCCTGAAATTTAATGCGCTTGCGAGCAAGATCGATCCAACGACTCAAGACCTGATCCTCGGGAAACATCTGCAGGACCAGTTGGTCAGTGGCTGCGATGTCAGACGCTTCTCCCGAAAGCGCGGCCCAGCGGAACGGTCCGCGCCCTTCGCAGAATAGCGGCCGGATGTAAGCGGGGACAAAACCCGGAAAATCATAGGCATTTCTTACGCCGCGCTCAAACGCGAAGGTCCGGATATTATTGCCATAGTCGAAAGTAACAGAACCCATCTTCTGCAATTTCAACATGCCGTCGACATGGCGCGCAATCGAATCAAGGGAATGCTCAACATATTGTTTCGCATCGCGCTCGCGCAACTCGGCCGCCTGCTCAACCGTCAGACCTTGAGGAATGTAACCATTTAAAGGATCGTGAGCCGATGTTTGATCCGTAAGCAGGTCCGGTACAACGCCACGTTCAGCAAGCTCGGGAATCACGTCTGCGCAATTTCCGACCAGCCCGACAGAAACCGCCTCCTTTTTGCGAACCGCGTTCTTGAGTATACGAAGAGCCTCATCCAGCGTATTCACCATGAAATCGCAATAGCCGGTTTTCAGGCGCTTCTTGATCCGCTCCGGATCAACTTCAATTCCCAGGTAAGCCGCTCCGGTCATGGTGGCGGCAAGCGGTTGAGCGCCGCTCATCCCGCCCATGCCTCCGCTGACGATCAACTTCCCTTCCAAGCTGCCCAGGTTGTGTTTCTTTGCTGCCGCTGCGAAAGTTTCAAATGTCCCCTGGATAATTCCCTGGGATCCGATATAGATCCACGAGCCCGCGGTCATTTGACCGTACATGGTAAGTCCAGCGCGGTCGAGTTCGTTGAACTTCTCCCAGTTATTCCAGTGCCCCACCAGGTTCGAGTTTGCGATCAATACGCGTGGCGCATATTCATGCGTCCTGAAAATGCCGACAGGCTTGCCTGACTGAACCAGCAGCGTCTCATCGTTATCGAGCGATCTCAGCGAACGCACGATCGCGTGATAGCAGTCCCAATTGCGCGCCGCTTTTCCTGTGCCACCATAAATGACAAGGTCCTGCGGACGCTCCGCAACCTCTTCGTCCAGGTTGTTCATAAGCATGCGCATGGCGGCTTCCTGCTGCCAGCTTTTGCAGGAGATCGCGGTACCGCGCGGGGCCTTCACGGGAGTATAGGAAGAATGCAGAACTTCGGTATCGACTGGCATGGAGGAATGGTAGTCCGCCCTTCATGTGGGTGCAAATGGAGGACAAGTCGATTAGTCTTTCGACTCTTTCAGATTACCCGTTCAGCGATTACCCGATTACCTTTCCAATTGCGGGACTTTCAGCTCCGATTGCCCCGAAAGTCATATCATTCGCGTTACTCCCGGTCTCGCGCTTCCAGTCGAAGAAGAGTTCGGCGTAACTTTTCGTGATGAACTGATCGTCGGAAATCTCCAACTTCTTCGCTATCTCATCGATCCACTCGGGCTTTCCTTCGATCTCGCCCAGATTACCGATAGGAGTTTCGTCAAGCACTACATGTCCTTGCCCGTCGCTCCATTCGCTCCGGAACTTCTCGTAACGGAAGCTTGGCTGGTAACCTAGCGCGCGGATAATCTGATCCATATGCTCGCCATCGGCCACCTTTGTCTCGAGTTCCTGGCGTGTCTTATGGCGAGCATTTACCCCTTTCGACTTGTGGGTCAACGTCCACTTCTCACCGTACTTCCTCAGGCGCAACAATTGGCCGTGATTCCGCAGCACTGAATCGCGATCATAGAGCGTGTTCATCTCGTGGGTGCGTGAGGTTTCCTCGCGGAATCCCGCCTGCTTCAGACGTTCTTGCACTTGCGACAAGTCTTTGATCCTGAACTTGATTTCGACTTCGTCCGCCATGGGTTCAGTGTATCAATGAAAGAGCGAGCCTGAACGCAGCACACCTGTGTCAACCATTCCATGCTGCTGGTCAGAATTGAATACAATAGAAGAGTTAACGTTCCAGCATCTCGTCCGTCATTAAGGATAAGACGTAGTCTGATCCTTGTTGCAATTGTCGATCTCGGCTCCACTGTGGGGAAATATGAATAAAATAGCAACGTTGGCAGCGGCCTTTGCTTTCGCCGTGTGGTCTCTACCTGTATCCATGACAGCCCAATCGCACAACACTCCAGCTACGAAGCACAACAATCCCGAATGGGTGAAGCGCAGCGATGGAAACGCGCAAATCCTGCTCAAGGTAATCGCGGAACTTTCTCCCGAGGGCGCCGGGCAGATCGGTATTGATGGACTTGACGACAAGATCTCCGACTTCAGCCCTGGCGCAAACGAGCGCGCGCGGAGGGCTCTGACACCGGCTGTACAACAACTGGAAGCCAAGCTTGACAGGGAGAAAGATCCTCTGGTGGTGCAGGACCTCCACATCCTTATTAAGGCGGGTAAGGACTCTATTAAAGAGACTGAACTTAGCGACAAATACGACATCCCTTACAGCAATCTCAGCCGCCGCCTGTTTTTTGGGATTCGCGCGTTGCTCGACGACCAGGTGGAGCCGAGCCGCTATCCGGCCGCAGTAGTTCGCCTGAAGAAGTATGCCGGCATGGAGCCGGGCTTCAAACCGGCAGTGGACCTCGAAGAAGCTACGATACGGGAGAAGCTAAACACGCCCGGGCTGATCGGTCCGTACAAGGGTGAAGTCGAGAAGGATCTTGCTACCAGCAGCACTTATATAGATGGCATTGGCAAGCTCTTCGAAAAGTACCACCTGCAAGGCTATGAAGAGGCCTATGCCAAGCTTAAAGAGCAGATGACGGGGTACAACGAGTTCGTCACCAGAGAGGTTCTTCCCAAGGCGCGCGCCGATTTCCGTTTGCCGCCCGAAGAATATGCTTTTCAGCTGGAACAGGTCGGTATCGATATCCCACCGGCGCAACTCGCCCAAATGGCGCACGCCTCCTTCGACCAGTTACAGAAGCAGATGCAAGAACTGGCGCCAGTGGTCGCGAAACAGCATGGTTGGAACCTAACCGACTATCGTGATGTCATTCGCCAGTTGAAGAAGGATCAGTGGACAGGTCCCTCGATTCTGCCGAACTACGAAAAGCGGATCGCCGAGATTGAAGACATAATCCGCAAACAACAGTTGGTGACTCTGCCGGACCGCCCGATGCGCATCCGTCTGGCAAGTGCTGCGGAAGCAGCATCCACTCCTGCCCCAAACATGCATCCGCCGCGCCTGCTGAATAACCATGGCGAATCTGGCGAATTCGTGCTTCCCCTCTCCATCCCAGGCAATAAGGCAGGAGAGACGCAGAAGTTTGATGACTTCACCTACGCCGCCGCCTCCTGGACGCTTGAGGCGCACGAAGGCCGCCCAGGACATGAGCTACAGTTCGATGCAATGATCGAACACGGTATTTCTGCTGCGCGAGCTGTGTTCGCATTCAATAGCGTGAACGTGGAAGGCTGGGGACTTTATGCCGAAGCTATCACGTTGCCCTACATGCCCCCTGATGGCCAGCTCATCTCGCTGGACTTCAGGCTGCTGCGCGCTGCCCGCGCGTTCATCGATCCGGAACTTCAGGAAGGCAAACTGACGCCCGATCAAGCGCGGAAGATTCTCACTAACGATGTCGTAACGTCGACGGCGATGGCGAATTCCGAGGTCGAGCGTTACATGTTCTGGGCGCCGGGACAAGCCACAGCCTACTTCTACGGATATACGCGGCTGGAAGAATTACGGCAAGAAACGGAGAAGAAACTCGGGACGAACTTCAATCAGAAGAAGTTCCACGATTTCATCCTTGCTCAAGGCTTGCTTCCGCCGAACTTACTGCGCAAAGCCGTGATGGATGACTTCATTCCGCAGACGCTCCATCCGACAAATGTTGCAGAGACCGCGGCAAAGCACTCGTAAAGAACCGTTCGGGGACCCCACCCTCCATCCTTCATTTGGATCGTGGGTGGGAGACTCACCATTAACCACTGCCACTTATTCACTGGTTTCTACGAATTTCTTGCTACGACGAAATCCGGAGCCCACAGAAGGGCGCGCTTGTATTCGGAGTCAGGAAAAATGCAGATAGCTTTCCTCGCAGCAGCCGCATAATCAGCAGCCTGACTCATGGCAGCATCAAGCGACCCGTAATGCTCCAATATGTCGAGAACGTGCCGGTGAGTAACCCCGTTGAATGCCCGATCCTGCAGAACTTTTTCTATCTGCTTGCGTTCAGCGCCCGTGCAACGGTCGAGTGCATGGATCACCGCGAGTGTCGCTTTGCCTTCCCGTAGATCGCTTGCCACCGGCTTACCCAGTACATCTTCCGATGCAGTGAGATCAAGCACATCATCTACTATCTGGAAGGCCATTCCCAGATTGCGCCCGTACGAAGAGACTGCTTCCTCCTGCTCGGGCGTAGCGCCGCCAACGATCCCGCCCAGTCGCATGCAGACGGAAAACAGGCAGGCGGTTTTTCGATAGATCAGATCGAGGTGCTCTTTTTCGGAGATCGTCTTGCCCAATTTCTCGATCTGCAGCAGTTCGCCTTCGACCATCTGCTGTGTTAAATCGGTGAGCACATCGAGAATGCGGAAATTGCGCTCCTGGACAGCAATCTTGAACGATTGCATGTACAACCAGTCACCCGCCAGTACGCATTTGGAATTGCCCCACCTGGTATTCGCAGCGGCGCGTCCACGGCGCGTATCCGCTTCGTCGATGATGTCATCGTGCACCAATGTGGCGGTATGAATAATCTCGACGACTACCCCAAGCCGAATGGGTGTCGATCCGTGGCAGCCGAACAGCTTCGCGGAAAGCAGAAGTAAGGCTGGGCGCAATCGTTTTCCGCCGCCGGCGCGCAGATACTCCCCTATCTCCGTGATCACGCGAACATCGGACAAGGTTTCCTTGCCGAACTCGCGTTCGATCGCCTGAAGATCGTCGCGCAGCAGATCAAAAACTTCTTTAGCGCTACTTGTCGCTGAAGTCGCCAAACACTCGCCTTCCCGCACCCCGATGCGTGTTGCCTCACTAAGTCGAACGATAGTTCGTGAACTGCATATCAATTCCGAAATCCCTCTGTCGAAGTAGCGCGATCACTTCCTGCAGCGTGTCGCGATCTTTGCCGCTCACGCGCACCACATCGCCCTGGATGGAAGCCTGGACCTTCTTCTTTGAGTCCTTGATCGTCTTTACAATATCGCGGGCCTTCTCCACAGGAATGCCCTGCTGCAACGTGATCTTCTGGCGCACGGTGCTGCCGGCCGCCGGTTCGATTGCGCCGTAGGACAACCCTTTCAGCGGAACCCCACGCTTGACCAATTTGCCCTGCAGTATGTCATTTACGGCCTTCAGCTTGTAATCGTCCGAAGAAGCAAGCATGATGGCATCTTTGCCCTCGAGTTTTACGTCCGAATGGGTACCTTTCAGATCGAAACGCGTCTGGATCTCTTTGAGCGCCTGCTGAATCGCGTTGCTCACTTCCTGTAGATCGATTTTACTGACGATGTCGAAGGTGTTCTCGGGCATAACCGTTTAGTTTACGCTATGGAACCGTTTTAACTAACCGTATTTCGCAAGCCGAAAAACCTCCGAAAATTCTCCGCGCTCTGCCGCCCGACGTCTTCTCCGGATAAGCCACGCAACGGAGCAATTACGCGTGCGGTTTCGGTTACAAATGCCGGCTCATTGCGTTTTCCTCGATGCGGGACCGGAGCCAGGTAGGGTGAGTCGGTTTCAATGAAGAATCGATCTGCGGGGACCATTGCTGCCGCGTCGCGAATGTTTTGCGCTTTGGGATAGGTAACGTTCCCCGCAAAGGAGATCACAAACCCCATGTCGAGTGCTGCAGTTGCGTGGTGCTTCTCGCCGGTAAAGCAGTGAAGCACGCCACCTATGCCACTGGAAATCCAGTGTTCGCGGATCAGCGCAAGGCAGTCCTGCCAAGCATCGTCGGAGCTTTGCGACGGACGGCAATGAATGATGATGGGCAACTTGGCAACCCGCGCCAGTTCCATCTGCCGTATGAAGACTTCTTTCTGTGTGTCGCAAGGCGAATGGTCATAGTAGTAATCGAGGCCGATCTCACCCCATGCAATCACATTGGGATTACTCGCCAGTTCTTGCATCCGGTCATAATGCTTGTTCTTGACGAGCCGTGCCTCATGCGGATGAACTCCCAAGCTGGCGTAAACCTTTACTTTGGATCGATTCGATTCCGCCAGGCGGATCGCGCAGTCAACTTCGTCGGGACCGTCACCATTTCCAATCGCCAGCACAGCTTCCACACCGGCCTGCTGCGCGCGACGAATGACTTCGTCGCGATCCTGCGCGAACTTCGGCCCCTCAAGATGGCAATGGGAATCGATGTACATGGAAAGACCGTGGCTAGTAGTCGGTAATTAGTGGTTAGTCTGTTCCAGCCACTCACCACTAGCCCCTAACTAGTCATTTGAGTTTTGCTCCGAGCGGCACATCTTCCAGAAAACTGGCCAGTACCGGCTTTCCGTTCTCATCACTCGGCAATGACGCTGCGAGCAACATGCCATTCGATTCAAGTCCGCGCATCTTGCGAGGCGCGAGATTAGCCACAATTACGATCTTCCTTCCGATCAGTGATTGCGGATCGTAGTACTTGGCGATGCCTGCAAGTATCTGCCGCTGCTCGTAACCAAGATCAACTTCAAGGCGCAGCAGTTTGTCCGCTCCTTTAACAGGTTCGGCAACTTTGATCTGCGCCACACGTAGATCGATCTTCAGGAAGTCGTCGATCGCTATCTTCTGGTCATTGTCTGAGGCCTGAACGCCCGAGGCAACTGCTTGTGTTGCCGGCTGACCTGCCTGCGCTCCAGTTCCTGCAGGCTCCTGCTTCGGTTCCGCGGCCGGCGTTCCCGGCCGATCCTTCTCTTCCAAGTGTTGCATCCTTTCAATCGCGCTCTTATCGGCGCGTGGAAATACGGGTTCTACTTTGCCCAGCTTCGTTCCAGGCTTCAGTCGTCCCCATTGCAAATCCGTGGGACGGCACTTGCGAATGTCATGCAATCCGAGTTGCGTCCAAATCCTCGCTGTCGAATCCGGAATAACTGGATGGATAAGAGCGGTTACCAAACGCAGAGCTTCCGCCGCTGTGTAGAGAATCGCTCCCAGGCGGGAGCGGGCAGCATCATCGTTTTTCTCGGCAACCACCCAAGGCTCATTTTCGACCAGATACTTGTTTACCGCGCCTACGAGTGCCCATGCGGATTCCAGCGCACGAGAGAACTGAAACTGCTCGAAGTGCGTATCGAAGTCGCTGATCGTTGTGCGTGCCAATCCCGCGACTGCTTCATCCGCGGCATTCTTCCCCGCCGCCCCATCTGGCACCTGCTCGCCGAAATACCGCCCGATCATGGTTAGAGTTCTGCTCGCAAGATTCCCAAGATCATTAGCCAGATCGGAGTTGTACCGTTGAACCAACGCGTCGAAAGAAAACGATCCGTCCTGTCCGAAAGCGACTTCCCGCAGCAGAAAATAACGTAATGCATCGGCACCGAGCACGTCGAGAATCGTCTCCGCCCGCACAATATTCCCGCGCGATTTCGACATCTTGCTCTGCTCAAACAGTAACCACCCGTGCGCGACAATTCCCTTGGGCAGCGGAATTCCCGCTGCCATCAGAAACGCCGGCCAGTAGACGCAATGGAAGCGCACGATCTCTTTGCCGATCATGTGCACATCCGCAGGCCAGTAGCGATCGAACTTCGCGTGGTCTTTCTGGCCATAACCGAGCGCCGTAATGTAATTGCTGAGGGCATCCAACCATACGTAAATCACGTGCTTCGGATCACCAGGAACCGGTATGCCCCATTTAAACGTGCTGCGACTGATGGAGAGATCGCGCAGGCCGCTACGCACAAACGAAATCACCTCGTTGCGACGCGTTTCCGGGCGGATAAAATCCGGGTTTTCGGCGTAGAGCTTCAGCAACTTGTCTTCAAAGGCCGAGAGCTTGAAGAAGTAGTTTTCTTCGCTGATCGTCTCAGTGGGACGACCGCATTCCGGACATGGGGCTCCTGGCGCAGCCTCCACGAACATTTCGTCGTAAACGCAATACTGTCCGGTGTATGAATCCTTATATATGTAGCCGTTTTTCTGCAGTACCCGGAACAACTCTTGAACTCCGAGTTTGTGACAATCATCCGTGGTGCGTATGAACTGGTCGTAGGTAATTCCCATGCGGTCCCACAGACCGCGGAACGCAGCCGAAACATCATCCGCCAACTGCTTCGGCGTAATTCCCTGCGCCGTCGCAGCGCGCTCGATCTTGATTCCGTGCTCGTCCGTGCCGGTGAGGAAATATGTGTCATCGCCCAGCATACGATGGCGTCGAGCAATCGTGTCGCAGGTGATCGTGGTGTACGCATGCCCGATATGCGGTCGCGCGTTCACGTAATAGATGGGAGTGGTGATGTAGAACTTTTTATCCATTCTGGAGGTACAGCCGTATGGCTTCCTGCATCACGCTCTTGAGCGGGACGCCTTTCTCTTCGGCGATTCGCCGGCAATCTTCATACTCGGGCGCATAGTTCGTTACCGATCCGTTCAGGTTCGCGATTTTCATGCGCACCTCGCCCCACTGCGTCTGCACGGCTGTCGAACGCCTCTGCAATACCTGGCGGCGTTCGTCACGCATGCGCACGCCGAGGGTTGTCGTTTCGGAGAAGATGATCTTCGACATCTCCGGCGCTTGCTCTGGACGCGCGAGCACGGTAAGCACCATTCCAGGACGGCCCTTCTTCATCTGCACTGGTGTACCGAAAACATCGAGCGCATCCGCCGCGAACAGCCGATCCATTACGTAACCGAACACCTGCGGGTTCAGATCGTCGAGATTCGCCTCAATCACTGAAATAATCTCCGGAGTAACTCCCGCCGACGCCGAACTCTCGCCGACAACCAATCGAAGGACATTTGGCTGGCTGGGCAAATCGCGGCTGCCTGCGCCGTACGCGGATGTGTTCACTCTCATGGCTGGAAACGATCCGAACTGCACTGCAAGTGTCTTCACGATCGCCGCGCCCGTAGGTGTAACCAGTTCCTTCTGAATGCCTGACGAGTACGTCGGAATTCCTTTTAGCAATTCCACCACCGCCGGGGGAGGCACCGGCAGAATCCCATGCGCGCACTTTACGGTCCCACCGCCGACGTTCAGCGGCGAACAAACCCACTCGTCAACTCCGAGTGCTTCGGATCCTACCGCCGCACACACGATATCGACCATTGCATCCACCGCACCGACCTCGTGAAAATGAATGCTCTCGATAGCTGTATTGTGCACCTTGGCTTCAGCCGCACCCAGATTCTCGAAAATCGCAACGGCCGTTTTTTTAGCTGCAGCGCTGATCGTCGCGGAACTGATGATCTGCCGAATCTCTTTGAGCCCGCGGCCGTGGACATGCTCATGGTGATGGCTCACATGATGCGAACATTCCTGTTCAGCGATATCGTGCTCGTGGTCATGATCACGGCTACGGACATGATCATGACCATGATGCCCGCGAGCATGGCCGGGGACTTGCCCGTGCTCTGCCCAGTACTGTTCCAGGGGTTGATCCTTTTCGCCCGCCACCCAGACATCAGCCTTGGTAGCTGCCAGCCCGCCCTTTTTGATTTTGGAGATTTCGAGCCTGGCACCGACGTTCAGGGCAGCCACTGCGTCCTCAAGCAGCTTCTGAGACACCCCGGCATCGAGCAGAGCGCCCATAAACATGTCGCCACTGATGCCACTGAAACAGTCGAGGTAAGCGATTCGCATGGACTTGGAATCTTCGAAGAGGAAGGCTGCACAGTCAGCGCTTCACCGTCACTTCAAAGCTCCATCATAGGTAAGCGCCCTTAGTGCGTCAAACCGGAACGCCATTTCTACTCTGCTATAATCGCTTGTTTATTCAGCAGCTTACGGGGATTTCTGCCGCTTGTACCTCTATTTTCAGCGCCTTCTTATCGACCGCGTTCGCAAGTTCCTTCAGGAGCAGTATGGACTCGACCTGCCCACCGTCGTCATTGAACAACCACCTAAGGTGGAATTCGGCGAGTATGCCCTGCCGCTCTCGTTCGAACTGGCGAAGCGGCTCCGGAAGGCTCCTCGCAAGATCGCCGAGGAACTGGTTGCCGGAATCGGCAAGATACCGGGCTTCGAACGATTGGAAGTCGCTGGTGCAGGTTATATCAACGCTCGGCTTTGTCGTGCTGAAGCCGCCCTAGCGCTGATCAAAAGCGAATTCCCCTCGCTCGCCGCTGATCGACGCAAAATTCTGGTGGAGCATAGTTCCATCAATCCCAACAAGGCGGCGCATATCGGACATCTGCGCAATGCCATCCTCGGAGACACGTTCGTTCGCCTGTTGCGCTGCAGCGGCTACCCCGTCGATGTTCAGAACTACATTGACAACACCGGCGTGCAGGTCGCGGACGTAGTTGTTGGCTTCCGAGAATTGGAAAAGAAAACGAAGGCGGACATTGAAGCTCTGATCCAGCAACCGCGTTTCGACTACATTTGTTGGGATGTGTATGCTGCGGCTTCTTCCTGGTACGAAGAAGACAAGAAGAATCTCGACAAGCGAGCTGAGACTCTGCACGCGATCGAGGAAGGTAACAACGAAATCGCTCAGATTGCGGATCTGATCTCCACTGCGGTGCTTCGCCGTCACCTTGAAACCATGGATCGGCTCTCGATCGAATACGACTTCCTTCCGCGAGAGAGCGAAATTCTGCACCTCCATTTCTGGGATCTTGCCTTCAGACAAATGAAAGAAAAGGGCGTTCTCTATCTGGAAAGCGGGGGCAAGAATTCCGGCTGCTGGGTAATGAAACGTCCTTCGGCGCTGAATAAAAAGCCTGACGAACTGACGGACGACGACACAAAGGTTATCGTGCGCTCCAACGGAACTGTCGGCTACGTCGGTAAGGACATCGCCTATCACCTGTGGAAGTTCGGATTGCTCGGCCGCGACTTCGGTTATTGCAAGTTCTATCGTTACCCGACGGGGGTGCAATGCTGGATCTCGGCTATGAAAGGCGAGCCCAAGCATCCCCACTTTGGCGACGTCAGCGCCATCTACAACGTCATTGATACTCGCCAGGCAGAGGCGCAGAACACGGTGGTTGAAGCGCTTCGGGCGCTCGGATACACCAATGCCGCCGATCATTACACGCACTTTTCTTATGAGATGGTCGCGCTCACTCCTCGCTGTGCCAGCGAAATGGGTTATCCACTTTCCGAAGATGAGATGGGCAAGCCCTACATTGAAGTGTCCGGGCGTCGCGGCTTTGGTGTCAAAGCCGACGATCTGATCGACCGTCTCATTTCGAGCGCTCAGAAAGAAGTCGATATCCGCCATCCGGAACTGCCCGATGACGAACGCGCCGCAATTGCCACACAAATTGGCGTCGGCGCCCTTCGCTATTTCATGCTGAAGTTCACGAAGACTTCCGTCATCGCCTTCGATTTCAAGGAAGCATTGAGCTTCGAGGGAGAGACCGGTCCCTACGCACAATATGCGGTTGTTCGAGCCACGAACATTTTCCGTAAAGCAGGCCTCACGCCGGAGCAGGTGCTGGCCGAAGCCGCCGATTTCGGCAAGTACCTTGAAGGCGAAACAGGAAATGAAATCTGGGAAGTCTGGCTTGCTGCATCAAAGACTTCCACCGTCCTCGAGCAATGTATCACCACCACCGAGCCGGCCTACGCGGCCAAGCACGCATTTCAACTGGCGCAGCTTTTCAACAATTTTTACCATCGGCATCACATTCTCACCGAAGCCGACCCCGCCCGGAAGCATTTCCTGCTGGCGACGGCTGCAATCGCAAGGCGCGAACTGATCAGCTTGCTTGCAGTCATGGGGATCAGCGTGCCGCCGGTAATGTAAGCTGCTACAAGATAAGTGGTCGCAACTCTCGATCCGATTCCGAGTTATATTGGCTCGGGAGGCCATCCATGCTCCGTCGTCTCCTCTGTTATCTCACTCTCGTTGCTCTTATCTCCGGCGCCGCCTTTGCTAAAAAGAAAAAGACTCTCCCGAAGCTGGTCGTTAATGCCAAATATGTTTACATCACGACATATGAAGGCCCGGACCAGACGTCGCCGCAGCTGCCTCCCGGCGATGTACAAGCTGTCAACGACGTCCGTGAAGCTCTACGCAAATGGGGCTACTACACCGAGACCATTCAGCGCAACCAGGCCGATCTCATACTGCGCGTTCGCAAAGGTGGGAGCACCGCAAAAATGGGCGGCAACCTGGGAGGCAACTCAGGTCCTGACCGCGGTATCGGACCCGCCTCGGTTGGCTCTGGCGGCGATGCTATGGCGGACCTTGGCCCGCCGGAAGACATCCTTGAGGTTTACGACGCCAAACTTGGCACCAACACTGCCCCGCTCTGGCGAGGAATGGCAATCGGCGGACTGGATCCTCCTCGCATGCAGTTGCTGGCCGACTTCCAAAGTGCCGTGAAAGAGGCGGCAAATCTGCCGTGAGCCCGCGTGAAACTGCGCTCGCACTTTGTCCTTAGGGACTTCCGTGAGTTCGAACGCGGTCGCGATTCGCAGCCAAGTTCACTAATGCGGCTGATACCCGATCAGACCAGCACGGAATACTCGGGGGTCAAGCCGGGTGAGCGAGTGTTCCTGTGCGGGAGTGAGTAACGGGGTATGGGGGATTTCGCACAGGTACTCAGGAATAAACCAGACTGGCTCTGCAGTCGTCATCCAATTCAAACGATCAAAGCGTCTCAGGTTCACTGGGCGAGAGAAGGCACGCAGGGTTCGCTCTCCGCGCAGATTGTGGTATCCATCGAAATAGCTCATTGCCAGTTCACGCAGGGAGCGATAGACGGGATCCCGAAAGCGAATGAGCGCGAAATTTGACTTCGCGATGGCGCCCCAGCCCTCGTTCATACGATAGATTGCGATGACATGATCGCTATCCTGAACAGCCTCAAAATCCAGGAGCAGGGGTTTGTATCCATTTACCCGCAATGCAGCGGCCGCAAAGATGGCTCCTTCGAGACAATGCGCGGTACCTTCTTCCATTACCCGCCGAGGAGACCAGGCGGTATCCGCATGATGGTAGGGAAGAGATTCCAAGAAATGCTGGATCAGCAAAGGCGTGCGAAACGCGCGTAGCCGCCTGAGTTCGGCGCGGGTGAATCCAAAATCTTCCATCGCAACTGATTAAACCGCAGAGGACGCGAAGGAGGCAGAGGGATTTTGAGAGAGAACCATCGGTGGCACCAACGTATACAGACTAGTCTGCCGTAGCATTCGCCGATTCGGGCTTGGCTTCGTGGATTTGCATCCACATCTCCATCACGCGGTCTTTCAGCTCGGTATTCATCTGCTCATAAGCTTGCTCGGGAGAGGTGGCATCTTTAGGCGGATAAATTGGGTCTCCTACAGCGAACTTCGCGCAAGTAAACCCCTGGAAGCGCTTGCCGCGGGGCCAAGCTTCGTAGAAGCCGTCGAGAGCAACCGGATAGATTGGCAGGTTGAGGTTGACGCCGAGAATTGCTGCGCCTTTCTTGAATTTTTTCGGAGGGCCATCAATCGAACGCTCACCCTCCGGGAAAATCACAAGAATCTTTCCGTGCCGCAGGCCGTACGCAGTAGCTTTCATTGCAGGAACCATATTCGCGTCGGCATCAACCGGCACCAGGTTGAACGAGCTTGCAATGCGGCGGACCAGTCCGGTTCCGAAAATCTCGCTTGTACCAACAGAGAATTGCCTTCGGAAGATGCTCCAGGGAAGCAGACTCATCAAGATGGGCGCGTCCAGATAGGTCTGGTGATTCGGTGCAATGATGTACGGACCGTAGCGTGGTAGCTTTTCCATCCCTGTGACCTGCAACCGGAATGCGACTCGGCAAAAAACGAGCACAAATTTTCCGAAGCAGTACCAAAACAGCAGGGGCAGCGTCCGCGCCTTTGTAATCGCCAGTACGTCAGGGTCGGTAGGATCAGTCTGCAAGACGGTTCCCCACGCGGCCACATCTTTGTCGCGGCTGGTCGCCACACCGATTCGTGCGCGCCCCGCATCCACGAGCTCGCGAACGGTGTAGACCTCGGCGACAATTGAGTCGGGCACGTGCGCATTCAGTTCGCGCTCGAGCGCAACAAGAAGTTCCACGCGCTCCATGGAATCGAGGCCCAGATCCAGTTCGAGATTGTCAGTTGGAAGGATTCGATCCTTCTTGTTATTGGAAGCATCGCGCATGACCAGCAGAGCGCGTTGCACATCCGGGATCCCCATCCATTCTTTGTCAGCCTCGGTCAGCTCGCCAGTGGTCTGGGAAGGATCGGCAGCGCCGCCGTGCATCGCCGCACGTACCCGCTTCTCCACTTCGTTTCGCTTTACTTTACGGGTGGTGGTCCGGGGCAGGTCGTCCTGCCAGATGTCATAGCTGAGAATGCGCTTGGTGGCGGGAAGCTGCGAAGAAAGCCCCTCGATCTCGAAGCGAATCATCTCTTTCGCATTGACGATCTTGCGCTCGCGCAGCACCTCGAAGTTTGGAACCACCACGCCGTGCAGGCGTTCGGACTGGGGTTCGCCCGGCTGCGCCTCCAGTCCAATCACCGCAATTTCCTTGATAAAGGGGCTGCGCTGGTAGTGCGCTTCGACTTCCTCAGGATAGATATTCTTTCCTGAGGCGAGCACGATAATGTCCTTCGCGCGCCCGGTAATAAAGACATTCCCCCGTTCGTCGATGCGACCGAGATCACCAGTAAGCAGCCAACCATCATCCATTACCGCAGCGGTCGCGTCCGGCCGGTTGTAGTACCCCTTCATCACGATCCCCCCGCGAACTTCGATCTCGCCGACGTGATAACCGGTTTCGGGGTCCGGTTCAGGTCTGTGAATGCGGACTTCATTGCCTGGCAGCGGCTTGCCCACCGAGCCTATGACGTTTTGCCCGGGTCGCGTGACGGTGGCAGCACCGCTGGTTTCAGTGAGCCCATAAGCGTTCAGCATGGTGAAGCCGAGAGCTTCAAAGTCAGCACCGATCTTGGGATCGAGCCGCGAGCCGCCTGTGATGAGCAGGCGGATACGCGAACCGAGCAACTGGTGAACCTTCTTAAATAGCAGCGGGCCAAGGTTCAGCCCCAAGCGGCGCGTGAACCGGTTCAGCGAGAGCATGCCGTGAAAAATTGACTCGACCACCCGCCCGCGTGCGGCCACTTCCTTAAAAATGCGGCTATGAATCAGGTAAAAGAACTGCGGCACACAAACGAAGATAGTGATTCCGCGTTCCCGCAGAGCACGCATCAATTCACTGGTGTTAAGCGATTCCAGGAAGATGACGCGGGCGCCCTTAATACCGGGCAGCAGCAGGCTAGCCATCTGGGAGAGAGCGTGAAACAGCGGCAGGATGCCGAGAAGAGCGTCGGTCGGACCGATATCGTTAAAGACGTTAAAGGCTCCCTCGGCTTCCGCCTGAATGTTGGAGTGACTGAGCATCACTCCTTTCGGGTCGCTGGTGGTGCCGGACGTGTACAGGATGCAAGCGGTTTCGTTTGAGCTGACTTCCACTACTGCAAAGGTATAGTTTCGCGCACTGGTGAGGACCGAATCGAGCGTCGCAAGTTCGGGAGAATCCTTCGATTTATCCAGAAGCACGAGGCGACAAGCACGCTTCTGCAACGCGGCTTTCGAAGTTGAAAGGTGCCCCGCATCAGCAACCAGCAACTCGGAACCGGAATCCTTCAGCAGTTTGGCTACCTGGTCGCTGTTGAACGCGGTGTCGAAAGGGACGGCAACGCGTCCGGAGGCGATAATCCCGAGATAAACCGCAACCCATCGAGGACTATTACTCGCGAGAATAGCGCAGCGCGCGCCACGGGCGATGCCGGACAACTCCATCCAGGCCGCGACAGAGTCGGCCATGCGACGCGTATCTGTGAAGCTGTAGCTTTCGAGCTCGCCATTTTCCCGTTGCATCTGGAAAGCGACGTGGTTCGGAAACTGCTGAACAGCCTGCAGAAACCGCGTATAGAAGTTGGGCATCGAGTTCGCAAAATGATACCTGAAAGCCTGTCAATCGCCCATAACCCGATTCCGTTCGCTTTTGAACCGAACCAGTCAGCGCCAGCTTCGATGAACGCATCGAAGTAACCGACCAGGAGGTGGTTTCATGCAGACTGCGCACGAGTTTTTTGTCCACGAGTTACAAGACATGCTTGATGCCGAACAGAAGCTCGTTCAGGCACTGGGCGAGCAAGCCGAAGAGAGTAGCCGTCCCGACCTGCAAAAGGCTTTTCAATCTCACCTGCAGCAGACCGAGAAACAGGTCGAACGATTGCAGCAGGTATTTGAGTCCATCGATGCCGAAGCCGAAGAAACCGAATGCAAAGGCCTGATGGGGTTGATTGAAGAGCACGACAGCTTCAAAGAGGAGGACCCGTCAGAGGATCTGCTGGATATCTTCAACGTGGGCGCCGCGACGAAGGTCGAACGCTACGAGATCAGTGCCTATGAGGGCTTGATCCGTTTGGCTGAAATGATGGGCCATAAGAAGGCAGTGAAACTACTGAACCAGAATTTGAAGGAAGAGCAGCAAACACTGAAGAAAATGGAGTCGTTCGGCAAGAAACTTAAACCCGCAAACATGGGGATGGAACGGAAAGAAAGGCAAAGCGCGGAGGAGCATCGCCCGAGCAGGTCGAGCCGGGGGCGAAACCGGAGAGCTGCGTAAGTCCCCAGAATCGAGTCGGATAGTCTGGTCCTTCCCTTGGGAAGGACCAGGCTCGATCATTAATGACACAGTGGTATCCACAACGGGAACATACCGTGGTCGACCCAATGATCTCGCTCGAAGCCCCGACGGGTTCCAGCCAAGTCGTAGAGTCCTGAGTTTCGGAAGGGCATCCAATAAATTTGTTAGACTTAACTGAAGTCTGCCCAGGCTCCGGTCCGACGGAGCAGGTCGCCAGCGACGGTCGCGGCGTGTCAACTTGGGCGGCAGGACTCTACTTTGATCAATACGCTATTAGGCAAGGTTTTCGGCACAAAGAACGATCGCGAAATCAAGCGCATGAGGCCGATTGTGCAGCAGATTGGCGCACTGGAGCCTCAGATGCAGCGACTCACAGACGCCGAACTGCGCGCCAAAACAGACGAATTCCGGGCGCGAATCCAGGAACGCACCAAGGGCCTGGAAGACGATGACGAGCGCCGCCGCGTTGAGAACGAGGTTCTCGACGAAATTCTTCCCGAAGCTTTTGCTGTCGTTCGCGAAACCGGTCGCCGCATTCTGAACATGCGGCATTTCGACGTACAGTTGATCGGCGGTATGGTGCTCCACCAGGGCAAGATAGCTGAAATGAAAACTGGTGAAGGTAAGACCCTGGTCGCTACCCTTCCGGTTTACCTGAATGCCCTGCCGGGCCGTGGCGTGCACGTAGTTACGGTCAACGATTACCTGGCCAAACGTGACTCGGAGTGGATGGGCAAGATCTACACCTTCCTTGGCCTGACGGTAGGGGTTATTGTTCACGATCTCGACGACCAAGAGCGTCGCGACGCTTACGGCGCCGACGTCACTTACGGAACGAATAACGAATTCGGTTTCGACTACCTCCGCGACAACATGAAGTTCGACCTCGCGGATTGCGTCCAGCGAGGCCATAACTACAGTATCGTCGACGAAGTCGACTCTATCCTGATTGACGAAGCGCGGACTCCGCTGATCATCAGCGGAGCAAGCGAGGAATCTACCGATAAGTACCAGCGGGTAAACAAGATCATCCCCAGCCTCGAACAGGGAGAGGAAAAAGATACGGCGCCAGGTGAGCCAAAAATCCTCACCGGCGACTACGTTGTCGATGAGAAACACCGTACGATCACGGTCAGCGATGAGGGCTGGGAAAAAGTCGAGCGACTGCTCGGTATCAATAACATTGCCGACCAGGAAAACTGGGATCTTAAGCACCACGTCGAAACTGCGATCAAGGCGCACGCTCTCTATCACCGTGACGTCGAGTACGTGGTGAAAGATGGCGAAGTCATCATCGTGGACGAGTTCACCGGGCGACTGATGCCGGGTCGGCGCTGGTCTGATGGCCTGCACCAGGCTGTAGAGGCTAAGGAAAACGTCAAGGTCGAGCGTGAAAATCAGACGCTCGCCACGGTTACATTCCAGAATTATTTCCGCATGTACAAGAAACTCGCTGGCATGACCGGTACGGCAGAAACAGAAGCTCCCGAGTTTGACAAGATCTACAAGTTAGAAGTTGTTGTTATCCCGACAAACCGGCCCATGCTGCGCATCGAAAATGCGGACCTCGTCTACCGCACTGAGAAGGAGAAGTATTTTGCAGCCGCCGATGAAATCCAAAAACTGAATGCGAACGGCCAGCCGATTCTGGTAGGTACCACTTCGATCGAAAAGTCGGAACGCCTTTCCGATCTCCTAAAGAAAAAAGGCATCAAGCACGTGGTGCTGAATGCTAAGTACCACGAGCGTGAAGCCGAGATCGTGGCTCAGGCCGGACGGAAGGGCCAAGTCACTATCGCCACCAACATGGCTGGCCGCGGGACTGACATTCTGCTCGGCGGTAATGCCGAGTTCATGGCTAAACAGGAATTGGTGAAGAAAGGCATCGCTCGTGCCGTGCAGGAGGCTGGCGGCGAAATCGAGACGCGAGATCGCGAAGGCGTGACTGTCTGGTATTACCAGGGAAATGAGTTCGAGGTTCCGACGCAGAACTGGGAAGAGACCTTCGCCAGGTACAAATCCGAAACGGATCGCGAGCACGATGAGGTCGTGAATGCAGGCGGACTGCACATTCTCGGCACTGAACGTCACGAGTCCCGGCGCATCGATAACCAGTTACGCGGGCGTTCAGGCCGCCAGGGCGATCCGGGCTCGTCTCGTTTTTATCTGTCCCTTGAAGACGACCTTATGCGCATCTTCGCCAAGGAGTGGGTGAGCACTCTCCTGCAGCGACTGGGGATGGAAGAGGGCGTGCCGATCGAGTCGAAGATGATCTCGCGGAGAATTGAGGCAGCGCAGAAGACCGTCGAAGCGCAGAACTTTGAAGCCCGCAAACACCTGCTCGAATATGACGATGTGATGAATAAGCAGCGCGAGGCCGTTTATGGCTTGCGTCGCCAGCTACTTGAAGGTGTCGATCAGAAGGATCTGATCCTCGAGGATTACGTTGCCGATATTCTCGCTGGCTTGCTGGACCAGTATGCTTCGAAAGACGTCCATCCTGAAGACTGGAACACCAAAGGACTCCGTGAAGCAATCTTCACGCGATTCGGGGTCGACATTGTGGCCGAGGGATTGAAGCCGGACACCCTGAACAGGCAGGAACTCGGCGACGGCATCTTCGACAAGTTGCGAGAACGTTATGACGCGAAGGAAAAGCTGATCGGTGCGGACGCGATGCGCTACCACGAACGCATGATCATGCTGAGTGTGATTGACCAGCATTGGAAAGATCACCTGCTCAACATGGACCACCTCCGTGAGGGTATCGGGCTTCGGGGATACGGCCAGCACGATCCCCTGGTGGAGTACAAGCGCGAATCCTTCGACATGTTCGAAGAAATGATGAAGCGCTTCCAGGAGGAAACCGTCAGGTACCTGTACCTCATGCAGGTGATCGGTGCGCCTCAGCAGCAGGCGGTTGCTGCTCCGGTCCCGAGTCATGACGGAAACGGCGACGGAGCGGCTCATGCCACGGCTGTTGCCGGTGCTGATGGCCGCCGCGCTCGTCACGCATCCACTAATGTGGACGAAATCGAGCAGGAATTCCTGCGCAAGAAGAAACGTGAACTGCAGCAGGCCCAAATGGCCGGTGCAAGCGAAGCCACCCAGGTCCAGCAGGTGGTGCGAGGCGCCGCAAAAGTGGGACGAAATGACCTCTGCCCGTGCGGTTCAGGCAAGAAGTACAAGAAATGCTGCGGTAAGTAAAACTAATATAAACAATCGATAGAACGAATCGTAATCCGAAACTCGCCTAAGGCATTCGGGTCTATTATAGGGTGCCTCCGTGGGGTGCCCTTTTCTATTTTGGTTGAAACTAACTCAAGGCTCATTTCATAATGAAGGCATAATGAATCGTAAAACGAGATAAGTTCAACTGTTGTGCGGCTAAGGTGGGGAGGCCAAGAAAAGATGGTTGGAAATCGATTGTTTCAGATCGTTGAAACTCACTCCAGAGAGCTATCGCTCAGCCTGGCTAAAAAGCTAAGAACTTCGGAACGGACCAAGGGATACCGCAACATACCGGAGGTGGATCTTGCTGAATTGGGGCTGCAGGTTTATGAGAATTTGAGCGAGTGGCTGCTTACTAAAACGTCCAGCGACATCGAACTGCGTTATAAAGAACTGGGGAACCGGCGCGCACAGCAAGGCATACCGCTCAGCCAGTTGATCTGGGCGCTTCTATTGTCCAAAGAAGAACTTTGGGCTTTGCTTCAACGCGAGCGGTTTGCGGACCGCATCCTCGAACTTTATGGTGAGCGGGAATTCGCGCGGATGCTCGACAACTTCTTCGACCAGGCGCTTTACTTCGCTACTCGCGGATATGAGGAATCAGTGCAGAAGAAGGCGCATGTAGCGTAAGGACCGGGAAACTCGCCGCGAGCTTTTTTACAACGGGCGCAGCTTTAGCTGCGCCGACTGTTTAGCGTACCCCTCTGAATAATTGCTAGGGGCCTTACCAAGTGTTGTAAGCAGTCCCATCACTGCCAATCGCGCTCGATCCGGAATGCACATCAGTGATCCCGGGTTGGGTCTGATCCACGCTGGTGAGAACGTCTTCCTGCACGGTTTCCCAAGTGTCCTTCGAGTTCGTCATCGGATCGTTCGGGATCTGCTTCAGATAACCGGCCTGCACCAGATCGTCCAGCGACTGAGGTGCCTTCTGCTTGTCCATCGAATACTGATCAATAACAGATCGGAGCGTAAATAAGTTCTGCCGAAGCACCGCTTCCCGTGCGCGCGTGATCGACTGATTGTATAGCGGGATTGCGATCGAAATCAGGATCAGGATCATGCTGATGACGATCATTAATTCGATCAGAGTGAACCCGGCTGATTTCAGGCGCGAGCGGCGAAATTTGCAGCGATCTACCATTCAGAATACTTCGTTCCATCCAGCGCAGTGTCCTGCGACTGGGTATAAACATCAAACACGTTCTGACCGCCCCAGGAAGTGCTCTGTGGGTCGTCTTGCATAGAACGCAGCCCCCACTCGGTCTTGCCGGTCATCGGATCGATCGGAATACGGCGAAGAAAACGAACCTTCTTTCCGCCAATATCGACTCCCTTAACGAGGGTGTCCAAATCCGGCGGATACCCCTCGGTCCCGAGCTTAATCTGGAATAGACCACGATCGGCAGCATCTTTGTAGCGATCGATGGCGTCGCGCATTTCCCACAAGTCGCGGCGAAGTTCCTTCTCTCTTTCGCGGCGGATGGTAAACCTTGCAACTGGGAGCACGGCTGTGGTCAGAACCATCATGATGGTAATCGCGACAATGAGCTCGATTAGCGTCATTCCGCGCTCGTCGCGACGCGATCTTTTTACAGAAAGTAACAAAACAAACCCACTAAGAAGATGCTTTTATTGTACCGGAGAAGTTCACAGTGTTCTTCTCCGGAAGTCCGTGCGTGCGGGAGAGCTTTCTACCCGCTATTTGGAAATCGTCACCATGGCCTGGCTGCCCGCGAGCGGAATCAGTTGCATTCCCGGATCGCGTGCGGTGCCCTTTGTAATCACCAGCTCGGAGCTTCCGGGAGCCTTAGCGGCAAAAGTTAGGGTAAACACCGGCCCCTGTCCGGCCACTCCTCCAGAGCCGGGCGGGCGGGTCGCTGTGATCTGCAGATTTCCATTGTTTGGGTCTTCACGATGTACGAGTGTTACCGGCTGACCGTCTTTCCCCAGCGCCCCACCGTTTGACACGTTCAGCAACTGCAGCATGTTGTGATCGTAAGAAAGCTCTACGGGAACGGAAAAAACATTCGCCGCGCCACCGAGGCTGAGATTCACCATGAAAGTCGACCCCACCTGTTGATTGATGGTCGCAGGTTCGAAGCTCATGATGCCCGTGCCCGATGACAGGCTCGCCTGCGGTGTATTGGGAGCTGATGTATTCGGTGCCGGCGCGCCTCCACCGGGAGCTGCCGCCGGATTCGGCGCCGCTGTTGCCGGACCTGATGGAGTAGGCTGCACCATTGGAGAAACCGCAGATACGCGCCGCAAATCGACGTTGCCTGCGGTGCCTACGGAGATTGGCGCCAGGTTCTCTTCGCGAATGTCCTGCATGCGAACAACACGAGGAATCAGTGCGAACACCGTTTCGGTTGTATGCGTTTCCGTATCCACGGAAGAGAACAGGTAGCGCAGCCCCGGAATCTTCGACAGGAATGGCCAGCCGTTCAGGTTGTTGATCTGCTGATCTTCCAGCATGCCCCCCATCAGGCTGACTTCGCCTTCCTTTAGACGGATTTCGTGCTCCACTCGGCGCTGGCCGATGATCGGCTGCTGAATGCCGCCAATGTTCGTGTTTCCGGTTACGGAAGAAATCTCCAGGACAACTTTGAGGGTGACGTCGCCGTTATTGTGTATGCGCGGTGTGATGTCCATATTCACGCCGACATCGAGATACTGAAACTGCGTGTTGACCAGTGGGTTGATGCCCACGCCGCCAATTCCAGGCTGGAATGATCCAGTCGCCACCGGCACACGTTCACCGATCTTAAGAGTCGCTTTCTGATTGTCGACGGCGCGAATCTGCGGATTCTGCAGAATCTTGGTGTTGTTGTCGGAGAACAGAAAGTTTGCCGTGGCTGATGGAATATTCACTACAAAATCGGTCGCATTCAAGTTTGCGAGTTGATTGATGGTAAGCGAACCCGTGTTTCCCGTACCCGTGCCCAAGTTGTTGTTGTTATTGTTGTTGTTGTTATTGTTATTGTTGTTGTTGTTTGCCGTGCTGCTATTGGACTGCAAAGCGACACTGGCGTTTTGTGGAGGTTGAAAACCCAGGGTCCGGACCTTGTCTCGATTCACCTGCATTACGACAACTTCGACAACGACTTCAGGCTTCGACTTGTCGATATCCTGCAGAATTCGTTCCGCCAGAGCAACCTGATCCGGAGTGCCACGAACCACGATCGCGTTCTGAGATTGAATTTGAATAATGCTGTTGATATTCGTGATCTGGCGAACGGCATTGACCGAATCCTGCAGGTCGTTAGGGCTCGAAACGTTCTGAAGATAGAAAGTCTTTACTACGCTCTGCTCAAGTTCTTTTCTCTTACCCGGGGTATCCGCGGCAACAAAGACAGTGTTTTCAGTCACTGGGCGATAAAATGTCTTTGACTCCAGTGCGACGATTTCCAGCGCCTGATCCAGACTGACGTTGTTCAGATCGACCGCGATCCTTCGCGACGTGTAATCGGGGTCAAAAAGAACGTTAATGCCCGCGAGCTTACCTATCGTTGTATAAACGACCTTACTGTCCTCGGTCATTCGCATCGTGATAGGCGTATTCGAGATCTGCTTCAGTTCTGCCGGTTCGCCGGCTTGCGCGGCCAGGCGGCTGATCACAGACCGATCGTTTTGTGCTGTCGGCTTCGGCTGCCCTTGCGTTTCGATCTCATGTTGGGTCCGGTTCATCTCCTGCTCGGCCGCAAAGTTGCTCGGGTCTATAGCATTCGCGCGCTGGAACATGACCAGCGCGTCCTGCAGCTTCCCCTGTTTGCGGAGGAGTTGACCCTGGCGGACCAGTTCCGAGGAGGCATAGAAACGAATGCGCGTAAACGCAGCCTTGTAACGAATCTCTTTCGGCTTCAGGTCGTAAGCATGCTTATATTCTTCGTAAGCGTGTACGTAGTCTTGTCGCGCTTCCGCGTCCACGCCAGCTTTATATGCTTTGCTGGCCTGGTCGGCCAATGCCGGTAAAGAAAAGATCAAAGCCAGGACGGAGAAGGCTCCCGCCATGCGCATCAGGCGGTTCATCGGTTTTGCTGGTCGACCAAAAATTCCCACTCGGTACCTCATCCGGATTGGACTAAACGCAGAGGCTCGACTGCATTCGATAAGTCGGCCACACCTGCGGCTCATCTTCCGCTGCGACGCAAATTTAGAACGAAGTGCAGCGCTGGGCTTGCATCGTAAAAGCGAAAAGAAAGGCCGGTGTTCCGCCATTACGAAGTCGCGATTATACATCGAGAGCTGGCAAGAATCCGACAGCCCAGCTGCTATCAGGGCCGGGTTAACCCTGTGTTAGCATTGAAGTTTTGGGATTCTCGTGGCAACGCCTTATGCCCCGCCAAGCTACCCATCAGACCCGTCCGGAAAGGGAAAAAGCGCCAAAACGCCAGGCTACGGCTGCGGGTGAGAAGGACGCCGCCGTCAATCGGGCTGCATCTCACAACTACTTTTTGCTGGAGAAATTGGAGGCTGGCATTGCGCTCACCGGCACCGAAGTGAAATCGGTTCGGGCAGGGCGGGCGAATCTGAAGGACTCCTACGGGATCGTAAAGAATAACGAATTATGGCTGCTGAATGCCCATATCAGCCCTTATGAGCACGGCAATATCTTCAACCACGAAGCTCTGCGGACACGCAAACTGCTGGTTCATAAGGATGAAATCAGGAAACTGATCGGCAAGACGCAGCAAAAGGGTCTGACCTTGATTCCTTTGCGGCTCTATTTCAAGAACGGACGCGTAAAGGTTGAAATCGCTCTGGCAAAAGGCAAACAGCTGTGGGATAAGCGTGAAACCGAACGCCGCCGTACGGCCGACAAAGAGGCGAGAGAGGCGATTCAGCGCAGCAGACGAGCATAGTGTGAGTGGAAGAGCTTGGCGGTAAATGGAGCCAGACAAAACTACAAAATTGCAAATTGATTCTGGGGTGGAAATGAATACCATTTTAGTCCAGGGAAACGCAGCACAAGTAGCAACCGAACTTTTAGCTGTTGTTGTGGTCGATGCGGGCGAAAAAGACAAGCCCAATCCGCAGGTGCTTTCTTCGGACCAAAGCGTCCAGGCAGCAGCAAAGGACCTGCTTGCCGGCTGCGAAGTGACAGGGAGAGTTGGAGAAACCACATTGCTGCATCGTCCTCAGGGCCTCGCGGCGAAAAGGCTGCTCCTGGTTGGTGCAGGTAAGGTTGAGTCTTTCAGCACTGTTGAACTGCGCAAGGCAGCCGGCACCGCTCTCCGTTTCCTGAAACCTAAGAGCATCAAGAGTTTCGCTTTTGCCGTACCCGAAACTTCGGGCGGCGCCGGCGGTGCCGTGCGTGCCGTGATAGAAGGCGCTTTCGTCGGCAACTTCGATCCAGACGTTTATAAGAGCGACCGCAAAGATCAGCGCGTGGAGGAAATCACGGTCATCGTCGCGTCTGGCGACAAAGGCATTTTGGACAGCGCGGTGAAGGAAGGCCGGGTTATTGGCGAATCTCAGAACTTCACCCGAACGCTCGTGAACGAACCGAGCAATCGCATGACGCCTACGATCCTGGCAGACCGTGCACAGAAGATGGCAGAGGAAGTGGGATTGAAGTGCGAGGTGTACGGCGCGGAGAAGATCAAATCGATGAAGATGGGCGCCTTCTGGAGCGTAGCGCAGGGTTCCGACGAGCCTCCGGCTCTCATCGTACTAACCTATGAACCACAGGGCGCGCCGCCAAAGCCGGTGCTCGGACTGGTAGGCAAAGGTATCACCTTCGACAGCGGCGGCATTTCCATCAAGCCAAGCGACGGCATGGAAAAAATGAAGTACGACATGGCCGGCGGCGCGACAATGCTTGGTGTGATGCGAGCGATCGCGCTGCTGAAGCCCAAAATCAAGGTAATCGCTATCGTGCTGGCCACCGAGAATATGCCTTCTGGCAAAGCGCAAAAGCCGGGCGACGTGCAGATCGCAATGTCGGGCAAGTCTATCGAAATCATCAATACGGATGCGGAGGGCCGTCTGGTGCTTGCCGATGGTCTTCATTACGCGCGACAACTCGGCGCTACTCACCTGGTGGATGCGGCGACTCTTACCGGTGCGATTGTGGTTGCACTCGGCTATGCGAATGCGGGCGTTTTTGCCAATGATGACGCGTGGTTCGAACAATTCCACCAGGCACTGAAGCGCTCCGGTGAAAAGATGTGGCGCATGCCGCTGGACCCGGAATACCAGGAAATGATTCGCTCCAACATCGCCGACATTATGAATACCGGCGGCCGCTGGGGCGGAGCGATCGCGGCGGCAATGTTCT
>Ga0070738_10000744_pt1 | contig 83200 bp, 70 predicted proteins | sample Coa_R2_2_FD_66446 | JGI IMG/M metagenome (GOLD analysis project Ga0070738, IMG submission 66446) | Surface soil microbial communities from Centralia Pennsylvania, which are recovering from an underground coalmine fire - Coalmine... | ecosystem: Environmental > Terrestrial > Soil > Unclassified ...
AAGGGGGACAAGGAGGACAAGGAAGACAAGGGGGACAAGGGGGACAAGGAAGAAGCTGATTTTTTCGTTCAAATGAGTGTCCTGACTCACCCTTTTATGAAAAACCTACACCTGTAAGCTATTCCCCACTCCTAATACCATTTCACTAAATTCTTGATACAAATCCATCCCCTTGTCCTCCTTGTCTCCCTAGTTGCCAAGCCTATCAAGTTTATGGTGAATTGGTATAACTCCCCTCTAGCACTTGCCCAATAAACTGTTGTAATCTCTTATAGTGCGAACCTTTCCAATAAATCTGGGAGCAGTTTTGGCAGCGGTGAAATTCATTGTTCTGCAATTGGAAAGTTGGTGGAAATTGGTCAATGATGGATTCCTTCGTGACAGGTTCTAGTAATCCGTTACAGCGTAAACACCGTTTAAAAGGAGATACTGAGCTAAACAAATCGAAGCGTCGCAGGACTTCCACGATTTGTTGCTGTGGATTAGTACTTCTTACGTAATATCCGTAATTTACTATACTTCGCATCAATAAACCTTTATCACGGGTTAATAAGATCCGTTTTTCAGTACTGGAGATGTAGGCTAGTTGCTCATCCTCATAGTCATTGCGGTACAACGTATCAAAGCCTAACAGACGCAAAGATGTTGCCAGTTTACCTAAATGAATATCTAAAACAAAGCAGACCCCACTCAGTGCTTTTGGTTTGACAGCCGTAGCAGAAATTGGATAAACATGAATGTTATCTTCATCCTGAACGATGTAAGAAAAATCAACTGATTCCCCGTTAACTTTAATACAATCAACCTCTGGATGGGGAACACCCAAAGCTTCAATCATGTCTTTGATCGAGGCTCTTTCTCCAAAAGAATGGTCTATCCTCACATATCTTTTATGGGGTGGTAAGAAATCATTCAATTCTGCGTAAAACTGGAAAGAAGCAAAAGCCATAGAAACAAGTGATTTTACGTTATGGAGTAACTTAATCCAGCCAACATCTTTAGTACCTTTATAGCATTTTTACTTACTGAGAACTTTAAATTATCGGTCTAATGGCTTAAGTCTATTTAAAAGGATCAAAATTTTTGTTTAGTATGTTTTATTTACTTATATTATCCAGCTCATAGCAAATATTAGAAAAGTTATCAAAATACCTGAATCTACTATTTACTTTAGCTAGAGTAAAACTAGATTCCTAGCTTCTATTATTGAAGTCACACAGTGAATATGTGGGAATAGTTCGCATAAATGCACTTAAAACTAGCCACATGACCTGACAATTTATGTTGAATCTCAGGACTTTACTTGGGGATCACTGAGTAATAATACCTCATTCTAGCGAAATGCCGATGCTTATGGACACTATCCTCCCTGAGGAATACTTGCAAAAGATTATCATTAAGATTATAATTTACTAAAGTGGCTAAAGTCCTTTGACTTTCATCTTTAATTAATAGATATTTGATTTTTCTTTATAAAAAATTTATTGAATCTTCCACAAAATACACCCAAAACACAACACAGTATCGCTCAATGAACACGTTTTTTTGTTCCGACTATTCACGAAAAGTAGGAGAAGATTTGATTGGCAGTGCTACCAATTGTCAAGTTTATGTATTAGTTGAATGTCCGCCACCTTGGACATATGAAGCTTTTAATTCTAAATGGGTGCCCAAGAATTTAAGGCTTTTAGTAGAGGAATTTCAACAATCTAAGAATTCTATAAAATTTCTTTTGATTGCTAATAATTTATCCCATCAATCAAGTCATAAGAAAATTTTAATTTACTATAAAAAAGAAGGATTTAATAATGGATATTCTAAACAAGAATTTCAATTAGAAAATCTTGAACAGGCTGCTGGAGTGATTCGGAAGTGGTTATTGTTGGGAATTCCTAAATATGAAATGGAAGTACCCACAACAAGAGATATTTTAGTGTGTACTCACGGTAGTCATGATCAGTGTTGTGCCCGATATGGCAATCCATTTTTCTTCCATGCCACAGCTACTGTTTCTAATTTAAACTTAGAAAATGTGAGAATTTGGAAATCAAGTCACTTTGGGGGACATCGCTTTGCCCCAACGGCGATTGATTTGCCAGAAGGAAGATACTACGGATCTCTTGACCAAAAGCTATTTCAGCTCATATTGACTCGCAGCGGCGATATTAAATGCCTGAATAGAATCTATCGAGGTTGGGGAATGCTACCACCCTCAATACAGGTTTTAGAAAGAGAACTCATCATCTATCATGGTTGGGATTGGTTTAACTACAAAGTAGTAGACAGTAGAGTTGTCAAGCACAATCAAGACCAAAATATGATTTTGGCAGAGTTAACTTTTGAAAAGCCTGATGGAACCCTGTACACTTACCAGGGTGAAATTATCAAATATGATACTAAGAATATGCAAATGAAAGTTTCGTGTAATGCTACAAAACAGTCAGTATGTGATAAATATGCTGTAGTTAGTCTTTCGTTAGTTTCCAATAAGTTTTTAACTTGTAGTACAAGTTGATATATTTAGGTCTTGCCGAGCATTTGCAAATTATGCAAACTAGCGTACAGTCCTCCTTGCTGTATCAGTTCTTCATGACTTCCTTGTTCAATTAATTCTCCCTGCTTCAGCACAAAAATCCGATCTACATTGCGAATAGTAGATAGGCGGTGAGCGATGATAATCGCCGTACGCCCGATCAAAAGCTTGTTAAGAGCTTCCTGAATGAGGGTTTCTGTTCCTACATCCAAGCTTGCGGTCGCCTCATCTAGTACCAAAACTTGCGGGGAACGAATAGCTGCACGGGCAAAGGCTAAGAGTTGCTTTTGACCACTAGAAAGGTTTGTACCCCTTTCTCTCAGTTGAGTATCGAAGCCTTGGGGTAGTTGTTCAATAAAATTGGTAATGTTTGTTTGCGCTGCTGCTTGTTGAATGTCTTTAAAGGTGTAATTATCTCCTAGGCTGATATTACTTTTAACATCACCAGCAAATAAAAAGCCTTCTTGCAAAATCACACCCATGTAGCGGCGCAGTTCTGCTTGAGATAAATCTCGAATATCTATTCCATCTACCAAAATGCGTCCTTTGCTGGGTTCATAGAGGCGACACAAAAGACGAATAATGGAACTTTTACCTGCACCAGTCGGACCTACTAAAGCAACTTTTTCACCAGGATGAATTGTAAAGTTGAGATCTTTAATGACATAATCATTGTCTTTGTAGGCAAACCAGACATGTTCAAAGCAGATTTCCCCAAATTTTGGAGAATTGCGAATCTTCGATATTGGATCGTCTGGTTGATCGTCAGTTTCCCAAATTCCTGCAAGTTCGTCGATATCTTCCAATTGAGAATCTAATATCAAGAATTTAGGATCAATGCGATCGCGTATTTCTATTGGTTCATCTAAAATATCACTAACCCGCTCAATTGCAGTAAAACCTGCTTGAATTGTGGTAAATTTTTCAGCAAATTGTCGTAAAGGGTCAAACAACCGCTGGGCATACAAAACAAATGCAGACAATATCCCAAAAGTCAATTGTTGTTGCAAAAGTAAAAAACTGCCTATCCACAGCACACCAGCAATTGCAATTAAGGCAATCCACTCCAAGGTTGCTGAGACTGCAGAATCATAAAAGATGGTCTGATCCACCTGTTGAATGTAACGTTTGTTAGTCGCGCGAAACAACTCGGCATTGAACTTTTCTCGCCGGAACAGCTGCACTACATTCATCCCAATAATATTTTCTTGTAGTTGAGAGTTCAGGATAGAAAGTTCTTCCCTAGCTTTATAATTTGCCTTCCGATACTGCTGTTGGAAGTAAACAATTAACCCTGTCACTGGCAACAACATCAACAACAGTAATAAAGCAAGTTGCCACTCGATGGAAAACATAAAACCGATAATCACCAGCATCGAGAAAAAATCTGAGACAATGCCGATCGCCCCTGTGGAAAAGACATCTCCCAACACTTCAACGTCACTGGTGAGCCTGGTAATAAGTTTTCCTACAGGCGTTCTGTCAAAAAAACGTACTGCAAGTAATGTGACATGATGAAATAGATCTTGGCGAATTTCTGCGGTGATTTGTTGCCCCACTTTTTGCACAAGATAACCTTGAAGACCTGTAAATGTGATCTGTACAGTTACAGTGATTAGCAACAATACCTCGATGATATTTATAGCCTGTGGTAATGGACGTACTTTAAGAAATTCATATGTGCTAGGTTCATGACGAATAACAGAGATAGCCTGTCCAATCAGTAGTGGTTGTATAGCGTTAGCTATGACCATCGGCACAAGTAGCAACACTGCCAATGTCAGCAGTCGTTGATTCCGACGGGCATACGGTACTAAACGCAAAAATAACCGCCAGTCGTTTTCACGCCGACGGTACTTTGTGTCAAAATTTGTTAAAAGGTTTGAATTGCTCATATCAGAGCATTATATTAATTTTTACCATCAAAGAAATATATACTCTGAATTATATTGTTCTTCTTTCTACTCTGACACCATGCCAGAGATTGAAACTACCCAACTGAGTCTCAGATATTTTTTACCTTAAGGATTTAGATCACCTGTTTCGCCTCTACAGCGATTCAGAATAAATTATGGTCATTTTTAAAGTCAAACTCTTCTCCCGATCTAACATTTCAGAACTTTTCTGGCAACGGAGAGATCGCTATCTAGTAACTGGTCTGATACTCTTAGGCTTTTTGCTGCGTTTACCTAGTCTAAGGCTAGGTCTGTGGCGGGATGAAGCATCAACCTATTTTGACGCGATTCCATCCCAGCTAGGAGAAGTTGTCAAAACAGTCATCCGTAGTGAACTCAACCCCCCTGGCTTCTTCCTCATCATGCATCAGTGGATACAGTGGTTTGGGACTGGGGAGATAGTCTTAAAAGTTCCTGCTCTTTTGTTCGGGCTACTGCTAATTGTTGCCACCTACTGGTTGGGTCGTGTTGTTAGCTCACGAACAACCGGACTAATTGCAGCAGCAATTACCACCATAGCACCAACAGCAGTTTACTATTCTCAAGAGGCACGCCCCTACACTCTAGCAGCTCTGCTGGCTTGCTTAGTAGTTCTGTTGTATTGCAAAGCTATTGATAGTGTTGACAAAAGGCAGTATTTATTAGGATTTGTACTGTGTGCTAGCCTATTGACCTATGTCCAATACACGGGTTTGCTACTGATTGTCAGTTTAGCTGTGGTCACTGTGTACCTACTATGGCGAGGGGAAACTAGGGTAAGATTGACGCCATTTGCCTTTGCCTTTGGAGCAATTTTTTTGCTATTCACTCCTTGGCTACCAGTTTTCTTCACTCATCTGCATACAGGTACTCCTTGGTCAAATACCACCCCTTGGGTGTTGCGATCGCGATTGTTTATTGATTGTGTTGCTTTCACAATCCCCGTGATGCGATTACGATCTCTCATTGTTGTGCCAGTCATCTTGGCATTGGGAGTCGGGGCAATTAGGCTGTTTTACCATACTGTGCGCTCCTCACACATAGTCATTCTGGCTGCAAGTATGGGATTAGTTGCTATTTCAGAAGCAGCACTCTCCAACAATGGAGGCGGTCGCTACATGTTTCTTATAACGCCGATCGCTTACGTACTCTACACTCATTGGACAATCACTCTTCTACGATATTTAAATCGTCGCACTTACAGGCATCGTATTCGCTCAGTCCTACGAATAGCTGTTTTATTTCTGTTCCTGTGCTGGATGGTTTTCCCAAATATGCTACAAGCTATATCCTTTGGTGATATAGCAAAATCGGGTGTGCGTTCACTGTCTACCAATATAGAAAAGTGGCATGTAGAGCAAGCAGTTTACTTACTTGCACCCGATTACCTAGGTCCTACTTTTGGATATTATGCTGCGCAAACTCACTCGGTTCCATTCTACGGGTTTGCCCGGTGGGATCATCCAGAATTATTTACTCCCCAAGGTTATGCAGAGTTATGGAAGTCTCCGACTCTAGTTGCTAACGTTAAAAAGCGCATTCAAGACGAAGTTCAAAAAGGCTTCCATTGGCTCTTCTTCATCAAAGACACAACTCCAGCCTTGAATACTGCTTTCTCAAATCAAATTGACCATCTTCTGTCAGAATTGCAACACACCTATCCATTAGAACTAAAAATTGATTACCCTAGCAGTGACTTTTCTGATCCAGAAGCTGTGTCCTTGTATCTATTTTCTATCAAACCGCATGGCAGCACCCCGATATTGTCGCCAACACCTTAGTTCAACTATTCCTACTTCTACCAATTAAAGTTGCAATTGTTTTGACTAACTCTTCTGGTTCAATCGGTTTAGCAATATGCTTTTGAAAGCCTGATTGTAGAGCCTGTTGCTCGTTGATTTCTCCTACATAGGCAGTTAAGGCGATCGCTGGAATCTGTTTCTCTTGATTTGCGTGCAATGCTCTGACTTGGCGCATTAGCATATAACCATCGATTTCTGGCATTCCAATGTCACTGAGCAAAACATCTGGCTCTGTTTCTGCCAATTCTTGCAGTGCTTCTTGTGCTGATGATACAGCAATTACGCTTGCACCAAACTGCTCTAGTACAAATGTATAAAAACTCAGAGTATCGGCATCATCATCTACAACTAAGATTTGAATACCTTTGAGAATTGAAGTTGTGGGAGAAGCATTTAGAACTGCAGCGTTTGTGTCTTTAGTCAGTATTAAATCTTTCTTGATGAGTGGAAACCTGAGAGTAAAAGTAGCTCCCTGCCCCTCGCCTGCACTCTCTGCCCAAACTCTGCCACCATGTAGTTCTACTAGGTGACGGACAATTGCTAACCCTAATCCTAAGCCACCAAACTTTCGGGTTGTTGTGCTATCAGCCTGACGGAAATATTCAAACATGTGGGGGAGGAAATCAGGGCTAATCCCTTTGCCTGTATCAGTTACTGTAACTTGAGCTTGAGCGTCAATAGATTCTAAGCTAACAAAGACTTTTCCCCCTTCAGGAGTAAATTTAATAGCATTTGATAGCAGATTCCAGATAATTTGTTGTAAACGACCAGAATCGCCCAAAACTTTTCCTACAGAGCCATCCAGCATCGTCTCAATTTGAATATTTTTAGCCTCTGCTGCCAAATGCATAGTCTCTATTGCTGCCTCAATGACGGGCATGAGGTGAACGGGAACCATCTTGAGGTTCAGTTTGCCTTGTAAAATGCGAGAGACATCCAGCAAATCTTCAATGAGTTGAACTTGCAATTTTGCATTACGTTCAATTATTGAAACGGCTTTCTTAAGTTCTACTGTGCTAAACTCACGGGTCTGCAAGAGTTTTGCCCAACCAAGAATGGGGTTAAGCGGCGATCGCAACTCGTGGGACAAAACTGCCAAAAACTCATCTTTAACCCGATTGGCTTGTTGTGACTCTTCGTAGAGACGAGCATTCTCAATCGCTGATGATGCAATCTGCGCCAATTGTACTAAAATTGCTTCATCAGCTTCTGTAAACTCCCCTTCGTACTTGTCAGAAAGCTGAATCAGACCGATACTTTTGCCGTGATTGTTTGTAAAAGGTGCTGCTAGCCACCCGCGCATGGGAGGATGTTTTTTTGCCTCTTTGCCAAAACCACGCCATGCTGGATGTGCTTCTAGTTCAGCTTGAGTCATGCGCATGGGACGTTGCATTTTGCACACCAGGTTATATATTCCAGCACCAGTGGGCTTTTCATTGTAGTTGTGCCACTGAGCATACTTATCGGAAAGAGAAATCGTGTGGATTGCCTGTGCCCAGTTCTCATCTATAGTTAAACTTGTCACAGATTGGTGTGCTTCAATAATATCGCGGGCTTTGTCGGTGATGAGCTGGAGTCTTTCGTTGAGTGATAGGGTTGAGTTGATTATCAAAGACGCTTCAGCAAGCTTTTGTAAGCGGCGCGTTTGTTGTTGTTCACGGACAAGGAGTTGAGTACGTTCTTCCTCGATTTGCTTGCGATCAGTAATGTCTGTAGAAAAGATGCTTACACCTTCTGCAAAAGGGTAGACGCGATTTTCAAACCAACGCTGCCAGGCTGGGTAAAAGTACTCAAACCAAATCACCTTTTGTTCTGCAACAGCATGATGAACCTGCACATCAAACTTGCTGCCGACAAGATCTGGCAAAACGACCCAGATACTTTTACCCAGTAACTCTTCTTTTTGCTGACCAATAACTTCCGTTGCCTGATGATTGACAAAAGTGTAGCGCCACTCTCGATCCAACACTACAAATTGATCTTGAATACCAGCCAAAACATTTTCCAGCCGAGCTTTTGCAACCTCTGCTTCAGTCCGTAGTCCTTGCTCTCTTTGCATCGCCTCCTGTCGAAGACGAGCCATTTTTAAGGCAGCCTCCACCCGTGCCAATAATTCACGCGCAGAGAATGGTTTGGTCAGGTAGTCATCAGCTCCCGCTTCTAATCCTTCCACTCGAGCCTCTTCACCTGCCCGTGCTGACACCAGGATAATTGGAACTTCTCTTGTATTCTGATCAGTTCTTAATTCTTGCAGCAAGCCAAAGCCATCTAATCCCGGCATCATGACGTCCGTCAGTACCAAGTCTGGGACCCGGTGACGCACAGAAGACAAAGCCGCTAAACCATCTGCAACTGCTTCCACTTCGTACTGCTGACTTAATAACCGCTTGACGTAATCACGCATATCAGCATTGTCATCAGCAAGAAGAATACGAGCAGTCTTTGGCACAGAGGCAAAGGGAAACTTAAAGTTTCTCTCGCCCCAGTTCCCCTGCTCCCCGTTTTCTTGAGGTAGCCAACGCAGAATTTCTTCTAGGTATGGGGTTGCACCCAAAGCTGTGGAAGCTAGGGTTCGAGCGGCACTAATGCGGTCTTGAGGCAAATGAGCTGATCCTGTGGGAATCAACACAGTAAAGCAACTACCTGCTCCTAAAACACTCGTTACTTGAACGGTTCCACCATGCATTCTCGCCAATTCTTGCACCAGTGACAATCCAATTCCTGAGCCTTCAAAAGCACGTCCTTGTGCCCCCTTGACACGGTGGAATCGTTCAAATAGGTGAGGGATCTCTTCTTTTGGAATACCGATTCCTGTATCTTGTACCACCAAAGCAACATAGTCGTTTAACCACTGCAAGTTAACCGTTATTTTGCCTTCAAATGTAAACTTGAATGCATTAGAAAGCAGATTAAAAACTATTTTTTCCCACATCTGCCGATCTACATACACTGGTTCTCGGAGGGGAGAGCAATCGACTGAAAACTGTATCCCTGCTCGTTCTACAGCTGAGCGAAATACACTTGCTAATTCTGCAGTAAAAGTGGCAAGGTCAGTAGGTTCATATGAAGCTTCAACACGTCCAGCTTCAATGCGTGAGAAGTCTAGAAGGGTGTTGACCAGTTTCAAAAGCCGGAGACCGTTGCGCTGCACCATTTCTAACTGCTCTCGTTCTTCTGGCAACAGGGTAGTACAATAAGCTAAGGTATCTTGTAGAGGACCCAACATGAGGGTCAGTGGCGTCCGAAACTCATGGCTAACATTGCTGAAAAAGAGGGTTTTCGCGCGATCAAGTTCTGCTAATTCTTCAGCCCTCTGGCGTTCTTGTTCATAAGCTTGGGCGTTAGCAATACTGGCCGCAATCTGAGATGAAACCAAATCAATGAATCTTTGATAATTATCGTTGAAGAGTCTGAACGGATTTAACCCAGCAACTAATATACCAGTTATTCCTGTCTTGCCTGATGCCGCGATCGGCACGGCTACTGCCTGATGTGGTTCCTGCCTCCAAGCGCCTGCCGGTAGGTGGCCAAAAGAGGCTTCCAAATTAGAAATAAGGCAGGCTTTATGTGTTCTAAGGACTTTTGCAAAAGGCCAATCCGAAATGGAATCTAACTCGACTGTTTTAGGAACTGCTGCATGATCCTGCTCGATCCCGCACGTCCCAGCTAGAAAAATTTGCTGTTTATCTGGATTAACCAGATAAATCATTGCGAAGGGTAGGTCATAAGGGTTAGTTTCCAGACAACTTGCACTCAGCGTGCAGGCTTCATGAAAGGTCCTTGCATCTGCTGTCCTAGTGGCCAGTTCACGTAACAGCACTAATTGGCGTTCACTAATTATACGCTGTGTGTCATCTGTATTGGCGCAAATAATACCACCTGTACCGCCTTGATCATTAGGGACAGGGCTATAGGAAAATGTATAATAAGTTTCTTCAGGGTAGCCGTGGCGCTCCATAATCAGCAGCAGCGCTTCGTCGTAAGTGCCCTCATTCTCCCGCATTGCTGATTCTGCCCGAGGTCCAACCTGGTCCCAGATTTCTCGCCACACATAAGACGCCGGCTGTCCCAAAGCCTCGGGATGTTTACCACCAACAATCGCCTTATAGGCATCATTGTAAAGATTAATGAGTTCTTCGCCCCACCAAACAAACATGGCTTGGCGAGAGGTCAGCATAATGCGCACGGCTGTTTTCAGACTTTGTGGCCATTGTTGTACTGGACCAAGTGGTGTCTTTGACCAGTCCTTCTCTCGCATCCGCGCACCCATTTCACCGCCGCCCAGAAGGAAATCGACGCCAGCAACGCTTGATGATGTTGACTCATTGCTCATTTGTTTCTCTTGCTTCATCAGGCACAGTTGCAAAGTTCAAGCCGTGGTCGTCTACTGCTTAAGCTCCTCTCAATCTCAAAAACTTATACCTCTACAGTAACGAATTGCAGAGTATCTAGATTCCTTGGATTGCTATAAAGTGATCTGATGCGTCGTTCCACCAACAATATTTTATGGACGTTACCACTAAACTCGACTGCTGTTTGTTGAGAAGAAATAAACTTTTGCTTTAGAGGACAACACAGTTTTACAAACTTTGATGACTTTACCACCACAAGGCTGTTACTCAAAGCCATAATAAACTAAAAAAGATGATAGACAACATAGTACAATAATAAATTTCGGGCAAAATACTCTTTCGTGTCTATTATCTTTGGATAGAGATTTGATTAACGACTTACGTCATATAAGCCACCCATTCCATATATATATATAAGATACCTATTGAATCTTCGCTTACCTCTATTTAAGGTTAATGTGATTGAGAGCTATCAGTGTTATGAATACTGTTCCATTTTTCCCATAAAGGTTGCACATCCTCTGGCTGCCCCTCGTAGTTGAGCATTTGATCTGAAATTGAAACCCATGGTTGAGCACTACATGTCCAGATATTACCAACGGGACGCAGCCAGCTCGTATCATCTAAAGTCCCGGCTTTGACGTTGATTGTTTCTTTACTGTAGGTTCGCTTATGAAACAATCTCGTTCCGCAGCGATCGCAGAACAAACAAGTCACCTCACGTCCACTATCCGTCCCACGAGTCCAAGCCTTTGGTTCTCCTTGAACAAGGATAACCGCATCTCGTGGTACCGTGAGCGACATCCCAAAAGCACTGGAAGATTGTTTTTGGCATTCTTTACAGTGGCAGAGGTAGAGGGTTAATGGTTCGCCTTGGATTTCGTAGCGAATTTTTCCACATTGGCAACCCCCTGTATAAGTATTGCCCACTAATTTATTTCTCCTTGATATTTTTGTGCTGTCTGATAATAGGCAGCAAACACATGCTCTATTCTATCTTAGGATGATACTTTTTGCCGTATCACTGATTTGTGGGCGAATCTGCTTGATAGTGTTATTGAAGCAAAATTTTTGGGAATCCTGGAAATAAGTGTGAAGGATCATTTCTCTAGATTACCTAGAGAAAAGCTATGCATAAAACAGATACTAAAAGTAAATTTCCATGGTTATCATCGCAAACAGGATTAATAGCAGTAGTTACATTTTCTGTAATTTCTTTCTGTTCGCCTACTGTACTGCATTCACTCTCCTTTAACGATGGGACATTAGCTTTTCGTCCTTCATCTGGTGTTTATTTAGCCATAATACTCCTGATAGGATATCGCATTGTGCCCGCTATCCTAATAAGTGATTTTATTACTAATTATTTCTTTTATTATCACAATATTCTTATTAGTAGCAGTATTGCTGTTGTAGAACTCATTGTTCTACAAGCAACTGCCTTTTTTATTAATCGCTTGATTGAATACCGAAATTTACTAGAACGCTCCAGAAATGTTTTTCAATTTGTGGTGCTACTGATGCTTAGTACAGTGGTCAGTTCTACCCTTATTGTCGCTATACTATGGCTCAATAACAACTCTTCTAGGACATCTTATACAGAATTATGGCAAACTTGGTACACATCGAATTTTACTGGGCTGGTCCTGATCACACCTACATTACTGTCATTAAATCCTCCATCTAGACAGCACAAACAACTTCATAGGCAACAAGTTCTCGAATTTATATTCTTGTTGGTCTTGTTGATTGCCCTAAGTTGCATGTCTTTTTGGCTAAGTTATCCCTTGGAGCATTTGATAATACCCCTGTTGATTTGGTCAGCATTTCGCTTTGGCTCTTGGGTAACAACTTTATTGATGATTCTTGTAGTAGCGATCGCTGTTTTTGGAACAACACATGGCTTTGGAGCATTGTTTAAAACAACTGTTTCCCAATCTCATTTACTCCTGCAAACATTCATCTGCACAGTCGCTGTTACTACTTTTAGTATATCTGCTGTGATTAATGAAAATACAAAGTTAATAGTAAAGCTCAGAAAATTAAATGAAGAGTTAGAACAACGAGCACAAAAGCAAATTCACGAAGCTACTAACAGATCTCATCTAGCTAAAAATGAATTCTTCGCAAATATAAGCTATGAAGCACGTACGCTTCTCAATGGGATTTTGGGGCATGCACAAATCATACAGCGTTCTCAAAGTTTAACAGAAAAAGAACGTCAAGGTATCAACATTATCTATCAATGTGGTTTTTACCTGCTGATGTTGATAAATAATATTGAAGATACAAGTACAAATATGAACCCAGAACAGCTAGAGCAAAACTTTGTACCCTTTGAGCCCACAGCTGGCAAGTCTGAACCAGTCGAAGAGATAAACTTTGGTTTAGCTAATGAATTACCTATTAAGTATCAGCCTATATCAGAAAAGATAGCTGAAATGGTGATTCCACCTATATCTGAAATTACGGCCTTATATCAAGCTGTACAACGCTGTGATGTAGCAGATATTCAAGCAGAAATAAACCAAATCAAACAGTTAGATGCAAAGTATGCAGCTTTTGCTGAGCAAGTGCTATTACTGGCTGACGAATTTGAAGTAGACGCGATCGCTTTTCTCATCGAAGCACACATTAATTCTACGACTCCTTCTAAGCCGGAATTCAACTGAGTATTTCACTGAGTCAGTTTATACTTTCATCACTCTCATATTTCCCCTTCATTATGACAGATATTCGACAAAATACAATTTTAATTGTTGATGATACTCCGACTAATATTCGAATTTTATTTGATATTTTACATGATACTGGTTTAAAAGTATCTGTTGTTAAAAGTGGTGAGATGGCACTAAATAAAGTTCTATTAATACAACCCGACTTAATTTTATTAGATGTGATGATGTCTGGAATAGATGGATTTGAAACGTGTCGCTGTCTAAAAGCTAATGCTGACACAAAAGATATTCCTATCATTTTTATGACAGCTCTTTCTGAAGTAGAAAGTAAAGTTAAAGGATTGCAACTAGGGGCAGTAGACTACATCACTAAACCAATTCAGGTGGATGAGGTGCGAGCGCGTGTAAACACTCACTTAGCATTGAGAAATGCACAAGTTCAGTTAAGAAATGAAGTTCAGGAACGCCGACAAGCAGAAGCAAAACTTCAACAAATCTTAAAAGAGTTACAACAAGCCCAAATGCAACTGATTCAGAGTGAGAAAATGTCTAGCTTGGGTCAACTGGTAGCGGGTGTAGCGCATGAAATAAATAACCCAGTCAACTTTATTTATGGAAATCTAATTTATGCACATGAATATATTGATGATTTGCTGAAACTGATACAAGCCTATCAACAATGCTATCCCAATCCTGTCTCTAAAGTACAAGCAATATTAGAGGTTATTGAACTGAATTTTTTGATAGAGGACTTGCCAAAACTACTAGAATCGATGACAGTTGGTGCGGAACGCATTCGGGAAATTATACTCTCCCTACGAGTCTTCTCCCGCTTAGACGAAGCTGAGGTCAAAGTCGTTAATATTCACGAAAACATTGATAGTACTCTAATGATATTAGGACATCGACTCAAGCCAAAACCAGAATATCCTACAATCAAAGTGATTAAGGAATATGGTGAGCTACCCTTGATTGAATGTTATGCTGGACAGCTTAACCAAGTGTTTATAAATATCCTTCACAATGCTATTGATGTCTTGGAAGAAAGTTTTAAGTTAGCTGGTTCAGCTCATACCTCTCCAACAATTTGGATTCATACAGAATTGGAAAACAATTATCTCATTATCCGTATTGCTGATAATGGACAAGGAATACCAGAAGAAATTCAATCTAGGATTTTTGATCCATTTTTTACTACTAAACCTGTTGGTGTAGGTACAGGAATGGGACTAGCAGTGAGTTACCAAATTATAACTGAGGGGCATAATGGCTCATTACATTGTGTTTCCCAGCTAGGACAAGGTACTGAATTTGTGATAAAGATTCCCCTAAAGCAAACTTAACTACAGCGATCCTATTTAAGTTACAAACGCTTCATAAGGGTAGGGAACATACAAAATAATCTCACTAAAAAAATACTTTAAAAGTAAAAAATATTTTGTTCTTATTAAAAAATAATTAGGTTAATATATACAGTAAAAATACTCAACCTATCAGGTAGAAAGTCTTAATAAAATGAACGTTGTCTTCCGTAAAGTAGGTTGGTCTTAATTAATTATTGTTGGTTTGTAATTGCCCTCTAGGGTTAAAGCAAGGCAAATTCAAGATATTTATATTTCTTTGCATAGCTTTGTTTCTCTGAGCCATCTACTTATTAGAAGATCTCATTAATATTGTTAATAATTATTGCAATATTATTGTGAAACTGAATATTTTACCAATAAGAATAATGTATATTTCAAATACCAATTTGATCTTGATTGTTGATGATACTCCTACAAACTTAGAAGTACTCTCAGAAGCTCTCACAGATGCAGGATTTGATATTGCTGTAGCAACCTCTGGAGAAAGTGCTCTTAAGCAGGTCGAATACGAACCGCCAAGACTGATTTTGTTAGACGTGATGCTACCAGGCATTGACGGATTTGCGACTTGTCACCAACTCAAGACAAATCCCCTAACAAAAAATATTCCTGTGATTTTTATGACAGCCCTTAACGACACTCTCGATAAGGTTCAAGGTTTGTCTTTAGATGCAGTAGATTATATTACTAAGCCATTTCAAAAGGCAGAGGTGTTAGCTCGTATTCACATTCATCTGAAACTGCAAAACATTACTGTGGCGATGGAGGAACAGAACAAACTTCTGAAACAGGAGATTCAAGAACGGACGGTTGCGCAAGCAGCATTGCAGCAGTTATCGCAAGAACTAGAGCAACGGGTACTTCAAAGAACTCAAAAACTTTCCCAAGCACTACACGAGCTACAACAGGCACAAGTTAGCCTTGTCGAAGCTGAAAAATTAGCCATGCTTGGTCACTTAGTGGCAGGTGTCGCGCATGAAATTAACAACCCAGTCAACTTCATACACGGCAACCTTGAGCATGTTAATCACTATACTCAGGACTTACTAGAACTCATTAAACTCTATCAAACTGAGTGCTCTCCTACTTTAAAAATTGCCCAAAAATTACAAGAAATTGACCTAGAGTTCTTGAGTGAAGATTTACCAAAAACCCTCTCTTCAATGAAAATTGGAACTAAACGAATTCAGGAAATCGTTAGGTCTTTACGAAATTTCTCCCGATGTGACGAAGCTGAAGTTAAACAAGTAGACATCCATGAGGGGTTAGAAAGCACACTGATGATCATTGATCATCGCTTGAAAGCAAAACCAAACTATCCAGCTATTCGAGTCATTAAAGAATATGGAGATTTACCTCAAGTTGAATGCTTTGCAGGAAAAATGAACCAAGTTTTTATGAACGTCATCAATAATGCAATTGATGCGTTGGAAGAAGTCATGGATAAGCGCAATAGTTTGCCTATACTGCCTACAATTCGGATTCAAACAGAAGTTCTAGATGCTGAGTATATTAGGATTTACATATCTGATAATGGCTCTGGGATCACAGAAGAAGTCCAAAAGCGGATGTTTGAGCCTTTCTTTACAACCAAACCAGCTGGGAAAGGAACGGGGTTGGGAATGTCAATTAGCCATCAGATTGTAACGCAAAAACATGGTGGCTCATTGTCCTGTATTTCAAGCCTAGGTAAGGGAACAGAGTTTATTATTGAGATTCCCATTCAGCGGTCAAAGTTACATCAACTACCAATGAACGGCATGACAAAATCCCAGGCAGCATCCTAGGGGGAGTGTCAAGCCAGTCTACTTTCCACAAGTTGAGCAGTAAAATAACAGTAAACACACAAAAATGCAAGTCACAAGTCAATGGTACAGCCACAAGAGCAAAGGATGTATCCAAAAGCCGATCCAAAAGATTGGTCATGGCCGTTTTGGCCTGCTGTACCACTCTACCCATATGGTAAACGGCGGACACTTTGCAGGGAAATAGTTCGGGATACTATCTGGACATTTGATCAACTTCAAGGCATTCTCTACACCATCGTGCCGATTCGTATGACTGTTGTCAATCTGGCGGCAGGTGGTTTACTTATTTATGCACCTGTTGCTCCTACAACCGAGTGTATCCGTCTGGTTAATGAGCTAGTGGCAAAGTACGGTGAAGTTAAGTACATTATACTGCCAACTAGCTCTGGGCTAGAACACAAAGTCTTTGTTGGTCCCTTTGCGAAATGCTTTCCAAAAGCACAAGTTTTCGTTGCCCCCCATCAGTGGAGTTTTCCCTTTAACCTGCCCCTTAGTTGGCTTGGCTTTCCCAAAAAACGCACTCAGACACTCCCAGAAGATTTAAGCCTTGCTCCTTGCTTTGGGGAGTTTGACTATGCGGTTCTAGATATCAACCTGGGAAGAGGATCTTTCGTAGAAGTTGCGGTTTTGCACAAGCGATCGCGCACTCTACTAGTGACTGATGCTGTTGTGTCTGTGCCAGAAAACCCACCTGCCATCCTGCAATTAGATCCTTACCCATTGCTATTTCATGCACGGGACAATGCACGTCAGGTTATTGACAACAATGAAGCCAATCGTCGCAAGGGATGGCAACGCATCTCGTTGTTTGCAATCTACTTTCGTCCAAGTGCGTTGGAGACAATCAGCTTTGGACAAGCATTAAAAAATGCCATCAAAGCACCGGATCACTCAGCAAAGGCATACTTCGGTTTATTTCCGTTTCGATGGCAAGAGGATTGGAAGCAGTCATTTGATGCTCTCCGAGGTCAGGGACGTCCATTTGTAGCACCAATTCTCCAAACCCTTATTTTTCCCCAAGCACCAAGGCAAGTCCTCGACTGGGCTGATAAAATTGCCACATGGGATTTTGAGCGGATTATACCCTGTCACTTTGACGCGCCAATTGAAGTAAATCCACATCAATTCCGCAGCTGCTTTGCTTTTCTTGAGAAGAAACCCTCTGAAAATGAAAGCTATCTTCTGCCCGAGGAAGACTTTAAATTCATTAGAGAATTAGAGGCAAATCTGATTCGTTACGGTATTGCTACACGCCCAACTTCCCAAACCACACTTTGAATCGTTTCCGCGTCTGTTTTACTTAAAAGTTCCAACTTAATGTTGTGACCTTCTTCTGGAGTATTAAATCGACTGCTGTATAGATCACGACTCAATCCTAATGGATTCTTCTCATATAAGATGGTATAAAATACGCACGCAGCTACATACGAGCCAATAGGACTTGGATGACTTTGATCTGAATAATAAAGGTGCAAGTTCGAATTTGCTGCCCGAATTTTTTGCCAAGCTATTCCAACTGGTGCGACCTTAGCTTTCAGTTCTCTAGCAATTGTTATATATGCATTAGTTAAGATCTGTTGCGTTTCTGGTCGGTTTTGCCTTGCCCACGTTAAGTAGAACAATGTTTGGGCATGAACCTGTTTAATCTCAGTATTAAACAACCTAGCATACTTGTACATCTCCTGTGGATTGGTAATTGGTAAAGTACTCTGCTCTTGCAATACTACGTAGTCCCAACGTTTTGCCCTAATCTGCCTAAGTGCTTTACCACTGTTCCAGTGACTCTTTAATGAAGCGCCACCGAAAACGACCATTTCCGTTTCCAAGCTTCTCGTTTCTTTTGCTGAAGCAGCCAGTTGTTGTATCCACCAAGGAAGATCATTGACATAAGTATAGCTGTTACCTATGAATAAAACTTTGATTGGTTGGTCACCAAACGCTTTAACTGAATCAGCCTCAACCTGTGTGTCTGCTGTCCCGATATAAGTCATCAGCAAAATAAGGATTGATTCCAGCCAGTAGACTATTCTTCGAATTCTCATGACTGCTGACTCAAAAGCTCAATTATAGAGCCAATATAACGGATCTTAACTGAACAATAAAATATTATTTGATTGACACTGACTCTTCAGTTAAACCATTTGCCGAGCAATGAGCTGGGCAAAAAGACCCTGTTGCGTTGCTAGTTGATCAAAACTACCTTGTTGCACAATTCTACCGTCTTGAAGAACATAGATACGATGAGCATTACGAATGGTGCTGAGTCGGTGGGCGATCGCAATTCGGGTGACCTGCAACCGCTCTAAACTTTGGCTAACAATTTCCTGCGTTTTGTTATCTAAGGCACTAGTCGCTTCATCAAACAGCAGAATACGAGGTTTTAAAGCCAAAGCACGAGCAATCAAAAGCCTTTGTCTTTGTCCTCCAGAGAGATTACTTCCTCCCTCACTGACAATAGTATGCATACCCATTGGCATAGCTTCAACATCCTCTGCAAAGCCAGAGGCTCTAGCTGCTTCCCAAGCTTCATCCATAGTGATTAGTGCTCCACTGGCGATATTATCGAAAATGGAACCTGCCATCATTCGACTGTTTTGCATCACGACGCCCAATTGTCGTCGTACAGCATTGACATCTAACCCAGCTAGATCTTGCCCATCATAGTAAATCGTGCCAGATTCAGGGACATCAAATCCCAGTAATAAGCGAAACAAAGTTGATTTACCACTTCCAGAAGGTCCTACTAGAGCAATATACTCTCCTGGTTCAGTACGAATACTGACATCATCTAATGTGATCGGTCCGTCATCTCGGTAGCGGAAGATGACATGGTCTACACGCAGTCTACCTGATAGCCTACCAGGATCAGTTTTGCTAGAATCTAATTCTGGTAAAGCTTTGAGTATTGGTTCGGCACGTTTCCACAAAGGCAAGACTTGCAAAACATCCACAACTGTGGTGCTCAAACTTGTTGTGCCACCGATAAAGCTACCAAAAGCGGCATTAAATGCTAAGAACACACCAGTAGATAAACCACTTTGACCTTGTTGTTGGGATTGCTCAAGCATGCTAACCGCTGCCAAGAAAAGGAGCGCATTTGTGATGGGTGGTAGCACCTTGTTGATAAAGGTAACAATGTCTTCAATGTTTTGGGTACTCAGCATCAATCTTAGTTGCTGAGTGTACTGTTTACTCCAATAAGCAAAGGCACGTGTCTCAGCTCCAGAAACTCGGATTTTAGTCACTCCATTAATCAGTTGCACCATGAGACCAAAAATCTCACCTTCTAACTCCAGCAACGGACGAACTTTCCGCACCGTTATCACACCATAAATAATAGTGATAGCAACATTCACAATAGCCACAACACAAGCCAACAGAGCGAGTATTGGACTGTAGTAAAACAGCAATCCTAGATTGAGCAACGAGAAAAAGCTGGAGAAAATACTTTTAAGAACAGTGCTACTGAGTTTATGGTGGATCTGAGAAATGGCGCTGACTCGGGATTTTAAGTCACCTATTGAGTACTGACGAAAAAAGGATGCCTTCAAGTTCAAAAGCCGATCCCATACTGCTGCTTGTGTAGAGGATTCAGCAAAGGTTTCTAGTCTAATGATGGCAAATGCTTCTGTAAGTTCAAACATGCTTTGCCCAAGAGTTGCCGCGAATAAACCCAAGGCGATTTGTACTAGTAACTCCCGGTTAGCATCAGGAATGGCATTGTCGATGAGAACAGCAGTGGCTTGCGGTGTGATCATTCCCAAGAGAGTGGTAATCACTCCAGCTACCATAATGAAGATGAGTTCCTTAACGTGTCCTTGCAGCGCAAACTGCAACAAATCAAATATTTTGAATTTTTTTTCGGGAAAAGGTCGATAAAATGTATAGCCAGTCGGAACTAACTTGGCAGCAGTACGAGCATCTACGGGAGTTCTAGTCTGCGCTAAAGGATCAAAAATCTCGTAGCGATTGTCAGATACAGGTAATAGTGCGACAGGATGGTCGTCGTCACGAGTGTAAGTAAATATTGGACCTGAGTCTTTTTTCCACCACTTGTCAGTCAACGCAATCCGACGCATCCTAACTCGCGAAGCACGCGCGATCGCCTCTAATGGGTCTATCACTCGTCTCAGGTCTTCCGATTTAGCTGGGGGACGAATTGTAATTCCCAATACACGCCCAACAGCACCGACAGCAATCAGTAGGGCTTGATCTGGGTCACCTGTTGGTGTCACCATTTGGGAATAAGCTGTTTTCCGTGGTGGTTCCAGCACAGATGACAGTTCTCCCAACGCCTCTTCCATCATCTGATAATTGAGACGTTCTCTTTCCTCAAATCTACGTACTTCTACTGACAACTCTGATTCTTCTAGCAGACCAATAGCATATAAGAAATAAGTAGTAAGATGACACAAACCGTCCAATACCACATCCCCATTGCGGAGATCGGTAATATTAGCAGTAGCAAACTCAACTGCATTATCTGCTTGCAACCACATATCTACATTCAGTGGTAACATTCTGGATGCTGGAGAGATCTCTAATTCTTCAATCCCCATCCATTTAGCGAATCCTTCCTGAATTTGCACCCAAGATATAGTGTTATTTTGCGGCTGAAAGATCTCACCATGACTTAAAGAAAAATAGTTGAGACCCTCAGTATTAACTGGTATTGCAGGTGGGGTGATTTCAGAGAGTCCAAAGCCGAGTTGATTTATCCATCCCTCTACCCAGGCGATCGCATCATCATTGCCATTAGCAATCAATCTACTAAAATCTTCTGCGGAAATCTTGATGAGTTCTGTCTCCTCCATTGAAACCGCCAATATCTGGCGTTGCTCTTGGTCTCGTGGAGAACTGGAAAACACTGCTCCCCCATCACCTATAGTAAATAGATAACGGCGGCTTCCCTCAGGAATACCATTCCTAACCTGGATAGAAAACAGCCCTAAAGAGCCAGATTTAATCACCCAAATAGTCTGGGTATCATTCAAAAGTATCGGCTCATTACCCTTTAGAAAATACCGCTCTCCCTGCGGAATGACAAGCCTGAGTTCCTCTAGCATCACTTCCTTCGCTCCCAATAAAACTTAATTAATCCCTGATAATTAATAACTAATAACTAATAACTAATAACTAATAACTGATAACTGATAACTGATAACTGTTAAAGAGCCCCTCCCTCACTCCGGATTAATTGCAAGTATGGACCGTCAACTTGCTTCAATTCATCATGACTGCCTCGTTGAACAACCTTACCCCGATGCATGACAATAATTTCATCACAATCTCGAATAGTGCTAAGTCGGTGGGCTACGATAATGCAAGTACAGCCCCGTTTGCGGAGATTTCGGTCAATAATTTTTTCCGTCTCAGTATCAAGGGCACTAGTGGCTTCGTCCATCACCAAAATAGCAGGATTGTTGACCAACGCTCGGGCAATTTCCAGTCGTTGTCTTTGTCCTCCACTTAAATTGCTGGCACCTTCTAAAAGCTGGGCACCATAGCCTCCAGGCATTGAGATCACAACATCATGGATTGCCGCATCTTTACATGCACGGACCAAGTGACTTTCGGGTATTGTTGTATCCCATAGTGTCAAATTATCTCTAACGCTACCAGCAAACAAAAAGATGTCTTGTTCTACAAGAGCAATAGAGTTTACTAGCACTTGGCGAGGAACTAGCGTTCTGGGTTGACCATCAAAAAGAATCTCTCCCTGCCAAGGTGCATACAATCCACTAATTAATTTGGCGATCGTAGACTTACCAGAACCACTCCCACCTACTAAAGCAACTCGCTGTCCAGGTTTGAGAGAGAAATTGAAATTTTCAATCAAAGGAGGAGCAACTCGGCTGTAACCAAAGGTTATATTGCGTAACTCTACATACCCTTGCAATTTAGGCGCTATGGCATAAGACATTGGAGATTTACCATCGTCTTTTGCCTCTTGCTCTTTGCTATTCTCTGCCTGTTGTAATTGCGAATCGACAGGGTTGCTCAAAACATCATCTAAGCGGTTAACACTACCCTCAACTTCTTGAAGGTTACTTCCAAGGCTGATGAGATTATTGACAGGTTCTAGAAACTGCTGCATTAAAGCCTGAAATGCTATTAGCATTCCAATGGTCAGATGTCCATCAATCACTCGAAGACCACCCAGCGTCAAAAGTAACATGGATGCAATTCTGGAGAGAAACGAAGGTAAAACCCCCAGAGTTTGGTTTGTTACATCCATTTCCTGTTGAGTATTAACCGATTTGGCATAGTAACCGGCCCATTTCGAAAAGAAATCTGACTCTAAGCCTGAAGCTTTGAGTGTTTCCATACTCTGAAGACCAGAAATAGAGACACCAGCAACTTTTCCCTGATCCTGTTGCAATTTTATATTGGCGTCTACACGTTGCCTTGCTACCCACTGCAATGCCACGAGATTCACAATAACAAAAGCTATACCAATGGAAGTCAGTACAACATCATATTGCAACATGACCACTGCATAAAAAATCACTGTCACTGCTGCAATAGCAGTCGTTGCTAATCTGCCTGAAAGTAGGTTGGCTAAGCCATCGTTAAGAGTAACTCGGCTACTGATTTCTCCAGCAAACCGTTGATCGTAAAAACTCACTGGTAAGCGCAGAATGTGCCATAGAAACTGACTAGACATTCCCACAGACAGTTTGATTCTCATTCGGCGTAGAAACTGCAGCTGTAGTAGGGTTAAAATTCCCATCACGCCTGCTGTGATCAACATCCCTGCAATCAACGGGTGCAGCCATTCGACTCTGTGCTGAATCAAAATACTATCGACAAACACCTGGGAAAATGTTGGCATTGCCAATCCAGGGATCACAAGCAGCAAGCCTGCGATTATACAATAGATAAGCGCGCCGAGTGAATAACGGAGCCTTTCCCACAAAGCTAGAAGAAGGTTTGATTTCTGTCCCCCTTTTTTAAAATCTGGACCAGGCTGTAAAACCAAAACTACGCCAGTGAAGGAATTGCTAAACTCTTCAACAGAGACATGACGTGGTCCGCTGGCTGGATCATTGAGATAAACTCGATCCTTACCGAATCCTTCTACCACCAGAAAATGATTGAAGTTCCAAAACACAATGTAGGGGCATTGCATCTCTTTTAATCCTTCCAATTCTGTCTTAAAGCCTTTGGCATTTAGCCCATAGCCTTTGGCAGCATTGAGGATATTGGTGGCTTTACTTCCATCCCGCGAAATTCCACAATCTTGACGAAGCTTTGCCAGTGGTACAATTCGACCGTAGTAACCAAGAATAATTCCTAAAGAAGCAGCGCCACATTCTACCGCCTCCATTTGTAGTAATGTGGGAGTACGACGTCGAGCAGTTTTCCGTCTAGTTAGTCCTAACATTGTGAGTTGTTAACTGGGGGAAATGAGCATAAACAATTCTTAAGGTGGGGCATAGGAGCAGAGGAGATAAGGAGGACAGGGAGACAAGGGGGACAAGGGGGACAAGGAGGACAAGGAGGACAAGGGGGACAAGGGAGACAAGGGGGACAAAGCTGCTTTCTGTGCTTAGATGAGAGTCCTAACTCCCAACTCCTAACTCCTAACTCTCAATCAGCCCCAGTCCAAGATTTCAGGATAGGCAACACAAAGGTAATTGGGGCCTCTTCCTTAACAGTGATGCGTACAGAGGTAGTGGTTCCGGGAGACATTTTCATATCTGGACCTTTGGAAGAAGACCACTTGTAGCCACTGAAGGTTGCGGGATCTGGTTTAAGTTCTGCCAAAACTTGGATTTGCGGTTCTGTAGATACTAGACTTCCCACAATGTCTGAATTGCCAACTACTTTTGCCGCACTCTCTTTAGTAACAGGAAAAGGTGAAACACTGGTGACATTAGCCAAAATACCACCAAAGCGTTCCCGCTCTACAGTAGAGGGGGTAATTTGTACTTTCATGCCCTTTTGAATCTTTTTGCCTTGACTAACTGGCAAAAATGCGACTTCAACCAATTTGGCAGATGGGGATTGTGCATCTATGGTCCCGATACGGGTTCCTTGTCCTAAAATTTGTCCGGGAGTGGCAGTAATTTCTAAAATGCGTCCAGTGTAGTCACTCTTGATCACAGAGGTTTGCTTTAGTTGATATTCTAGTTGGGCAATACTCCGCTTCAAATCTGCAATTTGATTTTGCCGGGTCACTGAAGCTTGGAAATTTTGCTCTGATAGAGTTTTTTCCTTGCTGTCTAATTGTTTGAGCTGGGTTTTTATATCGTCAATTTGGCTGAGGTTCTCTCTGTAGGACTTTTCTGCCTGAACTTGGCTGATATCTAATTGCTTGATTTGTTGCTTAATATCAGCAATTTTTTGGATACTGTCAGCGTAGGTTTGTTCTGCTTCCAACACTGTATCGTCCGAAATCGCCCCTTGCGCCTTTAGTGCTCTGCGACGCTCCAGCCTATCTTTTAGCGTAGGAGCTAAAGCCGTAGCTTCTTGTAAGCGTTGCTCTAAATTTTGTCTTTGCTGAGCAAGAGCGCCAATGTCTTTATTTCTGATAATTGGGGTGAGAGACTGAGTCTGTAGCAAGCGTTGCTCTAGGGCTACACGCTGTTGGGCGATCGCATTTAGATCCAATTGACTGCGTTGACCTTGAAGCGACGTTGCATTCTGATTCTGCGACTCTAGTTCCGATAGTTTACTACGCTGCTGCTGTAGTTGCTTTTGAAGCTCGCTTTGGTCAATCGTGCCCAACACCTGTCCTTTCTTAACAAAATCTCCAACATGTACATTTAATGCCTGTAACTTTCCTGCAGTTGGGAATTCAAAGCCAACAACTTTGCTAGGATAGACTAGAACACCCCTACCTTCAACTGTAATGGGGATACGACCAACAATACTCCAAGTCACTCCAGCTGCAACCAGTGTACCCAAAGCAGCTAGAGGCAGCCATTTCATGGGGCTGACGACTTGCATAATTTGATCTAGGCGTTCAGGAGAGGAAGAACGCTCTAAAGCTTGTTTGCGAAATAGGTTTTTGGGCTGATTAACCATAGCAATACCATCTTAAAACTTCAAAAATTTGAATAAACTATCTAGTTACGAGTTAGTATGAATTTTTAATAGCTAACCACAGTTTGTTAACTGCGGCGAACTCTTTTGAGCATCCAATCAAATCTGGCTCCAGCTAGTGCTACTTGAGCCAAAAAATCAGCACTTAGTTCATTTTCATACTGAAGGCTGTCATCTAGCGACTTATCTTTGCTATAACTGAGTCTGCCGTAACCAAGCTGACTCACTATTGCTTTTTGTTTGTCTGCTAATAGAACTGAAAGCACCCGGTAAAAACGCGCAGCAAAACCCAAATCTTGTAGTAGTTTTGCAGCTAGTCTTGCTCGAGGAATCGACAACACTAGAGAGTCTTCTACGGCTTTAACACTTGCAGAAGGTGGTGGAGCCTCAACAAAGGGAGTTTCTCCAACCATGTCTCCACGAGATAATCTAGCTAACTCACGTTCTGTCGTAGCTTCACTGCCTTCCAAGTTAGAAAATGCTCGAGTCAAGGGATTGAGCTCATCCTCACAGATAGAAAGCGACAATTTTCCTTCTAGTAAGATATGTAATGCCTCTACAGGTCTTCCCCCAGCAATTAAGACAGTATTTGCAGCAATTTTATTGACACTCCCTGCAACAATTAACCAATCAATGTCACTGTCTCGTAATTCTGCAAAGACAAATAGAATTTCTCTAAGCTGAGGCTGGCTAAGAACTAACGTACTCTGACCAAGTTGCCTAATAATCTTGTCTAATCTATCTGCCAATAAAATTGCAGTAGCTCGATAAAGATGAGCAGCAAAGCTAATATCCTGTTGCATTTTGGTCGCTAACTCACGTCTTGGAATTGACAAGACCTGCGACTTTTGGATTGCTTTAACAGTAATAGAAGGCATGTATGCCTCTACAAAGGGAATTTCTCCTACAATCTCACCACTTGATAACTTAGCAATCTCACGCCCTGACATTTCACCACCTTCTAGAGCAGCAAAAGCACGACCTAATGGATTGTTATCAGCCTGAGAGATAGAAACTGTAAGTGCTCCATCCAACAAAATATATAGTGAATCTACCGCCTGATTTGGACGGATGAGAACTGTTCCTGGAGCAAGTTCTTCCCTACTACCAGTAGCAAGCATCCAGTCAATATCGCTGTTATTCAGTTCCCTTAGTAGAACTTCTGTCATAATTTAACTCTATTGATGTTTTCAAGAGCAGGAGAGTGTTTCGCATTGCGGCAATTACCCCAAAATTGAGGAATTGAGAGTTTAGCTGTTTTTCACTACCCTCATTTATTAAACAATGGTGACTAAGTTGTTAACTCATGCAGGTAGTCAAAAAATAGACTTTGACGTATTGTAAACTTAATAAAGTAGATAAAGCTGATAAGTATTATTTTGCTTTATAAGAACTTAGAGACCTCGAAATAAACGTTTAAGAAACTTAATATTACTAACATTCAAACCAACAGCTTGAAAAGTATAGCTAACTATGTTTCTAGACGCGAAAACAGAATTCACTGAACTACCATGCTGATCAGTAGTAGTTGTCTGAGATGAAAACACATCTGTTTCCTTAAAAAAAGAAAATGACAAAGAGATATCTCTACCACCAGCTATAGCATCTAATTCCTCTTCAGATAATTCAATAGGTTTACTAGGTTGCTCCATTTCATCTGACATAATTTCCTCCTCAATGATTGCCTAATTTGTTTAGGAATTTATTTGCGTGACAGTTGTTTTATTTCATTTGGAACTGTGTTTATAGTATAGATTTAATAGAACATAAACATCTGAAAAACGTCTTGAAGGTTAATTCAGCGAAATAGATAAACTGACTTTAACTTTCGTTGAGTCTCTAAGCAAATATTACTATAACTTAAGTCATAGGTGGTAGATGAAAGTTCCATTGTCGCATGGATAGAGTTTCAACAGGTCTTCCTCGAAGGATGAGAACTGTGTTGGTAGAAATTTTGTTGATATGCTAGAGGCGAATCAACCAATCAGCGTCAATCCTCAGGCAATTCTGCTAATGTCTTACCATGCAGTAATCCAGCGCACTCATACCCTAACAGTTCAAGTTCACTAGATAAAAAATTTGCCTTGGGTAGCAAAGCTACCTACGGCAAGCATTCAGTTAACATTGATATAACTTAATTTATCTGAGTAAACTCAGGAACATAATCGATATTTTTGATATTGTCAATAATTATAAAGCTAGGTTCGAATATACATTTATTAACTCATAGAGCAGTGAAATGCTAGTTGCTTAACTGCCAACGGTTCAAGGTTCTGTTTAAATGCTACTTCATTCATTTATGGAAACTTGTTGACTGAGAAAGATGCAGCAGATATACAGTAGAAAACGGATATGTTTAAAGATATGTAAAGTAAGTAGAATAGACAATAAAAACACAACTTCGTAACGAACTCTAACCTTCTTGCATTTTATCCGTAGTTGTGCTTTAGCGCCAAAGCACAACTAAGAACCAATAAGCAAAAATTAGTTGACAATATCTACAGATATTGATGTGTTAGCCGTGCTAACATAGCTCAAATTTATAAGCGTCTTTATAGATTTGTTTAATGTTATGGCCTCAAATTTATTAAGAAATCACTACCTTTTTAAAACCAAAGGATGTAATTTCTTGTTGCTCAGCATGTGTTACAGAAACAAATCCACTACTACCTGTTGTAACAAACGAATCAAAGACATTTTGCTTTGAATGAAAAAAAGCAAATTCCAAATCTGTAATTGCTCCACCATTCACTAGGTCTAATTCTTCATTAGACAATTCGATAGCGGTGTTGGTATTTTCAACTGACATAATTGGCTCCTTGGAAATGATTAAGAATTGTTTTTGTGTTAGTATGAATTGAACAGAAGTTTGAAACCAGACTTTTTTATTGCTTTGTTTGCGCGGACCTGTTCTCTTCTGTTCTTAACTGTTTTTATCGTATAATTTTCACAAAACACTGACATCTGAAAAACGTCTCGATTGTACTCTCAACGAAATAGATAACTTCTATGGCACTTTCGTTGGTCTCCTAAGTACATATTCCTAAACTAAAGTCATAGTTAAGCGTAAGGCACTCGGCTCTTAAAGCTCAACGCCTCCTAAGCGATAGCCGGATTGGTTGAGAAGCCTACACTCAGTCCGAAGAACGAGTGTAGGAGTGTGTCACCATTCCCTGTGCTAAGTAGAAGAAACAATTAGCTAATGGAGATGGTCTTAGCACCCTTAGCTAGGGTAGTGTTATTGAGCGCAAGAGTTCCAGAAGTGACACCATAAGGACCAACGCTAAAGTTGGAGACTAAAGCATTTTCCTTAGTCAAAAAGCTAGCAGCCTCAGAATCTGAGATAGCACCACCATTTACTAGGTCTAATTCTTCGCTGGACAATTCGATAGCGCTGTTGGTGATTTCAACTGACATGATTAACTCCTTATAATTTGTTCAAATATGGTTGTAGTTTTGTTGTCAAAAAAAGCAGAGGTTTGAACCTCAACTTTTTATTTGTTTGTTTAAGTCAACTTTGTTCTGTTGTTTCCTTAACTGTGTTTATCGTAGGATTTCTACCACAAATAAACATCTGAAAAATGTCTTGAGTGTTGCATCAACCAAATAAATAGCTTCACTAGCACTTTCGTAGGACTGATAAGTAAATACTCCTAAACCTAAGTTATAGGTATGGAGAGTCACAAGGATAGTCCCGAAAGGTGGTAGGATGTTGAGAAAAGTAAATATATATGTAAATCCATCCGTAAACCTTCAACCTCACTCAGTAGTAGTCAACATACTCCCGCAAACAAAGTGAAATGCAATCTTCTATGATTAGTTTGTTATTAGTAGACGACCAACCTCTCATCCGTAACGGTATCAAGGCCATGCTAAACTTAGAGCCGGATTTAGAAGTGATCGGAACTGCTGATAATGGTGAAACTGCTGTTGAACAGGTAGAAGCATTACAACCGGATGTGGTATTGATGGATATGCGGATGCCTGTGATGGACGGAATATCGGCAACGCAAATTATTACTGAGCGGTTCCCTAGTATTAAGGTTTTAGTATTAACAACATTTGATGATGATAAATATATCTCTGATGCTATGCGAGCAGGAGCAAAGGGCTATTTACTAAAAGATATGCCGTCTGAAGAGCTAGCACAGGCTATTCGGTTTGTCCAGAAAGGTTACACTCAGATGGCTCCTGGTCTATTGGAAAAAATAATTGCTAAAACCCCAGCCGCAGCTCCTGTAAGTCAGAAAAAAGCACCAGATCAGCAAGAACTCAGCACGTTGACTAATAGAGAGCAAGAAGTGTTGCGCTTGCTTGGTATTGGTGCTACGAACCGCGAAATTGCACAGCAGCTTTATATTTCAGAAGGAACAGTCAAAACTCATGTCACTCACTTACTGAACCGTCTAAACCTGAAAAACCGCGCACAACTAGCAATCTATGCGAATTCTGCCTATGGTAGTTGAGATCAAAAACGTGGCTTTCTTATAGAAAACTCAGGAGTAAAGGGTTGTTTGAGGGGAATCTCAATCCAGAACTCTGTACCTTTACTAGGTTCTGAGACACACCTGATAACTCCACCATGCTTTTCCACAATAATCTGATAGCTGATTGCTAACCCTAATCCTGTACCCTTACCCACCGGCTTGGTAGTAAAAAAGGGATCAAAAATTCGCTTTTTAATATCTTCGTTCATTCCTCGCCCATTATCGGCAATGCAAATGGCAATATGGGCGTTATCTGCTAAAACTTGTGTAGAAATCCAAATTGTCGGAATTACGATTTGTTCTGAGTCATTTTTTGGCAAGTCCTGTCCTAGTTGTGTATGTTCATGATGATTTACAGATGATAAACATCCACCGATAAATGCATCTTCTACAGCATCAATTGCATTGCTGAGAATATTCATGAATACTTGATTCATTTGACCAGCAAAGCATTCTATAACTGGCAAGTTACTGTAACCTTTAATAATCTTAATACCAGGAAAATCTGTTTTTGGCTTGAAACGATGTTGCAAAATCAACAGAGTGTTATCTATGCCTTCATGCAAATCAACTGGTTTCATTTCAGCGTGATCTAGTCGAGAAAAATTGCGTAACGACAGCACCAGTGAACGAATACGATCAGATCCTACTTGCATTGAAGACATAATTTTCGGTAGGTCATCTGCCAGAAACTCCAAATCAATCTCTTCAGCTTTGAAACGAATCTCTTGGTTAGGGTGAGGATAATTCTTTTGGTAAAGACGCAAAAGCTCTAGCAATCCTTGCGTATAGTTAATTGCATGATTGAGGTTACCGTAGATGAAGTTGACAGGATTATTAATTTCATGTGCCAACCCTGCTACTAACTGTCCCAAACTAGACATTTTTTCAGTTTGAACCAGTTGTGTCTGTGTTTGTTGTAGTTCTTTGAGGGTATGCTCTAACTGTAAGGCTTTTGCTGTCGCCTTTGTTTCAGCCGTGCGGCTTTGTTGGTAGAGTTGCGCTTGTTGAATAGCGATCGCTGCCTGATCTGCTAGTTGCTGTAGTAATTCAATTTCAGTATCTTGCCAATCTCTAGGAGACTCACACTCATGGGCAATCAGCAAACCCCACAGTTGATTCCCCATATTGATGGGTACAATCAAGTTAGCTTGTACTTGAAGACTTTGCAAAAAGTTTTGATGACAAGGACTTAAAAAAGCCTCGAAAACATTGTTAATTGCCCTTATCCTACCACGAAAGTAAAAAAGGGCATATTCATGAGGAAAGCAGTGTGGTGGTGCTTTTATCCCCAAAACAGATTGCCAGTTACCTTTAACCTCTTCAACTATCACCTCTCCTTGAAAATCGTCCGAAAGTTGGTAAATGAGCACTCGGTCTGTGTTAAGCAACTTGTGGATTTCCCGTACAATAGTTTGCAAGATTGTTTTTAAGTCCAAGGTGCTACGTATCTGGTTTGTAACTTGCTTGACGACATTAGCAAGCTGCAATGACTTTTGCAATTCAGCTGTTTGCTGTCTCACCTGACATTCAAGGTTGAGATTTAGATCTTGCAACTGCTTGTACATTTGCTGCTGCTGAATTGCTGTTGAGAATTGGTGGCATAAAGCTTGTGCAAGAGCAATATCTTCAGGCTTCCATTCAGGTGCTTGTCCTTTTCTCTCCTCTCGCCACGCTGCAAAAGAAATCTGAGGTAGCTGTTGTTGCTGATTTTGCTCACGTTGTCCTGCCCACAAAATTTCTGTATCAAATTCATTACGGAAAATACTGAAAAATCCAATAAAATTCTGACGATAATATAAAGGGATGATTAAGACTCCTCGAATACGAGTAGACCGAAATGCCAAAGCCAAAACCCGCCATGCTGGTTCTTTGTAAAGGTCACTAACTACCCATAGGTCACCCATTTTGCAATTGGCTGCCCAATTTTGCCACGCAGGATGTTCTTCCAGCACGCAGTTTTCTGACTGGGAGGACAGTAACGGTTGGTCACCGCAAGTGTATAGCTTTGCAGTCTGTGCAATGTAAAGTCTCCCACCTGCTCCTTGAAGAGCTGCTATAGTGGCTTCTAACGCTCCTTGTAATTGGACTGTCGGCAGTGAGTGCAATAGTGTAGTAACTTGGTTAATAATTGCTTCTCGCTGTTGCTCAGCACGGGCTTGGGTAAGGAGTTGACTTTGAGAGATCGCGATCGCCACCTGATCGGCGACTTGCTGCACTACTCTTATTTCTTGCGGTGAAATCGCTCTTGATTTGCTATGATGTGATACTAACAATCCCCATAAATGTGGTGAGGCTGATTGCTCATTTTGTTGGAGATTATGATGTAAAATTGGCACAACTAGAGAAGATTGCACACCCATAGCCTTGAGATATTCAATATGGCAGGGATTGACTTCTCGATAGTAAATATCAGTTTTTAGAGATTGGCTAGTTTCTAGACCCTCTAATGGCGATAGCCCAATTTTACCATTGCTCACATCCACAATTGAACGCTGGCGTGCTTTGAGAAACATCTCTCTAGCATCTGGGGGTATGTCGTTTGCTGGAAAATGTAACCCTAATAGCGAAGGTAAATTTTCCTCATGCCTTGATTCAGCAATCACTTGACCATTATCATTAGCATCAAAGCGATAGACTTTCACCCGATCCGTATTTAAAAATAAACGAACTTCAACAACAGTAGCCTCTAATATTTCTTGAAGTTCCAGCGATTGCCGAATACGGTTGGTCATCCGGTGCAGTAAATCTTCCTGCTCCAATGTTGATAACCAACCGCTAGGGTTGTTGGATAAATTCATTGTTTTTTGTTGTACTAAAAATCTAAAAAGATTCTTACTTTTATATTCGAAATATTTAAATTATGCTAATAGCATTCTTACCTAGATTACTGCGTTTCACCTAAAAAACTATGTCAAATGCAACAAAAAATTACTTTTATTATTCCTGTATTGACTAATCGGAAATTACTGATAAAGACCACAGATTACGAATTTCCTCGCGTACACTCATGAGGATGCGACCAAGATGGTTTTGACCAGTTTTATTTTCACCACAACCCCAAAAATAATCAGTCGGAGAGTTTTCCACAAGCTGTTGGTCATTCGTATTTAAAAGCACTTCTTTGATATCATGATGAGTCAGAAACTTTTTAAGTACGGCTTCTCTCATAACTTTAAGTTTTACTATATCCCAGTCGGGACGGATTTGACGGTTACAATCACGTCCTAATGCTGCTGCTATTTCTGGTGTCTCGGCAGCATATATCTGAGGTATTATAACCGAATCCTCTGTTCCAACAAACTTTTGCGCTTGATAATAGTGTTCCACTGTAGACCAGTAAAGACCTTGAATTGTAATTCCATGAGGAGAAAAATTGGAAAAACAGCCATAGGGCTGCCAAGCTTTGTAAAAGTAAATAGTCATTTCAAATTACTCTCTCATATTCCACCCTAATATAATATTTCGTCATATAGCAATCATAAATCACTCACTAGAAGCAAGAAACTCGGTTTTTCAAGGAAACTAACTTGGATAGGATTTCTCAATTCTTACAAATTAAATAAGAGTGCTATGGTAGCTCAACAGAGCAAAGTCAAACGATACTATTCTTGACGCATACTCAAAGGATTAACACGACCAGCTACACTTTCTATCGCCTTTAAAGCTCCGGCGGCACCTGCAAGGATATTCTGTTCTTGTCCACCTAAGTACAACCGTCCAAAACTACCTACAGCTTGAACCTCAAGGATATTAATTGCTGCTGCTTTCTCTGCTTCATTTGCGGCTAGTGCAGCATAAGCAGCTGGCTCAACTTCCAATACATACAATGTTTGTCCTGCAAGAAGTAACTGTCCCCGTCGTGTGCGATTGATAAGCTGTGTTTGGTAAGCATCAATATTGCGTATAATCTGGCTAGAAACGACACGCGGTTTCAAACATTCCTCTTGTTTAACTCCCAATGCTGCCAAAATAGCTTGACCAGCAGATCTCGTTTCCCCAGAAGAAGCAGAATGAACTTCCAATAAACCATACAATCGTTCAACAACCTGCACTCCCGGACGTACAGACGCAGCCTTGAGTGCTACATCTGTAATCCGATTAATTTCAATACCAGGGGAAATTTCAATCCACAAAGATGTATCCCCTGGTAAGGGCAAGAAACCTTGGGCAACTGTTCCCATATATGCTGCATGTTGAGGCTGCAGGCTGTCAAGAAATACGAAACTGCGTAGTTCTATTCCCAAGATTTTGCTCTCCAGTCATAGGGGAAAATTAATCTATTGAAATTATAAATTACCTGTATTTTCCTCCCGCTCCTGGGTCGAATTTTCATCTGGACGTTCTTGTTGTAGTCGGTTCAATAACGATAGCACCTTACTACCACGTTCTATAGAGTGGTCTTCAATAAATACCACCTCTGGTGTACGGCGCAGGCGCATCCGTGAACCAAGTTCACTACGAACATAACCTGTCGCCGACTTTAAGCCTGCCATTGTTGCTGTCTTGGCTTCTTGTGTCCCATATATGCTGACATAGATTTTGGCGTGTTGCAGATCTCCAGAAACATCTACATCAGTAACACTTACCATTCCCGAACCCACGCGGTCATCTTTAATGCCGTTAAGTAGCATCTGGCTAACTTCCCGTTTAATCAATTCAGCAACGCGGGAAACACGACGATTCGTAGCCATAAAAATCTAGCCTCCTCACAGAGGTTGTACTACACAATAAGATATCTAAACTCTTGCTTTGGGGAGGAAACCCCCCTCTTTAACTCTAGTCTAAATAGTGCTCAAACCCAGCATCGCACGCAGTGTGAGAGTAATAAAGACAAGGCTACCAATAAACAACCCCACTAGTGGAATCAAGGTGATTGGTCGTTTCAACAGTGGCGCGAGAGGTGCAAATGTGCTCAAAAAAACGCCTAAAAGGGTAGTCACAAAGTAGCGGACATAGCGGAAAACATTATCCCAAAAACCATCCAACATCTTGATTTAGATTGCCTCGTTCCTGACTTTACGTATATTCTACCTTATGCAACAAGTCTCTTCATTTCTAGCAGTCGTTTTTTGAATTGGTATCATTTTTGATTAAAAAACCAGAGAACTTTAATTTCTGGTTTACAGATGAATTGCTTTCAACAAGTGGCACAGTTAACAAAGTATATAAGAAACAATTAGGAGCAATTATAGTTAATATTTTGTATAAGCAGAATCAACTGTGGAAAATTTTAGTGATATGACATAGCGTTCATCTAACTGGCTGGCTATAGATTTAGCCTATTTGAACTTCAGTATTACCATTGCGAATAGACCATGCTAGATCTAGCAGTTGAGACCAGCGCTTTTGTAACTGCTTAGGAGTGCATTTCATTGCCTTAGCGATCGCTTGGTCACTCTTATTGGCAGTTTTGAGTTGCAAAATTTGCCGTTGCTGTTCTGAGAGTTGACTTAAAAAGCGTTCCCACTGTTGAGATGACATTCCTAACTTGTTCTCAATACCCGCACCTAACCATTGATGTACCAATTGCCATTGGTGATTACGAGCAAACTTTTCTACATGGTATTTAAACCGTTGTTGCAGATAATCACGCTCGCGGCTAGTCAGACCAAGAATTTGGTCTATTTCTCTTACCCCTAGGTCTTGAAGTTTCAATATCAGATAATCCACACAGTCTTCCTGATCCTGAGATCGTAGATATTCAATCAATTCAGAAATGACGCGATCGCGTTCTGAATCATCAGCTAGATCAAAGTCAGACTGTACCATCATCTGCGATCGCACCTGTTGTAGTGCTGAGTAACGTTGGTAAGATTCTCCATCTTCAGTTCTAGCAGACTCAACCGCTTGTTCAATATCAACAGTGGTTTCTTGAGGTTGACGACGAGCAAAACTTTGAGCGCGCAGAATAACTAACTGCTGGCCAAAACCACCAGGTAAATTGATGCGGCGTTTAGCATACTGCTCTGTAAAAGCCATATATTCTGATAACTCTAATAGAGTATGGGGAGTGTAGTCTTCTGGTAATTCGTTTTCCCGTCGCAACGCCTTGATCGATTCAAGATAAAATGCTTGCAAGAAATCTTCAATCAGGCTCGAACGAGCTTCAAATCCCAATTCCGAACTTGGCAGGACAACGTGGCGGTAAATCATAGCGCTTAAATGGCTATGTAATTCTACGCGTCCCTGCCTTGAACCTAATTGATAGTAACGTAAACATTTATGTAGACGATGCCGTGCCAAAGTAATCTGCCAAGAAAGGATTTGACCCGATTGTTGAATACGGGAACTTTTATGACAAATACGTTCCACTTCTTTGGTGATCCGCTTGGCGACAGCCTGTATACAGGTGGGTGTTGCTTTCACATGAGCTTGCATGTCTTGGCAAAGCATCTGTTCAATGTTGGTAAGTTGCTCTGGTGTGGGAGTCGGTAGATTGGCGAAGTTAGCTTCCATAACTTTTGTATTCGAGAGTAGGCACCTTTCGTCAGTGATTAGTTGTCGGTTGTAAACCACTAATCACTCACATATATGACTGTAAAAACTCCGAAAAAGTTACAGGGTTGAGAATGTGTCGGTTTTTTCATCAGCCACTAAATATACGGGCAACTCCCTTCATATACAATGGAGTCTAACCTTTGCTGTAAGCCTGTTTGAAGTCATCTTAGTTATCCCTGCTTCCAGATGGAAAAATATGACAATCGACAAACTGGAGCCTGCCATCAGGAATAAGACGTCAAGAGCTTGAAGTTAACTGCTAACTCCTCCCTACCGACACCCACTCAGCTGCTTTTTCCCAACCCAAACCTTGCCGCATAATGACCGCTTTTTCATCTGTTAAGTCTAAAATAGTAGACACTTGATACCCAGGCTCCTCACCAGTGTCCACAATGATATCTACCAATTTGTCTAAACGATCAAACAGATCAATTCGTGAGAGGTTGGGTTCTGGTTCTACCTCAAACTCCTCCTCATCTATCTGTTCTGGTGGTAAGTGAGCCGAAGTTGAGATAATCGGATTTGCCAAAGCCCTTAACAATGCCAAGCAAACAGTATGATCTGGCACTCTAATACCAGTTGTTTTCCGCTTAGGACTTTGTACTAGTCTCGGTACCAACTTGGTAGCAGGTATTAAAAATGTGTATGGTCCAGGAATCAGACGCTTCATAATCCGATAGGCTGTGTCACTGACGAAGGCATAAGTTGCTACATTAGAAAGCGAGGGACACAAAAATGTCAGTGGTTTGTCATTTGCTAGCTGTTTAATTTTCCGTACCCTTTCTACTGCTGACTTTGCATTTAAATCACAGCCGATCGCATAAACTGTGTCAGTGGGGTAAAGCATCACTGCACCACGTTGTAATGCTGCTTGTATCTCTTCTATTCGACGGGGTTGAGGATTTTCGGGATGAACTTGGAAAATTTTTGCCATAAACAAGGAGTGGGGGTTTTAAAAGTTAGGAGTTAGGAGTTAGGAATTAAATAACTAGCAATTCACAATTAATCATTAATCATTAACAATTATGGGTAAACTTGCTTATCTTCAATGTCCGACTGGTATTTCCGGCGATATGTGCCTAGGAGCATTAACAAGTCTGGGTGTTCCTTTAGAATATCTAACTGAAAAACTCAACGGATTAGGAATTGAGCAGGAATACAAATTAAGGACAGAACTTGTTGATCACAATGGTCAACAGGCAACTAAGCTCCATGTAGATTTAACCCATACTCATCATCATAATCATGAACACAATCATCATCACGGACGCCATTTGCCAGAAATCGAGCAAATGATTTTGAAAGCTAAGTTGCCTTCACGGGCGGAAGCTTGGAGTTTGGCAGTGTTTCGGCGACTTGCAATAGCAGAAGGAGAAGTGCATGGCATTGCTCCAGAAAAGGTTCACTTTCATGAAGTGGGTGCAGTAGATGCAATTGTAGATATCGTCGGCACTTGCTTGGGGCTGGATTGGTTGGGTCTTGATAGCAATGATGAAGGATTGCCCCTACTCTACTGTTCAGCATTACCAACTGGCGGGGGAACTATTCGGGCTTCCCACGGTCAAATGGCAGTGCCAGTTCCAGCCGTATTAAAGTTGTGGGAAATGCGTGCTTGTCCAGTCTATAGTAATGGCATTGAACGGGAACTAGTCACTCCAACAGGAGCTGCGATCGCCACAACTCTTGCAACAGATTTTGGTGCGCCACCACCAATGACAATACGACAAGTAGGATTAGGCGCAGGTTCACTACATCTACCCATTCCTAATATTTTGCAAATCTGGCTAGGTGAGCAAACGACGTCCGTAGCCACTAGCCCATATCTAGAAACCATCTCTGTACTGGAAACTCAGATTGATGACTTAAGTCCACAGGCGATCGGTTATGTATTTGAAGCTTTGTTTGCTGCGGGTGCTGTGGATGTTTTTACCCAGCCTATAGGGATGAAAAAATCTCGTCCTGGGATTTTACTAACTGTGATCTGCCATCCTGAGAACTTATCTCAGTGTGAAGCAATATTGTTTTTGGAAACTACAACTTTAGGTATTCGCCGCTTTACTCAACAACGTGCCATTCTCCAACGAGAAATTCAACAAGTAGAAACTAAATATGGTTCAGTGCGCGTCAAGGTAGCTTGGACAGGCTCTCTAAAGCAAAGAAACATCACCAATGTGCAACCAGAATATGAAGATTGTGCAGAGTTAGCACGTAAATACAATATTCCTTTGCGCGAAATTCAGCGTCTAGCACTAGAGAATTGGCATATACAAATAAATAATCAATAGTCTATAGACTATTGATTATTTATTTACCGATTCATCTGCGTCTATAGCACTAGTCTATGGCACTAGAACTGATATCTCTGTCATTCAAAGTTCTGTTAACTGCTTCACCTGCGTCCTCGGCTGCGCGGCTTGCATTCAATTTTGCATCTTCAGCGGAGCGTTGAACATTTTGGGATAAGTCTTTAGCAGCATCCTTGGTGTTTTCTTTAATATTTTCAATTCCTTGCTGAGTTCCCTTAGAAACACCTTCTGTGACTTCTTCTGCCGAACTGCCTACATCTTCACCCAACCGTCTCACTCTTTCACCAAGAGGAGTTCCTTGCTGATAGTTGCGCTTATATTGCTCTACACTGTCTACACTCTTGTTCTCAATATTGCGTTCTGCATTTTCTTTGAGAGCTTCAGCTTTGGCTTTTGTATTAGCTTTTTCTCTTCTAGGGTCTACGTCACTAAAATTATTCATCCCACCTTCATAAGGAGAGAGAACATTTGTACCTTTAGGAACGTATACTTCAGAGTTAGGCTCTGCAGATTGAGGTCCAACAGTTTGATGAGGTGCTTTTGTTGATGGTGTAGTTGCATCAACAGAACTACAAGCTTGTGTAATCAACAAAAAAATACCTGCCAAAAAGACCACTACCATTTTGAATGGACGAATATTTCTCAGGTAAGAAATGACATTCTTCATGTATTACTCCCGCTTTTATTACAAATTCAACAATTGACCAAATACTAGGATAAGCAATTTTGGCTATTAGATTTGGCTAAATTTTAAATCTAAAAATTAAAATTAGCCAAAAATCACATTTATTTTCCTAAGGCTGGATTTCGCTGTAGCTCAGGTCTTGAAGTTGCTTCATCTGCTTTGTCTTTCAAAAATTCTGAAGCTTCTTCAAATGCTTCTTTAACAGTGCCAATTCGCTCTTTGACGCGAGTTCCAACATCAGGTTCGTTTTGAATCAAACCGCCTGGTTCAGGTCGCTGGAAGTCTTTTAATGTTTTAATTGGTAACTCTTGTTCTTTGTATGCTCTACCTTCTGGTGTTTCTGCACCAGGATAAAGTAACTCAGAGCGTTTGTTGTTAGCAATTAATAGTTGTGGGTTTAACAGCAAACTAGACTGATCTCTTCCAGTGTTATTAACTTTAGAGTCGGTGGACATGTTATATTTTGTATATTTGTCTCCACCACTTTTATAAGGATTGTTAGCACCGCCAGATTGTACAGGAGGATTCTCTGGCTTTGCACCTTGAGCATTCACACTACCACAAGCAGTGCTTACAACTAATAACAAACCCGCAAAAAAGACAGTTAAAACTTGGCGCAGTCTCAGTTTTTTTAGGAAAGTTGTTAAGTCCACCTATTCCTCCTTATTGACCTTTTACAAGAAAGACATTTTAATAGTCAAACAACATTTTTACTAAAAAGTAAAAATGCTATTATCGACTGAATGCTTCCAGTGTTTATGCATGATTTATTTGATTTTATGGAGAGAAAGTAAATATATACCTCTAGCGTAAGTCACATAATTATTATTGCTTCTATCTCTTTTCTCTAACTTTCGAGAGATATAAGGTACAGTAATTACATTTAATTAACTTATTAGTATTCGTATATTTTAAGTGTTATATAAACAATGAGTAATTAATTTTATATACATTCTTTGAAAGCTATAGAAGAAGTATAAATTTAAGATAATGTTGCGCTATTTATTGAAACTCAGATGACTTATAGCAATCCTCTTTGTGTCACCAATTGGCCAGTGCCAGAAACGCGGTTTCTTCAAGCAACCGTGTTTCTCCATGTTTGCAAATGATTTAGGATTGCTATACTACAATCTACCAGCGTAAACTTTGTTAAGTATACTATTCTCAAGGTTACATAAAGTAACATAAGGAATACAAATCCCAACTTCAAAATTAAAAGTTTTTTTAAATTCAAAGTTTAAGCTTATGAAGCAAATCTTACGATGGTTCATTTTGGGCGGGACACTATTTTTTCTAGGAAAAGCCCTCAAGGAACATTGGATTGAGGTGACAGCTATCCGCATTGAACCAGTAGGATGGGCAATTATAGCGATCGCGACAGGGATCACTTTACTGGCACATATCTGGGCTGGCTGGGTATGGACTTGGATTTTCCAAGAATTTAATCAGCCTATAAACTCTGTTGAGTTCATTCAAGTTTATCTAAAAACCAACATTGCTAAGTATGTCCCAGGTAATGTCTGGCATTACTATGGTCGAATTATGGCAGCAAAAAATGCCAATATTTCTTCTGGCATAGCTACTGTAGTGGTATTACTAGAACCGCTTCTTATGGCAGCGGCAGCTCTTATCATTGTTTTACTAAGCAGCCTATTTACAACAGGAAATAGGAATTTTCCTCTCCAAGTTGCACAATTTTTAGGCTTGCTAGGAGTGCTTTTTGTTGTCCATCCCCAATTTTTGAATCGAGTCCTTCAGATGTTGTATAAATTCAAAGCAAAACAGTCTGCTAGTAATACAACAACTAACACAATGAATAATCTAAAACGCTATCCTGTAAAACCTTTGTTGGGAGAATTAGGTTTCATAGGACTGCGTAGTACTGGATTCATATTAACTCTGTTTGCTCTTAGTCCGTTGAATGTTAGTCAAATTCCTTTGTTGTTAGCGAGTTTTGGTTTGGCTTGGTTACTGGGATTGGTGGTTCCAATCGCGCCTGGTGGATTAGGCGTATTTGAAGCAACAGCGATCGCCACACTGCAGCACCACTTTCCAACTGCAGTCATCATTGGTGCAACAGGTTTATATCGCTTAGTCAGCATTTTAGCTGAGACGGCTGGTGCAACCCTAGCTTGGCTTGATGAGCAACTCGCTCAACGCTAGTGACTAATGATTCGTTTTTAGTCTTTTACAAAAGACAAATGATAACTTACTGTTTCGACTGAGAAAATACACGATAAGTATCTAAATCCAAGTGTGAATTGTGAGATTGCTCATTTTCTTTCATTTTAATCAAGCTATATTCAGTATTGTTGCCATAAATTGTAAACGTAATGTTAAACACTTCTATAAAATTAATGAGCCATAAGCACTCATCTGCTGAATATTTACTATAGTAACGAATCAAATTGGCAATTCGAAGCTCTAAATGACTGCGTGTATTATTAGAGATAAAAATTATTTTTAGTAATACAATCACTAGAGTTATAGCTTGCCCTTGAGAAATGAGCAAAGTAAATAAAACTGAAGGCTCTTTCCCATTTTCTATCGTTAAAGAATCAACAATTCGATTACAGGTTCTGAGCAATAAATCCTTATTTATAGTTTTGTCATGGTACTCTACTAACCAAGAAGATAGTTTTTCTGAAATATGTGTCCTTAAAGACTCTACTATTTTTTGTTCTTGCACAGAGAAGAATAAATATTTTTGTATGCTTTTCTTGAATTCTTTAAAATTTTTATCTTGAGTTTGTTTTATGAATATGTTAGCTATATTTTCATAGCTAAAAACACCTTTTTTGATAACAATCATTTTGATTAGACGTAAAACCTCATCTCCCAATATGCTAGGGTTTTTATAGCGATTTGTATTTGTTTTTGCATCATGGAAATGAGCACTGTACATTGCAAGCTCAAACTTGAATTTTTCTTTTAGCCTTTTGTAGATCTTTCTGGCAGCTTCTTGTTGTTCTTGTAAATTATCTTGATTTAAAGACTGAGCAAATAATAAATAGTAAGTATAGCGTTTAGTCCAATCTTGCTTGAATACCTCTTCAGAAGATTTATAAGCAAATAACTGTAAATCTTGATAGTCATCACTATCAAAGAATTTTTTTAACCAACTTAGATAAATATTTTTTTTGCTAGAAACATTAAATTCTATATTTTGCCTAAAAATATCTAATATTTCTAATAATTCTTGAGTATGTGAAAATTTTCTATTAGTTTCCCAATTATTAATTATTATATAACAACAACGTTTAAAGGTATTGCAGAATTCCTGTTCATTTTTCTGGGAAAAAATATTATATATTCCTATACTAGGACTATAATTAACTACATCAAAATAGTCTATAAATAAACGTTTAAACTCCTTTAAAACATCTTCTGGGTTCCAATTTCTAACAATTTCCAAGAAAAAACTGTAAATCTTCTCCTGCTCAGCTTCTAAACTTAACTGTCTTTCGTCAAAGTTCAGACAATATATATTTCCCTGATGTTCTGGTAAGCTATTAGTGATCATTAGAGTTTTTTAAACAATGGGCTGTTGATATTTTTCTCAGCTTAACTCTCACTAACAGAAGTAACCATCTATTATTTAAAAATTTAGTAATTTTTTTGCAAAGAAATCTTATAAGTAGATAAAAGAACTCAGAACTCAGGACTAGATGGCGAGTCGAGGGTTTAATTTCCCACCTTCTGTAAAGCATCCCCAAGTGATTGCATTCTGAATTCTGAGTTCTCTTTTAAAAAATGACAAATTTAGTAAACACAGTTGCAATTTGTCTGAGATTCACTTTGTAGGCTCTAATTAGCCGAATTGGTCGGATGAGCCAGTACAAGGGATAGAGAAGTGCTGGTAGTGGTAAAACAGCTCTGTCTTTTTCATTAGGTTTCATCTGGTTAAAAAAGTACTGAACTCTCTCCCAACCGTAACTCTTCATCATAAAAGTGAATAAGCGACTGTTAAAAACCTCGGAAGAGCCATCAGATAAGAACAACGATTCTCTAATTCTTGACTGAAACCACTTCACGCATGAATCAGACTGTATCGTCGGCTGAAGAAAGTCTGGTATCTTGACTCCTAACAAGTGGCTTGCGATCGCAAGACCAACAAACAGATGTCTCTCCCTATGAAGCTTGCGTGCTTTGTCCAAAACTAATGCCCAATCTATATTCTGATAAGTGCGGATCACTTGAGCTACATCGCAACAACGTCCAAGACTGGCCCAAGTTTCTCCAGCCCCGTGAAGACATAGGATCAACAACAAGTCCTCTGGATTGAGGTTGGGTACCATTGTGTCAAGAAGCAATGTTGAGTCAAGAGATTCCCATTGCATTTCAGCACTAAAGTCTGTTTTAGAATCAAAGTATGTGGGAATAAGGTTCCAGTGAAGATCTATGCTCACCTGAGTCTCGGGGTGAATCATTGGCCAAGCATGACTGTGTTGCAATTGATGACTAATGTCTGTGTCTTCTCCACAGCACAGTTGGTATCCCTGCGCAATGAGTAAATCTCTAGCTTTTAAGATGTTGTGTTTGTGAACCAGAATATCTATGTCGTAGAATTGCCGTAGCGCAACGTGACCATAGACAGTAGTGGCCAAAACTGGTCCTTTAAATGAAAGAGCGGCAATATTGTTGTCTTTAAATAGAGCTAAGAGCTTGAGCAGTTCTTTGGTTAACAGAAGGTTGTACAGAGCAGTAGAGTGGAAATGAGCTCGAAGCTGATTCAAGATCCTATTAGGAACAGCTTCAGGATAGGTATTCTTTAGGGTCTTATACAACAGTGGTGTGACTTTATGACGAGCAGCTGTTTGGATTAAATACGCCCAGTTTAGGTCTTCTTGTAGCAGAGTCCTAATCTGGATGGCATTAGTGGCGTCTATGTCAGGGTGTGCGCAGCAAAGAATGAGTAGTTCGACTTCCGCCGATCTGATACTTGTAGCACAAGCCTTAGTTGTAATTACGTCAGCTACTAAATTGTAAGTCATTCAGATATTTCAGCGTAGTAATAGTACCTTCGTCTGTAGTCCTGCGCTTAGGTTTTAAGTAAGCGTCCATAAGTGGATACTGAACGTTAGACAAAATGCGGTAGCTGCACTAGCAATGATATGGAGAGTTAACTAGATTTCTGATAACCAAAGATGAAAACAAATGGTTTTGTACTCAGAAGCGAGAACATCCTCATAAACTTTATAAACTTCGGTTTTTTACAAGGATGGGCAGTTGAAGCATTGGCCAAGAAACACTATAGAAAGCGCTTCGTTACCTTGTAAGTATACTAAACTATAGCAGCCTTATTTGATTTATGAAAATTTTATGACAAAAACTCGGTTTCTGGGCGACTTTACCCATAAGCTTGCCGTTGCGGCAAAGTTATGGGTAAAGTCACACAAAACTGTATGTTTACAAAATTTCTAAAAGTGGGGGTGGAGGGACTTGAACCCTCACGACCTTTTACGATCAACGGATTTTCATTCTCCCGTAGCTTTCACTACTGCTTTGTAAGCCAGAAAACTTACAAAGCTTTGAGAATCGGACTCTCCCTTTACCCTCGGCTTTACGTTAGGGTAGCTCCCGTCGAGTCTCTGCACCTTCCGAAAAGTTAAGAGTTGAGAGTTTTGTACTTCCTCTGCACTCGTCGCTCTTGAATCGGCTTGGCTCAGGATTGCCGTGTCTGTTACCAGATTTAGGTTTCCCTGAGTTTGAGAGCTGCCACTTGCTGGATTTCTCCACCAAGGCTCAGTTGACTAAGTCCGTAGCGTCTACCATTCCGCCACACCCCCTGATGTTTTTGGGAGTTGCTTGCTTTTTCCTTAAGGCAGCAAACTCAGCCTATGAATTTGAGGCTTGTTTATACCTCTAATATATAACACCACAAATTGTGTTTTTTGTCCAACTTTTTTGAAGACAAATTTTTGGTGTCAGATCATCATATCAGAAGTCAGGACTTTTAACCAAAGTTCCCTCTTTTCTGAAGTTGGCTATTCAGCCTATGATGGAAAGCAGACGCCATAACATTAAGAGACAACAACGATGGTTGTACCACTACTGTATCTGAGTTTAGCTGGAGCTTATCTTCTGGTCATACCAGCTGCTGTCTTGCTGTACCTAACACAGCGATGGTATGTGGCTACCTCCTTTGAGCGTAGCTTTATGTACTTTCTAGTATTTTTCTTCTTTCCTGGATTGTTACTCCTGTCGCCGTTTGTGAATTATCGACCTAAACGGCGAAAAATCGAAGTTTAACCAAATCGATAGGTCATAATCATGCGACGCATTGATGTTTTCGGAATTGGCTTTGGCATTTTTTTTGCAGGTGGCTTGGCATATATACTGTTGCGACAAGTCGGCTTGAATAGCGTAGATGCTGGTATCTGGAGTCAAGTCTTACTTGTCGGAGGGTTAGTAGGCTGGTTGCTAACCTATGCTTTCCGTGCGTTCAGCAAGAAAATGACCTATGACCAACAGCGTGAACAATATGAAGAAGCCTTCTTCCAAAAACGCTTGGCAGAACTTTCCCCTGAAGAACTAGCAAAAATTCAAGCCGAAATAGAGCAAGAAGAACAGTCTCAAATTTAGTCAATAGTCAATAGCTCTTTATGATGAATTACTATTGACTATTGACTATTCACCATAAGTTAATGACTAAAATCTCTGATTGCTTTGAAAACCTTGCTAGTCACTCACAGTGTGCTCTCGTTCCGTTCATCACTGCTGGTGACCCAGATATAGAAACAACAGCAGCAGCTTTGCAAATTCTAGATCGTAGTGGGGCAGACCTAATTGAACTAGGCGTTCCTTACTCTGATCCTTTGGCAGACGGACCGGTGATCCAGGCTGCTGCTACCCGTGCACTACAACGAGGCACTACCCTGGAACAGGTGCTAGAAATGCTAGAAGTAACTGGCCCCAAGTTACGATCGCCAATCATCTTATTTACTTACTACAACCCAATTTTGAACCGTGGAATTGAACGGTTTCTCAAACAAATTGCGGCGGCGGGAGTAGCAGGATTGGTAGTTCCTGACTTACCCTTGGAGGAATCAGCAGACCTGCTCAAACCTGCTTCTGCGGTAGGAGTTGATGTTACCTTATTAGTAGCTCCCACCAGTTCCGCAGAACGGATAGAAGCGATCGCCCGTTCTTCCCAAGGATTTATTTACCTAGTTAGTGTCACAGGTGTGACAGGAATACGATCTCAAATAGCTCAGAGAGTACCCGATTTGCTGAAACAGATTCGCCAAGTCACCCATAAACCCATCGGTGTGGGTTTTGGTATTTCCCAGCCAGAACATGCAACTCAGGTCAGGGACTGGGGCGCAAATGCAGTGATTGTTGGTAGTGCTTTTGTGAAACGGTTGGCTGAAAATACTCCTCAAGAAGGGTTGAGTGCGATCGCTGAGTTTTGCCAGCAACTGAAAACAGCTATTTCTACGCCATCAGTAAAGACTTAATTAAAAATCATGTCACCGCAAACTCTTTCTATCTCACGTGGTAGACAATTTGAAAAATTTCGTCTTGAATATATAAAGCAAGTATAACCCAGTAGAAAACTTGCTACTCATGTATCGTAGAATTTGGGTATTCTGCAAAGCTAAATATGGTATAAATTATGAGTAAGAGTACGAGTGTGAGAGTCGCTGATGATTGTAGTTTCGATACAATTTAGGGGCAAAGGCGATGAGTGAAAGTATGGCATTTGTCGGTGGAGTCGCTGTAGCTGGGTTAGCGGCTCTCCTATTGCTCAAAGGCACAGGTAACTCCCTACAGCCTAATATCGTTAGCCCACAAATGCCCACTGTCGTAGCACCGCAACCAGTGGTGCAGTCGGGGCAATATCCTTATGGGCAAACAGGGTATTCTAATGCCCCAGTACCAACTGGTCCTAGTACTGAAGATCGGGTGGCAATGGAGCGGCTGAAAATGGAAAATGAAGCCGTTAAGAAGGAGAACGATCAGCTGAAAACCCAAATTCAGCAGATGCAGTTCCAATATCAAACTCAATTAAACGCTATAAACGCTCAGAACAACCAAAATCAGCAGCAGCAAAAGCTACCTACCGTACAGTCACCCGAGCAAACCCCCTGGTGGTCTTCACCAATCACATGGGCTGTGGGAGGTATGACTCTCACTATTGGTGGTGGTATTGTTGTCGCTGGAGTTTTGTCTTTGTTTTCACCAAAGCAGCGTCCAACCCGAACAGTACAAGTTATTCACCCTTACACTGGTTCTACAGCACCGTTAGCTCCCGTTCGGCGCTCTGAGTTTCTTCCTCCTCGTACTGAAGTTCGACGGGTTGAAACACCAGAATACGACGATATTTATTAATAGGATAGTACGGTTCAGTTAAGAAGCATCAACAACCCCAGTTTCTTCATGAAACTGGGGTTGTTTGCTGTGCTGCATATTAGAACATCTAGAGGAATTCATCCTTTTGAAAGAGGTTGCCCTAAACAGAACGCAAACAAAATTTATCAGAATCCAATATTTATTTTAAAAAAATGCGAGAAAAACAACATGATTTAGATCAAAATGCAAGGCTATCAAATAGCAAACCTCCTGGTTTTAGCCGCCCAATTTTGCCTAGACCGATCATTTATTTGCTGATATTCTTACTGGGTGCAGGTATCGCATTACTAGGAAATGCGTTGATATCTCACAATCAACCATCATCCACTCAACAGACCAGATCTTTACCAACTACTGCACCTACTTATTCAACATCTCCTCCGGCTAATCAATTACCCTCACCACCAGTTACTAACTCAATAGCTAGCGTAGTTCAACAAGTGGGACCAGCTGTGGTGCGCATCAACTCGACGCGAACTGTAACTCGTCAATTGCCTGATGCTTTCAGTGACCCAATTTTCCGCCAATTCTTTGGTTCTAACACCCCTCCATCGTCTAGGGAACTTATCCGAGGTCTTGGTTCTGGCTTTATTATCAATGCTGATGGTCAAATTCTCACCAATGCTCATGTCATTGATGGTGCAGATACAGTAACTGTGTCACTCAAAGACGGTCGTACCTTTAAGGGGAAGGTATTGGGTGAAGACCCTGTCACAGATATCGCTGTTGTCAAAATCCCGGCTGAGAATTTACCAACCGTGTCGTTGGGCAATTCAGATCAACTGCGACCAGGAGATCAGGCGATCGCGATCGGTAACCCACTAGGGCTCGACAATACTGTAACCTCTGGAATTATTAGTGCTAAAGGTCGTACTCTTTCTGAGAAACGAGTTGATTTTTTACAAACTGATGCTGCAATCAATCCTGGTAACTCTGGTGGACCTCTGCTAAACAGTCGAGGACAGGTCATTGGAGTCAATACAGCAATTATTCAAGGTGCTCAAGGCATTGGCTTTGCCATTCCGATTAACACAGCCAAACGCATTGCCAATCAACTGATAGCTCACGGCAAGGTTTCTCATTCTTACATGGGCGTTGAGATGGTAACACTAACTCCTGAAATTAAACAAGCTATCAATAGCAATCCTGAGAGTGGCTTAAGGCTAGAAACAGACAAAGGTGTGTTAGTTGCCAAAGTCCTACCCGATTCTCCTGCAGCAAAGGCGGGAGTTAGATCAGGGGATATCATTCAAAAAATTGATGGTCAGGAGGTTACAGATTCCAGAACTGTCCAGGAATTAGTTGACACTAAACCTGTAGGTAGCGACTTACAATTGGGACTACGCCGCCAAGGACAAAATCTCAACCTGTCAGTACGAACTGAGCAACTTCCAGTTAATAATGCACAGCAAGAGCAATGATAGTAGAAAAAATACAAGACCTACTCTAAAGGGTAGGTCTTGCATACTTAACTGCTTATCACAATCAGGTGGCAATTACTTGGATTGTCTGACTCGTTGTGCAACAGGCTTTACTTGTGTACCCTCTGTTTGATCTACTGTGGGAGTAGCAATTAGAGATTCATTTCCTATTAACCCAGAGGCGACTTCTACCTCTGTGCCATAATCTCGCCCTAACTCAACTTTTTTATAATGCACTCTATTATCTCTGGTTACAGTTGCTACTTGCGTACCTTGAGCATTAATCACTAGAGCACTATCAGGGATAATGAGGGGTGGATTAGCACGAGTAATGTTAAACTTGACTGTTGCATACATCCCAGGTCTGAGTATTCCATCTGGATTATCCAATCCTACTTGGGTCAGCAAAGTCCGGGTATTAGGATCTAACGCATTGGTGGTACGCAAAACCTTGCCTGTAAAGATCTTTCTCGGCAACTCTCGGACTTGAATCTGTGCCGTTTGACCATTCTTGAGTGACTGTGCTAAAGTCTGCGGTACATTAACATTTACATTCACATGATCGTAAGCAGCGATAGTATATAAGCTGGGAGTACTACTGGTACTACCTGCTGACACTAAAACCCCAGCATTGACGTTACGTGCAGTAATAATTCCTGTGAAGGGGGCAGTCACTTTTTTATACGACTGCAACACTGTATAACGGCGGAGATTGGCAAGACTGGAATTGACAAGGGCTTGATTGGCATTCACGTTAGCTTGGCTTACCTTGACGGTATTTTGGGCAGACTCAACACTAGCTAGGCTGGCTTGATATGTGGAATATTTTGTATCTGCATCCTGCTGTGTAACAACACCTTGCTTCACGAGAGTTTTCCAACGATTCCATGTTTGAAGTGCTATGAGTAGATTGGCACGCGCTTGCTTTAAGTCCGAAAGACCTTTATCCACACTTGCACGGCTTTGAATCAAATTGGCTTGGGCTTGCGCTAACTGGGCTTGGGCTTGCAAGACTTGCTGATCAGTTTCGGGAGACTCAATCTCGGCTAGTACCTGACCTGCACGTACGCGATCGCCAATATCAACAAACCAACGGCGCAAATATCCATCAGTTTTGGCATAAATAGTCGTCTGGTTGAGAGAGACAACAGTCCCAGGTAGCACTAAATTATTGGCAGCAGTTCGGCGAGGAGTCAAAACATTCACGGAGGGTATAACATCTTGTTCCTTGACTGCTGCTTTTAATTCCTCTTGTTGGCTTAAACGAGGTAAGATGCCTATAGCTAGGAGGCTGACAACAGCACCGATACCTAAAGCGATAGCCACTGTACGACCATGACCACTATGACGTTGCTCTGTCGTGTGCTTCTCAGGCACTGATGGTTGTGATTGGGGTTGAGGAGCTTGAGAATCCACCGATGATGAGGATTTACGATTTTGAGAATCCATAGGTGTTACTTGTGCGGTTGTGATGATAAGGCAAATGCGGAATGTTGATCAGAGGGAGCATCGTCCTCCTCATCCATAGGACGGGGTTGTTCACGACGCAAAATACTATAGACAACAGGCACAAAGATCAGAGTGGCAAATGTTGCAGCCGATAAGCCACCAATCACTGCACGACCTAAGGGTGCATTCTGTTCACCGCCTTCCCCAAGACCAAGGGACATTGGCACCATACCAATCAACATAGCAAACGCAGTCATCAAGACTGGACGTAAGCGAGTGAAGCCAGCCGACTGAGCAGCACGATAAGCATTTTGCCCAAGTAGACGCTGCTCGTTGGCAAAGGTGATGAGCAGAATACTGTTTGATGTCGCCACACCAATACTCATAATCGCACCCATTAACGAAGGGACATTGAAGGTGGTACGAGTAACAAAGAGCATCCAAATAATGCCAGCCAAAGCACTAGGCAGTGCCATCATAATAATGAGAGGATCAAGCCAAGTCTGAAAGTTTACCACCATCAAGCAGTAAACCAGCACAATTGCAAATACTAGTCCGAATCCCAGACCGATAAACGAAGCACTCATCGTTTGTACTTGACCACGCACCTGAATCTTACTACCTCTGGGCAACTTGCGCTTAAACTCAGCCACTATCTTATTAACATCACGAGCAACACCACCAAGGTCACGACCTTGGGCGTTGGCATAAATATCAAAAACAGGTTGCACGTTGTAGTGATTCACAACTTGCATCATTGTGTCACGTCTAACAGTGGCTAAGTTGCGTAAAAGTTGCGGCGGTCCATTTTGATTATTTGCGATCGGTGTATCCTGGAGGCTGTCAAGAGAATTCATTTTGTATTGGGGGACTTGGACAGCAAGGGTGTAACTCACTCCTTTTTTGGGATCTAGCCATTGGTTGATTGCTGCTTGACCACTAGAACTTAATGTTGTTAGCACACTATTTGCAACATTGCGCTGAGTCAGACCGACTTGCTGTGCTTCCGTACGATCCACATCAATACGTAACCTTGGAGCATCCATGACTTGCTGTACATGCACATCTACTGCGCCAGGAACACGCGCCACACGTGCTTCAATTTGTTTAGCAATATTGTAGTTTGCCTGAACGTTTTGATTGGGACCAGATATTTGAATATCTACAGCCGCTGGTAGACCAAAATTCAGAATTTGGGTAACGATATCCGCTGGCTCAAAAAAGAAGGTGTAATTGGGAAATGTTTCTTTGAGTTTTTTGCGCAGTTGCTTGATGTATGAAAAAGTTTTTCCCGGCTCCTTCATAGATACGAGAATATCAGCATCAGCCGGACTAATTGTGGCACCGTTATAGCCATAGGTAAGATTGATACCACTGCTGGGTATGCCAATATTATCCAAAATCATGCCTAAATTCTCAGATGGAATGACCTGACGGATGACGTCTTCTACCTGATTCACAATGATTTCTGTCTCTTCTATACGAGTTCCAGGCAAAGCCCGTACATGCAGGGTAAGCTGACCACCATCAACTTGAGGGAAAAAGTCTTGACCGACGAATGGTAGGAGAACTAGAGCACTCATCCAAAAAGCACCGAACAATACAAAGATTGTCCGGCGACGATTCAATGCCCAAGTAAGAATACCGTAATACCAATCACGAAATCTTTCAAATTGGCGATTAAACTTGTCGTGCTGTCGCCAAAAGAAGTCTTTTTTGACGGTTTTTCTGGAGTTTCTCGCTGCATCTGCTGTGGCAGACGACTTACCATCTAGTGAATACACTTGGTGTCCATGACCGTTATGTTCACTCGATGACGATGTATTATCTAGTGAATGTGTCTGATACCCACGACTGTCGTGGTTGTTTTCACTACCATGATCCTCGCCTGCAGTGTACAAGTCTAATTCAGACCGTAGTAAATAGTTTGCCATTGTTGGCACTACTGTCCGTGATAATAGGTAGGAAGCAAGCATGGCAAATACTACCGCCATTGCCAGAGGTACAAAAAGATACTGTGCTACCCCATTGAGAAACACCACTGGGACAAAAACGATACAGATAGATAGCGTTGCTACAAACGCTGGAACAGCAATTTGTTGAGCACCATCGAGAATCGCTCGTTTTAGTGGCTTACCTTGTGCAAGATTTCGATGGATATTTTCAATTTCTACTGTGGCATCATCTACCAGAATTCCCACTGCGAGGGAGAGTCCACCCAAGGTCATGATGTTGAAGGTTTGCCCTAAAAAACTCATGATAATGATCGAGACTAGGATGGAAAGAGGTATTGAGACTGCCACAATCAAGGTACTACGCCAACTGCCCAAGAAAATTAGAATCATCAACGCCGTTAAACAGGCAGCAATCAACCCTTCTTTAAGCACACCATCAATAGAAGCCTTCACAAATAGAGATTGGTCGAACAAGAACGATAATTTCAGTTCCTTAGGCAAGGTAGCTTGAATTTGTGGTATGGCTTCTTTAACTCGGTTGACAACATCAATGGTAGAGGCACTGCCAGTTTTAAGAATACTCAACAAGATAGAGCGTCGCCCATTTTGGTGCACTACATTCGTTTGCACTGCATACCCATCTCTCACTTGGGCTACATCGCGAATGTAAATTACGGTACCATTGACTTGCTTGATGGGCAAATCGTTAAGGGCTGACACTATATCTGGACTATTGTTGAGCTGCACTGCGTAGTCGCGAGTGCCTATCTTCGCATTGCCAGCTGGCAAAATCAGGTTTTGGGCACTGACAGCATTAGTCACATCTTCGGCTGAAATCCCTTTGGCATAAAGTGCCTGTGGGTCAATATCAACCATAATCTGCCGAGGTTTACCACCAAATGGTAATGGCACACTCGCTCCTTGGACTGTTGCTAACTGAGTACGAACGAAGTTAGTAGCATAGTCATTGAGTGCCTGTTCAGAGAGAGTTTGACTGCCCACACTCATCTGAAGAATCGGCACACTAGAAGCGTTGTATTGTATGATAAACGGTGGTGTGATGCCAGGTGGTAGAGGGCGCAAAACTGTTTGGCTGATAGATGTGATTTGGGCTACTGCCGAGGGCATGTTGGCATTGGGTTGGAAGAAGACCTTGATAACACTGATACCACTCAGAGACTGAGATTCCATGTGTTCAATGTCACCAACAGTTGTAGTAATAGCGCGTTCACTAATTGTTACAATGCGCTGTGCCATTTCCTCAGGCGTTATGCCCGTGTAAGTCCAAACTATACTGACAACTGGAATATTTATTGCAGGAAAAATGTCAACTGCCGTGCGGGTTATTGTCACAATACCTAAGATGACAATCAGTAAGGCCGCGATCACGAATGTGTATGGGCGACGTAAAGCGAGCCGGACTATCCACATGGAATTACCTATGAAATTGCATTAAATGACAATGCTATACAATTCGTAGAGCTAACTTTTAGAATGCTAACGTTTAGATTAACATTTTTTATAATGGTTTCTATACTAAGTGATGAGAATTTTACATTTCAAGTCGGTGCTTTCTTGATACCAACAGCTTGATTAAAGCGATTTTCAAAAGCCTTACAGTTTTAGGAACCGCAAAATGAACGTAACGGTTTGTTTTTTAACACAAGTAAGTGGTTTTATAACCCAAAAGCGTTGTTGCAAGTAGAAAATCCTTATGTCCGACTCAATAGATCAGCCTTTGGCTGGATTCATTTATACACTTTTAATTCAAGAGTGAAATTGTCATTGAGAATTAACAATCTAATGGCCAATGAGGTTTCTACCTACACCTCGTTATTAAATTTGTAAGCATCCCTTAAATGGAACAAATAGTGCGAGTGTCTCGCTCTCGTAATATATTTAGCTATTTAGCAAGCAAGATGTGAGTGCAAAGCACACGCTTCGCGAACGCACTACAAAATAAATCTGCCAAATCGGGATGTACCCTTAAATTTCTACTGAGAGATAGATAAATCACAAAGGAAACTGAATGTTCGATTCTTTGTAAAGAAGTTTTCTCTTCGTAGGCTGTTGACTGACACAGGTGTATAGCAATCCTAAATCATTCGTGAGAAGAGAGAATCCAGGTTTCTGCTAGAAACCTGGATTCTGCGGCTTTTAATTTTTACACCTCGCTTAGGATTGGTATAGAAGTGGTTATAGCTAGTTGTTTTAGAAATAAAGAAAAAAAACTTTTCATATCTTTTTATAGAAGAAAACAAAATTTATAATAGTTTTGAAATGATTACCATGAATTCCTCATATTCTTCCTCTAATTTGGAGTATGATTCGGAAAATCGCTTTTCAGCACACATACTGACACATCATAATTGCATAGAACTCGTTTTCCAACAGTATTTTCACTATATGTGGCTTTAGCTGTTGGAGGTTATAACGAGAAAGGAATGCTGACAGCACAAGTCATAAACTTATTTTTGATTGTTCTCTTGATTTGTCTAACGTTATCTAGTTTCACTTTTAAACAAAGTTCTAGTTATTATGCTCATCCTAGATTTGGCTTTTTCAAGCTTTCGTTGGTATCGTCGTTTACGAGGTGGGGAGTGGTGGCAAGTGGAGATTCCCTTATTTGATGGCTCTCAGGTTGTTTGGGTGCATCAAAGACCTGATTGCAAATCATACATCATACAAACGGAGAAGTACTAGAACGAAGCTTCAACTTCTTCTCAAAAAGCTTTAGAGAAGAGAAATAATATCAAAAATGTTTATTTCTTTTGTCTGATAGAGAAACACTGCCTAGACCTTGAAGAATACCACGACCAATTAAACCTAGACCTCGACCAACGACTTGTGTGAGAATGAAAACAACTCCACTCCCTAAGAGAGAAAAGAGTGATTGTAAACGAGGTGCGATCGCATCAGCAAACTCTAGGACAAAAGTCACCACAAGTGAGATCCCAGTAAGTTCTGCTAATTCTTGACTACGCGGTGCGTAAATTGAAACTGTGGCAATACCACGAGGAACAAGTACAAACAGATCATAACGGCTTTCAAAAATTGCCTTGGGCTCTGTGATATAATTCCTAAAGCGGTATTTCCAAGATAAATTATTTCTAAATCGCTCAACTTCCCGTGTGGAAATCATTTGACGTTTATAAAAATTTTGCTTAATCTCTTCTACATTAGCTAATTTGTTGAGTAAGGGCTGTATAACAGCATTAGCTATCTGAATTAACAAGTTTTCCAATATCATCAATCCTTGCTCTTGCGCTTCAAGGCTATGAGCTGAGTATAAACTATTATCAATGTGTAGGTCTTTTTCAAAGACTAGATAAGAAAATAATTCATGAGTTAAAGGAATTTTGTTCAGGATTTCTGGTTGTACTACTTCAGTATCTTGTAATAAAAAAGATGCAATTCCTACTTGCGTCTTGTTTACATTTAATCTTGAAAATTTACCAAAAAAATCTGTGGTAGCTCCTCGCCATACATCAATTAAAATATCTTTTTTAATTTCATATAATTGTTGAATATCTAATTGAGAATTAGATACTTCATTTAGAATATCAGTAATTTTTTGAAGGATAATATAAAGCAATTCTCGCTTTTTCTCTAATCTTAAAATATCAATTTCCAAAGGTATATTTGTCAAATTTTTTAAATCAAATTGTAGTTTCTGAACACAAGATGCAAATAACGCTGCCTGTATTGCTTTAGGGCTTACAAGAGAATGAGGCAGACTAGTACTAAGCGAGGAACTTACAGCAGGCAATATTGTAAGCGATGTATTCTTGCGGCTCTCTATGTCTGGTTTGCTTGGGTTCGGTGAACTCAATATCCTATTGAGAAACCAACGAGCAACTAGCAATTCTCGCCGTTTGCCAGCCAAAATTGCTCCTTCAAAGAGTGGCAGTCCAGGAGCTTGTAATTGGGCTGTCACTTTCATCAGGGTAGTATTAATATAATCAGTTCCTGACACTCGTAGACGATTTCGCAACCGAGTCAGAGGACGTGAAGGTAATTTTTGTGATTTCCCTGCCTCTTCCCTCTCTTCCCCCTCTACTTTGTCCTGAAACCAATAGGAACGACCAACCGCAACTTCCTGAATGATGCTAACTAACTCGGCAATAGGAGTACCTTTAGGACAGTAACCATCTACCCCAGCAGCTCTTGCTGCTAAAAGCAGTCCATGGTCTTGTACAGAACTTAGAAGCAGCACAGACAAATTTGGGTATTGCGTTTTTAGTTGTTGACAGAGTTGTAATCCAATCTGTTGACTGGAAGTAGAGTGACTGTTGCCTAGTTCTACAATCACCAAATTCACACCTGAGGCGTTTTGTCTGGCAAGTTCTGCTAAGATTTGTAAAGCAGTAGTGTATGTTTCTGCCTCCGATACCACTTGCAGCTCGGTGAATTCTTCTAATGCTACCCGTAACCCTAATCGAAAAATAGGATCTGGGTCAACTAACAATAATTTCAAAGGCGTATCACTCATCTTTTACCCAGCCATAAGGGAGGGGGAGCAGAGGGGCACTAGGAGCAGGGGAGCAGAGGAGGACAAGGAGGACAAGTGGAGCAACTGGCGTAGACAAGGAGGACACTCTATCATATACCCCATTCCCTACTCCCCATTCCCCATTCATAACTCCTAACTTCTAACTCTCTGTAAGTCAGGCTTTAATGTGGTTTACGGTAGCCATAAAAATTAATGCTGTAATCAGTAATTCTCACTCCTGTTTGTTCTTCTACTTGGCGGATGACTTCCTCTGGTAGTTGCACATGAACATCTAGAATTTGATTTGTATCTAGACAATTTACATGGCTGTGAGAATCGCTAATGTTACCGTATAAACGACCGTCACAGCGTTCAATGGACTCAATAATACCTTGGCTGGATAAAGCTTCTAAATTTTGATACACAGAAGTATGACCGATCGCTTTGCCTTGGTTATTCAAGCGATCATATATCTCTCTAGCAGAAAGATGCTCGTTTGCATGCCAAAGTAGTTCTAGAATAAAGCGACGCTGACGGCTAACACGCATCCCCAGCATTTGACAACGCTCAAGAGCATCTTCAAGAGAACGGATTGGTTTTAGAGATACTGCTTGTTTTTGCATATTTAAGTTTTTTAACGAGGGAGTAAATTTTTTCTTTTGAGTGTTTGTTATTGTATATATTTAAAAACTTTTGACCCTTCTCTTTTCCCACTACCCACACTTTGGTCTTTGATGATTGTGGCATTCACAGATTGACACAAAGTTTTCTTGTGTTGCTTTGCTTTTCCTTAATGTAAAACAAACTCATTACCACTTTAGCTTAATTTAATCATAAACGTCCACTTCAAGGCTGAGTTCTTCCCTACAGGAGATGTCAAGCTAATAAAACTCCTATTGCGAGGATTCAATTACTGCCTTTCAGGTTTTATTCATTTATATGGCATCAATTACCCAAAGCTGCTAGTCTGAATTGTCGAGCTACCTTCAAATATCAGTCTGTCGCTTTTGAGCCAATGACAATTACGATCGCACTCAATACTGATGTTATTAACAGTTTAGATATTGACCCTGCAGCAACAGTGATTGAAAAGCTGCTGCAAGAGGGGACAATAGCCTCCCATGAGCAGCAGCTGCGCTTTGAGATTACCTATCCTCTCCAACAAGGAGATCCTCGAGAACTCTCAGAAATTCCAGAAGTGCGGTTATGGTTTATCCGGTTGGATGCTCGCTATCCTTGGTTACCATTCTTACTAGATTGGAAGGCAGGAGAGTTTGTCCGTTATACTGCTATGCTCGTACCACACCAGTTTAGTACCAAAGAAGGAATTCAGTACAATCCTGAAGCCTTAGAAATCTTTTTAATGCACAAGCTGTTTATCCTAACTGACTGGTTATCAAATCAAGGTCTTCCAAGTAAATCTCGTCTTAAATCAATGGCTCAACTGCTTGGCTATGAGCTAGACGACGCCCTGTTTGAGATGTTTAGCAATAGCTAGCAGTTAGGAGTTAGGAATAGGGAGTGGGGAACTCGGGGCATAGGGCATAGGGCATAGGGCATAGGATATATAAAGTATCCTCCTTGTCTCCCTTGTCTCCCTTGTCTCCCCTGGTGCCCCTCTGCTTACCTAAATGTATCAACTTAACTTAGCTAGTCCGGTATATGAGGTTTAATGCAGTGTTAAAAACATATTCGACTGCTTTAGATTGGCTAGGTAATGCTGTCAGCCAAATACGATAATCGTTATATTCTAAAATTAAGTTTGCTATATCATCAATTTTAATTTGATGAAGAACATTGGATTGGGCTAATTCAAAATCCTTCAAGTTTCCACCCAATCTTATAACTTTTTGTGCAGCTTGAATAAATCCATTTATAACAGATATCATATACTCTTTTCCTGCGCCTTCTGTAAAAATAGGTGAGGCTTTCAAGGCTTTTAACTCTTCCAAAATAAGAGAAGCAATTTGTTCTTTTTCTGGAGTATTCCAATATGTAGGAAGTCTTATATCTAAATGTTCGTCTTGAATATATTGATATTGAAAATATTCATTAATATTTACAGTTCTTTGAATTAGCTTTTGACCTGAAAAGAGTTTTTTTATAGGATTTAAACTTGTGTCAATAGATAGGTCTCGGAATACTTTTTCCTCACCTTCTGGACATTCATATACAACATAAGTCCAAAGTCCTGGATTTTCTGTATCAGTACTTTCAGCTTGATAAAAAGTAATTGTACTGTCTTCTACACACTCAAAATATGCACTTTTGATATCACTAGATTGGAAGAAGTCTGTTTTTTTAGATGATTGAATAATTTTTCTAAAAAGTCCGGTGATATGATAGCTCTGGCTTTGTACTTGAATAAAACGTTTTCTGTTGCTAATAAAACTGTGTAACCGAATTACCATTGATCTTTCCTTTTTGTATAGTTCATCGCTTTTTTTAGATGCACCAGCCTTAAAGTAAGAGCGAAATGAAGAAACACAGAACATAGCATTCAGATCCACTTATGAGCGAATCACACTCAATCAGATGAGCTGTAAGTCATAGACACGACACAGCAGTCACCACCCTTGCTGTACTGAGGCTGATAATCTTCGTTTTAGCCTAAATTTTCTGCTTTGTCGTTAATTCACTTCTAGACACATATAGCTTTCCCAAAAAATTTTACAAAATAACAAGCTACAAGTAGTTTTTCATCAATAATCTTTTTTTTCCGCAAAATTTTAATCAATTCAAGAATTGGTAGTAGCTAAAATCCACCATCTTAAGGTGGATTTTATAAAATAAGGCTTGTGATTAGTTAGTAATCACCTAGTTGAGGCAAAATCCAGGCGACAGCTGCAGCTAAATCTTTAGCGATGTAATCTGGTTTTGTATGGTGTTGGTACTCACCAGCTAGAACACGATCACCATAACCAGTTTGTACCAAAATGCCTACACAACCAGCATTGTGTGCCATATCTACATCCGTTGCTTTATCACCCACCATAAAGCTGCTGCTTAGATCCAAATCATGTTCCCATGCAGCAGCCACCAACATTCCCGTATTGGGTTTGCGCCAAGTGGACCACCGAGTATATGCTGGGTTTTTACCGCCTTCTGGAGGGCTGAGGTACGGACAGTAGTAAAGTGCATCTAACTTTGCTCCAGCCTCTTTTAGCAGTAAGTGACAAAGCCGATGATGTAAAGCTTGAACATGACTGTCTGAGTAATAGCCTCTAGCTGGTCCAGACTGGTTGGATACCAAACAGCAAAATATTTGATGATCATTTAACTGACGTAATGACTGTGCAACTCCAGGTATGAGATGTAAATCTTCTACCTTGTGAATGTAGCCAGCTTCGACATTTAACACACCATCACGGTCAAGGAAAACTGCCGATCTAGCCACCCCAGATTTTCTCCAACACAGCTTTAGGTGAAATATCTCTCATTTGGCCTGTTGAGGATTTGATAGCAATGAATTTGTCGCTTTTAGGCAATAGCTTTGCTGGGTCGGTGGGACCAAACAAGGCGATAGTGTAAGTCTGTACTGCCACGCTTAAGTGCATTGGTGCACTGTCAGTACATAACATGAGATTTGCCCCAGCAATGATCGCTGCTAACTTTCCAACATCTTCTGGGGAAGTGATCCTAATTTCGGGTGCAGCCTGCTTAAGACTACTGACAAGCTCTTGATCATCTGGTCCCTGAATAACAACTACGGGGATATCCGGCTGCGTGTTTTGAATTCCTTGAATAATTTGTAGCCAATTCTCGACAGGATAAATTTTGTCTAGACCCTTACGCTTAGCAAGTTGACTAGAACCACCGTGAATCAGAATGTAGCCACTCTCCTTAACTAGCAACCTTTGTTGTTCCTTGTCTGCCCATTCAATATCTTGTTTGGGAATCTTGATGGCTAACTCAGGACATGGAGAGTTAATACCCAGTCCCTTTAGTAAATCGTGATACATAGCAGCAGCATACTGCTGTGTTTTCAAGGGAACTGAATTGGTGAGAAAAACAGATCCTCGACCTCGATAACCAATACGTATCGGAATTCCAGTAAGCCAGAGCAAAAGACCTACTAACCAGCTTTGCCCCAGAGCAATAGCGACATCGTACTCGCGTTCACGAATGATGCCTACTAAATTCGCCCAATCTGCCAAGCTGTTACGATCTTTGAAATCGAATGTTAATACGTCTTGCTCTTTGACTGATCTACTGACCCGGTAAGCAGCCTTTGACCGGGGTTCTACAACAACATTTATCTGAGCGTTGGGGTAATAGCGCTTCAGGTCGTCTAGAGTAGGAAAAAAGAGAATTTGGTCGCCTATTCCGCCAGGGACAAGGGCTACTACTCGCATAATATTTATTTACGCTTACTCGCTCCCTATTTTAGGGGAAGATAGGGATTTAGAATGAGGAATTGTTGATAGTTAGTAGTGAAGAATTTAGTAGTTAATGGTACTTTTTGGCACCTAACTCCTAAATGCCAGTTGCGACAAGTCGGTAAACCCGGCTAACGCAGTGGCTTCTCCTAACTCCTAACTAGTATAGAGTCGAGGAAGGCTGTGCACTTATTAATTCCAGCTGCAGGAATGGGAAAAAGAATGGGGAGTGATCGCAATAAACTCCTACTAACACTGAGAGATCAACCAATTATCAGTTGGACACTCAAAGCTGCTGAAGCAGCGCATGAAATTACTTGGATAGGAATTATCTCTCAACCAACCGACTGGCCAGACTTCAAAGTCATTTTAGCTCAACAGCAGTTGACTAAGCCCGTGGAGTTGATTCAAGGGGGCTCCACTCGTCAAGAGTCAGTTTATAATGGTCTACAGGCACTACCAGACTCTACCAAGCAAGTCCTAATTCATGATGGCGCAAGGTGTCTTGCTACAGCAAATTTATTAGACAGGTGTGCTCATGCGCTGCGCCAAAGTTCTGGTTTGATTGCTGCTGTACCTGTTAAGGACACAATCAAGGTTGTAGGTAAAAATGGCATAGTTCAAAGCACACCTGACCGAAGTCAACTCTGGGCTGCGCAAACTCCCCAAGGATTTGATGTTGGCTTATTGAAACAGTGCCATGCCGAAGCTGTCCGTCAGGGTTGGGAAGTGACTGATGATGCTGCTTTGTTTGAAAGGTGCGGCTTGCATGTACAAATTGTTGAGGGTGAGGAGACAAATCTGAAGGTGACTACTCCACAAGACTTAGCAATTGCGGAGTTCATTCTCAAAACTCGACTAGGTGAAGAATAATTGACAGGGTGAGGTAAATAAATATTTGTATCGATTGTGGAGCTTGAATGATTGACCAAGGAATGGTATGATCCCACACACTCATTATTTGTCCTTGACTAATGATCATAATGAATGCAGCGACTAAGATAGAAGCTATTCTCTACTTAAAGGGTAAGCCACTGTCGATCAGTGAAATTGCTGAATATGCCGCCTGCGATCGCAATACTGTTGAGGAAGGCTTAATTGAATTAATAGACGAGTATGCCCGTCGAGATAGTGCTCTAGAGATTGTAGAAACCCCAAACGGTTACAGTCTACAACTAAGGTCAGATTTTCATGACTTAGTGCAAACTCTCATTCCAGTGGAATTGGGTGTAGGTGCATTACGGACTCTAGCAGCGATCGCTCTCCATAGTCCCATCCTTCAAACTGATTTGATCGACCTGCGTGGTTCTGGAGCATATCAACATGTCCAAGAACTCGTCTCTCTGGGTTTGGTCAAAAAACGTCGTGATAATGATTCTCGCTCCTACTCTCTACAGGTAACACCTAAATTTCATCAATATTTCCAAATAGAACAACTTCCCCAACCTTTTTCCGCCCCACAGCAGCAACAGTTAGAACTTGAGTTACAATCAGAACCATAGAGAAAATAACTTCCACTCCCTTCTATTGCGGAATCCTAGACCTCCAGAGAGAGGTAGTATGTATGCCTTACTCGGCTACTATGGTTTAGAGTAGAATTAGCCACTCAGCTAAAAAATTGCCAATGGTGTTTGATCCTGACTTTTTGAATGACAATCCTGAAGAACACCCTAACCAGCTGCTTTCTGATCACTTTGAGGAACAACATAATCAGTTGCTCAAATATCTACAGCATCAACCTCCTGAGGTTCTAGCCCGTGTTGCTCAGTCTGTTAGCCCTGAAATCAAACAAATCATTTCGCAAAACGTCCAAGGGCTTGTGGGCATGCTACCTACAGAGAGTTTTAACGTGCAAATTACAACAGATCGAGATAACCTGGCTGGTCTTTTAGCATCAGCAATGATGACCGGGTATTTCTTACGCCAGATGGAACAGAGGATGCATCTGGATCATTTGAACAATAATCACTAGTCTTTGGTCTTTAGTCTTTCGTTGTTAACAGGGAATGGGGAACAGGCAACTCTTAACAGGGAAATCCCCTATTCCCACCCCCGAAGAGCATGGTCATTAGTTCATTGTCTTTGATAAATTTAATCATCAATGAACGCTAGTTGCTACAAACCGGGCAACCCGGACCCCAGTCGCCCCAGGAGGGTTTTGCCCTCCTGCAACGCTGACTGTCCAACGCCTTAGCACTCCCAAGGAGCAAGGACTATTGTTTAGGATATGTCCCCAAATGCACCTCTAAGTTTTGATTCTTGCCATCACGGTTGATTTCGATTTCCAAGATGTCACCTATAGAGCTAGAATCCACTAATGTCTGTAGTTGATCTACACTTAGAACCTGTTTGCCGTTAATTTTTTGCACAATGTCGCCAGGACTAAGTCCTGCCTGCTTTGCTGGTGATTTGTCTATAACTTCCTTAATTGCGATTCCAGTATCCTGCTTAATGTTGAGATGATTTTCTTGATTGATCTGTTGTTTTTTAGCAGGAGAAAGGTCTACCATTTCGATCCCCAAAAAAGGGTGATCTACATGTCCGTTAGCAAACAGTTCTTTAGCAATGCGAACAGCGGTGTTAATGGGAATTGCAAAACCGAGTCCCTTGGCATCAGCACGGATAGCTGTGTTAATACCAATAACTTCGCCTTGATCGTTTAACAGAGGGCCACCAGAGTTACCAGGGTTAATAGCTGCATCAGTTTGGATAAAGCTGACTCGCTTATCTGGGACACCAACTTGAGAACTTGTGCGTTCAGTAGCACTGATGATCCCAATAGTGACAGTGTTATCTAAGCCTAAGGGATTACCAATTGCGATCGCCCATTGTCCTGGCACCAGGTTTTGTGAATTGCCCAGCTTCACAGTTGGCAAGTTATCAGCTGGAATTTTAACCACAGCCACATCTGTTACTGTGTCAACTCCCATCACTTTACCGCCAAAAGTCCGACCATCCTTAAGAGTCACTTGTACTGTATCTGTGTCTGCTACGACATGAGCGTTTGTTAAGAGTCGTCCATCTTTGCTCAAAATAAATCCAGATCCTGTCCCACGCTCAATTCGTTCTTGGGGGAATGGCTGCTCATCCTCTCCAAAAAATCGGCGTAACAAGGGATTTTTCAAAGCGTTAGAAATTGGATTTGCTACTTTGCGAGTCGCATTAATACGCACCACCGCAGGGCCTGTTTTTTGTACAGCAGTGGCAATAAAATTTACGTTATTGCCTCCAATCAACCCTGATTGTCCTCTAGCTGTATTAGGAACAGTAGTTTCTGAGGGTACGACTGTTACATTTCCTAACTCTTGAAATGAGCGATTTTGTGGTAGAAAGTACCGACCACTTAATAAGCCTGCACTGCCACCAATTACGAGTAAGGAAACATAAATGGATAGTTGTTTTAAAGATAACTTCATAACCGATAGTCGATGCTCAATAATTCCTAGTTAATAATTAATAGTTAATCGGCAATAGTTATAAGAGCGTGGAGGAAATTGAGCAGACGATTAAGATACATTGTGGTTGTAATTTTCAACTGAGAAAGAAATTAGAAATCTCATCTTAAATTCTACTCCTTGACTTCTGTCAACCTCAATAGTTCTCTTCATTCTCTATGTTGCACTCTTCAGCAGCAAAATCCAACATTATACGAGCGATCACTTCTTATCCAGTCTTTTGGAACTGCCAAGACAGATCTAATCTGTAGTTGTACACCATTCTATAAAAATCTTGCTTATTGAGTTTTAGACAACACTTAATTGCAAATTTTTTTTGATATTTAATATACAATGATAATTATTGTAATGCAAAAACGAGTACAAATATATGGGAAAACATGTTTTGAATGTTAGGATTTCAGAGGATGAAAGAAAAATTTTAAACGACTATTGTGAAACAGTAGAGAGAACTCAGTCGGATATCATTCGTGAGTTTATTCGTTCATTGCAAAGAAAAATTAAGAAAAATCAAGATATTTCGTAATTTTTTGTAACACTCAATACGTTGAACATTCTCAAGTTCACCTCCTACTTCAAATTGCTGATCTAAAATCTAAAGTTAAATCTCTCCTAAGTTGTATGCATGACTTTTCGTAATCATGTAATCCTTTTGTGTGGCTTAGTCAGCATCTTTGAGCTAGCAGCTACACTTCCCAACTTGGCAACAGCACAGGATTCTGGGGTAAGTTGTCCAAATTCAGCCCTGAATAGCTTCCAACGTCATCAAGTTGCACCAGGTGAAACTCTCAAAAGCATAGCGCAAAGCTACAATCTTGACCCAGCAACTATTATTGCTATGAACCCAGCGTTGCAAACTGGTAATCTCGTTGTAGGTAGCAAACTACAAATTCCTCCCTACGATGGGATTGTGGTTGAAATACCTCGAGGTCAAACATTACGACAAGTAGCAACAAAATATAAAATCCGTCCGGATGTGCTGTTTGAGATTAATGGCTGTCAGAAAAATCCCACCGTTGTTTTTGTTCCAAACAGAGATCGAGCGCTACGTCATCTTGCTAGTGAGTCTTCTCGCACTACCAATGCTCCTAAATTAGCTGGATATCCACTGCCAGAAATAGCAAAAGAGGGGTTACCCTATGGTTGGCAGATCAATCCAAGCACTGGTCAAGTTTTTTTCCACAGTGGTGTCGAGTTATTAGCTGCAAAAGGAACCCCTGTGCAAGCGATTGGTTCAGGAGTCGTGGTTTTTGCTGGTGAGCAAGGAAGTTATGGCAAGTTAATCATTATTAATCATAATGGAGGCTTACAAAGCCGCTATTCCCAACTTGACACTCTTAAAGTCTCTGTTGGTCAGCAAGTCAAAAAGGGAGACATCGTGGGAACTGTGGGTACAACTGGAACTCCTACGTTGAATCAACCTTCACTCCATTTTGAAGTGCGTTCTAGCTCATCTCTGGGTTGGGTTGCTCAAGACCCAAATAGTTATCTGCAGCGATAATCAATTAAGTTCGCTAGATTTGACTATATTCATTCCAGCTGCAGCAAATCGCTCAAAGGCTGCATCGGCTGCTTCAGTGTAATCTACAATACCTGGAACAACGACAGGGGAAGTGCAATCTTCTAATAGATAAATTTTTCTCGCTAAATTAGGGTCTATCTGCTGAATTTCTGTTAATAAGTCATCAATTGTCCAAGCAACGCAATGGCTTTTTGCTTGACCAGCAATGATTACAGTATCAAATTGCAATAACTGCTGAATCAATTGCGTATTTTTTGGAGAGATGGGGTGTTGATCCAGACTTTCTAAAACCTCTGGGCTGAGAACAGAATAATTTTCTGTTAAAGGATTGTCACCTTTAATCTCAAATTGTGTTTGGCTATTGCGAGCAATGGAATGAAAAAATGCTGCTTCTTCTACAGCAGCAACTAAAGCATGACCAATGCCTCCTAACATGGAATGATAAGGCCAAATTGTTAGGGGATATTTGCCATCTTCACTCAGCTTTTTAACATAGTAATAAGCATGTCTTTCTAGAAAGTCATAGTTATAGCCGAGGCCATCAGCAACGTTTGGGTTAACTTTCCAAATACCTTGTTCAATATCTTTTGGAATTATACACGTAGCAGATGGAGTGGGGTGTTCGCCAGCAGCGTTAATCCAGAAGATAGGATGAAAAATTTGTATCGTCTTATGGGTATCCATTGTGGCTATTATTTTAGTAATAACCCCTAAGTGACGATAGATGAATTCGCATAAGCGAACATTATCATTTACTGCCCCATTCCCGCATTTTCCACCCACAAATAGTTCAAATTCAGGAAGACAAAAGGTGTTTTGGACATCTATTAATAGCAAGCAAATACGGCTTTTATCTTCAAAAGCTGGTCTTAAACCATATTTTTTTGCCCACACCAAAGCTTCCTCCGCTCTTTGTTGGTATAGTACGCGCCAAAATTTACCAACTTGATGGAGATCAAAGTGAGAGGGGATTGGCAGTTGGTTTATTGCTAGATTATTTATCATACATGCTTTCCAACCTCCTTTGCTGAGGTCGGAGACTCCCAGATAGTGCTTTTGACGCCTCACATTAGACAACCTACTATCTTAAGTTCAGATGGCTTATCAAGTAGAGGTTATCTATTTGGCATCTTAAGACACTATCGCAATTTAGGAAGCTTACAAGTCTGCCAGTTATCAGAATTTTGAATAAAAATCCAAAATCAATCAGCTTGTTCTTCTTGAGAGGTAACAGCTAGCCGTCGGAGTTGTAATTTTTGTAGCTGCTCTAAGAGGGATTCAACTTCTGCTTGCAGGTTCATCAGCTTAGCTTGCTGATCGGCTTGATAGCAAGATGTAGTTAACTGGTTTACTTGAGAGGTATTGGAACTTTGATTAGAAAGAGTAGATGTAGACATTGCTAACTAAATCCAGAACTCAACTCACACCTTTGAGATATTATAATAAGGTTATTTTAGGATTAATTAAAATATTGTATATTTTTCATGAATTACCGTCATCGAACCAAGTTTTGTAGTACATGACTGTAAAAGGAAAGGTTTTGTTTCGCATGAAACATAAGTGCCATACTACATAATAAAAAAATTTAGAGCTTTTAAACACCGTGACCTTGAGCCTGTCTGTAGCTAAATCTCATCGCCAACCTTGGCCTGGACTAATAGAGCAATATCGCGAATATTTGCCTGTTAATGAAAAAACGCCAGTTGTAACTCTACTAGAAGGTAACACACCACTGCTTCCAGCCCCTTCAATTGCAGAGCGAATTGGCAGACAAGTACGTGTCTTTGTTAAATACGACGGTCTTAATCCTACTGGTAGCTTCAAAGACCGGGGAATGACAATGGCAATTTCTAAGGCAAAGGAAGCAGGAGCAAAGGCAGTCATTTGTGCCAGTACGGGCAATACTTCGGCAGCTGCGGCAGCATACGCTAAGCGCGGAGGAATGCGTGCCTTTGTTGTGATTCCCGATGGCTATGTGGCGCTGGGCAAGTTAGCGCAGGCGTTATTATACGGAGCAGAAGTGCTTGCTGTTAAGGGTAATTTTGACCAAGCACTGGAAATTGTGCGAGAGATGGCGCAAAGCTATCCAGTGACTCTAGTAAATTCAGTGAATCCCTACCGTCTGGAAGGACAAAAAACAGCAGCGTTTGAAATTGTTGATGTTTTGGGTAATGCCCCTGATTGGTTATGTATTCCTGTAGGAAATGCAGGAAATATTACTGCATATTGGATGGGATTTTGTCAATATCATCAGATCGGAAAGTGCGATCGCTTACCTAAAATGATGGGATTCCAAGCAGCAGGTGCAGCCCCTCTGGTGACAGGTCAGCCAGTAACCCATCCTGAAACACTCGCCACAGCAATTCGCATTGGCAACCCTGCAAGTTGGCAACAAGCGATCGCCGTTCAATCAGCAAGTATGGGCAGTTTCCATGCCGTCACTGATGAACAAATTCTCGATGCTTACCGACTTTTAGCATCAGAAGAAGGCATTTTTTGTGAACCAGCTAGCGCTGCTTCCGTAGCAGGTATGTTACAAGTCAAAGACCAAATTCCGACAGGCGCAACAGTGGTTTGTGTCCTCACTGGCAACGGTCTAAAAGATCCAGACACAGCCATCAAACACAATCACAGTCAATTCAAACAAGGAATTGAACCCCAACTCCTAGAAGTCGCCAAGGCAATGGGGTTTTAGGGAGTTAGGAATAGGGAGTGGGGAGTAGGGAGTAGAGGATAGGGCATAGGACATTACAGAGTATCCTCCTCAGCCCCCTTGTCCCCCTTGTCCTCCTTGTCCCCCTTGTCCCCTTACACCCCCACTCTCCTTCTTCGTTAACCCATCAATCGCGTCACCCAAGGCAGTTGTGAGACTTTTGCGGGTTTGGGCGTGGTTGTCTTGCTCAGTTTTTAAGAGCGATAGCAGGCGATCGCGTTCTTTCATGACTGTAATGAGTTTAGCCTTCAATTCTTCTACAGAATTTAGGAGTGAGACTTCTTGCTCAATAGCTGTGGTCTCATGGATATCTACGCCCTCAATTCCTTGAAGTTTTTGAATTTCTGCTTTTAACAACGCGATTTCCTGTTTAGACATCTGAGCATCTGTACGGCGTTGTTCTGCTTCAGTATTGTATAGTTTTTGCCATTTTTCAGCACTTTTCCATCCTAAATGCCGTTCTTCTAGTAGTTCAGCGACCTGCTGTTTAAGTGCCTGAATTTCTGCTAGCCACTGTTGTGTTAAGTCTTGACCCATAAGAGAAAATGAATGACAAAAAGCGAGAAACCAGTCACTAAAAACTGATTTTGACTTCTGACTATTATTCGTAACTTTCGTAAATATTGTTACATATATCTAAGTAAATAATTGAAAATTTTGAACTTAGAAGTAGAATAATGAGCGATTCAACACAACAATAGAAAGCGATTACACCAATGTCTGAGCCTCGTCTTCAGTTCTCTTCTATTGAACCGGATGCAAAAGTATCTACTATGAAGCGGCTACGTCAGATTAGCCGCCTGCTGGACAAAGTCGTGACTGTGCCTGGATTAAATCTTAACATTGGTGTAGATCCCATCATCGGGCTTATACCTGTTGGTGGTGATTTTTTAGGAGTTCTGCTTTCTGCTTACATTGTCCTAGAAGCTGCGCGGATGGGTGTATCAGCACCTACTTTAAGCAGAATGGCGATTAATATCATTGTGGATGGTTTAGTAGGATCAGTACCATTTTTCGGAGACTTATTTGATTTTGCTTGGACAGCGAACGAGTACAATATCAAACTCATAGAAGAACATCTCACATCTCCTCACCGCAGGAAGAAAGCAGACGGTTGGTTTATCTTGATGCTTCTGGCTGGATTGTTGATTTTTGCGATTGGATTAGTAGCTTTAACTGTTATAGTTATTAGACTTCTGATAGGAGCTTTGACTGGCGGTTGAACAGTTACTGAACAAGGTAATGAAAGATTGGTGGCAGACTTCTTTTCCTAAAGGACGGCAAAATTTAATAATTACTGATGCAAGTGGCTACCCTGTACAAATTGCGTATGGGGAAAAAGGTACAGGTCAACCATTGTTTTTACTTCATGGTGTTGGTAACTGGAGCTACAATTGGCGTCACAGTATTCAGCCTTTATCTAAATATTTTCGAGTCATTTGTTTTGATGCTAAAGGTTATGGCTTTTCAGAAAAACCTTGGTCGCGTAGAGAACAAACTGGACATCAAATCATTGAATCAGAGCGAATTATTCGAGCATTATGTGATCAACCTGCTGTAGTTGTAGCAGAATCTTTAGGGGGACTGACTGCTCTTGCTCTTGCTCAAGAATATCCTGATTTGATATCACGCTTAGTGGTACTCAATGTTCCAATTTTTCCTCAACGTCTTCCTCATTGGGGAATGTGGTTACTCTCTCAAATACCATTAGAAATTGTGCAAACAATTGACTCTTTGCGTCTGGCGCACTTGTTAGCACCACAGCTTAGAGAAATTATGGCAATAGAAAGGCGTCAAGTACTATTTGATCCCTCAATGTTGACACATGAAGATGTCTATTGGATAACTTACCCATTTACTGAGTTTCCTGGCACTATCGTCAAAGTTGCTGAAGAGTTACAAATAGCAGCACGAGAAATTGAGCATTTGCAAGTCAATAAACAGAATATGCTCAGTAAAATTCAAAATAACCTTCATACTATTCAGTGTCCCACATTAATACTATGGGGCGAACATGATAGCTGGTTCCCTGCTAGTGATGGAGAAAAATTGTGCCAACTTCTCCCTAATGGTAGGTTACAGATTTTACCTAATTGTCATCATGATGCTTCATTTGGCGCTTGTGAGGCAGTTAACACAGCGATTGTAGAATTTTTGCGAGACACAGGTATTTATAAATAAAAGAGTGGGAGGAGGCATACCATTCGCCTTTCAAACTCCCACTCTGCCATTTACCACTGTGTCGATCAGGAATATGTCCAATTATGTCCAGACACAACCCATTACTTAGGGGGCTAATGTATAGGTTCAACGACAGTGTCTGTACTCACTGAATATTCCTAGTGCGGCAAATGACAAACTTAATTATTCATTGGTTGGTTGTAGATATTGCCTGAAATCACTCTTTCATGAGCTTTTCTTAGTGACATTCATAATATAACTGAGTGAATCGAAGTATAGTTGCCATATTGGCACGTTTTTAATTGATTAAAGGGATTTTCCTTAGATTTTTCGTCGAGTTTTAAAAATGCCTGAATACATAAATAAAGAGTGGGAGCAAGCATATCAATCGCTTTATCGCTCCCACCCACACATTTGCCGCTGAAGAGTCAGGAATGTGTACAGACATTGCCCGTTATTTAGGGGGCTAACGTGTAGGTGAACGACAACACCTGTACAGATTTTCTATTCCTGGCGCAGCAAATGCAAACTAAATTATTTATTTTTATTGCTTTAGAGAAATAGATGGTATATAATGCAGTAAATATACTTTATCTATTTGTCCAAGATTTGTTTTTTAGAAAGTGGATCACAAGAGGAATCTATGATTGTGATCCAGCTATCATGAAAACACCCTTGAAGTCGTTTACCTTCTATAAAGTAACTGGGAAACTAGGAGCTTGGTTGCCACATTGGCATGTTTTTGAATGGTTAGAGAACCCATTCAAAATCTAATTCGTTGCTGCTACTACTATTTTGGAAAGATTGGACATGAGTTTCTCTCGTTCTTCTAGAGGAGCCTTTGAGTCAGCTATGAATACAGCCATTACAACATGCTCTCCATGAGACGAACTAGCAATTCCAACATCATTTGTGGCCGTACCTATCCCAAGAACATCATCACCCGTACCAGTCTTGTGAGCAATTGACCAATCCTGGGGTAACCCGGCTTTTAACCGCTTCTGTCCCGTTGGAGAATCGGTCATAATTTTTAGTAAGAAGGCAGTAGAGTTCTTGGACAATAACTGATTTGATTGCAGCTTTGCCAAAAGGTTAACCATAGCCTCAGGAGTAGCAGTATCTCGTGGATCGGTGAAATACTTTTCTAAAGAAGCTTTCTTACGTTGATCAGGAACCTTCTGCACAGCTTGGGAGAATTTTTGTTCGTCAGCAAATTCTGTTTGAAACTTCAGTCCCACAATCTCCGGCTGCAACTGCTGCTCTAATCGATCCACGCGAACGTCACGAATTTTTAATCTATCTAACGTAGCTTTAACTTGCTTCGGTCCACCAATCAATCTCACCAATGCGTCATTTGCAGTATTATCACTCACTTCAATAGAGCGTTCGAGAAGGTCTCGAACCGTAAACCGTGCGTTGTTGCCTTTAAATTCTTTGGCGATGGGACTCCATCCAGGAGCAAGTTCCTGACGAGTAATGGTGACTGATTGATCGAGTGAAAGCTTACCATCGTCCACTTTTTTTAAAACGGCGATCGCACCGGGCAACTTAAATACACTCTGCATGGGAAAGCGCTGTTTGCCATTGAGAAACCAGCTTTTACCATTATTAAGATTTAAAACCCCGATACCAACCTTGCCGTGGACTGCTGAAATGTCAAGATCATTCAACCGCTTTTGAAGTAGTGTCGTGTTGGTCTGTGCTTGGGTGATTGGAAGCCACACAAACGTCAGTAAAGTCACCACTCCAAACGAAAGCCAAAAACGACGCACAAAGACTGAAAACATCTATTTTGCATTTCCTAGATTACAAGAGCCAAAGAAAAAGCCCCCCATACTGAGAGGCTCGACTCAATTTAGCACAGACAATTTGTTAAACTTACAGGAATACTATGCAGCAACTGCGCCTCCAAGTGCAGCAAAAAATCCTGAGACAACAGCTGTCGCAAACAACCACCAAGCCGCTGTTGCAGCCGCCTTTCTGGTTTCTTCTGCTTGGCGTTGTGCTTGATGCTTGACCTCTTCTAAGCGTCGCTGTGCTTCTTGCTGGATTCGTTCTGCTCTTTCCAATACACTATTACGAGCCCTCTCAACTTGGTCGATGATCCGATTTGCATCTTCTGGTGAGATATCCTCCCGAGAACTCAATATCGCAACCAAGGTGTCCCGGTTGAAGTGAGAGAGGCGATCTCGTAACGCTTCAAATCCTGCTTGTGGATCTTCAAACAACCTGCGAACATCGCGCTTAATACTATCATAGTTGAGTTCAGGACGATCCAGAGAGTTCAGGTAATGCCGGATACGGCTAAAAATGCCTTCAATCACATCTTGAATTCGCCGCTGGATACTGCGCACTTGTTCTACAAATTGCTCGCGTACCGACACAATACTATCTGCAATTCGTGCTGCTTCCTCATCAGTCATATCCTCACGAATTTTCAGCAAAGCGATAATGGTAGAACGGTCAAAGTGGGCAAGGCGATCGCTCAAACTTTCAACCCCTGCTCGTGGATCATGCAGCAATAGCTGGATATCACGCTTAATCGCTTCCGGATTAAGTTCTTCTTTCCCAGTCCGCCACAGATACTCTTCCAAATAAGTGCGGAAATTGTCCACTCTTTGCTGTGTCCGCACAGCTAGACGACGCGGCGCACGCACGATCTCCCGAATTGAGTTCTGGACAGAATCAATAATTTGATTGACTTGCTCTTCACTTAGGTCTTGACGCTGGCTTAAAAGCTTCACTAAGGTTTCTCGATCTATTTGTGACAAACGATAACGAAGCGCCAAAGCACCCTCTTTGGGATTTTCAAAAAGTCTGGCAAAGTCTCGTTGAATACCTTCAGGGTTAAGTTCTGTTTTACCTGTATTGCGTAAATAATCTGAGATTGTGGTTGTTACCGAGTCATATTGATCCTTGGCTTTATCAGCCACAGCTTGTGGTACGTGGAGCACGCTGTGCCATGACTCCTCAACAGTATCAAGGATTTGATTAGCTTGGTCTTCACTCAAGTCTTGCCGTTGGCTGAGTAACTTCACTAAAGTATCGCGATCAAAGCGAGACAAGCGTGCACGAATTGCAGCGATTCCTGCTTGTGGGTCATGGAGAATGGTTCTCAGTTCAGCACGAATAGCATCGGGGTTCAGCTCATCTTTGCCAGTGTTACGCAGATAGGACTGTACATTCAGCCATAGTGATTCGGCTTGATATTTTGCCTGATCTGCAAGTCCTTTGGATGCAATTAAAACTTCATCTCGTTGTCTTTCCAACTCGTCAAGAATTCTGTCTGCTTCCTCTGGTTGAATATCATTACGCTCCAGTAGGATTTCCCGCATATTTTGACGGTCCAATTGAGCAAATCGCCGAGATAATGTTTCATAGTCTGCATCTGGAGTTGCCAACAAAGGTTTGAAATTCCGCTCAATAGCTTCTGGGGTCAACTCTGCCTTGGGAGTTACAAGCAAATAGCTTTCTACTCGGATTTGCAAGTCTTGTAATATTTCCCGTTCTTCTGCTGCTATGACTACAGTCAGCACATCTTGGCGAATGGCTTCCAACTGGTCTGCTATACGTTGAATCTCTGTTTGGGTAAGCAGACCTCTTTGTTTAAGAATTCTAATGAAATCGTTTTTATTGAGTCTCTCTAACTCTCGCCTTACTGTCCCTGGGTCAGCAGCTGGATCATATATTACATTGCGAAATTCTTCAGCAATCTTTTCCCGATTCAGTTGCCAAGCATAAGTGTTGAGCAGATAATTTTCCACATCAGCACGAATTGGGCTATAAGGCTGTGATGGAGTGAGTTGTGGAGCCGTCTGTTGCACTGTCTGTACAGCTTTATCTTTGGCTCTAGAGAGAGCACCTAAGATTTTTTCCACGTCCAAGTCTGACAAGTCAGTTCTTCCCAAAACGATACCTGTCAAAGCTAAGATGATCTGTTGCAGATTCTGCTGAATTGGAGAAGCCGAAATTGCTTGCTGCAAGGTACGCTGAAGTCGGCTTGGCTTTGCTTCTTGAGTTTCCTTATGGTCACCCGTTTCAGAATGTATCTCTGCAATCAGTTGATCTAGTTTGGCGTTGAGTTCATCTAGTTTGGTTTGTCCTGGTGGTATTGATTTGAGATAATCCATTACCTCACTGAGGCGATCTTGTTTGGTTTGTTGCTGACTTACCACCTGTTGCCAAACGTTGTATAACGTATCGGTAATGCGGTTAACATCACGTTTTGAAAGGTCAGTACGGCTGCTGACTAATTCGGCAAACTTTTGACGGTCGATTTTACGCAGATCTGGACTTCCAGCGATCGCTTGTAATTGTGGGTCGTTGAGTAACTTTTCAAATTCACCCCGAATTTTCGATAAATCCAATTCTGGGGGGCGCAGCATTTCAATGTAATCTTCAATATTGTCTCGGATACTGCCAGGATCAATAGCGCTGCCTAATTCGCGACGCACCGCTGCTGCTGCTGCTTCAGCGGTTGATACAACTTGCTGATTCACAGCCTTAGCACCTAAAGCGGCTGTGGCTGTTCCCATAATTGCTTGAAACCCAGAAGTAGCAGTGTTGACTACTGAGCCAACCAAAGAGCCTACTGTGGTCGAACTTACCCAAACTAGCAGTAAAAAGTAGGCTCCCCAAATCACTAACCCCAAAATTGCTCCCAATCCTGGGCTAAAGATTACTAGGCTCAGTTTCACAGCTAAAAAACTAGCGATCGCCAGAGCGATCGTCACTGTAATCAGTGTCCATAGCCCAACTGCTGTACCTATTTTACGGATTGTGCCACCGAAACTTCCAACCTCTCCACTTGTAGATGAATCCGAGTCTGATGAACGTCCAAGATAGGAAATACCTGCAGCTACGGAGAGATTTGTTAAAACTAGTTGTATGGCAAATGCCAAAATCACACCAGAAATTAAAGCAACAAAAAAGCGTGGTCCTGAATTAATGACCGATGCTTGTGCTGGCGTTACATTCAGTGCGTTTCCCTGAGCCTGTGCCATCCAAAGGAGTGACTTATATAGTCCAAAGACGATATCTGTAGTCTGAAACATTCTATTTTTTTGCCTCTAAGCTTAAGTCAATGGGAATAATAAAAAATTACTAAGAGAAAATTCCTGTATCTATCGCAATACCCTACTCTTTAGATTAGAATCCTGGAATCTAGGCTTCACAGACATCTCTCCAAAGTTTGAACTTTGTCTTGAGCGTAAGGTAGAGTTTTTTTACCTAATCCCAACGTTAGATAAATGCTTGCAAAAGCATGACTATATTAGTTCTATTTAAGTTGTAAATTACCTTATGGAAGCAGGGAACTCTTAACGGGGCATAGGCAATAGAAATTGTTTATAAATGCATAGGAGTGCTATAGCCATCGGGAGTCCCTCATTTTGAAATAAATAGTGCGTTCGCGAAGCGTGTGCTTTGCACTCACGTCTTGCTCAATTGGAATCTTCACTACCAATCTATGTAGGAATTGTTAAGATTGAAAGTTTTAGAATCCCGGTTTCTCAAAGAAACCGGGATTCTTGCTATCACCAATGATTTAGGATTGCCATATATTAAGCATCATCTGTTATTCATCAATCATCTTTTGTAGGCAATGATTAATGACTAAAAGTATTGATTTTCATGATTGTTATTAAGTATGTGTTCTAAATTAGACAAATTTATTACAAAAATATTTTAATGAGAAGTGTTGTATGATTTACAATAAAATTTTTTATCTTTTTATCACCCTCGCTAGGTAGATTTATCTTCAACAATGCAATTAGAGAAATCGTCCAGAGGAGATGCTTAGTGTTTGTACCTATAGACAGAAATAAAAAAGATTACGAATCGTTACATTAGTGGTCAAGAGACAAAAATTATGCATAAAAGGAAAAGCACATGACAAATCCTTCTCCAACTACTCAAAACGTTGCTCCAGAGTATAACGGTATCGACCGCAATGCCTTTCTTTTTGGCTTTACTCCTCAAGCGGAACTTTGGAACGGTCGTCTAGCAATGATTGGATTCCTTGCATACTTATTGTGGGACTTAGCGGGATATAGCGTCCTACGCGATGTTTTGCATTTGATTGGCTACTAAAACATTAATTTAGTCTCAGTGCCTAGTTAATCTCGTAATGAGTGAATTGGTGTTTTAGACGTTAAACGTCCACTAAAGAACAATTAATTTTAGAGGTAAACAAAATGGAAAGTCGTCCTTCTACTGATTTACCACCTGTTGCTAAAGCTTATAACGGTATTGACCGCAATGCTTTTATCTTTGGCTTCAACCCTCAAGCAGAACTGTGGAATGGTCGTTTTGCAATGATTGGGTTTCTTGCATACTTACTCTGGGACTTAGCGGGATATAGTGTTCTGCGTGATGTGTTGCACTTAATTGGTTATTAATCCAGAGAAAATAGAAACGTAATGCGTTACATTTCTATTTCCTAATTACAAGAGATTCTGCGGTCAAAATAAGCTCATCCTACTTCTTAGAGGAAGTAGAATGAGCTTATTCTTCTGGTCAATGAATTAGTCAACTACCCAAGCTTTTTCTAACAGGGGGTTTAACGCCCGTCAAAATACCCTTAATGGTCGCTGCTAATAATGTTTATCTTCAACACAATTGGGTATACCTAGCACTGGGCAAGGGAAGTGAGACCCTAGTTTTTGAACAAGAGGGTGGTTAGCTGTATTACAGCCGAGAATGAGTAGGGAAGCCGCTTCAGCTTCTACAACTTTCCTGAGTCCCGAAGCCACATCACCAAACCTGAGATGTGCTTTGAAAGAACTCTTCCATTCCTCAGCCAAACAAATTGCTTGTCGTAAAATACACTCCGCTTGCGCAAAGTGATCGACTAATGCTACCTTTCCAGATATTTCCTTCGTCGGTAGCCCTATTTGAGTAAGAATGGATGTGCTAGCACTTCTTGATTGGGAATTCACAAGAACGTCTACAGGCAGTTGATAATTAGATGCACTGGTTACGACTTCCTCTGTAACCAGAAGATCTTCACCATTGTAGCGGTGATTATCCTCTAATACATAGACGACTTGAACTGTGACATGTGCTTTTGTGGCTAAACGTGTTTGGTGAGCAATCAATAAAGTGAGATCCAACGCAGTATGACTTCTTGGAGAACTGTTGTAGCCAACAATTAAATTAACTGCTTTTTCTGATTGAGCCTGTTCCCAAGAAGGCTTTGTTGGTACTGAGTGCAATACCATTTGCTCAACCAAATCATCTCTACCTATTGCATTTTGAAGACGCACTAGAATTGGCTTAATATTCACAGCTTTCACTTCTCTGTTGATAAACGAATGACAAAGGAGAAGCGGGTTAATTAAAGGCTGAAGTGTAAGGCATGAATACAAAACCACAAGTTTCATTATTCACCCTTAAGGCTTCATCTTTAAAACAAGGAAACCCCAATCATAACTGCTATGACAGCCAAGGTTTTGGGAGTTCCTTCCATTGCCTACGGAGTTAGCTGACGGGCGAAGACTGGAAGGTGTCTCTCATAAGATTAGCCCCAAATTTTGGTTCCTCCGCTTCAAACCTAAAATTCTGTAGATCTGAATTAGGCTACCCACTTAATTTTATTTTGTTGCTTCTTGGTAGTGAATTGTCAAGAACAATACTTACTACCAGTCGTGAAACGCCCCATTTAGGAAGGGCAAAGATGGAAATGGGTAATAAACGCAGTATCACTATTTTTATTGTACTCATATTGAGTAAAATAGCTAGCTGGAAAATTCAGGATATAGTTGCAAAGTTCATCATAATCTTTGAGATTCGGTGAATTTGCAGGACTTAGGTCTCTAAAGTTGTGCTTAAGACACATAGAGGCAAACTAGAGCTTTGGGAATTAACCTCAAAACCTTTCTAATAACTTCTCTTACCTAGAGATACTTCAGGATATCGAGCTTTGTCATCTACTTTTAGACACTGTCATGTCTATTGCAGATCAAATCTCATAAAAACTTATGTATCTGCAAGACTAAAAAGTTTATGCCTTCTCGATTTCTAGGAATTTCCTTAGTTTTTTCCCTATCAGCCACTTATGTTATCCAATACCAATTCTCTCAAACCTATCAACAGATACAAAATTAGAAACCTTTGTTAAGCCTAGCTTTCTTAATTTTGAATTGGTGTAAGACAACATAAGCTAATTTTAAATAGCCATGGCAAAAGAGTTTAAGCTCTTTAGTAGCTATGCTCCTGATTTTTTGAAGTGTTACGACATGATTTTTGTCCTTTAACCATTCTCGTTTATGAGATTTGCCACACATTAAGTTCCCTCTGCCCCTACTGAGCACACTGTTAATTTATTTATTTGAATCTAGCTTTGGATCTAGCTGACTTAACCCTAACTTGAAAATAGAGCCTAGATTAGCTAAATTGGGGACTCCCCCTGTTAAGGCAACTGGCGTAGTAGGGAATAAATACTCTTCTCTTTTGTTGTGGGCAATTACTGATCTAAATTTTTGAATTGTAATGTTAGATTATATTGTATAGCATCACAAGCTAGTAAAATCAAGCTTTTTAAAAATTATTCTTAGTTGTTCATATAACGTTATGTCCTATCAATTTATAGCAATAATCTAAAAAACTCTAGCTAGCACTGGAAGAAGCCGAGGGGCAGAGGAGGGCAAGAAGGACTCCATACTATGCCCTATGCCCACTCCCCACTCCCAATCAAAGCAATCCCTGTTGTTTCAACTTGGCTAGCGCATCTTCAGCAGCGGCTTTTTCTGCATCTTTTTTATTGCGTCCCTTACCTTCTCCGTACTCTTTTTCATCCACCAAAACTTTGGCTATGAACTCTGGAGCGTGGGAGGAGCCACCAACTTGGATTGTGACATACTTAGGAGGAGTGAGAGTCACATTGCGCTGAGCCCATTCCTGAAGTCGATTTTTAGAGTCTACATTCGAGCGAGACGCAACAACACTTTCAGGTACAGAGTCAAACAGTGGTTCTACAACAGCACGGAGTGCCTCTATATTAAAATTATTGTCCAGATAGTAAGCACCAATGACTGCTTCAAAGGTGCTGCTGAGTAAATTAGAATTTTGGAAACCTCCCTCTCGTATAGCACCTTTGCCTAATCGCATCCTGAGATTTAAACCCACTTTAATGGCAAACTTTGCTAGCTGCTTCTCATCTACCAATGCTGAACGTCGCCGAGTTAATTTGTCTTCTCCCATTTCTGGGTAGCGACGATAGAGATACTCCCCACTGAGAAAGTTGAGCAATGCATCACCCAGGAATTCTAGGCGTTCATTGTGTTCACCTGTTTGTGGGTTTTCATGGACATAAGAACGATGAGTGAGAGCACAAAGCAGAAGCTGTTCATCTCGGAATATCAGAAGTTGGTGCATTTTTATCTATCGTTAGCTGCGTATTTCAACATGTCAATCCCAAATCTTCTGAAAAGCCCAACATAATGTTTAGATTTTGCACAGCGGCTCCCGATGCACCCTTACCTAGGTTATCGAGGCGAGCAACTAGCAGTGCTTCTTTTGTGATGTCATTGGCAAATACAAAAACCTGAACAAGATTAGTGCCGTTTGTGGCCATTGCATCCAAAAACTTTCCGTCCCTTAGAAGAGAATACTCTTGAAATGGCATAACCTCTACAAACTGCTCACCTTGGTAGTAGCTGGCGATCGCTTGATGGATAACTTCTCCGGATGGTGGATTATCCAAAATCCACAGTGGCAATGGCACCTGTACCAGCATTCCCTGTTCAAAATCCCCCACCGCCGGCACAAACAGCGGCGGTGATGCTAATCCTGAGTGCTGATGCATTTCTTTAACATGCTTATGCCCAAACTGCAAACCATAAATGCCATAGGGATAGAGCGACGTGGCTCCAGGTAGTTGTTGGTGGAAGGTCTGGTACTCTTGAATGAGACTCTTGCCACCGCCCGAGTAGCCTGACACCGCATTGATGGTGATAGGAAAGTTTTGAGGAAGGATACCCTTAGCTATTAATGGACGAATACAGGATAAAAATCCTGTAGGATAACAGCCTGGAACACTAACAAACTGAGCGTTAGCAATTTTTTCTCGCTGCCCTGAATTCAGTTCAGGAAAACCATAAACCCAGCCTAGTGCTGTTCGATGAGCAGTACTTGCATCAAGAATTTTAACCTTCGGATTCCTGACGAAGCTAACAGCTTCGCGAGCAGCATCATCAGGTAGGCAGAGAATGGCAACGTCAACGGCATTGATCAGCTGTTCTCTTGCGGTTGAATCCCTACGTTTTGATTGCTCAATACTAACTAACTCAATGTCATCCCGTTGGCTGAGACGTGAGTAAATCTGTAAGCCTGTGGTTCCTGATTCACCATCAATGAAAATTTTAGGTTTAGTCATCATGATTGACTATTGACTAATGTGTCGTTTTTATATCGCTTAATAAAAGTCAGATCAAGTGGTGATTAGATTTGATATGCTAAGAGACTGGACTAGCAATGATTATACCCATGCCTGCGCCCACTATCATCCCTCCAAATACCGCCTTTCCTCTCATAGCGGTGGTTGGTCAAGAAGCCATTAAACTAGCCTTACTACTAGCAGCGGTCGATCCGGGGCTAGGCGGTGTAGTGATTGCAGGTCGTCGTGGAACAGCAAAATCGGTCATGGCGCGTGCCATCCATGCCCTTTTGCCACCCATTGAAGTCGTTAAAGGTTCAATCAGTAACTGCGACCCCAACACCCCAGAAGAATGGGATGACCAATTGCTAGCCAATCTGGAACAGGAGGGTAGACAAGATGCCTCCTCGACAATTGAAACAGAAATTATCCCCGCGCCCTTCGTACAAATTCCTTTGGGAGTTACAGAAGATCGACTCCTTGGTTCTGTTGATGTGGAACAGTCCGTAAAACAAGGAGACACTGTGTTTCAGCCAGGTTTGCTTGCACAGGCAAATCGAGGCATCCTTTATGTCGATGAAATAAATTTGTTGGATGATCAAATATCTAACCAGCTTTTAGCTGTCTTATCTGAGGGACGTAACCAAATTGAACGCGAAGGCATTAGTTTTCAGCATTCTTGCAAACCACTGTTTATTGCTACCTATAATCCAGAAGAGGGTCCATTACGAGAACATTTGCTAGATAGAATTGCGATCGCCCTTTCTGCTGATGGTGTCCTCGGTTTAGATCAAAGAGTAGAAGCAGTAGAACAGGCAATCTCCTACTCTCGTTCTCCCCAAGAGTTTCTCCAACAATATCAAGAAGATATAGATGCCCTCAAAACCCAAATCATTCTGGCACGAGAATGGCTCAAAGAGGTTCAAATCAGCCACGAACAAATTGGCTACCTTGTTGATGAAGCAATTCGCGCAGGTGTGCAAGGTCATCGCGCCGAATTATTTGCTATGCGGGTTGCCAAAGCAGCAGCGGCTTTAGATGGGCGCACACAGGTCAATTCTGAGGATTTGCGACGTGCGGTTGAATTGGTGATTGTACCACGAGCAACTGTTGTGCAGGCTCCGCCACCCCAACCAGAGTCACCACCACCCCCTCCCCCACCACCACAAGATCAGCAGGAACCAGAAGAGGAAGAGAATCAAGAACAAGAAGACCAAGACGAAAACCCAGAACAAGAACCGCCTAGTATTCCAGAAGAATTCATCTTTGATCCTGAAGGAGTCATTCTCGATCCGAGTGTGCTTTATTTTGCTCAAATGGCACAGCGACTGGGTAAATCTGGTAGCCGCAGTTTAATCTTTTCTGAAGATCGAGGACGCTACATTAAGCCAATGTTGCCCAA
>Ga0070738_10000747_pt1 | contig 83090 bp, 56 predicted proteins | sample Coa_R2_2_FD_66446 | JGI IMG/M metagenome (GOLD analysis project Ga0070738, IMG submission 66446) | Surface soil microbial communities from Centralia Pennsylvania, which are recovering from an underground coalmine fire - Coalmine... | ecosystem: Environmental > Terrestrial > Soil > Unclassified ...
AACCCTGGGAGCCCGGCCAAAATGGCTTCGAATTTTCTAGCGCCGAATTGACTCGCTGGATGGACCGCCTCGAGCTCCTCAAACAGGCCCGCGACTTCCAATTTCACGGCCGCTTGCCCGAATCCGCCGATTCCGTCTCCTAGATTCCCGGCTCCTTGCCGCCTAACCCGGCGGAGCGTGCGTCTTTTTCGATTTCTTGTATACTCGAAGATCGCACTTACAAGGAGAATCCCATGAGCAAAAAAATCATTGCGGTAATGGGCGCGACCGGCTCCCAAGGCGGAGGACTGGTTCGCGCGATTCAAAACGATAAGAACGGCGAGTTCACCGCGCGTGCGCTTACCCGAGATCCCAACTCGGACAAGGCCAAGGCGCTGGCTGCGCTGGGCGCCGAGGTGGTCGCCACCGATATCGACGATCCCGCCTCGGTCGATAAAGCCTTCCAGGGCGCCTACGGAGCCTATTGCGTCACTTTCTTCTGGGCCCATTTTTCTCCCGAAAGGGAACAGGCCGAGGCCAAAAACATGGCGCAGGCTGCTAAGAACGCGGGCCTCAAGCACGTCATCTGGTCGACGCTCGAAGACACGCGCAAATTCATCCCCCTCAGCGACACGCGCATGCCCACCCTCCAGGGCAAGTACAAATGCCCCCACTTCGACGCCAAAGGCGAGTCCGACCATTTCTTCACCGATCTCGGCCTGCCCGTCACCATCCTGTTGACTTCCTTCTACTGGGACAACTTCATCATGTTCGGCATGGGACCGAAAAAAGGCCCCGATGGAAAGCTGGCCCTGACTCTGCCGTTGGGCCAAGCCAAGATGCCCAGCATCGCGGCGGAAGATATCGGCAAGTGCGCCTACGGAATTTTCAAGCGTCCCGGCGAGTTTATTGGTAAGACCGTGGGAATCGCGGGAGATCATCCCACCGGAGCGCAAATCGCGGCTTCCTTCGCCAAGGCGCTGGGCCAGCCCGTCTCCTACAATCCGGTCTCCTTCGACGCCTACCGCGGATTCGGTTTCCCCGGAGCCGAGGACCTCGGCAATATGTTCCAGTTCTATCACGATTGCGAAAAGGACTTCGCCGCCGCGCGCAGCCTGGAAGTGAGCCGGAAGCTCAACCCCGAGCTTCAGTCCCTGGATCAATGGCTGGCCGCCAACAAGAGCCGCATTCCGTTGGACTGAGCGCTCGCCCCCGCGCGCTCCGCAATTTCGGATTTCAGATTTCGGATTCAAACTTATGTTTAAAGCCACTCTCGACAAGATGCTTCCGGCCACCGTCACCGGCTCTTTGCCGCGTCCGAGCTGGTACACCGAGAACCTCGGGACCAAGTCCTTTCTCGACGCCATGGTCACCAGCCGCTTCCGGGAGCAGTACGTGGACGCCCTTTCGGTTTACCTCCGCGAACAGGAAATCGCCGGGCTCGACATCGTCACCGACGGCGATTGCCGCTTCGACCAGGACGTCGGCGGCCAAAGCTGGACCAGCTATCCGCCTCATCACATGGACGGCTTTGAAACCACCCATCCAAAGCTCGCCAAGGTCGGCGCGGGCGGCATTGCCTTCCCGCGCGGCCACATCCTTCATGACTACCTCGAAGCCCGCGTCATGCCCAAGCTCGTCGGCCCGGTCGGCCGCGGCGAAATGCAGTACGCCGAAATCTGGAAGACCGCCCAGCGCCTCACCGCCAAACCCGTGAAGTTCGGCACGGTCACGCCGGAGCTGGTGGCCTTCGCCGTCCAGGACGAATATTACAAAAGCCTTCCAGACCGCATCATGGCCCTCAGCGACGCTTTCAACCAGGAGCTCCACGACCTGGCCGATGCCGGTTGCCCCGTCATTCAGATGGAAGAGCCCCAGATTCACCTGCTCGCCGCTCGCGGTTACGTCGACAAGGTCATTAATCCCGAGTTTATGCTCAAGGTGTTCAACAACACCGTGCGGGGGCTGCGCGAGAAAACCGAAGTCTGGTGCCACACCTGTTGGGGCAATCCGTCGCAGCAGCGCATGTTCGCCACTGTCCAGAGCTATAAGCCGGCGCTCGAGCTGCTCAACCAGGTCGACGCCGATGTCATCACCTTCGAGATGGCCAGCTCCGGCGCGGCCGAGCTCGACGACGTCGGCAAAGCCATCGCCGGCAAGAAAATCGGCATCGGCGTCATCGATCACCACACGCTTCAGGTCGAAGCGCCCGAGCAAGTGGCCGATCTGGTGCGCCGGGCCTTGAAAACCATTCCCCCCGAGCGCCTGGTGCTTTCCTCCGATTGCGGCATGGGCCGCGAGGGCATGAGCCGCCGCCACGCCCTCTACAAAATGATCGCCCTGGTGCAGGGCGTCAACATCGTCAAGAAAGAGCTCGGGCTGCCCGTAACTCCCTCGCTCGCCGCCGATCCCAAGTTCTCCCTTTTAAGGATGGCCGAAGGGGTGGCCAAGGCATGATCAACGCGGCCATCGTCGGCCTCGGCTGGTGGGGCAAGACCCTTGTCGAGTCCGTTCAGAACTCAAGCGCCGACATCCGCTTCGTCGCCGGCGCGACCCGCACCCGCACTCCCGAATTGGCGGCCTTCGCCGAAGCCCAAAAATTCAAGCTCGTCGATTCCTATGACGAACTCCTGGCCAGCCCCCAAATCGACGCCGTCGTGCTCGCCACCCCCCATTCCATGCACGCCCAGCAGGTGATCGCCGCCGCCGCCGCCCGCAAGCACGTCTTCTGCGAAAAGCCCTTCGCCCTCACCACGCACAGCGCCCAACAGGCCGTTGACGCCGCCCAAAAGGCCGGCGTCACGCTCGCCCTCGGCTACAATCGCCGCTTCCACCCCGAGATGGCCAAGTTGCGCGATCGCATCCGCTCCGGCGGCCTCGGCACAATTGAGCACGTCGAAGCCACCATGACCTTTCCCAACGCCCTTTTGCTTAAGCCCGAAGCCTGGCGGGCCAACCGCCAGGAAACGCCCTGCGGCGCCCTTACTCCCATGGGCGTTCATGCCATCGACGGCATGATCGATCTGTGCGGCCCCATCGATCGCGTATTCGCCCAGAGTTTCCGCCGCGCCGTTTCCGTCGATTCCGACGACACCACTTCCGTCCTGTTCCGGATGAAGGAAGGCATGTCCGGCTACTTGGGCGCTTTGGCCGCCACCGGCCCCGGTTTCAGCTTCCAGGTGTTCGGCTCCAAGGGTTGGGTGCGGCTGGAAGGCATGACCCACGTAGCCGGCGCATCCTCCGAGGAGCGCCGCACTCGCTTGTTCGGAACCTGCAAATTTCAGCCCATTAAAGGACCCGCGGAGACCTGGGAAGCCGAGCGGCTCGATGTCACCCGCGCCGCCCTGGAAGCGTTTGCCCGCGCCGCCGCCGGCGGCCCCCGCTATCCCATCTCCACCGGCGAAATGATTCACGGCGTGGCTGTGACGGAAGCCGTCGTGCGCTCCGCCTCCACCAATCAGGTTGAAAAAGTATGAATCTCGGCCCCTTGGGACATTTAAGCTATTCCACGCTGGTTCACCCCGGAGACAATTGGGAGCTCATGTCGCACAGCCTCCGCACCTACGTGCCCCAGGTAAAGGCGCGCGTGTCTCCCAACCAGCCCTTTGGCCTTTCCCTTCGCCTGGCCGCCCCGTCGGCCGAGGCCCTGGTGAAAGATCCAGCCGCGCGCGACGCCCTCAAGCGCTTCCTCGCCGATAACGACATGTATCTTTACACCGTGAATGCGTTCCCCTACGGCGCCTTCAAAGACACCATCGTCAAAGAACAGGTCTACGAGCCGGATTGGCGCACCGAAGAACGCACGCAATATACGATCAACGTCGCCGATATTCTGGCCGACGTCGCCCCGCCAGGCTTGGCCCCTTCCATTCAAAGCGCCCCCCTCGGCTTCAAGCCGCGCGTCACCGGCCCCGACGTCGTGGCCAGCTACACCGAGCACGTCCTCCGCGTCGTCGCTCACCTGGTCGCCATCCAGGCGCGCACCGGAAAGACCGTCACCCTGGCTCTCGAGCCCGAGCCCCACTGCTTCCTTGAGACCACCGACGAAACCATCGACTATTTCAAAAACCATCTCTACGCCGGCCGCTCCGCCGAGCGCCTGGCCAAGCTCGCCGGCATCCCCGTTTCCGACGCCATCGCCGCGCTTCGCCGCCACTTGGGCGTCGTTTTCGACATCGGCCATCAGGCCGTCGGCTTTGAGGACATCCCCGCATCGCTCCAGAAGTTGGTGGACGCCGGCGTGCCCATCCTCAAGCTTCAGGAAGTGGCCGCGATGCACATCCCCAATGTGACCGACGAAACCGTCGAGGCCCTCCAGCGTTTCGCCAAAACCGTCTATCTGTCCCAGACCGTGGAAAAAAAGAACGGTCAAATTACCAAGTTCCTCAACCTCGAAGACGCCTTCGCCGCCCGCGCCGCCGACCCCGCGTCGCCCCGCGAGTGGCGCACCCACTTCCACGTCCCTGTCTTCCTCGACGACCTCGGCGGAAAGTTCGGCACCACCCGCTTCGCTCTGGAAGCCGCGCTCAAGATGCACAAGGAAAAGCCCCTTTCGGGTCAGCTCGAAATCGAAACCTATACCTGGGACGTTCTCCCCGATCATCTCAAAACCGGCGACATCGTCGATTATGTCTGCCGCGAAATCGAATGGGTCCGCGGACAATTGGTGTGACGCTGCCGTGAACGTCGGCTTCATTGGTCTCGGCCGCATGGGCCAGGGTATGGCCCGCCGAATCCTCTCCGGCGGCTGTCGCCTCGCCGTTTACGATATTGTTCCCTCGCAACTCGCTGGCCTCGTCGCCGAGGGCGCGATTGCGGCCGCCAGCGTCGCCGAGGTATGCCAGGCTCGCGACGTCGTCGTCACGATGCTCGTCGAGGATCAAGCGGTAATTGACGTCGCCACCCGGCCCGGAGGCATCTGCGATTCGCTCCCCCCCGGCTCGATTCACCTCGCCATGGGCACCTACGGCGTCGGCGCCGTCCGGACGCTCGCCGCGGCCCACGCCGGCGCCCGTCAGTTCCTCGTCGTGGCCCCTGTGCTCGGCAGGCCCGATCTGGCCGCGTCGGGACAATTGGGAATCGTCGCCGCCGGCCCTGACGAGGCGGTCCGGCGCTGCGAGCCTTTATTCCAGCGGATCGGCCGCCGTGCGTTTCTCGCCGGCCCGCAGCCGGAAGCCGCCACCGTCGTCAAGCTCGCCAATAATCTGGTGCTCGGCTCCGCCATGATCGCCATGGCCGAGGGCTTTTCCCTGGTCCGTAAATACGGCGTAGACCCCCAGGTGCTGTACCAAGTAATGACCGAAGGCCTCTTTTCCGCGCCCGCCTACAAAGGCTACGGCAAAACCATGGTCGAACAAACCTTTGAACCGCCCGGCTCTCCCATCACCGTCGGCCTCAAGGACGCCAACCTCATCCAGGCCGCCGCCGATCTCGCGCGCGTTCCTTTGCCGGGCTTCAATGTCTATCGCGATCGCCTGCTCGGCGCCGTCGCGCACGGCGATGGCGACAAGGATCAAGCCGCCCTCGCGCGCGAACAAGCCCGCGCCTGCGGCCTGGAATAGCCTTCTATTTGCCGTCCACCGAAAACGCCAAAAATACGTTACCCGGCATCAGCGGAATTCGCGAATAGCCTGCGTTCAGGTAAACCATCCCTCCCGCGATGCTCGCTCCCGTGCTGTCGATGGAGCCGCCATGCGCCTTGATGCCGTTGATCGTCTGGAAATCCTGATTCGTGTCGAAGTCCCAGAGGATTTTTCCCGAACTGGTGTCGTAAGCCCGCAGATGCCCGTCGTCGGAGCCCGCGAACACCGCGCCATCGATCACGCTCGTGGGACCCGGCTGAGCGGCGCTGCATCCCTTGTCCTTCAAGCACCCCGGCTTCGGAGCCGGCGTGGACCACAATTTACTCCCGGTCTTCAGATCCAGCGCAACCACCCCGCCGCCGGCTTCCGCTTTAGCGGGATCCCAATCCGAGATGGCGAAATAGGCGGCCTTATTATCCGCCGATGCGCCCCAGATCACGCCCCCTTCGGGTCCGCCCGCGCTCACCCGCGTCATCCAAACCGTCTTGCCCTGCGCATCCGGATCGAGCCCGTAAACCATGCCCGATTTCGCCGCCACAACTAAAATCCGCTTGCCGCCGCCGATCTCCTTCAAGATCGGCGAGGAGCCGATATCCAGGTCGCCGCCCGGCTTGGCGGGGCAATTCGGCTTCTGATCCGTCGTGCATCCGAAGTTGAACACGTCCCCTTCCAGCAGTTGTTGCGTCCACAAAATCTTGCCCGTGGCCTGGTCGAAAGCGAACACGGCGTCGCTCGTCTTTGTGCCAGGCTGCGAATAGTTGATGCCGGTGCCGCCGTAAATGGCCCGGCGCTTTGCGTCGAGGGTTGGAGAAGTCCAAAGGCTGGCTCCGGAGGGTCCCCACGTCTCGACTCCGGCGCTTGTCTTGCCCGTCAGCTTGGCGGGCTCCTGGATCGTGTAAGTCTTCCAGATCTGTTTGCCGGTCTTCGCGTCGAGCGCCACCAGGCTTCCCCGCAACTTGCAGCAGGCGTACTTGGGATCGGCCGCGGCAATCGATTCCTCGCCCGCGGAAACCGGCACATAGAGACGAGCCCCATCGAGCTTGGGCGTCCCCGGAATGGATGCCTCGGCGCCCTCGTCCACATGGGTCTTCCAGAGCATCGCTCCGGTCTCGGCGTTGACGGCGTGCACCCAGGCGTGCAGATCGGAGATGTAAAGAGTCTTTCCATCGGCGGAAACCACCGGACCTGTGCGAACGCCCTCCGTTGCTTTGTACATCCAATAGATGCAGCCGCTGGAGGCGTTCAGAGAAAATACCGTTCCATCCGCCGCCCCGACGAACACTCGGCCGCCGTACACCGTAGGAGTTCCGAAAGAGGTCGTGACGCCGGGATATCCGAAGGCCCATTTCAGCTTGAGCTTCGGAACGTCCGCGGCGGACAGGCCGGCCGCCTTTGCGTTCTGATAACGGCTGTTTGTCGCGTCGATTCCCCATCCATTCCAAACAGCCGCGGTCTTCGCCAGCGGCGTGTTGGACGAGCACCGGGCCGACTGCGGAATCGACTCCGTGCCCGCCACGCCCAGATAGCTCGCCACTGCCGACCGCTCGGAAGCGCTCAAATTCGCTCCGATTGCCGCCATTCTCCCCGATTCCAGCGCCGTTAGAATCGCCTGAACCGGCATGGTTCGAAGCACGGCAGGCAGCGGAGCCTGCGTGGTGCTGCCCTCTTTATGGCAGTTCGCGCAGACCTGTTGAAAAACCGTTGCCCCGTCCCGGTTCTGCGCCCACATTGAAACCGCCGAGCCGGCAAGACAAACCAGGGCCGCGGCCCGCCATACAACGCCAATCTTCATAACGAGTCCTTTTTCCGAATCAATGTGCTTTGCCGCCGATGAGAAGCAGATGTTTATTCTTTCCCACGCCGGACAGGTTGTCAAGTTTCGCTTGCGTCCTATTATATCCGTAGGCGGGGCAACGCGGCCAGGAAATGGAATCACCGCGCCGCGCGTAGTTAGACAGATTCGCTCAGCTTAGGCAAGCTAGGCGTGCGAAGCGATTGCAACCGTGGCCGGTTTCAGCCCCGGAGATGTGGCCGTCAGACGAATCTGTCCGGCCATCGCCGTGGATTGCAGGATGGCGAGGCACATCCCGTGGTAGGCCTTGCACGATTGGCCCTTGAAATCCGCCGCCATATCGCCGACGTTTCCGTTATCCACGCCGATTAAGCGCGCTTGGCCGGCGAGTTCGAAGGCGATCTGGTTTTCCGCTTCGGGATGCAAACGGCCGTCCGCGTCCAGAACCTTCACGGTGACGTGCGCCACGTCGCGGCGGTCGGCGCGGATGGCGTCCCGGTCGGCGGACAGGCTGATGGCCGCGGGCTCGCCGGTGGTGGCGATCTCCACTTCGATGGCTTGCTTGCCGCCTTTCATACCGACGGCCTTGAGCGTTCCCGGTTCGTATGGCACATCCCAGGCAAGGTGCAGGTCGTTCGTGGTGCGCACCGCGCCCGCCGGCTGAGGCGCGTATTGGCCGTAGCGTCCCTGCATCCCGTAGCGCGGGAACTGATAGCCCTTCACGCCGACCGATTTCCCGTTCAGAAACAGCTCGACGCTGTCGCAATTGGTGTAGCAGGTCACCGGCACGAAGGCTCCCTCATGGCCCTTCCAGTTCCAGTGCGGAAACAGGTGCAGCACCGGTTTTTCCGTCCATTGGCTCTGGTAGAAATAGTAGCCGTCTTTCGGAAAGCCGCAGGTATCGATGCAGCCGGCAGTGGAGCCGCGGGATCCGTCGAAAGCCTCGCCCAGATAATCGATGCCGGTCCACATAAAGTCGCCGGCGACATAGTCGTGCGTGCGGACGAATCGCCAAAGCTCTTCGGCATCGAGACCGCGCATCGTTCCACGGCCGCCGAAGGCGCGAGCGGGAGCGGCCGCGGCGGCTTCCCGCGCGGCCGGAGCCGGCAGAAGGCCGCGGTAATCGCCGCGCGGACCGCCCATCCCGCTGCTTTCGGTTCCGATCATGCGCCAGTTGGGGTGCGCGGCCTTATCGATGCTGTAATACAGTTCGCGCCGCTCGCGCCAGCGGTCGGCGTAGTTGTAGCCCACCACGTCCAGTTGACTGAGAAACTCCACGGGCGCGGCTTTGGGTTCGGCGGCAATCTGATCGCATGCGGCGGTGACCGGGCGCGTGGGATCTTCGCGGTGAAAAATGGCGAGCAGCTCGCGCAGGATCTCGGGGCCGTTGGGGCTGAGCTGGTCGGGAATTTCGTTACCGCAGCTCCACAGGACCACCGACGGATGGTTGCGGTCGCGCAAGACGAACTCGGCTGCATCCCGCTCGTGCCACTGGTCGAAGAGGCGCGAATAACCGTTGCCGCGCACCTGTCCCTTACCCGTCTTCCACTCGTCGAAGGCCTCGTCCATTACCAGAAACCCCATGCGGTCGCAGAGGTCGAGGAATTCGGGCGCGGGCGGATTATGGCTGGTGCGAATGGCGTTGCAGCCCATTTCGCGCAAGGTTTCCAAACGCCGCTCCCAGACGCGCTCCGGCACAGCGGCGCCTACGGAACCGGCGTCGTGATGCAGGCACACGCCGTTGAGCTTGACGCGCTCGCCATTCAGCAGGAATCCGCGATCGGCATCGAAAATCGCTTCGCGGATGCCGATGGGCGTTTCGTACTCATCTACCACCTGGCCGCCGGCCGAAACCGTGCTGCGCACCCGGTAGAGGTAGGGCTCGGCGACGGTCCAGAGCGCGGGCTTTTCGACGGCGAGCGTCTGCTCGAAGGCGTATTCCGCCTGAGCTCCGATCTCCTGCGCGGCCTCGGCGGTCTGGACGACTTTGCCGTCGCGATCCACCAGCGCCGTAATCAACTTGCACAGGGCCGCCGCCGCGCTCTGGTTCTCGACGCGCGTCTGAATGCGGATTGTGGCCGCGCTTTTGGTTACGCGCGGCGTGGTGACGAAGGTCCCCCAGCGGGCGACGTGCAGAGGATTTAAGGCGGACAGCCAGGTGTGACGGTAGATGCCCGAGCCGGAATACCAGCGCGAGCCGGGTTGCGCGGAGTTATCCACTTTCACCGCGATGACGTTGTCTCCGGTGAAGTTCAGGTGGGACGTGAGGTCGTGGGCGAAACTGATGTAGCCATAAGGGCGCTTGCCGAGATATTGGCCATTGATCCACACTTCGCCGTTCTGATAGACGCCATCGAATTCCACCGACACTTTGCGGCCGCGGTAAGCAGTAGGCACGCGGAACCGTTTGCGGTACCAGCCGATGCCGGTGGGAGCAAAGCCGCCCGAGCCGCCGCTCGGCTCGCTTTGCGAAAAGGGGCCCTCGATGCTCCAGTCATGCGGCAGATCGAGGGCGCGCCACGCACCATCGGAGAACGCGGGCTCCTGCGCGCCGGGGGAATCGCCCTTGAAGAATTTCCAGCCGAAATCGAAAGACTCGCGGATGCGCACGGCGGGTTGCGGCTCCTGCGCCTCGACCGCGCTTGCCAATGCCGTGGCTGCCAGCGCTCCGAGCATGCCGCGCCGGGTGATGCCGTCGTTCAGGTTCATCAAGGTCCTCCCTTATCGCTGCACCGTCACTACGTACCAGGTCGTGACGGGCTCGCCTATTGTGAAACTCCAGCCGTCCGCCGTCTCTTTTGCGGCTATGGGCTCGCCGATCGGCTTGCCCGAGCCATCCAGGGCGGTTACGCTCACACCGCGCGCTTTCGCGATATTGCGCAAAGTCGCGCCGCCGGAGACGGGTTCGATCAGGGAAGGCGAACCGCCCTGATTCGCCACCCGCGTGTGCGCTTGGTTCCATTGGATTCCAGTATTGCTGACGCGCGAACCGGCCGTGAGCAACATGCGGGAGGCACGCGCCAGCGGCCGCCCGTCGAGCGACGAGAGCACCAGCGTAGCGAAATTGGTCGTCAGGTCCGCGCTGAGATTGCGCAACGCCTTATGATTGGCTTTGAGGAAGCCGATGAGCGCCTCGGTGCGTTCCGTCTCCACGGTAACGACGCCGTCCTTGCCGCCGGCTGTGGACCAGGAAAGCTGGCCGGTATCGGATACAATCGGGTTCGCCGGGCCGGTTTCCAGCTTAGCCGCAGGCGGGCCATCCAGCGAACCAATCCGCACTCGGTGTTCGAGCGGGAGGGCAAGCGGGAAGCCGGGAGTGAAATAGGGCTGCTCGGAGCGCGGCAAATTCCGGCTTTCGAGCACCTGCTCATGGGAATACGTCCGCTCGATGGTTTGGCGCGCCGCCCGCACATCGCCGCGCAGGAAAATCAACGCGCCTGCGGCCATTTCGGTCATGCGAACCGGGTCGAGCGAGATGTCAAAAGGATCGCCCACATAAGGCTTCCAATCGGGCGACCGCTTCGGCTCGAAAGTGTACATTACGACAGCGTCCCAATCCTGAAGACTTCCGTAAGCGGCGATGATCGGAATGCCCTCGCTGGCATAGTCGTTGGGAAACGGATGGTTCGTCTCGCTTACGGTATACGGTTTGCCGGCAAAAGCGGTGCGCGAAAGCTGCACCACGGTGGAATGCAACGGATCGTTGACCATGGGGGTGTTCCACGGCGGCGGAGAAAATGAGGCTTCCCAATAGACATGACCGTCCAGAATGTCCAATTTGGAAAGCGACGCCAGCATCGGATAGGGACTGCTCGAATGGTCATGATCGCTGGAGCCTGCGATTGCAACTTTCACCCCGAGGTCGTTCTTCAGATAGCCGCTCATGTCCCGGTAGAACTTGCTTTCCGTGTCCATGAAGAAGGCCATCTCGGCGTTGTATCGTTCTTTGGGCGCGGCCGCGGCTTCCCGGCCGGTCAAGCGCGGGATGGCGGATCCTTGCGGAACGTTCGCCAGCTTGCGGAGCTCCTGCAACTGCTCCGGCGTGCGGTTTTTTTCGAGCCAGGCATTGTAAAGCGCCGTTAGTTCCTCGTCGTAATAAGGGGTGGGGGCGTGGAAACCCAAATACAGCCCGTTTTCGTTGACGATCTCGACCAGCGCGATGGCCGGCTCGTCGCGGTAGGCGTTTTTGGTATAGGGATTGACGTGGGTCAGCAGGTTGTGCGCGTATTCCTTTTCGAGCTCGATCAGCCGGGGGTCGTAAAGCGTGAGACCTTTGCCCCATTGGATCTTGTCGTAATCGCGAACGCCGTCGCCGGCTTTGTAGGAGCGGCCGACGTTCAGGTTGAGGTCCACATAGATTCCGCGTTTTTTCAATTCGGCGATTTCGAAATCGAGCCGGTCGAGTTGTTGCGGATCGAACGCGCGGCTGTCGCCGCGGGTGGAATCGACGATGCCGCGCGGCGAGGCAAGGTCGAGGAAATGCAGACGCACCAGGTTGACTCCGAAGCGGGCCAAGGTGGCCGCCCACATCGGCATATCTTCTTTGGGAGGGATCTCCACCGAGCCCGGGCTCCAGTCGGTGAAGTGGACGCCCCAGAATCGGATGCGGCGGCCATCCGGCCGCGCGAAATGCCCGTTGCGGATGCGAATGAAGCCGTCTTTGCCGGCGGGAGCATCCAGCAGAAACGAGACATCGGCCGGCGAGGATGCAGCGGCGCGATGATCCATGGCGAACGGTCTGAGCAGGTTGTCGTCCCACTGCGCGAAGGCGGCGGCGGAAAACACAATGGAAAGCGGGGCAAGACGTGCGAGTTTGCGGATCAAGGCGCCCTCTGAAGGCGGGCCCCGAAGGGCCCACTGCTGAATTGCAAGCTCACGGCATCAGAATTTGAGCCGCACGACCAACTGGCCGTTGCGCTGGCCGCCGATGCCGCTTGAATTGATGATGTAGCCGAAGCCGGCGGTGGGCACGCCCGCCTTGTTGAACGTGGACGTCGCGGCCGGATTGCTGGCCGATGGAACCGGCAGGTACACGCGATTGAAGACATTGAAAAATTCGGCGCGAATGCTCAGGTTGATGCGCTCGCGAAAGCGGAAGGCGCGGCCGAAATTCATGTTTTCGCTGGCCTGATGCTGCCACCGGTAGTTGTTGTAATAGGCCGCGCCGCTGCCCCAGACACCGGCGGGCGCGTCCACCCAGGCGGCCGGATTCAGGATCTGGCGGTTGCTGTTGGGATCGATGCAGCCGCAATTGGGGTTCTGGAGAAACATCGGCGCGCCGGGTACCGGCTCCATCCGCGTATTCGTGTTGAAGGTATAGGCGCTCATATTATTGTTGGAGGCTGGCACGGCGATCAGCGCGCCGCTGGCGTACCGCAGAATGCCGCCCCACGTCCAACCGCCCGCCAATTGGCGAACGAGCTTGTTGGCGCCGAACCGTGGAATTTCGTAGGTTGCCGCGGTCACCCACAGGAAAGGCGTGGAAGACGGGTTGAGGCTTTTGTTTTCGGCGCGGTTAAAGGCGTCGTTGATGCCCGCGCAGCCGTTCGATCCCAGGCATTGCTCCTTCTGGAAGCTGAAGCTGGAGGACACATCCAAACCGCGCGAAAGATGCCGGACGAACTTCATCTGAAGAGCGTCATACCAGCTATTGCCCAGCGGATCGAACCAGGCGGGCAGCGAGTTGGCGTACTCCGGGAACGGCCGCAGCGCCTGCGCCACGTTTGCGCCGCACGGATAACCGGCATAGGGCGCGCCCAGGCCCGCCGCAGCGGCGGTTGCCGAACAGATCGAGGATGTCAGCAGGTTGCGGGCGGCCGCAGTGGTGAGATTAAGTCCCAGGGTTTGCAGCCGGGCCGGCGAAATGGCGTTGAGAGCCAGCAAGCCCTGGGCCTGTTCCCAAACGCCGCGGTTGCCCACGTAGGCCGCTTCGAGCGTCATGCTCGGCGTGAGCTGACGCTGCAGCGCGATGTTCCATTGGTTGATGCGCGACGGCCGGCCGCCCTCGGGATCGAGGAACTGGGCCGCCCACCCGGGCGCCGGCGAAAGCGAACCGGGGGTGGGAGCGACGCCGGGATCGAGCGTCTTCTGGTACAGGACCGAGGGGTTGTACCGGATCCCGTTCTGAAGCTGCGACACGGCATAGCCGTAGCCGGTGGACGCGGATACGGAGTTGAATCCGAGCCCGGCCACGGGCATGCCGCCGTTTAGGTAGCCCAGGCTGTCGCCCGCGCCATAGGTCAGGCCCCAGCCCGCGCGGAATACGGTTTTTGGGTTGATCTGATAAGCCACGCCGAGCCGGGGACCGAAGCCATAAGGATACGAGCGCGCGAACTGGCAGTTGCAGCGTCCCGGCCCGTAGCCGGCATAGATGTAGCCGCCCGGCAGGCCGCCCGCCGAGGGATTGGGCGTGTGAATGCCGATTTCGGCTTGGTTATTGTGGAGCTCGGTCGGGATCGGCTCGTAATCCCAGCGCAGGCCGACATTAACGGTAAGCTTCCGGTTGACCTTCCAATCGTCTTGCGTGTAGGCGCTCCACACGATGTTGCGCATCTGCGTGTCGCGCGGCGCGTTGACGTTCGAAGCGGTCACCTCGCCCAGCAGAAAACTTGCATATCCGGCGCCGACCGCCCCGCCGCCTACGCTGGAGGAGCCCAGGTACGGTATGGCGGTAGGCCCGTTGCCAAAGGTGTACTGCCCCTGCGCACCCTGAATGTTGACATCGCTGTAGACGTTCTGCTTGGCCTCGGCGCCGAATTTCAAGGTGTGGCTGCCACGGACCCAGGTAGCGCTGGCGACGAAGCCGAGCATGTCCGTAAATTGCTTATCGGAAGTTGTAGGCCCAAGCGTCTGTCCCTCGCCGCCCTGGTTGTTGACGCTCATGCCGAACAGTTCGGGGAAGCCAGCGGGATTGGTGGCGCTGCCGGTCAGCCCTAACAATCCGACAGTGTCGTAGTCGAGAACGGAGGGCGGGGAACTGTCGGGATTCGAGAAGCGATAGAAGCTGCCGCCCAGGTGGACCATAAGAGAGGGCGAAACCGTGCGGTCCGCGTTCAAGACGAACTGGTTGCCGGAAACCAGCTTGGGGCGCTCGCCGGTGATGGGCGAAGGCAGACCGTCGGGAGCGGCCACCTGGTTGGTGTGCTGCTGGCGCCAGTAGAAGCTCAGCTTAGTGGCGTCGTTCAGGTTTTCGTCGATTTTCAGGCTGGGAATCTGCTGCGTGGTATTCGTAGAAATACTGGGTAGCCAGTTCAGCGTAGTCTGGGTGTTGACCGGCGCCGGAATGAGGTTCTGAATCTTCACCGCGACCGGGTCCATGCGGTTCTTGGGAATTAGGTTACCCGGAAACTGCGTGCGCATCACGCGGCCGCTGCTATCGGTGAAAGCGCTGAGCGGATCGTAAATGGCGTTTTCTGGAAATTGGTAGCCGGTGTTGGGATCCGTGAGAGTCTTGCCGGTAAGGGCGGCGCTGAAATCGCCATTGCGGTAGGCGGCGGTGGGCACAGTGCCATAAGCGCCGCTCGAAAGCTGGTTGTTGCCGAACCGTTCCAGATTGAAGAAGAAGAACGTTTTGTTGCGGCCGTTGTAGATTTTGGGCAGCCAGACCGGCCCGCCCAGGGTGAAGCCGTAGTCGTTCTTGCGGTCGCGGTCGAGCACATGGCTGAACGGATGGGCCGCGTCCAGGGCCTCGTTGGCCCAGTATTCGTATGCGCTGCCGTGGATCTGGTTGGCGCCGCTCTTCGTGGTGAAGTTGAACAGGCCGCCCGCCACCTGTCCGAACTCGGCGGAGAAATTGGAAGTCTGAATCGAAAACTCGCCGATGGTTTCCACTCCCGCCGCCGAGACGGTGCTGGTCCAGCTTGCGTCGTTGAAGCTGGTCGCATCCTGGCCTTCCAGGTAGACCTTGAAATTGCCATACGTCCCGGAGGGAATTCCGTTCACCACGTTGTTGCCCGGGCTGCTGGCGTTGGCTCCGGAGACGCCTGGGGCCAGATACATAAAGCTGAGCCAGTTGCGGATACCGCCGCCGGCCAAACCGCCGCCGCCGAAATTCAACGGCATTTCGTTCACTTTCTCGCCGCTGACGTTCATACTCTGCTCGGCATTTTCCGTGCGCAGAACGGCTGCTTCGGCGCTTACGGTGACGGATTCTGTGGAGGCGCCTACCTGTAAAGCGACATCCACCCGCGTAGTTTGCGCCACCTGGACGGCAACGTCGGTCCGCAATTCCTTCTTGAATCCGGGTGCATCCACCGCAATCTCGTACTTGCCGGCAGGCAGCGAGGCGACGGTGTAATCGCCCGTTCCGGTGCTGGTGGCGGTGAAGACGGCGCCATTATCGAGGTTCCTTGCGGCCACCTTGGCGCCGGGCACGGCGGCGCCGGCCGGATCGGTAACCGTCCCTGTCACGGTTCCGCGGTCGCTCTGCGCAAACGCACAAAACACCAGCAAAGAGCAAAAGATCGCTATTTCCAGGATGCGGCTCCCTGCGGACGCCGTCCCACCCATTCGAGCGCGCTCTATAAAGAAGCTCCTCATATTCTCCCTTTCAAACGGGGAAATTGGATGGTAGGATTTTATCGCCAAGCAGTCGCCAGTAAATCCGCCTAAAGTAGGATCGGGATGTTATGGCGCGGGTGCGGCCACAGCCTCATAGTTCGGGACAAGTTCCACGCGGAGCAGGTTGACTGCCTGGCCGCCCGGCGGAATCGCGGGGCGGACGCCGGGGGCGAGGTAAATCGGTGCGTCGCGCCTTAGCGGCAGGATCTCGAGTTTGAGGCCGCGGCGCAAATCGGCGGCCGAAATATCCCTGAAGCCGACCTCCCAGGGCGCGCCGTGGTAGAAGTCGTCTGCCACCAGGCGGTTTCCGGCGTAAAGCCGCGCGATGTCGCCCTGATACGCGATGCGCAGGAGTGCGCCGCTCATGTCGGGCACGTGGACCGACCAGCGCGCGGCGGCCTGAAACGCGCCATCTCCGGGCGCCATCGCGACCTCTTTGCCCATCGTCACCGGCGGAACCGGGCTTGCCTGGGACACCTGGCTGACGGCCGCCTTCACGGCAACAGGCTTCATGCGGCAGGAGTAAGTTTCGAAGAGGCCGTATGCGCCGGTTGCGCGAAAGCCGGCCACGGGACGGTCTAGGCGCGGAAATACTCCGAACTGAAGCGAAGCCGGGTCATTCGACGCCAGGTGCATGCGTCCGGTTTCGAAATAGAGTTGGGCCGAAGAAAGAATGAGGCGATCGCGCCCGGCGAAGGACATTTTCCACAGATTTCGGGCCTGCTCGCGCGATAGCAGCAGGATGCGGGTGAGGCGCCCCTGACGATTGCGGAGCTCGATAGCGGTCTCTGGTCCGGGAGCGATTCCGCTGATGATGACCCGCCCCGCTTGGTGCGTCACGCGCGCGCGGGGCGCCGCAATCGCCATTTCCGGCGAGTCATGAAACACGAATTCCGGGACGACTCCCGGCCAAGCGAAAAACACCAGGGTTTGCGGATCGTCCAGTTTGCAGAGCGGCTGGGTGGTGGCATATTCCAGAACAGTCTCACCGACCGGCATTTCTACCGGCCAGAAAGTATATGCGCCCGTCGGGATTGTTACGGGTTCGCGCGGGACCTTCCAGTCGCCGGAGGCCAGCTTGAGTTGTACCTGGAAGTCCCGCCGCTCCGGCAAGGGATGGTCCTTCTGGTAATTGTTGACGAAAATAAAGCCGCTGCTCCCATCGGAACGGACTGCAAGGCGGGGAGTGTCGGTGTCCTGTATGGAAGCCGGCGTGCGGAAGGGCAGGTAGCTGCTCATGGGAGCCAGCACCGAACCGAAGTCCGCCAGGAACAGGTGGACCGTCTTCAGATCGCGGAACGATTGGCGCATCTGGCCGAATTCGCCGAGCGGCGCCTGAAAATCGTAAGTCTTCACCGGCAGGTCGTTGGGATATCCGGTGGCCTGCGATTCCTGGAGCGTGGTGCGCTTGCCGTCGGGGTTCGTGCCTCCATGGAAAACGTAGTAGCCATAGAGCACCACGCCGGAGCCGAGCTTGGCTATGTCGAGCGCGGCAATGTCATCGGCCGACATCAAGGGCCGGCGGTGATACGACAGCTCCATGCCGCCGCCCATCTCGGCCGTCAGAAAGGGATAACCGGCAAAGCGCGCGTCGATATCGGGCCGGAGCGGGCAAAGGTCCGGTTTGACGTTTTCTTCACAGCGGATATGAGTAAAAAAATAGTTGGGGCTAGGCGGCAACGGTGCGAGCGCGCGATACCAGAATCCGTCGGGATAGCCTCCGAAGACCGGCAGCACGCCGCTTGAAGGAACGGCGGCGTTGTCCCAGGCGGTGACGGAATAAAACGGCGCGTCGATACCGGCCTGGCGCGCCATCCGGCGCAGGCGCAGAATGTGCTCCTCGCCCTTGCCTGGGCCTTGCTCATGATACTCGTTTTCGATCTGCACGCCGATGATGGGTCCTCCGTCCTTCCAGAACAGACCTTTCAACTGCCGCCCGATTTCGCTATAGAAGCGCCGCACGTAGTTCAGGTAGGCCGGATCGTTCTGGCGCGGAGCGGACTTTTCCAGCACCCAATCGGGCAGGCCGCCGTTCCGCACCTCGCCGTGATCCCAGGGGCCGACACGCACCCAGACGTAAAGGCCGCTCTTGGCGGCCAGTTCCACGAAACGCCGCAGATCGCGCCGCCCCGACCAGTCGAACTGTCCTTCGATCTCCTCGTGGTGGATCCAGAAAATATACGTGGAGACAATCTGGATTCCGCCGGCTTTCATCTTCAGCAGTTCGCGCTCCCAATCGGCGGCCGGATAGCGCGAATACTGGAACTCGCCCATGACGGGGAACCAGGGCTTGTGATCGAGAGAAAGATAACGGCTGTTGACGGATAGAACATGGCCCTGGGGCGAACGGCCGCCGGCTTCAAACGGGAGCGGGGCCGGAGGCGAGGCCGGCTTGCTGGCGTCCACGATTACGGCGGCATCGAGCGCCAGCGGCAGCGAGAGCATTGCAAGGCGGATCGGCAACAGAAGAGGCATGGGGGCAACCAAAGGCGAGTCTAACAGCCTCAGACCGTACGGGCATCCGACTAAGGTCCGAGTGCGAAATCCTTACAAGTGTTCCAGGCCGCGCTGAAGAGCGGCGACGACGGCTTGCGTCCGGTCGCCCACGCCCAGCCGCTCCAGGATTACGCTTACGTGGCACTTCACGGTGGCTTCGGTGATTCCCAGGGAGTTGGCGATGTCGCGGTTGGTTTTTCCATGCACCATCAACGACAGCACCTCACGCTCGCGCGGGCTCAGATCGGAGTTGGGAGTGCGGGCCGCCAGGCTCCGTGCGACAGGTGGCGGCAGGAAGCGGCTGCCGGCGTGAACCCGCCGCAACGCATCCACGAGCGTGTCGTGCGACATCGCCTTGATCAGGTATCCCGCCGCGCCAGCGGCCAGCGCCTGGTGGATATCCTCGTCCCCTTCATAAGTGGTGAGGACTACGCAACGGGCGGCGGGGTCATCGCGGCGAATGGCGCGCAACGCTTCCAGGCCGCTCATGGAGGGCAGGCGAAGATCCATCAGCGTGATGTCCGGCCGGTGCTGGCGAAACTGGCGCACGGCTTCTTCTCCCGAGCCGGCCTGCGCGCAAACCCTCATATCCCTCTGCGCATTGATGATGGCGACAATGCCAAGCCGCATGATCGGGTGGTCGTCCACCACCAGAACGCCGAATTTAGCATTTTCGCTCACGGGTGAAGAGCCATCCCCAGTTTGCGCGAGGCCGCTGACCGCACCGGGACATCGACTAGCAGTTCCGTGCCTGTACCCGGAACGCTGCGGATCTGGAAGCGGCCGCCCAGGCGTTCGGTGCGCTCCCGCATCCCGACCAACCCGAAGTGCTCGCCGGCAGCGGAGGCGGCCTGGGCGGGATCGAAACCGCAGCCGTCGTCGATTACCCGCATCCGAAGGATGTCGTCCTCGAAATGAACCTCGATTTTTACTTCGCTTGGCCGCGCGTGTTTGACGGCATTATAGACTGCTTCGCGCGCCACCATCAAGATATCGTGTTCCACCGCGGGGTCGAGCAGGACGGGCCGGCCCGAGGCCTCAAAGCGGACGGGCACGCGCGCGGCGTTGCTGGCCTGCTGCGCCAATTGGCCCAGCAGCGGCGCGATTTCCGCGTCGCTCTGCGAGTGACTGTTTTGCCGCAGGTTCCAGACGGCGCGGCGGGCTTCATTCACGGTGTCGCGCACCTGTTTGCGGGCGCAATCCAGCAGTTCCCGGCCGGAGCCGGGCTGGCCGCGCTCCACGGCCACCACGGCCTCGAGCAGCGCCGAGATCCCGGCGCATCCCTGGATGACGGTGTCGTGCATCTCGCGGGCCACCCGATTCCGTTCCTCCAGCACAGCCCGAAAGCGCGCATGCACCTGCCGGAGACGCAATTGATAGATCCCGAACACCCATGAGGCGATGAGGATGGCGCACAGGCCGAAGAACCACGCGGTGCGGTAAAAATGCGGCTGCCAGACCACGTCCATCCCGGCCTCAGTGACCTTTTCCGGCATATTCATTTCGAACGCCTGCACACGGAACCGGTATTGGCCGGGTGGAAGATTGGTATAGAACGCCTCCCGCCGCTGCATCGCTTCGGTCCAATCGCGGTCGAAGCCTTCCAGCATGTAGCGGAAGTGAATGCGCTCTTGCGAGCGCAGGCGCACGGCGGCGTAGGAGATCTGCAACCGGCCCTCCCCCGGCGGGACCACCAGACGGCCCGAAACCGGCGCATCGCGTCCATCCACCCGCACCTGCTCGATGCTCACCATCGGCAGAATTTCGGGATGCGCCTCGAGCGGCACGATGCGGACGGGGCCGCGATTGCTGGGGAACCACACTTCGCCGTTGGGCGTCAAGCAACCCGCGGGAGCCACGCCGCCGTAAATCTGTGTGGCCTCGACGCCGTCGGAGAGGCCGTAGAGGGTAACCGCCGGATGAAAGCCCGGGTGATCCGCCAACGTATCCAGGTCGCGTCGGGATACGGCGGAAATGGCGTTGGGACCGCTCATCCAGAACGTACCTTGTTTATCTTCCAGAATCTGGTAAATGCTGTTGCCCGCCAGACCTTGCGCGGCGCTGTAGGCCGTCAACCTGCCATCGCGCCAGCGAAACAGTCCGGCGCCGCGCGTGCCGAACCAGATGCCGCCATCCGCATCTTCATGAATGGCCCAGATCTTCTCCGAACGCAGACGCGCGGTCACTTCATCCTGCACAAAACGCCCGTTTTTCCAGTGGCTCACGCCGCGCTCGGTGCCGATCCAGATGCTGCCGTCGTCCGACTGGGCGATGGTCCGGGTGCTGAAGTAGGCAAGGCCCTGCGGCTCCAGGTAGTTGGTCAGCGTACCGTTGCGCCAGCGGCTAACGCCCTCGTCCGTGCCGATCCAGATGCTGCCATCGCGGCTTTCCAGCAGTGCGCGGACGAAATCGTTCGCCAGGCCGGTGCGTTTTGTGAACTGCACCTGGCGGCCGTTCTGCGAGCGGAAGACCCCATCTCCCTCGGTGCCGATCCACAGGGCGCCCGTGGTGTCGCGCATCACGGAACGCACGCGGACTCCGGGCGCGGGAGGCGCCACCAACCGCGAGCTGTCGCGGGCGGCGTTGATGCGGTACAGATGAGTGCCGGCGACCCACAGCGAGCCGTCCGCATCCGCGTACACGGTGCCGAAGTCGGCGTTAGCCGTATCGGGCAAGGGAAACGTGTCGATTGCGGCGCGGCTCAGGCGCAGCAATCCCGTCTGCATGCCGGCCCAGATGTTCTGTTCGGCATCCTGGAAGAGCGCCAGCACGGTGCTGCTGGGCGGATTGTCCGCCGCGTTGACGTGCTCGAAGCGCCCATCCGCGTAACGGAGGAGCCCATCGCCGATCGTGCCGATCCAGAGCGTTCCGCCGCCGTCTTCCAGCAGCGAGCGCACGGTGCTTGTGATGGCGGAAATGCGTTCGAAGCGGCCGCTCTCGCGCGCGGCGCGCGGCAGGCGCTGCAGGCCGGAGACGTTGCCTGCCCAGACGGTTCCGTCCCGCGTTTCGACGATCGATTTTACTCTGCTGGCGCTGCCATGGCCTTCCAGGCGATATTCGCGGCAATCGGAGCCGCGGAGCATAAGGACAGTAGAGCCGCCGACCCACAGATTGCCATCGCGGTCCTCGCGGATCGCGTGAACGGCAAGTTTCGGTACGGCGCCAATGCCGTCGATACGATGCAGACGGCCGCCGTCGAGCCGGAACAGGCCATCATCGGTGCCCACCCACAGAACGCCAGCTCGCGTTTCGAATACGGCGCGCACGAAACCGTTGGTAAGTCCCTGGGCTGGGCCGTAAGAGCGCAGGGCGCCGCCGCGGTAGCGGAGCAATCCGCCGCCGTCGGTTCCGGCCCAGATACTGCCGTCGTGTGCGACCGTGAGGCAGAAGATGCTGTTTTCCCGGATGCCAGGCGTGTTCTCGTTGTTATAAACGACAAAGCCGGCGCCGTCAAAGCGCACTAGCCCGCCGCTCGTCCCTACCCAAAGATAGTTGTCCGGCGTTTGGGCGAATGCCTGAACGGTGTTTTCGGGGAGGCCATCCTGCGTTTGCCAGACCCGCCGCGTATACCCATCGGGCAACACCCGTGGCGCGGAGGCGGAGAGTTCCCAGACCGCGACGGCGGCCAAGGCTGCGAAGCGCACGGGACCCATTGCAGTGCGTCGTATTCTATCACCGGCCGCGTCGACGCGAGCGAACGCGCCCCGCTGGCGCCGCCGCCAGATGATCATGTCTTATTTGCGCAAAGTAGAAATGCCGTATCGGCGCCCTCAGGCTGAGCAGAGGGACAACTACTGATGACGCAAGCCGAGACGGGACCCTGGCGGCCCTTGTATTCCGCGTAGTGTCCTAAAATTAGGACACTGCCAGGCCACGCGCAGAGTCATCCCGTGACGGCGATTGAGACGGCGAGAGTGGTGGGCGACGGAAGATTGAGCCGTGCCATCAAACTAGGTATAATCGCGACAAGTCCTTGTTACGACAACGCTGGCGCGTAGACCAGGGGAAGGGTTAGAGTCACATGCGTATCTCGCCGTTTCAGCTTGTAGTGTACGAGAAAGGAAATCGCAGGGCAAACGTAGCAAAGCGCGCGGCCTTCTGGGCGATGGCGCTTATTTCGGGAGCTGCGGTTTGGGCGCAAGGCCTTACCGGAAGCATCTCGGGGGTGGTCAAGGACCCGAATGGGGGAGTGATTCCGAAGGCCAAAGTAATCGTGAAGAATATCGCCACGAACGCGGAGGAGCAGACCCAGACGGATGAAACCGGATTTTATCGGGCGCTGAATCTGCCGGCGGGAGACTACACCGTGTCGGCGGAAGCAGAGGGGTTCCGGCGCTCCAGCACTTCGGCGCAAACGCTGACGGTGGCGCAGGCGCTGCGGGTGGATTTGAACCTCGAGGTGGGCCAGGCGACCGAGACGGTTGAGGTTCAGGAAACGACGCGGCAGGTCAACACAGAGGATGCGCAACTAGGGGCGGCGATCACATCGGTGGCGACGCTGCCGGTGATCTCGGGAGCGGGGGGGCGGAACACGCTCAACCTGGCTGGCTTAGCGCCCGGAGTATCGATGACGCCGCCCTCGGGGGCGCCCACCAACGATATCGGCCCGTTCGCGGTGAACGGGCAGAGGACGCAAGCCAACAACTACCTTCTGGACGGCATCGACTCCAACGATCTGGCCATCAACATTCCGGACGCGCTGGGGCAGATTTCGCCGAACGCGCTGGCGGAGTTTCGAATCGTGACGGGCGCGATGAAGGCGGAATATGGGCGAAACGGAGGGGCGGTGGTGGAGGCGATCACGCGAAGCGGGGGAAACGCCTGGCACGGAGGCGCGGAGGAGGTGTTCCGCAACACCAAGCTGAACGCCACGCCTTTTTTCCAAAATGTGACGCCCGGCGGGGCCAACGGCTTTTTCTCCAACGGGCTGGCGCGCAAACCCCAATGGAACACCAACGATTTCGACACAAATTTGGGCGGACCGATCAAAAAGGACAAGACGTTTTTCTTCGTCAGCTACCTGGGATTCCGGCGGCGGCAGGGGGTGACCAACAGCGCGACCGTTTTCACCGACGCCGAGCGAGCGGCGATTCAGGCGAACGGAACCGCGGCGGCGAAGGCGATTTTAGCGCTGGTCCCCCCGGCCTCGAGCGGCAACATCTTATTCAGCTCCCCCACCAATTCGCTGTCGCGCGATCAGGGACTGGCGCGCATCGATCACCGGTTCAGCGACAGAAATAGCCTAGGTTTTACGTTCTTCACGGAGACGGATCATGCGTTCGCGCCTTTTGCGTTCAGCGGATCCCCCATTCCGGGATTCGGCGAACTGGACAACACGCGATGGTACAACTATGTCCTGCGCGACACCCATACCTTTACGGCGACGCTGCTGAACGACGCGCGGATGGGATTCCACCGGCGGGCGCAGCCGGGCGTGCTTCCGGTGAACCACACCACGCCCGCACAGTTGGGATTCACGCAGATCAGTCCGGACGATCCGGCCAACGCCGGCCCTCCCTGGATTTTGATCACAGGCTATTCGGCGATCGGCAACACGATCCAAGGCCCGCAGTCGCGCTTTGACAATACGTGGCAGTATGCGGACACGGTGAGCTGGATCCGGGGCAAACACGCCTTCAAATTCGGCGGCGATTACCGGGCTTATGAACAAAACGAGCTGTTTACGTTTGTCAATAACGGCTATTTTGTTTTCGACGGATCGGGAACGCAGCAGGCGGGGGTGCCGCAGATTCCGGGGATTTCGCTGCCGCTGAACGATTTTATTCATGGCTTCACTACGGAGTTCATTCAGAACAGCTCGGCCCGGCAAGGCTATCGGGACCGATTTTCGAGCCTGTTTTTCCAAGACGATTGGAAGGCGGCGCGCAACTTTACGCTGAACCTGGGATTGCGATGGGAATACGTGGCGCCGCTTACCGAGCTGAACAGGCGGGAAAACGCTTTCCGCTTGGGGGAACAATCGAGCGTATTTCCAACCGCTCCGGTGGGCTTGGTTTACCCGGGGGATCCGGGAATTTCCGCCTCCACGTACAACCACGACTGGAATAACTTCGGTCCGCGGTTTGGCTTTGCGTGGGATCCCTTGTCGAACGGCAAAATGAGTTTGCGGGGAGGGTACGGGGTGTTCTTCGATTCGCCGGTGAGCGAGCTCACGCTGCAATTTTTGGGAGCGCCTCCTTTCGGCATTCAACCTTACACGCTTTACGACACCGATATGACGCACCCGTATTCGAGCTCGTTGGTGAATCCGATTCCGAACCCGTTCCCGTTCACGCCTCCGCACCGGGGCGCGCAGTTCGACTTCACCAGCATTGCGCCGGTGGGGCTGACGGTGATGGATCCGCATTTCGCCACGCCGTATTCGCAACAATGGAATCTCCAGTTGCAGTACCAGATCACGCCCAGTTGGTTCGCGGCGGCGAGCTACGTCGGCACGAACGGAGTGAAGCTGCTGTACCGCTACAACGAAGATCCATCGGTGGTGACGCCGGACGCGAGCACGGCGAACACGGACGAACGGCGCATTTACAATCTGGGGAATCCTCAGGACGCGGCCTACGGCGGCGCGGTGTTCGGCGGGATCACCAACCAGGCGAGCGCCGCCAATTCCAATTACAACGCGCTGCAACTGGAGTTGCGCACGAACCTGTGGCATGGGCTTTTGATGACTCACTCCTACACCTGGAGCCACGCGATCGACGACGCCTCGGGGCTGCGGGTGAATAGCACGGGCAACGTGTACAACCGGCGCGCCGACCGCGGCAATTCGGAGTTCGACATCCGGCATCAGTACGTAGGCTCAGCGATCTATGAATTGCCGTGGAAGAAGAGCCAGCAGGGAGTGGCGGGACACCTTGGCGGCGGATGGAGCCTCGCCGTGATTGAAACGCTCCACACGGGACTTCCCTTCAATATCACGGAACCAGACGACCGCTGCCTGTGCGACGGCGGGGGGCAGCGCCCCGATTTTCTCGGCGGCACAGTCCAATTTGTGGACCCCCGGCTGAACCTGTTCGGGAAACAGAACTCGTATTTCAACGGAGCGGGCGGAGGGAGCTCTACGGGAGCAGGCAGCCCGTACTTCCGGCGGGTTGGCAGCGGCACTTCCGTGGCGCTGGGAGCGGGCCGATATGGGAATCTGGGGCGGGACGTTTTCCATGGACCAGGCGTGATCAATACCGACCTGTCGGTATCGAAGAGAACCCGCCTTACGGAGCGCCAAGCGCTGGAGCTTCGAGGCGAGGCGTTCAATTTCTTCAATCACACCAACTTTCTGAACCCCAACGGGAACATCGGGTCGGCTACATTCGGCAGAATCACGACGGCGCTCGATCCCCGGCTGATTCAGATCACGGCGCGCTATACGTTCTGATTTAGAGGACGAGGCCGGAAGGGCCGTTTCGGGCGGACTAACGCCGGCGATTGTGCTGGTCTTGAAACTCGTGGAGGCGGCGCAGATCGTCGGCTAATATGTCGCGATCGCGGCGGTCAAGGCGATCGTCGTTCGACGACTTCTGAATGGAATCGATCACGTCGTTGAGAATGCCGTTATCCCACCGGCCCTGATCCAGATCGGCCTGCATTTTGGTCAATTCTTCCTCGGTCTTCTGCAAGCGGGCGCGCTCTCTTTCGGCGGCGCGGCCGGTCCAAATATGTTCGAGATCGGTCCTGACATGCATGAAGAGATGAGGGCGCCACTGTTCGCCCCGGAAACGTTCTTCACGCTCGCGATACCAGTCCTGGGCGCAGAGGGTCCAGGCGAAGGCCGCGACGATCGCGCCAGCGGTCGCAAACCGGTTCATGTTGTTCCTCCCAGATCATTTTATCGCCGGGTAGGGCAAGAAACTCGGCGCAATTCGACGTAACCTAGAGAGTCAGCGCGCCATCCCTACCACAGAGGAGATGGCATGAAAAGCTCCGCCATTGTGGCATTCTCACTTATCTGCTTTAGCGCGCTGAGCTTGGCGCAATCTTCGACGCCGGCGCAGGCGAATCCGATTACGCCCCAGATTTTAGCGGAGATGCTGCGGTCGGCCGCATCTTTCCACGACCTGGTGCAAAATCTGAATAAGAGCCTGGGACCGGATGTTCACACTCCGGGCCCGGATGGCGTTCCGCAGCACTCCATGGAGCGGACGGCGGCCACGATCGGGGCGGGCGCCGGAGTGGGGGCGGCGATTGGCGGCATGACGCGAAACCCCAACGGGGCGATGATCGGCGCGATGATCGGCGGAGCGGGGGGGCTGATCCTCGATCAGATTCTGAGGCGTCGCGAGGAAACTCATCTTAAGCCGGCCGATGCGCCGGCGCCGGGGCCGGGCTTGATCCCCCGCTAGGTCCAGCGTGGGACCGCAGCGGGGAAGCGACGAGCGCGCCTCCATGTCCAGCATGCTTGAAGAGATCCGTCACCAACCGGATGCGCTTGACCGGACGTTGGAGCGGGGGTTGCGGGAGATGAGGGAGCTAAATCGCCGTTTAAAAAGGGATCGTCCGCGTCTGGTGGCGATCGCGGCGCGGGGGACCTCCGACAATGCCGCTCAGTTCGGCCGGTATCTGATCGAGATCACGACGGGCATTCCGGTGTCGCTCGCGGCGCCGTCCATCGTGACGCTCTATAAGAAGGGATTGGACCTTAAGGGAGCTTTGGCAGTGGCGATCTCCCAGTCGGGGGAATCGACGGACACCAACGCCGTTCTCAAGAGCGCGCGCAAGCGCGGCGCGATCACGGTGGGAGTCACCAACAATTCGCGCAGCGCGATGGCTCAGACGGCGGAATACGCGCTGCTGGTGCATGCCGGCGAAGAGCGCAGCATCGCCGCCACGAAAACTTACACCGGCCAACTGCTGGCGCTTTATCTGCTGGCGGCCGCGCTGGGAGGCTCGGTTCGGGCCGAAGAACTGCGCCGCATTCCCGGTTGCGTGGAGGCGGTTCTCCGGCAAGAAGCGCGGATTGAGGAAACGGTGGAGCGCTACCGCTTCATGAACGGCACGGTGACGGTGGGACGGGGATTGAATTACGCCAACGCGCTGGAGTTCGGGCTCAAGCTAATGGAGACATGCTACGTCCTGGCCGAACGCTTTTCCGCGGCGGATCTGATGCATGGACCGATCGCCATCGTAGAGCGCGCTTTTCCCGTATTCGTTTTCGCGCCTCCGGGCCCTACCTGGCCATCGATCGCGCGGGTTTTAAAGCGGCTGGGGGAACTGAAGGCCGATACGCTTGCGATTACAGGCGGCCACGCCAAGGCGCTGAAATGGGTGCGCAAGCTGGAGGTTCCGGCTTTGCCGCGCGCCCAGAGCGGGGATCTCTATACGCCGATTCCATACATTATTCCGGCGCAGTTGTTCGCGGCCCATCTGGCGCGGGTGAAGGGGCTCAACCCGGATCGCCCTCGAACCTTGAGCAAGATCACGCGGACGATGTAAGACGCATGCTGTTATGATTTGATGGCTCTCATGCGCCGGACTACGCTGTACGAAATCCACCGTCGACTGGGGGCGCGCATGGTGGATTTCGGCGGATGGGAGATGCCGTTGCAGTACTCCAGCATTCTGGAAGAGCATCACGCCGTACGGCGGAGCGCCGGGCTTTTCGACGTGAGCCACATGGGCGAAATCGAGATTCGGGGACCGGAGGCCGGGCGGCTGGTGAATCGGGTGACCACAAACGACGTTTCCCGGCTCGCGGCGGGACAAGCGCAATATTCCGCAATGCTGTACGAGCATGGGGGGTTCGTGGACGACCTCCTGGTGCACAAGGCGGCGGACGATTCTTACTTCCTGTGCGTCAACGCCGCCAATCAGGAGAAGGACTACCGCCACATCGTGGAGCACAACCGGTTTGAGGCGGGCGTGGAGAATGCGGGGCCGCGGTACGCGCAGCTCGCCATCCAAGGGCCGCGGGCGTTAGAAACGCTGCAAAAGTTGACGCAGACGCCGCTGGCCCAAATCCGGTACTATCACTTTGTGGACGGCGAAGTGAGCGGGAGTTGGGCGCGGATTGCGCGCACGGGTTATACGGGCGAGGATGGATTCGAGATCTACCTTGCGCCGGAACAGGGGCCTCGCGCGTGGGAGGCGATTGTCGAGGCAGGCAGGGAGTTTGGCGTCCAGCCGTGCGGGCTGGGAGCTCGGAACACTCTGCGGCTGGAGGCAGCCATGGCGCTGTACGGTCACGAGATCCACGCAAGCGTTACGCCTTGGGAAGCCGGATTGGATTGGATCGTAAAACTGGAAAAAGGAGATTTTGTTGGGCGCGAGGCGTTGTTGAAGCAAAAGCAACGAGGCGTTACGCGAAAGCTGGCCGGCTTCGAGATGACAAGCCGCGGAATTGCGCGGGATGGCCACGAGGCTTACGTGGACGGCTGGCCGGCGGGATGGGTGACCAGCGGCGGGCCGTCGCCGACTCTGAACAAAAACATCGGACTGTGCTATCTTCCCGCAGACAAGGCGCGCGCCGGGCAGGCGATCCAGATTTTGATACGAGGGCAGGCGGCGACCGCGGCGACGGTTCCCACGCCGTTCTACAAACGAGCGCCATAGAGAATGTACCCGGAAAATTATCGCTATACCAAGGAACACGAGTGGGTGCGGCTGGAGGGCGACATCGGAACCATCGGCATCACCGATTACGCGCAGAAGCAACTGGGCGACATCGTGTACGCCGATTTGCCCAAGGCGGGGACGATCGTAGAGCAGGGCAAGGCGATGGGGTCGGTGGAATCGGTGAAAGCGGTGAGCGAGATTTACTCGCCGGTTTCGGGCGAAGTAATAGAGGCAAACGAGCGGCTGGCGTCGGCGCCGGAAATGCTCAACCAAGATCCGCACGGAGAAGCATGGCTTGTTAAGATCAGAGTGTCGCGCGCCGCTGAAATCGACGGGCTGCTATCGGCCGCTGATTATCAGAGCTTCCTCGGCGCCGGATCGTAACCGCCATTGCGATATCTACCGAAATCGGATCTGGAACGCCGCCAGATGCTGGACACGCTGGGGATGGGGCGTTTGGAAGATCTTTACGCACAGTTGCCCAATCAGGTTGTCCTGAAGGGGCCGCTGAATCTTCCCGCGGGAAAAAGCGAGTATGAAATCGTGGACTATTTCCGCGCCCGGGGAGCGGAAAATCGCCACGATGGCCCGAGTTTTCTGGGAGCCGGCGTCTATCGCCATTACCGGCCAGCGCTGGTGGACGCGGTGGTTTCGCGGGGCGAATTTCTCACCTCCTACACGCCCTATCAAGCGGAGATTTCGCAAGGCACGCTTACGTCGATTTTCGAATTCCAGACGATGATGTGCCAATTGACCGGAATGGAGGTAGCGAACGCGTCGATGTACGACGGCTCGTCGGCCGTGCCGGAGGCGGCGCTGATGGCCATGCGCGCGCGGCCGGGCTCGGGGCGCAATCGAGTTTTGATCGCGCGGACGGCGCATCCCGAGTACCGGGAGACGCTGCGAACCTACGGGCGCTTTGGGGCGATTGAAGTCGAGGAATTCGGATACGACAGGCAATCCGGGCAGGCCGATTTGACGGATTTGGAACGGAAGCTGGACCAGCGTACGGCGGCAGCGATTGTGCAGTCGCCGAATTTCTTCGGGATCGTGGAAAACATGAAACAGGCGGCGGCCCTGGCGCACGACAAGGGAGCGCTGCTGGTGGCCGTTTTCACCGAGGCAGTTTCGCTGGGGCTGCTGGCGCCGCCCAGGGAGGCCGACATCGTGGCGGGCGAGCTGCAAAGCTTCGCCCTGGCGCCCAGCTATGGCGGGCCGCTGGCGGGGATCATCGCCTGCAAAGAACCTTTCGCGCGGCAGCTTCCAGGACGGCTGGCGGGAGAAACCAAGGACGCCAACGGAAACCGGGCTTTCTGTTTGACTTTGGCGGCGCGCGAACAACACATCCGAAGGGAAAAGGCGACCTCGAACATTTGCACCAATCAGGCGCTGATCGCGCTCATGGCGACGGTGTTTATGGCCGTGTACGGCAAGGAGGGCTTGCGCGAGCTGGCGCTTCAGAATCTGTCGAAGGCCCACTATTTGGGCGGTAAACTTCGGCGGCGCTTTAACGGGCCGTATTTCAACGAGTTTGTGGCGGTTGTGGAGGAGCCCGAGCAGGTTAACCAAAGGCTGGAACACCAGGGGATCATCGGAGGGTTGCCGCTGGGACGCTTCTATCCGGAATTGAAGGACGCGATGCTTTTGTGCTGCACCGAGACGAGCCGCCGGACCGATATGGACGCGGTGGCGGCGGCGATGTCGCGGGCCGAAGCCTGCGCGACATTATGATCCAAAAGGTCCGTCCGCATCCGAGCCAGAACGAACCGCTGCTTTTCGAGTTGAGCTCGCCCGGAAAGCGCGGATATCAACTGCCGGAACTGGACGTTCCCGCCGCAGATCCGGCAGTCGAGTTGGGCGGAGAAAATGTGCGTTCGGAGATCGAAGATTTTCCAGAAGTCAGCGAAGTAGAGGCGATCCGCCATTTCACGCGGCTTTCCAGTTGGAATTACGGGATCGACCTGGGTTTGTATCCGCTGGGGTCGTGCACGATGAAATACAATCCGCGGGTCAACGAAGCGGTGGCGCGCCTCGATGGCCTTTCCTGGATCCATCCGTATCAAAGCGAGGATTTATCGCAAGGCGCAATGGAGATCGTGGCGGCGCTGGAGCGGGCTTTGGCGGAAATCACGGGCATGGACGCGGTGACGGTTCAGCCGGCGGCGGGCGCGCATGGCGAGTTAGCCGGGATTTTTTTAGTGCGCGCGTTTCTGGAGTCGCGGGGCAACGCGAGGAAGCGAGTGCTGGTTCCGGATTCGGCGCATGGCACCAACCCGGCTACCGTGCGCATGGCGGGATACGAAGTGGCGAATGCCGCCTCCAATGAACGAGGAATGGTGGATATCGAGGCTTTGAAGCAAATGGTGGACGAAGACGTCGCGGCTATGATGATCACCAATCCGAACACGCTGGGGGTGTTTGAAGAAGAAATTCTGGAGATTGGACGGATTTTGCACGCCAAGGGCGCGCTGCTGTACATGGACGGCGCCAATATGAACGCGCTGGCCGGGATCGCGCGGCCGGGAGATTTCGGCGTGGATGCGATGCATTTGAACCTTCACAAGACTTTTTCCACGCCGCACGGCGGAGGAGGGCCGGGAGCCGGTCCGGTGGCGGTGAAAAGATTCTTGGAGCCGTTTCTTCCGCTTCCCCGCCTGAAGCGGTCCGACGCCGGATGGCGTTGGGATTATGAGAGGCCGCAATCCATCGGCCGGGTGCGGGCCTTCTACGGCAACTTCGGCGTGCTGGTGCGGGCGCTGGCGTACATCATGGCTCACGGCGGCGATGGCTTAAAGCGGGCCACGCTGGACGCATTGCTCAACGCCAACTACATCCGCAAGCGGCTGGAGCCGCATTACGAAATCGCCTATCCGACTCCCACGATGCACGAATGCGTGTTCAGCGACCGTCGCCAGGCCGCGCACGGGGTGGGCACGGGCGCGATCGCCAAGCGTTTGATCGACTACGGATTCCATCCGTATACGGTGAGTTTTCCGCTGATTGTGCGGGGAGCGCTGATGATCGAGCCGACCGAGACCGAGAGCAAACGGGAGCTGGATCTGTTCGCCGATGCGATGATTGCGATTGCGCAAGAGGCGGAGGAGAATCCAGAGCTGGTGCGGACGGCGCCGCATTCGACTCGAACGGCGAAGGTGGATGAGGCGGGCGCGGCGCGGAGACCGGTATTGAAATGGCGGCGAACCACGTAGTTCGGAAGGCGGCGGCGTACGGCTGGCTGGCGGTGGGGATCGCGGGGGCATACTCCGGTTGGACGATGTATGCGCGCTATCGGGAAGCGCGGCAGGCGGAGCAACGAGTGAAGGAAGCGGAGAGGGAGCGGGCCATCGCGGCGGGCCGGTGGCTGAGCGAGGCGCTGGGGGACGAGGTGAAGATTTTGAGCTTCGCGGCCGACTCGGGCGTCGTTCGGGCCGGAGCCAGCGTGTCGTTGTGTTACGGCGTGGCCAACGCCAGCAGTGTGAAGATGGAGCCGGCCGTGGAAGGGGTCCGGCCGGCGATGACGCATTGCGTGGAGGCGTTTCCGAAAAGGACCACGAAGTATACGCTCACGGCGAGCGACCAAAGCGGCAAGAGCGTGAGCGCGTCGGTTACGGTGCGGGTGCGCTAGGGCGGATTGGTAGAAAAACCACGAGGCCGAGTTTTCCTGCGGCCTCGTGGTGGAGGGTTTAGGAGGAAAAGGTTAGCCCTTGAGCAGGGAGAGGACCTGCTGAGGGGCGGAATTGGCTTGGGCAAGGGCGGCAACGCCGGCTTGAAGCAGGATTTGCGCCTTGGTCAAATTGGCGGATTCGGTGGCCAAATCGGCGTCGCGGATGGTCGATTCGGCGGCTTGGAAGTTGGTGAGCTGGGAGTTGGCCAAGTTGATGGCATAGTTGAATTGATTTTCGCCGCGGCCGACGACTGCCTGGGCGTCGCCGAGCTTGTTGACGGCGGCGGCGAGGGCGTTCACGGCCGCTTCGGCGGAATTGACATTGCTGATATCGGCGGTAGAGCCGCCGGCGGACTGAGCCGAACTGACGGTTAGACCCTGCGCGCCGTTGGAATTGAGTCCCGTTCCTCCAGCAGTGGTGCCGACGGCGACCTGGAACGAGCTAAGGGTGCTGAGGAACTTGATTTGTTCGGTTCCCGAGGAGTTGTCCTTCACCGCGACAATCTGCTGGAGCGTGGAATTATTGCTCTGTTGGAGGGCGCTGTTGATGGCGTCGATGGCCTCATCGATATTGGCGCCGTTACGGGCCGTGCCGTTGTTTTGAAGGGTCACGGAAAGGGACTGTTGGGCGCCGCTGGCATCGCCGGCGCTGATGGTGATGTTCTGCTGATCAGAGCCGTTGACGATGGGGGTGAAGGTGAAATCGGAAGTTTCGCTGGCTCCGCCCACGTCGATTTGAGCGGAGACGGCGGGAGCGGGGCTGCTGACATTGCCGGTGAAGGAAGAGCCAGTGACGCCGAAGCCGGTTTCGGCTTGCGTGCCGCTGTAGGTTGTGGCGGCGGTGAGGCCGAGCGTGGCGTAGGCGCTGTTGGCGACAGAGTTGAAGACAATGGAGGCTCCGTCGCCGGTGGCGGAAGTTTGGAACACCAGATGGCCGTTGGGGTCGGCTGTGACGGTGGCGCCGGTCAGACCGCTCAGGTCGGATGCGATCTGCGCGGCGGTGCGCGTTCCGGTGGTGAGCGTAAAGGTCTGCGCGGGGCCGCCGTCAACGGAGATGGAGACCTGATTATTCGAGCCGTTGATGACGAAACCCGTGGCCGCGGCCGTGCCGGCGGTGGGAGAGCCTCCGAGGCCGAGCAGCGCCGTGGCATCGTTGGTTCCGGCGGTGATGGCGATGGAGGAGCCGACTCCGGTCGAATTGGAGGTGATGACGAGGTGGCCGGTGGAATCCACGCTGGCGGTGGCGGCCTGGCCATTGATGGCGAATTGGGCGTTGAACTGATCGGCGACCTGCTGGAGCGTCTGCGTGCCTATGGCGAGCACAATGTCCTTCGCCGTGCCTCCGTCTACCGAGACCTTCACATCGTTTGCGAGGGAGGTGGTGGTGACGGAGCCGGTCACTGTGCCGACGATATTGCCGGAAGTGGCCGGCGCCAATTCGGCCGTGGAGGCGACTTGCGCGGCGGCCGTGCTTCCGCTGGAATCGACGCGGAAATAGGTGCCGTTATTGGATTTGATGGTGATTTTGCCGGCTTGGGTGACGCCGTAATCGGCCACCAGACCGGCGGCCTGCAAGGTTGGGTTGGAGGCGAAGGCTTGATTGAGAGCTTGGGCGACGCTTGCGCCGGAGCGGGACGTGCCGGTAACGGCGGCTCCCGGCGTGAAGCCGAGCAGCGAGTTGGCGGAGCCGCTGAAGATCTGCACGCTGCTGCCCGCGCCTTTGGTGGTCGAGGTGAGCACGACCTGATTGTTCAACACGGAGGCGACATTGGCGCCTACGGCCGTGTTGATCTGGTTGGCGATGGCGTTCTTGCTGACGTACGTGCCGGTGGCCAGGGTGACATTATAGGTAGTTCCGTCGATGGCGAAGTTGAGCTGATTGTTGTTGTTGGTGATGGCGGAAATGGAGCCGGAGGAGTTGTTGGAGCCGGTGACGGAGGCGGCGGTGGCGTCACCTTGGGTGAGATCGACGGCGATGGCGTTGCCGTTGGAGGCTCCGCCATTGAGCGAAATCTCGAAGGTGTCGGTTCCTACGGCGGTGGAGGAGTCGTAGTTGGAGGATCCGGTAAGGGTGTTATAGTCCACCGCGCCGTTGGCCCCGGTAACGAAAGAGCCAAAGCCGAGCAGGTTCTGGGTATCGCCGGTGACTTGCACCGTAAACTGCTCGCCCTTGGTTGAAGTGAAGGTGAGGGCGTCGGTGGGGGTGGAGGTCGTCAAGGTGATGCCGGCGGCTTTGAGGGCGGCGTTGTTGCCGACGGCGTTGCTCAAAGCGGAGATGGCCTGCGCGACGGTTTCGCCGGCCGTGACGTTAATGGAAACGTTGGTGGGCGAGGTCTCTCCGGCGCCCTGGAACTGGAAGGTGATCGTGCCGGCGCCGGCCGATCCGAAGGTGGTGGAGCCCGCGGCGGTATTGTTGGCCGCCGTGACGTAGGTGTTCAACGATGCGCCGGTGGAGGCGGCGGCGGCGGTGGCTTTGGTGGTCGACAGGCCCAGATTGGTCGCCAGGGCGGTGGAGTTGATCTGGACGCTGGAGCTGGAGCTGTTATTCTTGCTCTGGATCACGATCTGATCTCCGTCCAGGTAAGCGGTGGCGTAATTGGCGAAGTGCAGTCCGGCGCCGGTGTCGTTGTTCAGGTCCTTGACGATTTGGGCTTTGGAGACGGCCGAGCCGGAACTGACGTTCACGCTGAAGGTGGGGCCGCCATCGACGGAAAGCGTCAGGACGTTATTGCCGCCGCTGGTGTTGACGGTGGGATTGGAATCCGCGCCTTCGACGCTGGCGTTCTGCGCGAAGTTGCCGAGCAAGGCGTTGGCGGTGCGGTCGCCGGCTTCCACCTGAAACGCGGCGGTGGAGGAGTTGAAGGTCAATTGCTGTCTTCCGTTCGCGTCGGTATTGATGGAAGCAACGATATTCGCGTTCTGGAGCGCGGTGGCCTGCTGGGTGCCCGCGCTGGCGGCGTTCTGAATGGCGGCGTTGACGGCCGCGACCAAGTCCGAAGTGCTGCCGAGATTCGCCGTATCGACGTTGATTTGGATTCCATCGCCGGCAAAGCCGGGGCCCTTGAGATAAAAGGTGGTGTAGCCGGGATTGGTTTCCGAGGTGGTATTAACGGAGTTGGCTAGAATCTGCGTGAGGCTGGTGGTGGCGGATCCGGAACCGATATCGGTTCCGGCCTGGCCGATGGCTTGAACGCCGCTCAGGCCGAGGCTGGCCGTATCGACGGTGGCGTGACTGAGATCGATGGCGACGCTCCCGTTCTGAGTGGCGGAGATTCCGTTGGAAGCCTGGCCTCCGCCAATCAACACGCTGAGATTCTTGGCGAACGTTCCGCCATTGTTAAGGCCGATGGCCTGCGCCTGGCGGTTGATTTCCGTCAGCACGCTCTGAAACTCGTTGTTCAAGACGTTGCGGTCGCCGGTGAAGGTACCGGAGGCGGACTCGGTGGCCAGCGTGGAAGCCCGGTCCAGAAGCTGGGAAATGTTGTTGAGGCCGCCGTCGGCGATTTGCAACTGGCTGAGTCCGTCATTGGCGTTCTGGATGCCCTGGGTCAGCACGGCTTCCTGGGAGCGGTAGCCGTTGGCGATGGCGAGCCCGGCGGCGTCGTCGCCGGAGTTGATGATGCGCAGCCCGGAGGTGACCTCCTGGACAGTCTGGTTCAGATAGTTATTGGTTTGCTCCAAATACTGCTGGGATTGCAGCGAAGCAATGTTGGTGTTTATGCTAAAGGACACGCATTCTCTCCTTGAATTTCGAGTGCCGGGATTCCTTTCCCGCGCCTTACGCTGACCTTATCGGTCGGGCAAGAGCGCTTTTGAGGCAAATGCCTGGCGCAGCCGGCGCGCGGCCGCGTCCATGGCGGCCGGAGAGGATTGCCGGGCCGCGGCGCGATTTTGCCAGCAAGTGAGTTGGATCTCTTTGCGCAGCACGGTTACGCTGCGGGGCGCGCGAATGCCCAGTTTGACCTGCGTGGGCGCGGCCTCCAGGATTTCGATTTCGATATCGTCGCCGATGACCAGCGTCTCGCCGGGCCGGCGGCGGATCACGAGCATATCCGTTCCCCTCCGGCCAAGGGGTGGCGGTGAGAATAGCGGGCGTCGCTTCGGACGGCCTGGACGGCCATGCGGGTGCGGAGGCTCACCACGACAGGCGCCAATAAATTAGCGGTGGGGGGGCGATTTTCTGGCGCGCAAAGGATGGCCAGACACAAGATTTTGGACGGGGTTGCGGTCAAGTCGCGCGGGTTTAGGCCGAGCAGTCGGGCGTCCTCATCGGAAAGCTCGAGGCAATAGTTGGGATCAATCGCCTCGACCGGCGCGGCCCAGAAGCAGAGGTCCGCCGAATCAAGGCTTTGCAAACAAACTAAGGGCGAAAGCCCGGTGGGCTCAACCAGGGCGAACCGGCGGCTGGATTCAAAGCCCGGCAGCCCTCGCGGAAACTCCAAGGCAGCGGCTGGTTCAACGGGCAAGATGCCGGCGGCGCGGGTGGAAATTGAAGTCATCCTGGCGGGAGAGAGCACGCGGGAGGCCATGCGCTTGGCGCCGTTGTATCGTTAATAAGTTGTATCTTTTAATAAAAAGGTTCCGGCAATGATGGACGGTTTAAGGATTCGGGCGTGCTTTTTTTCGATCTATTTAGTGCTAGGGACGGCCTGGGGACAACAGGCTTTTGTCCCTCAGGTGACCGCCGCCGCCGGCTCTCCGAGCGCAGTATTATACGGCGTTTACCGGGGAAATCCGGTGGTGAGCCAAGACTTGGGTTCGACCTGGAATCCGATTTACATCACTACGCCCGGGTTGCCGCAACCTCCGGTGCAAGGCTTTGAGATCGATCCGTTGAACTCGAGCACCCTCTACTTCGCCACCACGATAGCCGCGGGCGCCTTCTGGAAGAGCAGCGACGGAGGCGCTACCTGGGCCAAAGCCAACACGGGGCTGCCCACGACGGGAGGGGCGGTGGACTATTTCAAGCTGGTGCTGGATACCGCCAACCAAGTGACGTTGCTTTACGTGAAGATTGGGGACATGTTGTATAAGTCGTCAAATCAGGGCGCCTATTGGTCGTTTGTGGGCTATCTCCCCGGCGCAACCGGACAGATGGCGATCGCGGGGAGCCGGCAGTCCTGGATGTATTACGTCGATCCAGAGGTCCTGCAAGTATGGTTCAGCGGAGACGAAGGCCATTCCTGGGCGCTGACAAACGGCAGAGTTCCGACGATGTTTCCGGCGGTCATCGCCGGCATGGACGTGCTGTACTTCAATCCCAGCGCGCTGCTGGTTTCCATAGGCGGCCAAGGCAGTTGGATCAGCACCACGGGGGGCGTTAGCTTTCAGGACGGCTCGAGCATCGGGCTGGGAGCGTTTTCAAAGCTCTTCTCTTTCACCTACGGCCCGGTCTACGCCTCCACGCCGAACTTCATGGGGAGTTTTCGCAGCACCGATAGCGGGCAGAGCTATCAGCCGATCGGCATCACAGGCGATCATTTCACAGTGACGGCGGTGGATCCCGGCGTCCGCACCACCGTATATGGCTTAAAGACCCCCCTCGGAGCGACGGCGCCCAGCGCGATTGTCACCTCCGGCGACAGCGGCAACACCTGGACTGTGATTCCCTCGACCATCACGCCCACCATCGCGGAGCCCGCCGCGAGCTACAACATCACGGTGGAGCAGGGTGCGCCCTATTCGATTTCCTTTGTGGTCCAAACTCTGGAGGACCCCACCTGGCGGACTCCGGTAACGGTGACGACTTCGGGCGAGCCATGGATTCAGTTGGCGGCTGGCTCCGGAACGACGCCGCTGCCGAACTCGCTTACGATTTCCTCGGCGGGACTGGCTCCGGGAGCCTATAGTTCCACCATTCACATCTCGGCTCCGCAAACGGCGAACAAGTCGGTAAGCATTCCGGTGCAGTTGACCGTAAGGCCGGTGGGAAGCGCCGGTCCGGGCTACCTGGTCTCCACGATCGCGGGGAACGGAAACGCGGCTGGGGCTCAGACCAGCGGGCCGGCGGCGAGCCTTGGAATCGGCGGGGCGAAGGCGCTGGGATTCGACGGAAGCGGGAATCTGCTGATCTCGGCGGGCAGCCGGATCTGGCAACTGAGCAGCGAAAATTTGACGGCATTGGCGGGGAACGGAACAAACGGGTCCAACGGCGACGGCGCAGATCCTTTATCCGCCTCTATCTCCGACCCCGATGCGATCGCGCTGGATTCTTCGGGCAGCGTGTATTTCACCGAGTACGCAGAGCAGCGCGTAAGGAAACTGGCGAACGGATCGATTTCCACGGCGCTCGATATGACGCGGCCGGGCGTCGCCGCGCCGGGGCTAACTCTGGCGGTTGGGTCGCATTCGCTGCTGTTCGATTCCGCCAATCGGATGCTGCTGACGGGGCCGCCGGGACTGCTGCGCTACGACTTTTCGCGGCTCACGGTGGCGACTTCTTACGCTTTTAGCGATCCGTATGGAATGGTCGCGGACGCCTCGGGAAACCTATACATCAGCGACCGGGCGGCGCATCAGATTTTCAAGCTGACTCCCGCGGGCGTGGTGACGGCGATCGCGGGCGCTGGGACGGCGGGATTTTCCGGCGACGGCGGTCCCGCATGGCAGGCGCAGCTCAATACCCCGATGGGGCTGGCCATCGATTCGCTGGGCGTTTTGTATGTCGCGGACTCGGGCAATCAGCGTATCCGGACGATTACGCCGGACGGCAATATTCATACGATCGCGGGATCCGGGGTCGCGGGATTTGGCGGAGACGGGCAGACGGCGGACTTCGCCAGTTTCCTGAACCCTTCGGCGGTGGCGGTGGACGCCAACGGAAATGTGTACGTCGCCGATTCGGGGAACAATCGCGTCCGGAAGCTGGCGATGCAAGGGACGGCCACGCCGGCGATTACCAAGATCCAGGGACCCAGCTATGCGGCGAAGCTGTCGCCGGGATCCTTATTTTCGCTGTATGGCGACGAGTTCGTGGCGGCGGGGGTGACGCAACAGGTGTCCTCGGCTCCATGGCCGCTTTCGATGGCGGGCGTCTCCATTTCGATCAACGGCTATCTGGCGCCGATTTACTCGGTGAGCAAGACTCAGATCAATGGTCAGATTCCGTTTGAAGTGACGGCGGGGACCGCCAAGCTGAGCCTTGCCAGCAACGGATCGGCGGCGGTGCAGATTAGCTTTCCGGTGGTTCCGGCGGAGCCGGACGTTTTGGTGCAGAACGGAGGCACGCAGGCGCTGGCGGTGAATTTGAACGGCTCGGTGAACACTCCGTCGTCGCCGGCGCATGCGGGAGACATCGAGGTGCTGTACCTCAGCGGAATCGGGATTCCGGCTTCCTGGATTCCGCCGGTCACCGGAGCGGCGTCGCCATCGCTGGCCCCTTTCGCGCAAGTGAATCCGGCCTACAATCCTTCGATCACGCTTGCGGGCCAGAAGACCACGGTGTACTTTCTCGGCTACGCGCCTGGAATTCCCGCTCTGGCGCAGGCCAATTTTCAGATTCCCAGCGGTTTGGCTCCGGGGGATTATCCGGTTGTGGTGACAGTGAACGGAGAATCTTCTACGCCGGCGACGATTTCGGTCCGCTAGGTTTGGGTGGGCGGCGGCGGTCGGAGAGCCAGATGGCTCCAAAGACGATGAGCAGAAGGGCGGGCAGGAGCGCGACGGCGCGGAACGAGGTTCGGGCAGCGCCGCCGAGGACTTGATCGAGCTCCGGGCCGGGCGGGAGGGCTCTGAAGGCTGCGTCGCCTCCGGCGAGTTGGACTTTCCTGCGGTCGAAGATCGCGCCTATCAGCGGGAGAACAAACTGGATGGATAAGGTTCCGGCGGCGCCCATGAGGCCCATGAGCAGCGCGCCGCCGCGCGGAAACCGCTCCGAAGCGGTGGCGAGCATGGTGGGCCACATATAGCAGACGCCCGTCCCCCAGACGGTGGCGGCGAGCAAGGCCGAAAGGGGGGATTCGGCAAGACTGAGCGCGAATAATCCGACCGCCGCCGTCAAGCAGGAACACCAGAGCACGCCGATAGGGGACAGCTTGTGAACCAGCGGGCCGGCGAAGTGGCGCATGAGAAACATGAGCCCGCTCACGTAAACCAGCAGCAGAATGCCCGGCATGTGAACCACCCGGCTGAGCGCGAGATCGACCCATTGGCCCGGCGCAAGCTCGGAGGCGGCGGTGAGGAACATGGAGCAAAAAAGGGCGATAAAGAGGGGATTGAGAAGCTCCCTAAACATGGCTTTTGCGGAGACGCCGGCGGCGGCGCGCTCGGTGGGGGGAAATTTAAGGCCGAGGCAGAGGAAGATGAGGAGCGCCGCCGGCGGCAGGGTCAGGGCGAGCTTGGCCCGCCATCCGAAGCCGAGACTCGACATCGCGAGGCCGAGCAGGCCGCCGATCACCAGGCCGCCGGGCCACCAGGCGTGGGCCGCGTTGAGCTTGGCGGTCTTGTCATGGGGATATAGCGCGGCGATCAAGGGGTTCATGACGCCTTCCGCCAGCCCCCAGCCGACGCCGGCGAGAGCCGCTCCGGCGATCAGGACGCCGTAGACGGCGGGGCCCGAGGCCAGGCTTCCGGCGAAGGCCATGATCAGCATTCCGAGGGGCATCAAAATTCCGGCCAGGGGAAGCAGGAGCCTCATGCCGACGATGTCGAGCAAAGGACTGCCGATGGCGATGGTGATGGCCATTCCCAGAAACGGCGCGCCCAGAACGCCGGCGATCTTTTCGGCAGAATGAACCTTGTCGATGGGATCGAAGAAAACGCGCTGGAGGTCGGCGGCGGAATTGGCCCGCAAGGCGTTGGCCATGCCGGCGGTGGCGAGGCCGAGAGTGGAGACCCAGAAGAGGCGGGTCTGATTGTAAGCGGCTGGCTGGGGCGCGCTTTTGGGAGCAGCGGACACAAAGCCTCCTTAGCGGGATTGGGGAAATCCCAGATCCAGTTGACTGGTTCCGGGGTCGGGCCAGCGGCTGGTGACAACTTTCGCGCGGGTGTAGAACTGTATGCCTTCGGGGCCGTAGATGTGAAGATCGCCAAAGAGCGAGTCTTTCCATCCTCCGAAGCTGTAATAGGAGACGGGCACGGGGATCGGGACATTGACGCCGATCATGCCCGCTTCTACGTCGAACTGAAATTGGCGGGCCGCGGCGCCGTCGCGGGTGAAGATGGCCACGCCGTTTCCGTAGGGATTTTCGTTGACGATGCGGAGAGCTTCGGCGTAAGTATCGGCGCGGAGCACCGACAACACGGGACCGAAGATTTCGTCGTCGTAGCAGCGCATGCCGGGCTTGACGCGGTCCAGCAGAGAGGGGCCCAGGAAAAATCCGCCGCTGCGGGAGACGGGATGCTGGAGGCCGTCGAGGACAACCGCGGCGCCTTCCGAGGCGGCGTTGGCTACGTAGGAGGCGACGCGATCGCGATGCTCGCGGGTGATGAGCGGGCCCATTTCGACGCCATCTTCCATTCCGGGTCCGATCTTGAGCCGGGCCATTCTTTGGGCGATCGCGTCCACCAGCGGATCCGCGATTTTTCCGACGGCGATGAGAGCGGAGACGGCCATGCAGCGCTCGCCCGCCGATCCACAGGCGGCGGAAACGGCGGCGTCGGCGGCCACGGCGATGTCCGCATCGGGGAGGACGAGCATGTGGTTTTTGGCGCCGCCCAGGGCCTGCACGCGTTTGCCGTGGCGGGCGGCGGCTTGGTAGATGCGCTTTGCGACCGGCGTGGAGCCGACGAAGCTTATGGCCTTGACGTCAGGGTGCTCCAGCAAGCGGCCGACAGCGACGTGGTCGCCTTGAACGACGTTGAAGACGCCGCCGGGAACGCCGGCGCGCTGAATCAATTCCGCCAACAAAAGGCTCGGGGAAGGATCTTTTTCGGAAGGCTTGAGGATGAACGCATTTCCGCAGGCGAGGGCGTTGGCGAGCATCCACAAGGGCACCATCACAGGAAAATTGAAGGGCGTAACGCCGGCGACGACGCCGAGAGGCTGGCGGATCTGGCAGACGTCGACGCCGCGACTGGCCTGCTCGGAAAAGCCGCCCTTCAAAAGATTCGGAACGCCGCAAGCGAACTCGACGTTTTCCAAACCGCGGGAGACTTCGCCGATGGCGTCGGGGAGAGTTTTGCCATGCTCGGCGGTGACGAGGGCGGCGAGGTCGCGGCGATGGGCGTCGATGAGCTCGCGCAGCTTGAAGAGGATCTCGGCGCGGCGCGAGAGCGGCGTGGCGCGCCAGCCGGGAAAGGCGCGGAGGGCGGAGGAGACGGCGCGGTCTACATCCTGAGGCGAGGCGAAATCGACGCGGGCTTGTTGTTGGCCGGTGGCGGGGTTCCAGACGGGGCCGCACCGGCCGGATGAAGACGCGAGGAGTTCGCCGCCAATCCAGTGGCTTACCGTTCGGGTTTTGGCGGAGGCATCGGCGGCGGCCATCAGCGCCTCCGATTGTATCGCGCCCGCGCGGCTTATTGGCAACCGTTGAGGCCCTTGGTCAGGCAGATGGAGGAAGTGATGTCGGCGGGGATGGCAAGGCCCTTGTCCTTCATCAACTGCTTGATAAAGGCGGCGGTTTCCGGATGGGGGATGGCGGATTGAACGCCCACGCGAACCAGGCCCTCGGCGTAATGGAGCGGGATCCAGGTCATGCCTTTCATGGCGCCATTGACGGTGTCGCGGCTGCCCAGGTCATGGGCTTCGAGGTTGGCGCCATGATCGACGAGCAGCTTAATGACGTCGTTGCGGCCCTTGTGAGCGGCGCCGTGCAAAGCGGTGCGGCCCTCGTCATCGACGGCGTTGGGGTCGATGCCGAGATCGAGGCACATTTTGACGGCCTCGAGATTTTCCTCGGGGGACCATTCAAATGTGATGCCCTCGACCCAGCCGATGCCGGAGGCGGCGGCGAGGGGCGTGACGTTGTGGGCGGTGGCGATTTTGGGGTTGGCGCCGTGGGCCAGCAGCAACTTCATAAGCTCGACATCGCCGGATTGGGCGGCGCGCCAGAAGGGCGTGGCGCCGTCCTCGCGCACCCATTGCATGGTGAAGATGGTGCGGGTTTCGGTGCTATCGCCCACGCAGCGCTCGGGAGTGGATTTGGCGCCGCAAACGCGGGCGTTGACATCGGCGCCGTGGTCAATGAGGAGCTTGATATATTCCAGATGATCCATGTCGGCGGGGCGGACGGGGTAATCGCCGCCTTCGATGTTGCGGTTGTCGGTGGCGAGATAGAGGGGATTCCATCCGCCTTTGTTGGCGATGTTCGGGTTAGCGCCATGCTCCAGAAGATATTTGCCGATCTGGTAGTGGCGGTTTTGAGTCGCCACTAACAGGGGGGTCCATCCGTAGCGCGTGGTTTGGTTGACATCGGCGCCAGCTTCCACGAGAGCTTGGACGCAATCCATGTGGCCTTGACGGGCGGCGAAGACCAAGGCGGTGAGGCCGCCGCCATCGGTATTCTGGGTGCGGCCGAAGGCGAATTCGGCAGCGGCCTGATCGGCGGCGGCGACGACGTCGATGCCGAGGCCGTCGTCTCCAGCAGCCGCGGCGCCGGCAGGAGCGGCTTCGGGCTGCTGGCCCCGGCCCGGGCCACGGCCCGCGCGTCCGGCTCCGGCCTGGGCTCCGCCGCGGCCTCTACCGCGGCCGAAGCCTCCCTGTCCGAGACCGCCGGCGCCCTGGGCCGAGCGAGAGCGGTCCGATTGGGTGGGCGCCAGATAGGCGGTGTTGCCTTTGGAATCGGGATTGGAAGCGAGACTGAAATTGGCGCCGCGTTGGAGCAGATACTTGACGGCCGCGGTATTGCCCTGCTCGGCGGCCCACATGAGAGCGGTGGTTCCGCGGAGGGTTTCTTTCGCGTTGATATCGGCTCCGTGGTCGAGCAAGACGCGAAGGGCGTCGAGATTTCCGTTGCGGGCGGCAAACAGCAGGGGCAATTCGCCTTTGGGGCCGCGTTCCATAGGATCCGCGCCCGCTTTGAGGAGGAGCTCGATGATGGGAGCGGCGCCATTGAGGCTGGCGAGAGAAAGGGGAGTCGCGCCGTCATGGTTGGCGAGCTTGACGTTGGCGCCGGCGGCGATCAAGAGGGCGGCCATGTCGAGGTCGTTGTGGTAGGCAGCCCACTGGAGGGCCGTGGCGCCGTCGGGTTGGGGCGCGTTGACGTCCGCCTTTTGCTGAATGAGGGATTGGACAGCCGCCTTGTCGCCTCTCATGGCGGCGTCGGCGATGGGACTGGACGCCGCAAAAGCGGGGGATCCAGATGCGGCGAGAGCGAGAACGAAAGTAAAGGAACAAGCCGTGGTTCCGCGTCGCATATCGGTTTTTTCTCCAGCGGGACGAGCCTAGGCTTGGCCCGCATTCACAAGTTAAATTGGCTACACTAATCCGGCCAATCGCCCGGTGCTGTCGCCGATCGAGTCCTGATGAATTCCGTACAGGTCCAGAATGCTGAGCAACAGGTTGCCGGTGGTGACGGTCTTGGTTTCAAAGTGCAAATGCCGTCCGCCTTTAAGCTGTCCGTTGGCGCCGCCGACCAGGATGTGGGGCACATCGTAGTGCAGGTGCTGGTTGGAATCGCCCATATTGGTGCCGTAGAGAATCAGCGAATGATCGAGGAGGGAGCCGTCGCCGTCGGGTGTTTTGTTGAGCTTGTCGACGAAATAGGCGAGGCACTGCACGTGATAGCGATTGATCTTGGAATAGTCGGCGATGCGGTCGGGGTTTTCGGCGTGGTGGGAAGCGCCGTGGAAGCCGCTATTGGAGCCGCTCTGCGGATAGCGGCGGGCGGTGAGATCGCGCGCGAACAGCATGGCGGTCACGCGGGTGATGTCGGCTTTGAAGGCCAGGTGGGTGAGGTCGAAGTGCAGCTTCACGTGCTCATCGAATTCCTCGGGGACGCCGGCGGGCACGGAAACGCCGTCGGTGGTGACCTCGCCGGTGGCTTTCTTGGCGATATCGAGGCGCCGCTCCAGCTCGCGGATGTCTTCGGCATATTCGTCGATCTTGGCGCGGTCGCTAGGCGGCAGATCTTTCTTAAAGCGGGCCAGGCTTTGGGTCACGGAATCGAGAATGCTGCGGTCCTGCTCGCGGCGCTCGGCGCGCTCCTTGGGGCTGGCGCCGTCGCCGAACAGCTTTTCGAACACGACCTGGGGATTCAACTCCATGGGCAGCGGCTGGGTGGGAGAGGCCCAGGAAATGGAATTGGTATAGGCGCAACTGTAGCCTTCTCCGCAGTTGCTGGAGTTGGCGCCGGGGTCTTCAAGGCCGAGCTGCAAAGAGGGCAGCAGGGACTCCTGGCCGATTTTTTGCGCGATGATCTGATCGATGGTGGTGCCGTCGTAGATGTCGGCGCCGGTGGTTTTCTTGGGCTTATTGGCGCACATGAAGGCGGCGGCGACCCAGTGGTCGGCGCCGGTGACGCCGGGGGGCGGCTCGGCCGATTTGCTCCACAAGCCGCTCAGGATGACGGTGTGATCGTGGAACGGCTCAAGCGGCTGCATGATGGTGGGATAGGCGAAGTGGGGGGCGCCGGGCGCGGATTTCGGCTCGCCGGGGCCGCCGAATTCGGGGATCCAATAGCCGGGGGCCATGCCATGAGGAACGAAGATGCCGGTAAAACGCGGTTTCCCGGCGGCCGCCGTCTTGCTTAGGGGCGTCTGCGCGGGGATCATGGAATCCAGCAGCGGCAGGGCGAGCGTAACGCCCGCGCCCTTGAGAACGGCCCGCCGCGAGATGTGCTTTTTCGTAATAAACATTAGTTTCCCGTCTCCCTATCTACAAATAAAAACCCTTTGTCCGCTATCTTGAGGCACGCTGTTGGTTTTCCCGGGGGTTGGCGCTTAGCTCGGTTTTGGCGTTCATCTGGAACGGCTCGCTTTTGACGACGCCGAGCACGAAGGAAGAGAAGCGGTAATTGTTTTTCTCCGCATCATGAACGATGGAGCGCATCAGGGGCATATCGTAATACTCGGTGCCGCGCCCCAGCGCGTAGATCAGAAGCTTATCGGCGACGACGCGCACGAAGGCGGGGGTATAGCGCAACAGGGCGTCGCGCAAGCCCTTGACTCCGTCCATTTCCGATCCATCCACCAACTGGCCTTTGGCGTCGACGGGATCGCGGCCGTCCATGGTGCGCCACTGGCCGATGGCGTCGAAATTCTCGAGGGCGAAGCCGATGGGGTCCATAATCTTATGGCAACTGGCGCAGGGCTCCACGGCGCGGTGCATTTCCATTTGCTGGCGCATGGAGGGCGGGGCCGCGCCGTGGGTGGATTCGGTGGCGACAAGCTTGATAACCACGCCCGCCGGCATTTCGGGCGGCTCGGCGCCCAGAAAAACTTCCATCACGGTTTTGCCGCGGCCGACCGGAGAGGTGCGATTGGGCTGCGCCGATGTGGTGAGGAAACTGGCCTTGCCCAGCAAACCGCGGCGCATATCGAATTCGGGAGGCAACTCGACTCTGCGGAAGTTGCTGCCATAGACTCCGGGAATTCCGTAGTGCCTGGCCAGACGCTCGTTCAAAAAAGTGTAGTTGGCGTCCAGGAGGTCGGTGACGGGGCGATCTTCGTGAACGATGCTATCCACGAACAGCTCGGTTTCGCGGCGCATGGCTTGGCGCAGATTATCGTCGAAATCCGGGAACAGCGCGGTGACCGGGCTGAGCGTGGGGATGGCCCGCAGGCTTAGCCATTGCCCGGCGAAATTGAGCACGAGCTGATCGGATTTAGAATCGGCGAGCATGCGCTTGACCTGCTGTTCGAGGACCGCGGGCTCATGCAGCTTGTTCTGGGCGGCCAGATTCAGCAACTCGTCATCGGGGATGCTGCTCCAGAGGAAGAAGGAGAGGCGGGAAGCCAGCTCGACGTCGCTGATGCGATACTTTTGTCCGGGCTTGAGATTGGCCGGCTCGGGCTCTTTGCGGAACACAAACTCGGGATCGGCGAGAATGCGGCGGAGAGCCATCTCCACGCCGTGGTCGAAATCGCCGCCCTGATTACGGCCCATCTGATAAAAGCTCATGAGGGTTTCGGTGTCGTTGGCGGTGAGGGGCCTGCGGAAGGCGCGGCGGCCCAGGGTGGAAACAATCTGCCGAGCGCAAGTCTGCTCCTGGCTGGGGTTGGCCGGGCGGCAGACGAAAATCCTCTTCCGGGAGGGAGTATCGCTTGCGCCCTTGGGGGTTTCCGGACCCCGTATGGTCAGCTTGCCGACGTGGGGATAGAAAGTATAGCCGGGCAGTCCGCCGGTTTCAATGGTGCTGCGCAGAAAATGCTGGTCAAGATCGTTGCCGGGAGCGTAGTTGGTGGCAAGGAAGGTGACGGCGACCGTATGAAGGCCGGCCTTGACCGGGACCTTCACGTCTTTCGAGCCGGCGTGGACCGCGGCGCCACGTCCGATCTCGGTATCCCAGTCATAAAGCTTGACGCGCTCGCCATCGATCAACAGTTCGAGTTTTTCGCCGCGAATCTCGCCAAAGGCGTTGTTGTTGTCCATGTTGCCTTTGTTGATGGGGAACACCTTGAAGATGTAATCGGCGTCGGCAGGAAATTCGTGCTGCACCAGCAGTCCGCCGCGCGTTCCGAACGGCATGCCTTCAATGTGGTAATCCTGCGAAGTATCCTCGGGCGCCCGATAAACCCTTTCCGTGGCTTCCTTCACGTCTCCGATCGCCAGCCGGCTGATTTTGCTCGCGGCGGCCGTGTAGCCTTCCAGCAGAGCCGGCGACAGAGAAAGCCCGGCGGCAACATTGTCGAACCCGCGCGTGGAATCGTCGGAGGGCAGATAGAGGGACGCGTCAATCGGCAGGGCCAGCAGATCGCGGATCGCATTTTGATATTCGGTGCGATTCAAGCGATGCAGTCCGGGCGGTGGCAGATTCACGACGGCGTGCTTGTCGAGCTCGTTTTCCAGATACACGATCATGGACTCAAAGGCCGGCTTTGGAGGACGCGGACGGCCGGCGGGGGGCATCATGCCGGTTCTGAGCTTGTGGACGATTTTTTCCCACGTGGCGGCGTTCTGGGCGACATTGGCTGGATCAATCTCATTGATTTTGAGACCTTTCGGGGCAGAGGCGCCCTGGTGGCAGACAACGCAGTAGTAGTCGAGCATGGCGCGTTCCTGAGCGCCGTTGGCCACCGAGGCGATGTTGGGGGCGGGCCCGCGCGGCTGGGCAGGCGCGGGCGCAGACGCACTTTGCGTTGCGGCAACGTCCGCTTTGGCGCCCTGGTTGATCCAATCCACGATCAGGGCGATCTTTTCCTTGGGGAGAGGGCCGGAGGGCGGCATCTGATTGCCGCTTGTATCGGAAACCCTTTGCGCCAGGATGCTCTTGGCGGCGTCTCCGGGAACCACGACGGCGCCGCTAGAGCCGCCTTTCAGGACGCCGGCCGCAGAGTCCAATTGCAAGCCGGCCGGCGCGGCGCCGCCTTTATGGCAAAGAACGCAGTTTTCGTCAAGGATGGGCTGAACGTCTTTTGAAAAATCGACAGAAGATTGCGCGGAGAGCCGCCCTACGCCACCGGCGCACAGCAACATGGATAGAAGTACGCGGTTTCGCATTAGACTATAGCCTTTGCAAGCACTTAGACCACCTGCCACATCTTAAATCATATGCCCAAATGGGATGGCGGCGCAATCCCGCCCCGAAGTTACTCCAAAATCAAGGGGAACTCGCATCGCCGTCCTTTCCACGCGGCGGCCGCGACCGGGTAGTACTCTCCGAGCGCGGCCCGCGTTGCGCCATTTGCTTAAACGACGCAGGGGAGGCTTTTCTTCCGTGGACATTAACCCGCCACCGGCTAACGAGCGGGAGACTGCAGCGGGGATGTGACTCAAACTATTGATTCTGAACGATAGAGCGTGGCCGGCAGCGGGCGAAAAAACGAAGCCAAGCGCCTCTTCGCCGAACGGGACTCGCCAGCGGCGACCGATTCCGCCGAGTCCCTCCGTGAACGAGAAAAAAACGAACCCAGGGAACCAAAGGCGCCAAAAAAAGCTCACTGGCAGCTCCTCGTGTCAGTATGCTCGATGGGAGCCCGACAACTCCGAGAAGTTCGGGCGGAGATCATTGAGCGGCAAGACATTATGGCCGGCGTTCAGTTTGGACGAGGAGTCGTTGGGCGTGTCAATTTTTACATTTTTCGGGTTTCGGGGCGCCAATTCATTTGGGAAAGCCGCGGCAATGTAGCAGAAAGCTCCTCGCTTGCGGCGCGGCGGCAGCATTTACTCAACTCAGCGCCGTGTGCGCTCCCGGCCCGTTTTCAAGCTCACCGCCGAACAGGAGCCTTTCCTCGCCGTTCGATCGCTGGCAACCAACTACGCGAGCGGCTACCGCATCGAAGCTCACCAACATCCCTGGCGCCAGTTCCTTTACGCCATGTCGGGGGCGATGACGGCGTTCACGCGGCATGCATTCTAGGAGCGCAATCAGCCGAGCAGTTTCGCGATGCGATCAGGATCGTTGGGGACTGTGATGGGCTGGTTGCCAAACGTGGATTGAAGCTTCGCGCCGCCGGGGGCTTGGAGTTGGCCGGTGTGGTACTTGAAGATGTAGTCGGGATCTTTCAACAGATGGCCGGTGAGGACGGCGACGACATCGGCGCCGTGACCGATCACGCCGGAGGCGGTCAGCTTTCGGATGCCGGCGAGCGTGGCGGCGGATGCAGGCTCGCAGCCGATGCCGCAACGGCCGATGATGGCCTTGGCGTCGGCGATTTCCTGCTCGGTCACCTTCTCCACCATGCCGTTAGAGGCGCGAATCTCGCGCAAGGCTTTCGGCCAGGAGACGGGGTCGCCGATGCGGATGGCGGTGGCGAGGGTTTCGGGATTGGGGACGGCGCGAAAATCGTGCGCGCCGCTTTTGACAAATTCGTAGAACGGGGCTGAGCCCTCGGCTTGAATCACGGCCAGTCTCGGGAGACGATCGATCAGCCCGGCCTCGCGAGCTTCGCGTAGAGCTTTGCCGAACGCCGAGACATTGCCGAGATTGCCTCCCGGCAGCACCACCCAATCCGGAGTGCGCCAATCGCGTTGATCCAGCATCTCGAACATAATGGTCTTCTGCCCTTCGATACGGAAGGGATTCACGGAATTGAGCAAATAGATGCCGAGCTTTTCCGCCAGTTGGCGCACCAGCGCCAGGATTTGGTCGAAATTCGCCTCCACTTGAAACGTCTTGGCGCCGTACTCAAGCGCTTGCGCCAGCTTGCCGAAGGAGATGTTGCCGCGCGGGAGAAAGATGAGGGCCTCCAGGCCGGCGGCCGCCGCGTAGGCGGCCATGGAAGCGGAGGTGTTGCCGGTGGAAACGCAGGCCACGCGCCGCATGCCGAGGCGCAGCGCTTGCGCCACGCCGCAGGTCATGCCGTTGTCTTTAAAAGAACCTGTGGGATTGTAGCCCTGATGCTTAAACGCGAGGCGGTCCAAGCCGGCGTAGAGGGCCGCAGACGGAGCATCGAGGAGCGGCGTATTGCCTTCGCGCAGCGTGACGACGCGATCATAGGTTTCAAGAAACGGGAGCAGCTCGCGGTAGCGCCAGACGCCGCTTTGGTCCAGAGGCGAGTTGCTCAAGCGCCGGTCGCGGAAGAGGCGGCGGAGGGCGGAAGGGCCGGGCGGGGCGCCGAGGTAGCCGGCTTCGAGCAGGCCGCCGCAGTTGGGACAGGCGTAAAGGATCTCGGTAATGTCATATTGGGAGCGGCAGGAAGGATGGAAGCACACTAGCTCCGCCGTCACGGTTTTTTGGGCTGTCGTCACTATGTTTCAATCTTAGATTAATGCTTGCCGTTCACCTCGAATCGGGACAAGTAAGCGTGCGCCGCCGCGCCCTGCCGCGCATCCAGAAGGGCTTTGCACGAATTCGCGTTGTTGCCGCGGGCATTTGCTCGACAGATCTGGAGCTGCAGCGCGGCTACTACGGATTTTCGGGGACGCCGGGGCATGAGTTTGTCGGCGAGGTGACTCACGCCGAAGACCACGGATGGATCGGCAAGCGCGTGGCGGGCGAGATCAATCTGGCGTGCGGGAACTGCGAATGGTGCGCGAGGGATTTGGGCCGGCATTGCCCGAAGCGGAGCGTGCTGGGGATTGTGAAGCATCCAGGGGCGCATGCCGAGTTTCTGACTTTGCCTTTGCGCAATTTGCACACGATTCCCAATTCGATTTCTGATGAGCAAGCGGTGTTCATTGAGCCGGTGGCGGCGGCGTGCGAGATTCTGGATCAGGTGCGAGCGCCGGCGGGATCGAAGATTGCGGTGCTCGGGGACGGCAAGCTGGGCTTGCTGATCGCGCAGGTATTGCGGGCGCGCGGGGCGCGCGTGCACTTGTACGGCAGGCATCGCGACAAGATGCGGCGGGTGGAAGGCGAGGGGCTGAGCACGGAGCTTGCGGGGAAATCCTTGCCGGAGCGGGCCTGGCCGATGGTGGTGGAGGCGACAGGATCGGCCGGGGGCTTGCGCGCGGCGATCGCAATGTGCGAGCCGCGGGGGACAGTGGTGATGAAGTCCACGGTTCATGGATTGGTGAAGATGGACACCGCGCCGGCGATCGTGAACGAAGTGACGCTGGTGGGATCGCGCTGCGGACGCTTTGAGCCGGCGATCCGGATGCTGGCGGCAGGCGACGTCCGAGTGGATGCGTTGATCTCCGAGCGATTCGCCTTGCGCCGCGCACCGGAGGCGTACAAGCTAGCGGCGGCGAAGGGCGCGCTGAAGGTGTTATTGCATGCATGACGCAAAGGCGCAAAGCGGGTCAAGCAAAGCGAGGGACGCTTTGCGCGAAGCGGTGGAATCGATTGTCGGCGCAAGGGGCTGTCTGCACAAAGCGGAGGACCTGGCGAACTACGAGTACGACGGCAGCATCGATAAGGGCCGGCCGGATTTGGTCGCGTTTCCGGAATCCACGGCCCAGGTGGCGGCGCTGGCGAAGCTCGCGAGCGAGCGCGGCGTTCCGGTCACCGGCCGCGGGGCGGGGACGGGGTTAAGCGGCGGCGCGATCGCGCGCGAGGGGGGGCTGATGATCTCGTTTGCGCGGATGAACCGCATTGTGGAGATCGATGTGGCCAATGAACGGGCCATCGTGCAGCCGGGCGTGGTGAATTTGGATTTGTCGGCGGCGGTGGAGGCGGACGGATACTTCTATGCGCCGGACCCCTCCAGCCAGCGGGCTTGCACGATTGGCGGCAACATCAGCGAGAATTCGGGAGGTCCGCACACGCTTGCCTACGGGGTGACGACGAATCATGTGCTGGGGCTGGAGGCGGTGCTGGCGGATGGCGCGGTGGTGAACACAGGGCCGCCGGATGCGCCGGGCTACGATCTGACGGGGCTGCTGGTGGGCTCGGAAGGGACGATGGCGCTGGTGACGCAGGCGACGGTGCGGTTGATGCGGAGACCGGAGTCGGTGAAGACGCTGCTGGCGATCTTCGACAGCGCCGAAGACGCGGGCAACACGGTGAGCGAAATCACGGCGCGCGGCATCACGCCGGCGGCGATGGAGATGCTGGACGGCGTACTGCTCCGCATGGTGGAGGAAGCCACGCATGCCGGCTACCCTTTGGATGCGGCCGCGGTGCTGCTGATCGAGCTGGAGGGCTTGAGGGAAGCGGTGGAGGAGCAGGCGGAGGAGATTCGCGAGGCGTGCGCGGCATGCCGCGCGCGGGAATGCCGCGTAGCTCGGGACGCCGAGGAGCGCGAGCTATTGTGGAAAGGCCGGAAGAACGCCTTCGGGGCGGTGGGCCGCTGCGCGCCTTCCTATTACACGCAGGACGGCGTGGCGCCGCGGAGCCAAATCGCGGCGACGCTGAAGTTCATTTACGGCGTAAGCGAGCGTTACGGCTTGACGATCAGCAACATCTTTCACGCCGGCGACGGGAATCTGCACCCGCTGATCTTGTTTGATCCCGGCGCGCCGGGGCAACTGGAGAAGGTGCGCGAAGCCAGCGACGAAATTTTGAAGCACTGCATTTCCGTAGGCGGGTCCATCACCGGCGAGCATGGGGTGGGGATGGAGAAAAACGAGATGATGGCGCATCAGTTCCGGCCTGATACGCTGGAGATGATCGCGCGGTTGAAACACCTGTTCGATCCGGAATGCAAGCTGAATCCCGGCAAGGTGCTGCCGACGGGCCGGGGCTGCAGGGAAATCCGCCAGAAGCGGGGAGATTTGAGTTTATGAAGCGGCTTTTGCCGGTCTTGCTGGCGGCTGCGCTCGGGCTGCCGGCCGCGGACAAACCCGATTCAAACCGGGCCGGCAACGACGAGGTGGAGCTTCAGGGTAGGGTCCTGCTAGAACGCGCGCAGATCCAACAAGAACTGGGCATGGACATGGGCGCCGGTTACCTGCTGGTGCGGATTCAAATCACGCCGAAAGGGGAGGCGGGGTTACGAGTCGGGCCAGACGATTTTACGCTGCTTTCGCGCAAGGACGGCGAGCGCAGCCCCGCCCTCGATCCAGAGCAGATCGCGGGCTCCGGCGGGACGCTGATCGTGAAGCCCGCGGCGCAGCAACCGGGAGGCGACGGCACGCGGACCAACGGTCCGATCTGGGGCGGGGTGACGCCGAAGGCGGGAGGGGCGAAGGAAGGCGACAGCCGCCTGCTGGCGGCATTGAAGCAAAGGGCGCTTCAGGATCAGGAGATCAAGGAACCGATCGAGGGCTGGTTGTATTTCTCGCTGGACGGCAAGCTGAAACCCAAGGACGTGTCGCTGATTTACAAGGGGCCCGCCGGGAAGCTGGTGATCGACTTTAAGTAAGGCTCTGGCTGACTCCGATGGGTTTGGGCGGGGCGACGCCGATTGAAGCTGTCTTTTGAGGCGCTTGACGACGAGGCCGAAGCGGCGGCGAGCTTCACGGCAAGCGGGGTCAATTGAGGGCGGCCACTCGATCTAACAAGGCTTGCGGGGGGCGCCATTTTTTGGCGGTCAGGCTCTCGACATTGGCGCCCTCACCTCGTAGAATGGATTTTAGAGCGTGACCCAGGGTAGGTTTTGAGGGGATTTGGAAACCGAACGAATCTGGGTCCCATCTGAAGAATGAGGAATTCGTGCATGCCGCAAAGGTTTGCATGGTTTTCGTCTGCCTATGGAATGGCACATCATTAACCACCGCGATTACATCGACGGGCCGTTCGATAGTTTAGAGGCGGCCCTCGAGCAAGCCTATCTGCTTGGAAACGACACGCGCATAGACAAACGGGTTCGCCGGAGAGCGGAGAATTTTTATATTTACCGTCCCCCCTATGACCGGCGGGAGCGCTGGCAGGCGGAATATTGGATCTGCACGAAAGAGGCGGCCTTGGCGGAAGGCGTGTCGAAATCCATTTTTTCCCAACCATTGCAAGAGAGCTGGCATTAAGCTCCGGCTTTTGGCAGGCGCACGGCTTTCCGGAAACGGGGCCGACTGATATAATTCCCTCCAAGCAGGAGGTGAAGTGCGCGTCGCATGGGTGCTCGCGGCCGGTTGTATAGCGGCCTTGCTGGGAGGTTCCCTCATACTACGGGCCGTTCCGCCGCAGCAGGAAGGCAAGACGGCGGGCGGCAGATCGCCTCAGCGCGCCTTGCTAGATCAATATTGCGTAACTTGCCATAACCAGAGGCTTCGCACGGCCGGGCTCATGCTCGACCGATTGGATGTGGAGCATCCGGCGCAAGACGCGGAGACGTGGGAGAAGGCGATCCGCAAATTGCGGGGCGGAATGATGCCGCCGCAGGGCAACCCGAGGCCGGACGAGGCGGAGAAGTTCGCCTTCATAAAGTATCTGGAGAGTTCGATCGACCGCGCCGCGGCGGCCCACCCCAATCCGGGACGAAGCCCGCTGCACCGTTTGAACCGCACCGAGTACGGCAACGCGATCCGGGACCTGCTCGACTTGGAGATCGACGCGACGGCGCTGCTGCCGGCAGACGACGAAAGCGACGGCTTCGACAATATCGCCGACGTGCTGAAGGTTTCGCCGTCTTTGCTGGAGCAGTACATGGCGGCGTCGAGCAAGATCAGCGCGCTGGCCGTGGGCGAGCGCTCTATTACGCCGGTAAGCCAGATTTACCAGGTTCCGCCGGATCTGGCGCAAGAGGATCACCTAGAGGGCTTGCCGCTCGGCACGCGGGGCGGCATTCTCATCCGGCACAACTTCCCTCTGGATGGGGAATACGATTTTTCGGTGGCGCTGTTGCAGAATATCGTCGGGTACGTGACGGGGCTGGAGTATCCGCATCAGCTCGAGATCAGCATCGACGGCGAAAGAGTGTTTCTGGCGCCGGTAGGAGGCGAAGAAGACAACAAGATGTCAGACGCCAATTTGGGCGTCGCCAAAGACACGCTGGATGCGCGGCTGAAGACGCGAGTTCCCGTGAAGGCGGGCCCGCGGGAAGTGGCGGTGGCGTTTCTGCGGCGGAACTCCTCCGAGTCCGACGAGCCTTTGCAGCCGTTCACGCGCGACCTGGATCTTCAGAACATGAACGGGATCCCGCGGATCGACCATGTGACGATCGCCGGGCCGTACAAGGCCACGGGGCCTGGGGATACGCCCAGCCGCCGATCGATTTTCGTCTGTCATCCCGGCAACGCGGCGGAAGAGCTGCCTTGCGCGCGCCGCATCGTGACGGGGCTGGCGCGGCGAGCCTACCGGCGGCCGGTCACCGACGCCGACACCGAGCTTCTGCTCAGTTTCTATCAAAAGGGGCGGAATCAAGGGGGTTTCGAGCGTGGAATTGAAGAGGCGCTGCGGCTGATTCTGGCGAGTCCCCATTTCCTGTTTCGCGCCGAGCCGGATCCGGCGGGGGCGGCGCCGGGATCGATTTCCCGCGCCAGCGACCTGGAGCTGGCCTCGCGGCTGTCGTTCTTTTTGTGGAGCTCGATTCCCGACGACGAACTTCTGAAGACGGCCGAGGAGGGAAAGCTGCGCGATCCGGCGGTGCTGGAGCGGCAAGTGCGGCGGATGCTGAACGATCCGAAATCCGAGGCGCTGGTGAAGAACTTCGCCGGGCAGTGGCTGTTTTTGCGCAATCTTCAGAGCGTGTCTCCCAACGAAGACGAATTTCCCAATTTCGACGATAATCTGCGCGGCGCCATGCGCCGCGAAACGGAGCTGTTGTTTGAGAGCGTGATGCGGGAGGACCGCGACGTGCTAGATCTGCTGAACGCCGATTACACGTTCGTGAACGACCGGCTGGCGAAGCACTATGGAATTCCGAACGTTTACGGCAGCCAGTTCCGCAGAGTGACGATCGCCGATGAAAACCGGCGGGGCCTGCTGGGACAGGCGAGCATTCTGACGGTGACATCGGAGGCGAACCGGACGTCGCCGGTGAAGCGGGGCAAATGGATTTTGGAAAATATTCTTGGGACGCCGCCGCCGCCGCCCCCGCCCAACGTGCCGCCGCTTAAGGAGAACAGCGACAATGCGAAGGCGCTTCCGGTGCGGGCGCTGATGGAGGAGCATCGCAAGAATCCGGTATGCGCGAGCTGCCACAAGATTTTGGATCCGCTGGGATTCTCGCTGGAGAACTTCGACGCCGTGGGAGAGTGGCGCACAAGCGACGCGGGAGCCAAGATCGACGCCACGGGCCAGCTTGCGGATGGAACGGCGGTGGATGGGCCGGTGGCTTTGCGCAAAGCCATTATGAAGCATCCGGAGCAGTTCGTGCGCACGATGACGGAGAAGATGCTGACGTACGGATTGGGGCGGGGCCTGGAATATTACGATATGCCCGCGGTGCGGGGGATCGAACAGGCGGCGGCGAGGGATCATTACCGGTTCTCCGCGCTGGTGATGAACATCGTGCGGAGCACGCCATTCCAAATGAAGAAGGCGGGGGAGCAGGAGGCGCGGGCGGCCGCGCGCGCTGCCGGGACAGAACGCACGACCGCCCGTTGAGCGGGACCGGATTATTCCTCGATGGCGATCGAGGCAGTTTGGCTGGCGGCGATTTGGCCGTTGGAGAGCAGCTCGACGGAGAGGGGAATCGAGTCGCCCAGCGGGGCGGAGCGGGGGATGGCGACGCCGACTTGGAAAACGCCGGGCGCTCCGGCCAGGGGACGAACGAAATCCGCGGGAATCCGCACGCCGGCGAAGTTCACCATGAGGCGGGCGGCGTCTAGGTTTGCGGGCAAGCCGGTCATGGGGATGGAGAGGGAATCGCCGGGCCGGGCGGGCTGGGCCGGGTAGAGATAGTTCCGGGGCATCGCGAGGCGGGAGGCGTTCAGAATCGTGGCGGAGGCCTGACCGCGCCCGCTGCCATCGACGGTAAAGATTCCAGGCGCGAAATCCCGCACGGCGAACTTGGCGGGGGAGCTGGAGCCGGCGGAGGTTTCCACCGTGAGGCTGATCTCAGCGCCGGCGGGGACGGCGGGGCATACAAAAGTGACCTCGTTTGAAGAGGCGGAGACGACCGGGAGGTACTCGCCGTTGGCGCGAACTTTGGTTCCGGCGGGATCGCGGAGCCATTCTCCCCGGATGGAGGCGAGGGAGCCGCTGGCGCAGACGGAGTCGGTCGAGCCGCTGGCGGCGTTTTGGACGCTTTCGATTTCGGGCGCGCCGGAACCGGCTTGGATGTTGACCTCGGCGCTGGTGGAACGGCCCGCGGCGTCAATAGCCGTGAATGTCACGCGGGACCGGCCCGGCTGGGCGGGAGTCCAGTCGAACTGGCCGCGGGAGGGATCGAAAGAAGCTCCCGGGGGCAGCGAGGTTACGCGCAGGAGCGGAGCCATTCCGGAGCTTGAAGATGCGGCGACGCGGAAAGAGAGCTGGGAACCGACGAGCGCGCGCTGCCTGGCGGGCACGATCAAGACGGGAGGCGAGCCAGGTTGGACCAGAATGTCATCCCGCACTTCGGCAGATCCTAAACGGGCGGCGATGGAAAAGGTTCCCGAGGGGGCCGCGGCGTCCAGGACGGCTTGGAACGCGAGCGAAGTCTGGCCGGAGCGGCTTTCCACCATGGCGGGCACTTTGAGGGAGGGATGACTGGAGCGGAGCGAGATTTGCGCGCCGCCGGAAGCCGCGGCCGGCAGATGAACGCCGCAATTAAGAACTCCTCCCGGTTCGATTGACCGAGGCGAGCAGGCAAGCTGCGGGGCCGCGGACGCTCCCGCGTCCGAGATCATGCGGACATTGGCGTAGGAGATGGTAGCGCTGGCGCTTGCGCCCGCCGATTTCACGGTCACTTGCACGGGACCCGAATATCCGGCGAGAGCGGACACGGTGAAGGCGTAGGTTGTGGCGGCCGCGGGCACGGTAGCCGAAGAGGGCGCCGAGAGGAGAGCGCTGCTGGTCGTGATGGCGATGGGTTGGCCCGTGGAAGGGGCGGGACTCACCATTGTGACGGTGCAAGAGCTGCTTTGGCCCGCCTTGAGGGCGGTGGGGGAACAGGAAAGCGATTTTACCGGGACGGGGCCGACGGTTACGGAAGCGGCGGCGGTGACGCCGCCGAGGGACGCGGAGACGGTCACAGCGGTGTAGGCCGGGTCGCCGGCAATGGTTCCGACGAAAGTGGCTGAAGCCGAGCCGCTGGGCACGGTGACCGAAGACGGCACGGCCAAGCCCGCGCTGCTGGAGCTTAGCGTCACAGCCGCGGCGGAGGGCGCCCTTTGAGAGAGCGCGACGGCGCAGATCGTGGAGCTGGAGCCGCGGATGGCGGAGGGGCTGCAGGTCAGCGTAGAAATCTGAACGTAGAGGGTGATGCCGAAGGTTTTGGCGATGCCGTTTGCGGACGCCGTAATGGTGGCGGCTTGGGCGAGGGAGGAAAGCAGGCCGGAAGTTGCCGTGAAACCGGCCGATGTGGCTCCGGCGGGAATCACGACGGAAGCCGGAACAAGGAGAGCGGGCGAGCTGCTGCTGAGATTGAAGGTCTGAGCCGAGGAGGACGCCGAGGACAGGGTCAGAGTGCAGGAGGCCGTGGCGGAGTTGGCCATGACCGGCGTTCCGCCCACCGTTGGCAGCGCGCATAGGAGTCCGGAGAGGGGAGTTGCGGCGCCGGCCGTCAGGGTTAAAGTGGCGGTCTGAGAGGCGCCGCCCGCCGAGGCGGTAATGAGCGCAGACTGTCCGCTGGTCACGACGGTTGTGGTTACGGTGAAAGTTGCGGATAGGGATCCGGCGGCGACGGCCACGCTGGCGGGAGGCTTGGCGGCGGGGTTGTTGGAGGAAAGCCCGACGGAGAAGCCGCCGGCGGGGGCTGCGGCGGTGAGAGCGACGGTGCAGGAACTGGAGCCGCCGCCTAACAGCGCGGCCGGCGAACAGGTCAGCGAGGAGGGAAGCGGAGGAAGCACGGTGACCGAAGCCAAAGCCAAGTTGCCGCTGTAGGATGCCGTGATCATCGCGGCCGTGGCGGAGCTGACGGAGGCGGCGATCGCGGAGAACGTGGCGGTTTGCGAACCGGCGGCGACGAGGACCGAAGAGGGAACCGTCATCGCGGGAGAGGTGCTCGTTAAAGCCAAGGAAACGCCGCCCGAGGGCGCCGCGGCGGACAATTGAACGGTGCAGGAGCTAGCCGCGCCCGCGTTGACGGTCGAAGGGGTGCAAGAAAGCGAGAAGCCGCTTCCGGAGCCGGAGCCGGAGCCGGAGCCTGAGCTGGAGCCGGTGACGCCGGGGGGATTAATTGCGCCGCCCGTTCCGGAGATGGCGATGGCTCCGCCGGAGCCGTCGGCGGCCGATAGCCCGCTCAGAGCCACGGAGAAGCCGGATGTCGCCGGAGCCAAACTGAGCGTCAGAGAGGCGACGACGCCGTTAGGAATCGCGGCCGCGTTGGAGCCGGCCACCAGGCAAGTATACGATCCCGAGCCGTTAGCGCAGGAGATTGTTTTGCCGGCGGCGGTGGCGGCGGGGCCGGATGAGGCGGTGACGGAAGAGACGCTCGCCGCCGGATAGACCGCGGTCCATTGGACCTCCGAGGGCCCCGTTCCGGAGGAGGAGAGCGAGAGGTCGAGCGTCACGCTGGTCCCCGCCGCGGCGGTCGCCGAAGACAGGGACAAAGAACTCGTCTGGCCATAGAGCATCCCCCAAGCGAGGGAAAGGACGATGAATGAAAACTGTCGCACGGAAATATGCCATCCTTGAGCCAAGAAAATTTAGGATCTGTCTTAGCCTGAGGCACTTCCGGGTTAGGAACAATCAAGTCGAACCCTCGGAACGAAGTTCCGAACGCCCTATGACGTCAAGGCGTGGCAGGCTCCTGCGGCAGCATTAGCCCGCCCTAAGGCTTCGGCGTCTCAGCACGGTGAGGAAGCCGAGGCCAGCGCCGGAGAACAGGAGATTCCGAAGCCGGCGCGCCAGGGCCACGCTGAAGCCGACCGAGGCCGCCAGACCCATGGCGTGGAAGACGACCGCATATACGCCTTCGGCGGCTCCCATCTGGCCGGGGACGAAGAAAAAGCCCAAGTTGATAAATTTGGTGGCCGATTCGATCAAAAAAGGAGCGGAGGCGGAAAACGGGCGGCTGGCGCTTCGCAACAGGACGAATAGCTCGAGGACCAGAAACGCCTGCGCCAAGAAGTCCAGCGCCAGGATCGAAAGCAAGCGGCGGGGAACGCGCAGAATCGAGAACAGGCCGTCCTCGGTGGCCCGGAGCGCGGTTTGGCCGGCGCGGATGCGCTGGCCGATGAAGGGGAGCTTCGCAAAACTGTTCAGGATCGATCCCAGCAGATAGATTCGGCCCAGGATTGCTGCGGCGGAAGCGGCGATATAGAGAGCCGCAAAACCCACTATGATGCGCGCGGCCAGGGTGACGGGCGGCGAAAGACGGAACTTTTCCATGATGTAGAGAAGGCCGGCGACAGCCATGATCGCGGAGCTGAAGGAGTAGGCGAGGTATTCGGCGACGGTGGCGGCGAAGGCGCGCGGCGCCGACAAACCGCGATTGCGCAGAAGGAGGGCCTTGGCGGGCTCCGCCAAAAAAGGTCCCGTAAAGGTAAGGTGTTCGACGGCCGCACCCGCCAGGCGAATTTTGATCAGATCTGCGTAGGAGCAGCCTTCGCCACCGATGCATTTGCCGAGGGCCGCGGCGCGCGAGAACTCATAGAACGGGTAGATTGCGAGAACTAATAAGAATCCCCAGCCGATGCTCAACAAAAGCTGTAGGATCTGGGAAGGACCAAGGTGGATGAGCAAGTAGCAGAACAGGGAAAATCCCAAGGCCAAAAAAAGGAGCCTAGGCAGGGAAGGCGTCGGAAAGCGGCTGACCGCGAGCACGCGCTCCCAGAATAGCGCCCGAGGAGGCAGGCGCTCGCACTCGGCTCTGGAATTGGGTATGCTTTAGCTTTGTCACGAGTAAAAATCGCCCCGTGCGCCCGCGGGCCGTTTTTCAAAGTGGCTGGCGGCATTTGGGGGCGTTCGACGCATACCCAAACGGATAGATGCTCACCGAAAAGTGAGAGCCGTCAGGGGATCCAGAGCTACTCATGGAGCTGGGAACCAAAATCTCGCACTATCAGATCGCCGCGAAGCTGGGGCAAGGCGGGATGGGCGTGGTGTACAAAGCCTGGGACGAAAAGCTGCAGCGGGCGGTGGCGTTAAAGTTTCTCCCTTGCAGAGAGGGAGAGAACCCGCATGCGGCCCGGTTCCATCAGGAGGCGCTGGCGGTTTCCGCGCTCAACCATCCGAACATCGCCACGATTTACGATATCGACGAGTGCGAAGGGCATCGGTTTCTGGCGCTGGAATACCTGCCCGGCGGAACGCTGGAGTCGGCGCTGGATCAGCTTCGCGCGGCGGGCCAGCAAATTTCGCTGGAGCAGGGGCTTGACTGGGCCATTCAGCTTTGTGAAGCGCTGGCGCATGCGCACGCGCATGGGGTGATCCATCGCGACGTGAAGACAGCCAACGTGATGTTCGCCGAATCGGGAGCGCTGAAGCTGACCGATTTCGGGTTGGCGAAAATAGACGAAGGCGCCGCGGTGACGCAAACGGGAACCGTGATGGGCACTCCCGCCGCAATGTCGCCGGAGCAGGCGCGCGGGCAGGAGGCGGACGAGCGTTCGGATATTTTCTCGGCGGGCGTGGTTTTGTACGAGCTTTTCACCGGAGAGAAGCCATTCAAGGGCGGGAACGCCGCGGCGGTGTTGTATCAGGTGGTGCACGAAGCGGCGCCGCCATTGAGCCGATTCCGACCTGGCGCCCCAATTGCTCTTGAGCAAATCGTCTCCAAGGCGCTGAAAAAAGAAGCGGCGGAGAGACAGCAAACGGCCGCCGCGCTCGCATCGGAGCTGCGGGCATTGCGGAGAGAGCTTCTGATAGGGAGCTCGACGAGCAGCGGGCCGCTGGAGACCGTGATTATCGCCGCCGACGGCGCCATCCCGGAGGGGCGCCGGTGGCGGCGATTCTTTTCGCCGCGGGCGATTCGGGGGGTGGCCGCAGGCCTAGCGATTCTGGCGGCGGCGCAAGGCGCGTGGAGGGCATGGGCCGAACCGGAAACGCGTCTGGCGATTTTGCCATTCGAGAATCTGGGCGGAGAAGCGGCGGACCAGGTGGTGGCGGATGGTTTCCGCGAGGTGCTTATCAGTAAGCTCGCCGGGCTGGAACGACCGCGCGGGCTTTTGGTGATGGCGGTGTCAAAAAAGCAGGTGGATTCGAAGGAGATCAGCGAACCCGCCGACGTCCGCAGCCGACTGGGAGCGAATCTTGTGATGACGGGCCGACTGATCCGGACGGGACCGAAGCCGCAACTGGTGGTGCGATTACAAGACCCACAATCGCTGGAGGAGCGCGGGGCGGAAACGATCGACGTGGCGAGCGCGGATTTATCCAGCGCGGCGACGAACGTGGCTCGCATGCTGAAGCTGGGAATTCGCGCGCGGGTGCGTTTGGCGCTGGAGCCATGGAAGTCGTCGAATCCGGAGGCGACGCGGCTCTACGTGGAGGGCAGGGGTTATCTTTTACACGAGGGGCGCCTGGGGCACGCCGACGCCTCAGAGGCGGCCGCCCGCGCATTTCGCGAGGCGATCGAGCGCGATCCCAAATACGCCCGGGCTTGGTCGGGGCTGGCGGAAGCGGAATGGCAGAAATACCAACTCCATCCCGACCGGGCGCTTTTAGAGCAGGCTCAGAAAGACGCGATGGGCGCGGTGAGCCTGGATGGCAACTCGGCCGACGCGCACATTGCGCTGGCAAGAATCCAGCTTGACCAGGGAGCCAAGGACGCGGCGGAAAGCGAATTGGAATCCGCCTTGCGGCTTGAGCCGGCGAGCGCGCGAATCTACCGGCTGCTGGGCGATCTCTACGAAGATCAAAAAAAATACGATAAAGCGGAGGCCACCTACCGGAAAGCGATCGAGATGCGCCCCGGGGAAGCCGATGGATACAATCATTTGGGATCTTTTTATTTCCAGCGCGGCCGGCCCGAACTGCTGGCCGAGGCAGAACGGCAGTTTCTCCGCGCAATCGGGCTGGCGCCTTATAATTACAAGGCGCATAACAATCTGGGCGCGGTGTATTTGAGGATGGAGCGCTACCGGGACGCGATTGAGCACTTCAAGACTTCGCTTTTGATCGCTCCTAGCGCGAGCGGCCACAGCAATCTGGGAACCGCCTATTACTACGCCGGCCTTTATGAAGACGCGGCGGAAGAATATAAGAAGGCCGCGGAAGGCGCGGGGACGAATTACAGATACTGGGGAAACCTAGCGGACGCCTGCCGCTGGGCGGGCCGCGAACAAGAGGCCTCGGCAAATTACCGGAAGGCGATCGATTTATTAAAAGCCGACACGTCGGTGAACTCCGCTCTCCAACATGCAACGCTGGCGATGTATTACGTTTCCATACGCCACGGCGGGAAACTGGCGGCGCAGGATCGTGAAAAGGCCCGCCAGGAAATCGAGGCCGCCTCCGCGTTGGAAGCGGGACATCCAGATTCGCCCGAGGCCGACATCGAGTTTCGCAAGGTGCTCGTCTACGCGCAGACCGGGGACAGGAATCGCGCCTTTGACGCTCTGGCTCGATTGCAAGAGATCGCGCCCGCCAGCCTCCGTGAGATCGGGAAGGCTCCGGCGCTCAAAGAGTTCCGGACCGACCAGCGCTTCAGCCGGATCGCCGGCGGTCTGCAAGAAAGTAGCAACAGCGTCATTCATTGACGCCATGGACAGGAGGAAATATGGCCACAGCTCGAGAACCGGAACCGCGCACAGCGATCATCCAGATCGACGTCCAGAGGGAGGATCCCGCAAGCCCGCTTTTGAGCGGAACCTTTCATCAGCCGCCGTCCCTGGTGAGAATCAACCGTTATACGAAGGTGAAATGGCAGCTCCATAAAGTTCATGCCAACGACAGCTTCGTCGTGAGCTTCCCCAATGGCTCGCCATTTCCCAAAGTCAGGGCGGTGAGCGAGCGGACGGAGGCGCTTTCCGCGGAGGAAGAAGGCAGTTTCCATTACCAAGTGTTCGTGACGGACGGCTCCAGTGGGATGGTTTATGCGATCCACAATTGTCCTCAGCTAGAGGTAAACCGCACCGACGACAACTAGACAACGAAACGAGCCCGTCCAGCGCGGTCAAACGCCTCCGGGCGAGGCCCGAACGCCCATGCCGGAAACTTGCATCATCGCCTCCCAACCCGCTTTGAGCGAAGCCATGTATTACACTAGACTGCACATGGGCGCAGTGCTGGTTGGGACAGACGGCCCATCGAGGGGACGGCTGGTCCTGCTTGGCGCGACGGAGGTGTCGCTGGGCCGGCATGAGAACAACTCGGTGGCGATTGAGGACGCGGCGGCTTCCAAACACCACTGCGTGATCCGCCCGTGCGGCGGGGGCTTCCAACTCCACGACCTGAAAAGCCGCAACGGCACGTTCGTGAACGGCGTTCCGGTGACCGACCGAATGCTGGAAGACGACGATGAGATCCGGGTGGGAGAATCGGTGTTCCGGTTCCAGGTCCGGAGCCGCGAAGACCACGAAACCACGACTCTTCACAGCGCCGATTCCATTTACCTAAACCCGCAAAAGCTGGATGAGACGCTGCCTCCGCTAGACCGGACCGCGAGGGGAGTTCACATTCTGCTGCGGATCAGCCAGGCGCTGCAAGGGGCGCAAACCGTGGAAGCGCTGCAGCGGCAGTTGATCGAGTTGCTGCTAGAGGCGGCGCCGGCCGAGCGGGCGGCGATCGTGCTGACGGGTTTCGACGAATTGGCCTTCGCGCTAGAGAGGGGCGGCGGCGCCTGCCCAGCGCCGGCGATACAGGACGACATCGCACGGGCGGTGCTGGAGCGGCGAGAAGCCGTGCTGCGGCGCCCCTCCGCGGCGGACGGGGAGTCGCGCCGCATCATCGCGGTCCCGCTGGTCTGTTTCGAGCAAGTGGAAGGGCTGATATTGCTGGAAGGCCATCGTGGCTCGGCCCTGCTGGACGATGGACATCTTCAACTGGTGTCCGCGGTTGGGGCCATTGCCGGCCTGGCGATTCGCAATCTGCGGCGGGTGGAAGAACTGCGCCAGGAAAAGCAGAGGCTGGAAGAAGAGATTTGGATCCAGCACGACATGGTGGGATCGAGCGCGCCGATGCGAGAGATTCATCGTTTTATCGGCCGGGTGGCGGGAAGCGATTCCACAGTCTTAATCGGCGGGGAGAGCGGCACGGGCAAGGAGTTGGTGGCGCGGGCCATACACCAGAACAGCGCCCGCGCCGAGAAGCCTTTCATCGCCATCAACTGCGCGGCGCTCACGGAATCGCTTCTGGAAAGCGAGTTATTTGGGCACGAGCGCGGGGCGTTTACCGGCGCGGTGGCGACGAAGAAGGGCAAATTTGAGATGGCCGACGGCGGGACTTTATTCCTGGACGAAGTCGGCGAGCTGGCGCCGGCGCTCCAGGCCAAACTTTTGCGCGTGCTTCAGCAGCAGGAATTTGAGCGGGTGGGCGGCACGCGCCGCATTCATGTAAACGTGCGCATCCTGGCGGCGACGAATCGCGATCTGGAGGCGGCCGCGCGCGCCAACGCGTTCCGGCAAGATCTGTATTTCCGGCTCAATGTGATTTCGGTGAGGATGCCCCCGTTACGCGAGCGGCGCGAGGACATTCCTTTGCTGGCGGGGCATTTCGCCAAAAAATTCTGCGAGAGAATGAAGCGGGCCCCCATGGCCATCTCCGAAAAAGCGCGCGCAGCGCTGATGCGGTACGACTGGCCGGGCAATGTCCGCGAACTGGAGAACGCAATCGAGCGCGCCGTGGTGCTGGGGGCGTCGGACTCCATTCTGCCCGAGGATCTGCCGGAAGCGATTGTGGAGCTGGCCGCCGCCGCCCCTTCGGGCTCTGTTTCCGGTCCCGGGAGTTATCAGGCGGCTGTGGTGGAAGCGAAACAGCGCGTCGTCCGCGAAGCGCTCGATCGAGCCGGCGGAGTCATCACTGAAGCTGCCCGCCTGCTGGACGTCCATCCGAACTACTTGCATCGTCTGCTGCGGAATCTGCAATTGCGGTAGACCCCCTCGCCCTGAAATGCGGCGCTTCATTGGTGATTCCCAGGCAAAGGGCAAGGAAGTCCCATTCGCATAAATTTTACCTAATGAGAGGTAAATTTACCGTTCGATAGGTCCCGAATTAGCGCGTCCGCTCGGTCCGGAGAAAGAAGGCCCACAAGCTGGTCTCGTATTGCGCCGTTCGAGTCCGCAAGTAGGATGGTTGGTGTTCCGACCACACCTAGCGCCAGGAGCGGCTCGCGCAAAATCGATGCGATATCGAGCCCCTGGGATTTGAGGAATTCCCGAAGGCGCCCTGGATCTTCCTCGGTTGCGACATGTACCGCGAAGTGGGCGTTCGGTTTGTTCGCAAGAGCGAGAACGCGGCGATAGAGCGGCAAGCTCGCCTTGCAGTAGGGGCGATCCGAGCGCAGGACGAGAACCACGTTCATACGGCGTTTGGAAACATCCGGGTTCATCCGCGAGCGCCGCCACGGCCAAGACAGTGGCAGCCAGAGCTACGGGTAGGATTCTTTTCAGCGGCGTATTAAACCACCGCGCGATAGTCCGCGACGCCCTTTGTACAGTTGTTTTAGCTTCGATGTTCTCCGAGCCTGCTTCAGCCTTATACCATTGTTTTTTTAAACGTCAAGGCTTTTTTCCCAAAAAGTTCTTTCCCAAACGACTCTCCGCGCTGTGTGTTTTGCATGCAGCCACGTCTTTGGAATTGATTTTTGCAGTATTTTGACGGGACTTCTACTTTTATTTGGTGGAAAGCGGCCGGGAGCGCGCTGTTCACGTTCGGCCTGCGGTAGGTTACACCGGGATGCCGATGCGCCATAGTTCGTAGGCGATGGCTTGGCGCGCGTAGAGCCACTGGGCGCGCCAGCCCTGCACCGGCGGACCCAGGGCGGGGCGGGGCGATCCGTAGACCTTCATCCCTTCGGTCTCCAGCATCTTTTTAACGCGGTAAATGTGGTAGCCATCGCTCACGACGATGCAGGATTGCAGGTTCATGCGGCGCATGATCTCCACAGCGCCCGCCAGGCTCTGGACGGTGCTGCCGCCTTCCGATTCCACTAGAATCGCCTCGGAAGGAACGCCGTGACGGCTGAGATACGCGTGAGCTACTTCGCCCTCCGAATACGTCGGGTCCTTGCCTTTACCGCCGGTCGTCAGAATGCGAGGGGCCAACCCTTGCAGATACAGGAATAGCGCGTGATTCAGGCGCGCCTGAAGCACCGGCGAAGGCCGGCCGCGATATTCCGCGGCGCCGAGCACGACGATGACATCGGCCGGTTGGGCTTCGTCCACGGTGGACTGAAGACGGATTTCGCGCGCAACGCCTGCGATCTCGATCGCCGAGACCGTCAGCGCCATCGCTATGGATGCTCCCACGAAACCAGCCCATGGCCGCTTCATAAGTTATTCTGGACGCGGGGAAGCGCCGTTACGCGCATCTACGCCTCCCCTTTTTCAGAATGCCTGAAACCTTAGCCAGTGAAAAGAACCCTCTTTTAAAGGAAGTCCGGCGGGCGGTGGCGCGCGGGACTCTCACAGACGGGGGATTTGCGGTCGCAGAGGGGTTTCACTTGCTGGAGGAGGCCATCCGCAGCGGGCGCGAAATTGCCGCCGTTATCGCGTCGGCTTCGGTGAAAGAGGAATTGCTGGGACAGGCGCCAAAATCGGCGCGGGTAGTGCTGGTGAGCGAGCCAATTTTCCGCACGCTTACGTCGATGGAGGCGCCGCAAGGCATTATCAGCCTGGTGCGTCCGGCGTCTTGGACAAAAGAAGATCTCTTCGGGCACATTCCTCTTATCGTGGCGATCGATGGAATTCAAGAGCCTGGGAACGCGGGCGCGATCGTGCGGGCGGCGGAGGCGTTTCGGGCAACGGGCGTGGCATTCTTAAAAGGAAGCGCCGACCCCTATAATCCTAAAGCCCTGCGGGCGTCGGCAGGGTCGATCTTTCGGCTTCCGGTGATTTCCGGAATGGACGCCGGCGCATTCGCAGCGGAACTGGAGGGCAAGGGAGTGCGCATGTACGCCGCGCTTCCCCAAGCCGAGCGGAATTTTTCGGGGCTGGATCTATCGGCGCCTTGCGCCTTGGCGATCGGCGGCGAAGGACGCGGCGTAAGCGAAACGCTGCGCCGGGCGGGCGTGGGCGCGCGCATTCCCACGCGGGGCGTCGAGTCGCTGAACGCCGCAGTGGCGGCGGGAGTGATTCTCTATGAAGCGTGCCGGCAACGGGCGAAATGTCATGAGCCTGTTTGACGCCTCCCCTCCGGCTCCCGACCTTAAACAGGACGCCGCGCGTCCGCTGGCGGAGCGAATGCGGCCGGAGCGGCTGGAGGATTTTGTGGGCCAGCAGCACATTCTCGGCCCGGGCAAACCTCTGCGGGCGCAGATCGAGCGCGACCAGCTTCAGTCGATCATCTTGTGGGGACCGCCCGGCGTGGGCAAGACCACGCTGGCGCGCCTGATCGCGCGCCTGACGCGCTGCGAGTTTGTGCCGTTCAGCGCGGTGCTGAGCGGAATTAAGGAAATCAAGGCTGTGATGGCGGACGCGGAACGCTTCCGGCGGCTGGGGCGGCGCACCGTGGTGTTCGTGGATGAAATTCACCGCTTCAACAAGGCGCAGCAGGACGCATTCCTTCCCTACGTGGAGCGGGGCGACATCATTCTGATCGGCGCGACGACGGAGAATCCGTCGTTTGAAGTGATCTCGGCGCTGCTTTCGCGGTCCAAGGTTTATGCGCTGCGGGCGCTGCCGACGGAGGAAATCGTTACTCTGCTCGAGCGCGCGCTGAAGGTGCTGGGACTCACGGCCGACCCCGCGCTTTTGCGGCAAATCGCGATCTATGCGGGCGGGGATGCGCGGTCCGCCTACAACATCTTGGAGCTGGCCGCCGCAGCCGAGCGGGAAGGAGTCATCGAGAAGGAAGCGGTGGAGAGCGCGATGGAGCGAAAGACGCTTCTCTATGACAAAGCCGGCGAAGAACACTACAACCTGATATCGGCGCTGCACAAAAGCGTTCGCTCTTCCGACGCCGACGCGGCGCTATATTGGCTTGCGCGCATGCTGGAGGCGGGCGAGGACCGGTTGTATATCGCGCGCAGGCTGGTGCGGATGGCGGTGGAAGACATCGGGCTGGCGGATCCTCGCGCGCTAGAGCAGGCCATGGCCGCGCAGCAAGCCGTGCATTTCCTGGGCGTGCCGGAAGGCGATCAGGCATTGGCGCAAATTGCGATCTATCTTTCCATCGCGCCGAAATCGGACGCGGCGTATCAGGCTTTGAACAAAGCCATGGAAACGGTGGCGAAAACGACGGCCGAGCCGGTTCCCATGCACTTGCGCAACGCCCCTACCCAGCCCATGAAAGACTGGGGTTACGGAGCGGGCTATCAGCACGCGCATCAGTTCGAAGAGGCCATTCCGGATATGGAATGCCTGCCGGAGAACGTTCGCGGCGCGGTGTTCTACGAGCCCACGGATCGCGGCTGGGAGCAACGCATTGCCGAGCGCCTGGCCGAAATCCGGAGAAGGAAGTCCCATCGACAAAGCTGATGGGCCTAGCCGGCATCTAGTACTTCCCCGCCCCTAAAATAGACCTGATCCGCTATTGTCCGTTTGACCTATTTGCGAAAAAATTCATAAGTGACAGGACAAATCTTCGCGATGGCGGAACAAAGAAGGACATTCAGGGATCGCCGCCGATCGGAACGGTATCCGATGGACAGGCCCGTCCGGTATCAGATTCTTAGCAAGCAGGGAGTGGAAGATACGGGAGAAGGCAAAACCGTGAATATATCCAGCCGGGGGGTTTTATTCACTTGCCGGCACAATTTGCAGGCGGGCCGGAGGGTGAAGCTGAGCATAAGCTGGCCAGTACCGTTGAACGACAAATGCGGGCTGACATTGATGGTTCGCGGCCGGGTAGTACGGTCGGAGGAGGGCCGCGCCGCCGTCGAGATTCAACAGCACGAGTTTAGAACACAATCGGCGGCTCCCTAGAGGGGCCGTGCAGCGGAGGTAGCATTTTCTTCTCGTGAAACGTCCCGAGTTGGGCGCGCCGGAATCAACCCCGGCGCGTTTTTTTTGGTCCGGCTAGTCTAATGAAAGAGTGCTCTCTGCGTGGTATGCCGCCCTGGCCGCCGCCGTTGCGGCGGATCGTCTGGGGGAGTTCGCCTATTCGCGCCGGAATCAGAGGCGGCTTGCGGAGCGGGGCGCACGACCGGTCCGGGACCCGGTCTTTGCTGGAATGGTTCTGCTTCAAGTGAGTTATCTTTGTGGAGCGCCTCTGGAGGTCGTGCTGTTGCACCGGAGGTTTCTGCCATGGCTCGGGTTTCCGGCGCTGGCCGTGTTGATAGCGGCCAACGCGCTCAGAGTCTGGGCCATGCTCGCGCTGTCGGTCCACTGGAACATGCAGATCATGGCGTCTCAATCTCTGGGCGCGGCGTCATCGGGGCCGTACCGCTGGATCCGGCATCCGAATTACGTCGCGATTTTCTTGGAGGTGGCGGCGCTTCCGCTGGCGCATACGGCATGGCTCACCGCGACGGTTGCGACCATGGCGCATATCGCTCTTCTAAAACGGCGCATCGCGGCCGAAGAGGAAGTGTTGATGAGCGATCCCGGATACGTAAGACAGATGGGAGGCAAGCCGCGATTCATCCCCTTTCTGGTATAGCGCAGGCGGCGCGGATCACCGCTTTGGCCCGGCGATCGCAGACACAATAAGAGCGGTGGCGATCACGACGAGGCAGCCGATTACGTTGTACCAGAGAAAGGCGATATTGGTGAATTTCGCGGCGGCAAAGATAGCGGCCTCGCCCGCGAGGACTCCAAAGAAGGCGCCGTTGGCTCCGGCGCGGCGGATAAAGAAGGCCAGCACGAAGACTCCCAGCAGGCCGCCATAGAAGAGGGATCCCACCTGATTCACGGCTTCGATCAGCGCGCCAAATCCCTGGGCGGCGCCAGCGAATCCGGCGGCATAGATTCCCCAAAACGCGGTGGCCCAGCGGGAGGCGATCACGTAATGGCGGTCGGAGGCGTTGGGGCGAATATGGCGAGCATAGATATCGATCACCGTCACGGTGGCGAGGGAGTTGATTTCGCCGGAAATGGACGACATCGCCGCCGAAAAAATGACTCCGATTACGAGGCCGACAATTCCGACGGGAAGATAGTGGGTGACGAAGGAAAGAAAGATGTAATTGGCATCGTTGCCGCCGCCCAATTCCATGGCGCGGGCGCGCGCCGCATCGAGCCTTTGCTGGGCCTGGCGAAAATCAGCCGCGGCGGAGGAACGGGCGGCAGCGTCGGGCGCATCTCTCAAACGGCGCGCCGCGGACAGTCTTTGGTTGAAAGCCATGTCGAAGCGGCTTTGAATGGAGGGGTATTGAGGGGACTGTTGGACGGCGGCCAGGCCGACGGGCTGAAACAACAAGGGCGGGCGGACAAATACAAAAAACACAAAAACAATCGCGCCAATAAACAAAATGAAAAACTGCACGGGCACTTTCGCCATTGCGTTGAACAGCAAGCTGAGACGGCTCTGGGCAATGGATTTTCCCGTCAAGTAGCGCTGCACCTGGCTCTGATCGGTTCCGAAATAGGCGAGCGCTAAAAACATGCCTCCGATTAAGCCGCTCCAAAGGTTGTAGCGGTCGTTCCAGTCCAAGCGGGCGGTGACGGCGTTGAGACGGCCGGCGGCGCCCGCGATCCTCACGGCGTCAAAAAAAGACACGTCGCGCGGCAACGATTCGACCGCGATGAACAGCGCAATCACCAGGGCCGCCATGATGACCATCATTTGCAAAACATCCGCCCATGTGATCGCCTTAATGCCGCCCATGGTCGTAAACAGGACCACAAGAGCGCCCATAATGAGAACGGTCACGCGATAGGGCCAGTCGAGGATCACGCTTAGGACGATCGCCGGAGCGGACAATCCGATCCCGGCGGCCAGGCCGCGCGAAATCAGAAACACGGAGGTGACCAGAGTGCGGGTCTTGGCGTCGAAGCGCTGTTCCAGGTACTGGTAAGCGGTGTAGACCTTGGCGCGATGAAAAATCGGAACGGCGGTGGCGCAGAGCGCCACCATCGCCAAAGGCAGGCCGAAATAGAATTGCACGAACCGCATGCCGTCCGTGTAAGACTGGCCGGTGGTGGAGATGAAGGTGATGGCGCTGGCCTGGGTCGCCATGATGGAGAGCCCCATGGCGTACCACGGCATGGTTTTTCCGGCGAGCAAGTACTGACTGACGCTGCCCGATCCGCGACCGCGCCACAATCCGTAGGCGACTAGAAAGAGGAGCCATCCGAACATCACCGCCCAGTCGAGTGGTCTCATGGCGAGAAATGCGCCGTGAACCAATAGAGCAGCGCAACGAGGGCGGCGAGATAAGCGATGACGAAGGCGTAGGCGCGCGGCCAAGAGGAGAAGACGGGAGGCCGATCGCCGGGCGGCTCGGGCGCGGCGGAATCCCTCATCACTGCTGCGTTTTGGCGGCGCTCAGCATATTTGCGAACAACCGGTACGCTCCTGGGACTCCGGCGGGCAACTCGCGGAACCAATCGTAGGCCGAAAAGATGTAGGCGCCTTTGCCATACTTGACATACAACATGCCGCCGGGATGGGGGTCTTCGCCGGGATCGTGCGATTCGAGCACGCTGAGATATTTGGGGTCCCACTGATCGGCGAAATTCAGCCCGCGCTCCTGCACCCATCCTTGGAAATCCGCCGGGGTGATTTCATTAGGCTGATGCAACAGGGCGAGCCGGGGATTGGGGAAGGTCACGGCGGCGTCCTCGTCTGTGACCCGGTCATTGCTTATATGAATCGGGAAAGGGCCGATGTGCTCCAAAGCTCCGCCCTCGCCCGCCGGCGCATTGGCCGGGGAGGGCGCGGCTTTCACGTCCTTGGCTTGCGCATTCTCGCGCGCCGCCTGCGGAGCCTGTTTGGCTTGCGCCTGCGGGGCTTGGCCGGGGCGGCCTCCGGGGCCTTCGGCGCGATTATATTGAACGATGAGCGTTCCGCCATTGCTGACGTAATCGAACAGGCGCTGATAGTTGGCGCGAAGATCGGGACGGACATTCCACGCCCGAACTCCGGTTACGATGGCGTCAAACCGCGCCAGATCTCCGTGGGACAGATCCGTGGAAGTCAATAAGGCGACAGTGCAGCCGATCTGCTGGAGGGTTGCCGGCACTTCGTCGCCGGCGCCCATAACATAACCGATGCTTCTGGAGAGCGTCTTGATGTCGGCGCGCACCAGCGAAGCTTCCGCGGCGGGAAACAGCGTTTGCACAGGGAAATGCGGATAGCTGATGATCTCGGCGCCCACCGCGACGTTGCGAGCGCCGATCTGGGCCACGGCTCGAAGGCGGCCCTGGGCCGGGGTGGCCGGAGGCGTTAACTCAAATGCCAGCATCGCCTGCTCGCCCGTGGCGGAAAGATCGAAGTGGCGCGAGGCCGGCTCGGCCTTCCAGCCGGCCGGCGTTTCCAGACGGGCATCGCCGGAGGCTTTGCCTGCGTTGGATTTCACAGGCACTTCGACTTGCCTAGGATGATTATCCGGAAAAACGATGGAGCGCCCGGTCAACTCCACGGCCACGGGCGGCACAACCGCCAGCGGCCGTATCAAGTCGCCATACACTGGATCGGTGTAGCGATACTGCACCGGGCGAGTCAGCACGATCTCCTGGCCCGCAATCTTGACGGTGAAGCGCGCTTGGAGAACCGGGGAATTTTCCGGCAATCCGATCTGGCTCGAATCGCGGACGGCATAGAGATTGCCATCCTTGGGCAACTCGAGCCAATAAGGCTGGGAATAAGGCTGATCCTCGGGGATGCGCACGTTGAGGGTATACTGGCTGGGCTGATTCTTCGCCAGCACGGCGGGAGCGAGATTTAACTCCGGCGCGCCCTCCATTCCGGAAAGTTTCACTCCGGTGAGCGTTACCGGGGCTGGGGTGCGCGCCACGGCGGAAATCGACACCCGCAGATTTGCGCCGGGAGTGACGGCGTAGCTCGACGCTTGCGCTTCTAGCGACAGGGCAGAAGCGAGGGCCATGGCTTCGTCAAGCTCCTCGAGCTTTTTCGCGGCGAGGGGATCTTTGGCTTTATTCACAATTCCCGTGACGATGGCGCGGGCTTGCGCGAGCAACGGCAGGAGCGCCTCGGGATGGGCGGGCACAAAGGAGTCCAAAGCCTGTTTCAAAAGAGACCCGGCGGGCGCGCCTCCGGGGAGGCGATTCCAAGTGGTGTCGATGCCGTCGAAGATATCCTTCTTGGCTTTGTCGCCCGCGATGGTCACAAGATATGTCTTTTGGCTGCCTTTGCGCTCGGCCGAACCTTGACCCTGGCTGCGATTGGCGCTGCGGCTCATGCTGCCGATTTCGCCGTAGGAATAACCCAGCTCGGGCGAGTAGTCGCCTACGTCGATTTCAAGGCGGTCTTGGGGCGGAAATTCCTTGTCGAGTTCCTTATCCGCGTTTTTGCCGGCATTTTTGCCCGCGGCGTTTCCCCCGTTGGGGCCACCCTGAAGCCCGAAAGGGTTCTCCAGAATCCGTTTGGCCTGCCACGGCTGCACGTAAGCGAGCTGTTCCGGGAATTTGGTGGGATCGGCGGCGGCCGCGAACGCCTCTTTGCCCAGAATCGCCGACACCTGATGATGGCCGTGGCCATCGCGGGGCGTGCCCGTAAAGCATAGGACAATCACGTCGGGACGGAAGCGGCGGATATTGTAAACGACATCGCCCAGGACTTTTTCGCGAGGCCACTTGGTCAGGGTCTCCGCCGCAGTTTTGGAAAAGCCAAAATCGATGGCGCGGGTGAAATACTGCTCGCCGCCATCGATGCGGCGGGAGGCGAGCAACTCCTGAGTGCGGATGATGCCGAGCTCATCGCCCTGTTCCGGGCCGATGAGATTCTGACCGCCCTCGCCGCGCGTGAGGGAAAGATAGGCCGTGCGCGCGTGGCGCCCGCGGGCCAACCAAGCGATCAAGACCTCGCGGTCGTCGTCGGGGTGAGCGCCGATCATCATGACGCTTGCCAGCGTGTTCAGTCTCTGAAGAGACTGGCGCATTTCGATCTCGCCGGGAAACAGGCGCTGGCCGCGGGCGGGAAGCAACAGAGCGGCAACCGAGGCAGCTACGGCGGGCAGAAAGACGGCAAGGCGCTTGTATCGCGGAGCCATAGGCGTTGACCTATTATCCAACAACAAACCGTAAAACTTTGATGCTCGCGGTTACGGCTTGGCTTCAAATACGAGATTAAATGGAGTCTCCGTGGCTCTGCGGAAGCGCGAGAAGCCGGCGGAGGTCACCACAGCGCGAATCTTAGCCTCGCCTGCTTGCGCGCCGAGGGCCGCGCCGACCTCCTGCGACAGCGATGCGGGGACGCACAGCATGGTGGAGGCCGAATAGAAGATGCGGCCGATGGGGTTATGATTTGCTTCGGGCGAATCTCCAGCGAATGGCTCGACGATCATCCACGAGCCCTCGGGGCGAAGAGCCTGGCGAACGTGCGCGGCGGCGCCGGCCGGATCGCCCATATCGTGGAGGCAGTCGAAAAAGGCGACGAAGTCGTAGTCCTTGCCAGGAAAGCTCTTGGCGGGAGAGACTTCGAATTGGATACGATCAGCGACCCCGGCCTTTTGCGCGGCTTCGCGCGCCAGCTTGATCGAACCATCGTGATAGTCGAAGCCGAAGAAAGTGGAATGGGGGAATTCCTTGGCCATTAGGATGGTGGACGCGCCCAAGCCGCAACCCACATCGGCGACCTTCGCGCCGCCGCGCAGCCGCTCCTGCACGCCGTTTAGGGAGGGAATCCAGTTGGTAATCAGATTGGCGTTGTAATTCGGGCGAAAGAACCGTTCCGTGCCTCGGAAAAGATCGTGATGATGTTCATGCCAGCCCACGCCTTCGCCGGTGCGGAAAGCATTCTCGATTTTGGGCGCGTCGTGATAACAGGCGGAGAGGATCTGGAAGACTCCGGGGAGATAGACGGGGCTATCTTCGACGGCCAGCGCCAGCGCTTGCTCCGGCGGGAGCGCGAAGGTCTTGGCGGCGGCATCGTAGGTCACGTAACCGCTGGCGGCGTTGGCATTGAGCCACTCGCGGACGTACCTTTCGTGCAGCCCCGTGCGCTGGGCGAGCTCGCCGGAGCTGACAGGCTTGCAATCCGCCATGGCTTTGTAAAGTCCCAAGCGGTCGCCCATCAATATAAGGACCGCGTGGACCGCGGCGCCCATATCGGCGATGGCTTTGCCCATAAACTCGTGCAGTTTGGCTTCATCGATGGGCGGGATTTGAGTGGGTGCACTCATATTAATTAAGTTTCCTCCTGGCAAGCTATGGTAACAGGCTTGCGGTTCCGCGAAAATCGGCGGCTAAAATGGAATGTCGTCGTCGGTGATTCCTTCGGAGGAGGGAGGCGAGGAGGCGACTGGAGCGGCGGCGGGGCGGGAGCGCGGCGCGCTGCGCATGGCGGGCTCCTGGGAGTATTCGTCGGGGCCTCCGGCTAGGCCGCCGGTTTCGCCACGGCCGCCCAGCAGAATCACATCGTCCGCGATCACTTCCGTGGTCCAAACCTTCTTGCCGTCCTTGTCGTCGTAGCTGCGGGTCTGCAACCGGCCCTCGACGTAAACCTGTTTCCCTTTGGTCAAGTAGGGAGCAACGTTTTCTCCCCGCCAGAGCACAACCCGGGTCCAATCCGTTTCTTCCTTCCATTCCCCGGTCTGCTGGTCTTTCCAGCGGCGGCTGGTGGCGACGGAAAACTTCGTCACCGCGACCTGGGACGCAGTGTAGGCGGTCTCGGCGTCGCGGCCCAGATGCCCGATCAAGATAACCTTATTGACGCTACGGCTAGCCATGATTCTGCACTCTAGCACATCGTGGGGCCGGGGACCTGCGTTTCGGCCGCGATACAAATTGAGCGTGGCGATCGGCGACCGGCACTTCCACGAGGCCGGCGAGGTTGTATCTTCCTTTGAACCGGCGACCCGCTAGCGGACCCCCATCCGCAACAGCACGTTGAGGCCGAAGGCAAAGAGACCTGCGCCGAGCAGCACGCAAACAGGTAAAGTTAGCACCCAGGCCAGCAGAAGGTTCCGCAGAGTGTCCATTTGCAGGCCGGAGCGGTTGGCGGCCATTGTGCCGGCTACGCCGGAAGAAAGGCAGTGCGTCGTGCTGACGGGCAATCCCACGGTATCCGCCGCCATGATCGTTCCCCACGCGATGATCTCCGCCGAAGCGCCCTGCGCATAGGTGAGATGCTCCTTGCCGATCTTCTCTCCCACGGTCACGACGATGCGCTTCCAGCCGATCATGGTTCCCAAGCCTAAGGCGAAAGCCACGGCCACCTTCACCCAGACAGGAATGAATTTCGTGACTTTATCCATGTGGGACTTGAGCGCGGCGGCGGCCTTCCGCTCCGCGGGGTCTTCAAGCTTGTTTTGCTTGATGAGCTTACCGAGGGACTCGGAGGTGAGGTAGAGATCGCTACGCAGGGTGCGGCGCTGATCCTCGGTCAGCTCGGAGAGGGATTTTCTGCCATCCAGAAGCTCGGAGATTTCGCGGCACTTTGTGCCCACCGCGGCAAATGTGCGGATGGTGATTTTGCCGTTGGTTTTCAAGTAAGCGGACAACTCTTCGGCGGCGATTTTATATCCTCCCATGGCTACTCCCGGCGAATGCCGGTCCATTTGGAAAGAAATGGTCCCGGCATCGGCTGCAAGATCGGCAATGGAGGCCTGGCTGCTGCCGAGATTTACGGCGAAGGTAAGAGGCAAAATGCCCACCAGGATGAGCATGATCAATCCCATTCCCTTTTGGCCATCGTTGGAGCCGTGCGCGAAGCTGACGCCGGTACATGTGAGCACGAGCAAAGCGCGAATCCAGAGCGGGGGCGTCTTGGTCTTGTCGGGGGCCTCGTAGAGCTCCTTATTCCGAATGAGCAGTTTACTCAGGAGCAGCAGCAACGCCGCGCCGCCGAAGCCGACGATTGGAGAAATCAGCAGCGTAGCGCCCACTTCGCTGGCTTTGGCCCAATTGACGCCTTCGCCGAATTCATGCGCGCCGGAAAGCCAGGAGTTGGCGAGGCCGACGCCCATAATGGCGCCAATCAGCGTGTGCGAGCTGGAGGCGGGCAGGCCCAGATACCAAGTGCCCAGATTCCAAAGGATGGCCGAAATTAGCAAGGCGAAGACCATCGCGAAGCCGGCGCCGGACCCGACGTTGAGCACGAGCTCGACGGGCAGCAACGCAAGGACGCTGAAAGCAACCGCGCCGGTTGATTGCAATACGCCAATCAGATTCCAGCAGCCAGACCAGACGACAGCGACGATTGGTTTGAGCGAATGGGTATAGATCACGGTGGCGACGGCGTTGGCGGTGTCGTGGAAGCCGTTTACGAACTCGAAGCTCAGAGCCATGGCGAGCGCCAGCAGCAGAAAAATCCCGCTTCCGATCGAGACAGTTTGTCCAAACAGTTCCATAGACCCTCCCTGGAAGGCGAACAAAGAGTCTATTCGATCTATGTTTCACTTTGATTAAGGAACGCGCTAGGGCAATGGAGCCGCGGTCAGCGCCGAAGGCGCATAAGCCTTTTGGGCAGGGCTGAGATCGCCCATGTCAGCAAAGCCAGACAGAGCGGAAAGAGCAAGCTCATGCCAGCGACCAAGCCGATGCGCAAGAAGATGTTCCGGATCGAGTTCCAGGCCACGACCGTGAAGACGCCGCACACCGAAAAAAGCAGCGATCCCAGAAAGATCCGCAAGAACGCCGTGGCCGCCGCGATGGTGGCGCCGACAACGCTCATCTCCGGCTTGAAGCTGTAAGGAATGGCGAAGCGCTTGTAGACCGACCAGTTGAGCGTTTGAGTGTCCTCGTGGCGCACTGTGAAAATTATCGCTCATGGGAGCAGGCCCGTTGCTTGGATTAGAGGCGCCGCGCGGGGCGGGCTGTGGACGCGAACAACCGGAAGCGCTTTCATGATACGCTAAGCGGTTCACGACGATTTTCCATGCGTTCTGTAATTGCTTTGTTCCCGCTGTCGATGGCGCTTGCTTTCGCCCAGGGAAACTATGAGATTCAAGTTTATCCAGGGCAAGTCCAGGAACCGGGCACCACGATGGTCGAGCTTCACAGCAATTTCACCGCCGAGGGAAGCCAGACGGCGGGCGGCGTACTGGGAACGGACCATCAGCAACACGAAACGGTCGAAATTACGCAGGGCTGGAACAAGTGGTTCGAGACCGGGCTCTACATTTTCACGTCGGCGCAATCGGGACAAGGATGGCAGTGGGTCGGGGACCACATCCGGCCCCGCGTCGCGATTCCGGAGGACTGGAAATGGCCGGTAGGGTTGAGCCTCTCGATGGAATTCGGCTACCAACGGGCCCTTTTCTCGCCCGACACGTGGACGTTGGAGATCCGCCCCATAATCGACAAGCAGATCGGGCGGCTGTATCTCGATTTGAATCCGACCTTGGACCGTTCTTTTCACGGGCCGAGCGTCGGTCAGGGCCTGGTGTTTTCGCCGAATGTCAAAGTCGGCTGGAATTTCACCAAAAAGGTCCAAGGCGGCTTCGAGTATTACGGATCGGTCGGACCCGTCACGGGTTTCGACGCGATCCACGAGCAGGAACACCAGATCTATCCGGCGATCGACGTCGATTTCGGACCGCAGTGGGAGTTCAACTTCGGGGTGGGCGTGGGGATGACGCAGTCCACCGACCACCTGATCGTCAAGATGATCCTGGGACGACGGTTCGGGAAGGTGAAGGCGCCGTCGGATTAGAGCTGGATTTTAGAGAACAAGTATCCGCCCGCGCCCAGCAGCGCCGATCCAATCAAGCAAAGGACCAGAATATCGAGCGGGATCCCAAAGCGAGCGATGCCGACCAGGGCGCTGCGCAATCCATCGACGCCGTAGGAAAGCGGATCGATCACGGTCGCCAGATCCAGCAGCTTGGGAAGATTGGTCAGCGGGAACAGGGCCCCGGAAAGAAAGAAGATGGGCATCACCAGGAAATTCATCACTAACTGGAAGCCCTGGAAATCCGAAAGCACGGAGGCGATGGCGGTTCCCAGCGCGGTGAACATGAGCGCGATCAAAATCATGAAGAGGAGGGCCCAGGGGAGAGCGGCGAAATTGGTGACGCGAAAGCCGGCGGCCAGGCAGATCAGCACGACAATGAAGCCTTGAATCAGCGCGACGCTCGCGCCGCCGATGGTGCGGCCGATCATGATGACGATTCTGGGAACCGGAGCGACCAGCGTTTCCTTCAGGAAACCGAACTGGCGATCCCAGATCAACTCGATGCCGGAGAAGATGGCGGTGAACAGGATGGTCATGCCGATGACGCCGGGAGCGAGAAACTGGATGTAATTACCCTGCCCCGCCCTTTGAAAAATAGGGCCGAATCCGAAGCCGAGGGCGATCAAAAACAACAACGGCTGGCCGAGCGAAGCGATAATGCGCGGCTTGGAGCGCAGATAGCGCTTGATCTGCCGCAGCCAAAGAATGTAGATGACGTTCATCGTCTCCTCCCCCGGAACATTCTCGCCATGTTGCGCATTTGATCCAGCGCGCTGGCGTCCTCCTGGCGTATGGTCGAGCCGGTGAGCGCCAAAAAGGCTTGCTCAAGGGTTTCCGCGCCGGTTTGCCCTTTGAGCTGCTGGACCGATCCCTGAGCCACGATCTTGCCGTGATCGATGATGGCGATGCGGTGGGCCACACGCTCCGCCTCTTCCATATAGTGGGTGGTCATGAATACGGTGACGCGCTCCTCCTCGTTCAGCTTTTTTACATGAGTCCAGAGCTGGTTTCGGGTCTGGGGATCCAAACCGAGCGTGGGCTCGTCCAGGAACACGATTTTCGGGGTGTGAAGCAATCCGCGAGCGATCTCCAGGCGGCGCTTCATGCCCCCGGAGAACTGCTTGACGGCGTCGTTTCGCCGCTCCCATAACTCAAATAGGGTCAGCAGGCGCTCGATGCGCTTGGCTCGGATCTTGGCCGGGACCTTGTAGAGCACGCCATGAAAATCCATGTTCTCGTAGGCGGTAAGCTCCTCGTCCAGGCTGGGATCTTGGAACACGATGCCAAAACGCTTTCGCGCTTCGTTGTGCTCGACGGAGGGGTTCAGGCCATCCAGTTCCACCGCGCCGGCGGTGGGCTTGAGCAGGGTGGTAAGGATTTTGATGGTGGTGGTTTTCCCCGCGCCGTTGGGCCCGAGAAAGGCGAAGATTTCGCCTTCGGCGACATCGAAGGAGATATTGTCGACGGCGGTGAATTCGCCGTACTTTTTGACCAGATTGGTTACACGGATCATGACCGGTTCCCAGCCTCCGCATTGGGTTTCGCGCGCTCGGTTATTTTGGCCATGAGCTCCAGAAAAATCTCGCGTTCTCCAGGACTCAAAGGCTCCAGCCAACTTCGCGCCATCGCCAGCTTCTTGGCTTCAAAGCTGGCTCGCAGCTTGCGACCCAGATCGCTGACCTCCACCAGAACAATGCGGCGGTCCTGCTCGGATCGGGTGCGGACGACAAGCGATTTGCCGACCAGACGGTCGATGGTATGGGTCGCGGTGCTCAGCGGAACGCTCAGCCGATCCGCAAGGCTGGTCATGGTCACGCGTCCATAAGCGCCAAGCACGGCGAAAGTCCGCATTTCCTCGCGCGACATCTCGGGAGCGGGCTCTTCGTCGGCGCCCGGGCGGGTGAGCATCAAGCGGTGGAACAGCGTATCAAAGTAGCCCAGCAGCCGGCTCGATTGCTGGTCGAGCGAGGAGCGGCTTCGCCAGGGCGCGACGAGGAATTTACTTCGGGTCGGCAATAGTTGCATTATGGAATGGAGTTGCTGCTGTGTCAATGGCAAACAGCTTGACATGGCGGCGCGAATACTTTCATAATGCAAATATCGAAACTGGGACGCACCGCATGAAGCCCAAGCACATCGTCGTTTCCATCGCGGCCGTGGCCGCACTGGCCGCCGGGACGGTGGCGAGCGTGCGCTGGAGCCAGCGCGACGTGATCACGGTGCAGACCGCCAAGGTGGTTCGCGAGGACCTGACCAGCATCGTCACGGCGTCGGGCGAGATCAAGCCG